>SDBU01000539.1_pt1 | contig 52570 bp, 54 predicted proteins | sample 2277071 | NCBI WGS metagenome assembly SDBU01 (sample SAMN10397929, study PRJNA504765) | marine sediment metagenome | isolation source: marine sediment core GS08_GC12, 126 cmbsf | place: Arctic Ocean: Gakkel Ridge, Loki's castle | collected 2008
ATTGAAAAATCCACCACTTAGCCCGAAAATTAACATCGAAAAGTCCACCACCTGAGCCACTCTCCGGTACCATTGCGGTACTGGAGGTAAGGAGATGAAGACGGTGGAAGACTACGAACAAATACGCAGAGCATTTTTTGTTGAAGGGCTGAGTATCCGTGAGATACACCGGCCATCCAATACCCGTGGCGGCTTATACGCGCAGGCAAACAGGAAGGCATCAAAATCGGCCAAATATGGTTGATCGAGATGGAGGCGCTAGTTATTATATCTACAAACCATAGAAACCACTTCTGACCGCCGTTCCGGGTCGAGGTGATTATTCTGATTGAGCGCGGATACAAATTTAGACGCAAAATCGCTTACAAACGAAAACACCTTTCTTTCGAACGGAGGTTTGGCATGAGTGTTGTGGTACTTAAGGCAGGAAATAGTAGCATCATAGCAAAAATTGCCCGGCATGAATGGGGAGAAGTCACTATTCCACGCGTATTAAGAAAATTGACTGAAACGGAGTATTCCAAGATTATTGGCTGGAAAAGTATATCCGATCCACTCAAAGATTGCATCCGGGGTCGACATGAGAGATCGTGATGGGCATTGCCCTGGAGTAAGCCACCAGTCTGGACGCCTTGCACAATCTGGTGATTAGCAGTACTATGTCGATCTGGCGTAAGAGATTCAGGAATAGTCAAAATGTGTCTAGACCTCTCCCAACCCGATCACGCAAACTGTTATCTGGTCGAATTCCGGTAGGATCGACGAGCTCCATGGGGACTTCTCTGAACAATATCCACGGTTGTTAAAAATTTGCGATCAACTATACGTGCTATAATTCACAAGGAGGGCGCAATGAGTCATCACCTTGAATTGATCCACACAGAAGAGAATGATCCAGTCTACAACATGCCGTACACACCCGCCATAAAGGTGCGATCAGGGGCGACCGTCTATGTGGCTGGAGTCACCGCAGCACCCGTCTACCACCATCATCCACATATTAAATCCGATTTTGAAAATATCCCCCTCGATCCTGGGGAACAAACCAAGCTGGCTATGGAAAACCTGCGCTGGGTTCTACAGGCAGCAGGGGGCGATTTGACCGACATCGTGCAGCTATTCCGCTTTATCTGTGACATCGACACAAACCAGGACGCCATCAACAAAGTGATGGGACAGTATCTGGGTGACCATAGGGCTACCAGCACGACCGTTGAGGTGAACCGCCTGGCGACGGACGACCGCCTGGTCGTTGAATTAGCTGCAGTAGCTGTAGTCCCGGACTAGGGTAAGACCTTCAAGAAACCAGCACGAAATACTTCTCATAAAAGATAGAAAATGTGTTCGTTGAATCAAGGTATATAAATTAATTAATTGAATTGGAGACATACAATGATAGAGCGCCATGTGACGTTTAATGTCCTTCCGGATAGGACAAAGGATTTCGAAGAACTGTTCACCGCAGAATACCGTCCAGCAATGGCGGCCATGCCTGGTTTCTTAAAAGTTGAACTACTGCGCGAACAGGAAAATCACACTCAATACCAGATGGTCATAAGATTCGAATCAATGGAGACAGCGGCTGATTGGCGTAACGCCGATGCTCATCAGGCATTGAAGCCGAAAATCAAGGACCTCTATGACGGAAGCAAGTTAAAAGTTTACGACGTGATGGCCTGAGGATGCAAGGGGGACGATAATAGGTGGTGAAAACAACCTACCGCATTCAAGCACTGAATCATAAGGAAGGGTTGTATGGTCGACATGGGTATCCTGATACTTCGGATTTCACTTGGGATCTTATTGATTCCGCACGGCGTGTATAAGTTCCAGAAAAAGCAGTTTTTTGACAAGAAGTGGCGCGAAGAATACGGTTTACCGGTGGGGTCCGTTCTACTAACCGGTATCGCCCAGATCATTGGAGGATTGGCGATAATCTTTGGTGTTTACACCAGCCTTGCCGCGCTGATTCAAATCGTAATCATGATAGTGGCTACCTGGATCAGTATCGGGAAGCACGGCGAGCCATTCCTTAGCACCCCTGAAGGCAAAGGATGGGATGTAAATTTCTTGTTGATTGGCGCACTCATCGCCTTGATATTATTGGGTAGTGGAGAGTGGTCTCTGCTTGGCTGGTAGGCTGTCTGTTCCTTTTTTAAGCACGGCCTCCTAAGGCAGAATTTTCATCTTGTTGTTACATAAGGATTGAGTACGATCTTCCTCAGCTAATTGATAATAGCTTTGTCCAGCACAGGAGCGACAGAGAACTGTCCCCCCAAGAGTAACTTCGCGCTCATTGATAATCTCTTCACCGCAGGCCTCACAATTAATCCGGTACCCTGGTTTGCTCAGCAGCTTTTCCAGCGAGATACTGAGCTTGACCTGTTGGACTGTTAGTAGGTTCAGGTCCGGCATTGCTTGATAGGCATTCAACTGAGCATTCCACCTACTTTCCGCCTGTGGGCTGTGTCTTAGAGCTGCTTCCCGGATGCCGTTTCGAGGCGCAATGCGGATCGCAGTGTCGAGATCTATGTCCACAAATGTCGCGGCGACCTTCCCATAATCCAAGACTCGCAGCCTGCGATTGCCCACAGTGCAGCCGGTAGCCACCGATAATCCATCGCTGGCGCAACCGTCTGTCTCCGCTACTGTCAGAAGGCGTCTTTCGACATTGGGAACATCCAGACCAAGCACTCGACCAGCAAGCAAGCCCATACGGACCCCAAGCACCTGCCGGGGGCACAAATGACTATGCCAGGCAGCAGTCCGTTCCAACAATTGTTCCATTTGGGTCATCTCAAGTGACTCCACAATCATATACGGTGGTCTCCTTTCCACTATAACAACTCAAACAGTCCCTCGAATCTTCAGGTTGCCTCCGGACCAGACTGGCGCCATCCCTCGTTCGCAATTATTGATAATGGCATGAACTGGCATTACTAGCTGATTTAAACCAGGCTTTAGTAATAAACACCTTAGTAATTCACGGCATCCAGACCTTTAAGTCCCAGGATCTCGCGCGCTTCATCCGGGGTGGCTATTTCTCGCTCAAACTCGAAGGCAATCCGTTTGACCTTCTCTACCAAGCTCACATTGGTGGCCAACTCGCCCCGTCGAACGAATATATTATCCTCCAGACCAACTCGCACGTGCCCACCCAATATAATACCCATTGCAGCCATATTAAATTCCATTGGGTACCCCACGCCGATTACAGACCAGCGATAGTTCTCAGGTCCGATCAAACGGTCGGCAGTCTGTAACATCATCATGAGTGCTTCAGGCGTTGCAGCCAGACCACCCAGGACGCCAAGCACAAACTGGATCCAGTATGGAGGTTCGACTAAACCAATTTTTTCCATGAATTTCAGGTTGTGGAGGTGTCCTACGTCGTAGGCCTCAAACTCAGATTTTACGTTTTTCTGCTTCATCGTGCTGGCATACACTTCCATATCGCCAAAAGTGTTCCGAAAAATAAAATCTTTGGTGCCATCGACGTAATCAAATTCCCAATCAAATTGCCAATCTTCCGGATTGTATCGGTGGGCAACTGGATGCATGGAGAAATTCATCGAACCCAGGTTAAAAGTGCCCAGCTCTGGCTGGCATAATGAGACCCCTCTTAAACGATCCTGGGGAGTCATACCCATACCGCCGCCAGTAGTAATGCATACAACTGCATTGCAGCCTTCTTTGATCCGAGCTGCAATTTGGCGCACAATTTCTGGGTCCGAGGACGGACGTCCGTTCTTAGGATTACGAGCATGTATATGAATATTTGTAGCTCCCGCCTTTGCGCAGGCGATTGCATCATTGGCTATCCCCTCGATTGTATACGGCAAATGTGGAGTCTGAGTTGGTACAGTTATTGCCCCAGTGAGGGCTGCCGTAAGAATCAGCTTTTCCATGAAATTTGCTCCTCAGATGATATTATTTATCGCAACGTGGCACCAGCCTGTGATGTATCCACTCCGAGTGCACAGGGTACCACTAGGGAACTGGATTTTCAGATCCCGGACTGCATTAGATCGTGCAAGATCAGTCAGCGATTCTTTAGCTGCGATGCACACCCTCATCAATTACCATGTTGACCATTAAAGGAAGACCGTGCCGATGTTGATGCTTTTCTCCAGACCCACACTAAGTTCCTGCTTCCCATACCCGGGATATTCTACATCAAGGCTGTACTCGCCGCTGTTTGCTTCAAGTGCATCAAACTTAAAATCACCGTAATTGTTGGTTACAGTCGTATCGACGACCTTCCCAGCCCCATTCTTCAATGTGACCTTTGCCCCCTCAGCACACTCATCAGGCTCGGATAAGGCCACACTCCCGGCAATAAAACACCTGGTATAGCGGTATAAATTCTTGTAATACACGCGTGGCTCAAGTCCATACTGGGGATGGAGATACTCTAACACCTCCAATTCAGCTTTCTTCTGCATGTCAGTATCTTCGACACAAACGAATTCAAGCGCTCCGGTCGGGCAAGCCTGAACACATCTCGGCGTCGTCCACCCCTCATCTAGTAGATGGGCACAGAAGGTACATTTCTGGGGTAAATCCGACTCATCGTTCCACCAGATCACCCCATAAGGACACGAGTCGACCAGCGCCTTCTGCCCTTTCGCCTTCAGCGGATCAATGATGACAATGCCGTCCTCTCGCTTATATATTGCTTCATTCTCTGCCGCTTTGATGCAGTCGGCATCATCACAATGCATGCATGGTGTAGGCAAATAGGCAACATCAATCAAGGGATATTGACCCCTTTCTAAACGTTTAATGTCCATCCACCTGTGCCCATGCTGGGGTTGGGCCGAAGAATAGGGTGGAAAATCATTATCGCAGTACTCGTCTTTGCAGGCCAGGAAACAGTTATTGCAATCATGGCATTTTGCGATATCGATGATCAGGTTCCACTTGTTCATGCTGTCTCTCCTTCAAACTTCTCTACCTCCACGAGACACGAATTGGGTGCCATGCCGCTTGATTTCTTGGTAATAAAACGGCTTGGAGTCAAGATATTAATACATCCCGCTATATCTGCCGACTCTCCTGGTTTTCCCAAGGGAATGTAATCTGCACAGGATTCATAGGAATGAACTGTGCCGGATGGGAGACGCTCAGTTACCTGTGCCGCACAAATAACCGCGCCCCGGTCGTTGAATATTTTGACCAGATCACTTTCCTCGATCCCTCTATTTGCGGCGTCCTTTGAGTTTATGCGTACGATCCAGTAGTAATGACCATCCTCTTTCAACACCCGGTGATCCTTTACCTCGTTTACCCAGCTCTCCTTGGCATCGCCCATGGTATGAAAGCTGAAACGCGGGTGGGGTGAGATTAACTGCAACGGATATTTGTCGTAAAGCTCTGTTGTATGGTGCCCTTCCCAAGAGGGGATGTATTTTGGTATCACCGGTCTCTCTTCGTCATCAGGATCGAATCTCTTCAGGCTCGAAGATTCGAACTCGATCAAGCCGGATGTTGTTTGCAGTCCCATTCCGTATTCGGCCTGGGATTCCGGAGGGGGTCCCGGGTCCGGTGTGTCCTTCTTTCTATCCTCGGCAAACCAATTCAGAGCGGGAGTCGATTCGTAATCCTCAGGCATGGGCACGACGAAATAGCCCTTGTCGCAGAAATCATCCCACGAGATATGACCGGGCAGATCGCTAGCGTCAAACATACGTTTAGTCCAATCGATTTCGGTGAGACCTCCCTCGGTAAATACATCGTAAAGACCTAATTTCTCAGACAGGAGAGCAAAGATATCGTAGTCTGATTTCGACTCTCCCAGGGGCTCAATACATTTTTTCTGTAAGCTGATCACCCTGTGATTAACCTGGCTTGTGGAGTCAGGGATATAGCCGAGACAGCCGGCGAATTCGCTGATGTCCCACCTTTCGAAATTGGTGCAAGCCGGCAAAATAATATCGGCAAACCTGGCCTCACCCTCAAACCAGATTGACTGGTTCACTACAAAGGGTAGCCTTTCGGTCTGGTATGCCTTGATGTAGCGGTTGGTCTCAGTCATGGTGCCGATAAAAGAGCCGCCGTACCTGTAGTACATCTGGATCTCAGGGTAACCATCCGCAGGATACTTGTACTCGTGAAACTGGGCTTCAATCGATTGACCGCAGAATCCCTTTCCACGCCATTCATACTCACCGTCGAGGATGACCTCCGGTATCTTGAGCCTGGGAACGTGCTGACCCATGGGCGAGTTTATGCTGGAGCGTGTGGGATGAAAATCCATCTTATATACCCAGCGATAACCGGCTGCTGAATTGTCAACATCGCCGGACATACCGCCTTCGGCATATCCTGGAAAAACGAAATCCGAGTTGTGCGGGACTCCCTGCGTTGTCGACCATATGTTGATGCCTGGTTTCCCGAGCCCCTGCATGGCTTGCAAGCTGATCATCAGGCGAGCCCATTCATTTCCGGTTGCGGCTCGACAAGCGCCCCCCCATCCGCCCAAACCGCCAGCAGCCAGCATCGTCTTCGTGGTCCCCCATTCTCTGGCCAATGCTTTGATCTCCCTGGCAGGGATGGTGCTCTCTTTTTCCGCCCATTCTGGCGTCTTGGGTATCCCATCTCCTACTCCCAGGATATAGTCTTTCCATTTATCAAAACCCTTTGTCCGCGTGGTGATGTATTCCTTGTCGTAGAGATCCTCGGTTATCCAGACGTAGGCAATTGCGCAAGCCATAGCATTGTCTGTACCCGGTCGCGGGGCAAACCACTTATCAGCGAACAAGCCAGCCGTGTGATTGTAGAAGGGATCGATGAAGATCATCTTGACCCCCAGATCCTTCAGCCATTGGCGGCGTATGGTGCTCTCGAAGGCAGAGTAGATACCGCTGGTGGCCTCCGGATCGCTGGACCAGAAAATGATCGTTTCCGTGTTCTTGAGCGCGTCTTCCAGCAAGTCGTACTGTTCAGGGATACCTAGCCTGTGGCTGAATCCCCATTGATGCATTCCTCCCCAGTGCCAGCCTTCCCAGCTATCCGGATTGTGATCCGCATAAGTAAAGCCAACCAGATTCATGAATCTGAGCAGAGCGCTGTGACGGTAACCCACATGGCCCCATAGGTGGTGAGAGCCAGATGTGGACATTATTGCAGCTGGACCATATTCACGTTTAATGCGCTTAATCTCATTGGTGACGATTTCCGCGGCTACCTCCCAACTGATGCGCTCATATTCAGATTCACCTCTGCGAGTGCAGTTCCGTTCTCCCTCAGGATCAAAATCGACCCGTTTGAGAGGATATAGCAATCGTTTTGGCGAATAAACCATCGAACGCCAGGCAAGCGAATAGGGAGAAATTGTCGTCTTCCGAGGTGGGGAAAACTCTTTATCCCGGGCTTTAATGACCCAGGATGGCGCATCATCCTCATCAAATTCCATGGGGGTGATACGTATTATTTTGCCATCTTGTACATAGACAAAAACCGGACCTCCCGTTGTACCGTTGGTCAACTTCTCTACATTACCCATTGATAAGCCTCCTTCCACGATCTTTAACTCTGTGATTTTCATCCTGAATCTCGGCACCAATAAGCATAATTACCAAATAAAACATTTCAAACGACAACCGACACATTCAATCCTTACCTGCTTTTGGCAGGGAGTCCGCTCGCTGGGTCGACATCCTAAATCGAGCCCACAAGCCCCCATTTATACGCTGGTCGCGGACAAAACCCAATATTCCTTTTGGTGCCACCAGCATAATAATCAGCAATATGATGCCCTGAATCAACAGACTGTATCCGGCGTATCTGGCCAGTTGAAACTTTAAGATTACGACAACGATCGTGCCAACAAACGGTCCCCATTGCAGCCCTATGCCCCCAATAACCGTGGCGAGTAATACGATCATTAACCAACTTATGTCGAAAGCACTATTGGGTTCGATGTATCCTTGATAAGCATAGAATACAGCGCCAGCCAATCCCATTACGAAAGCGGCAATGATAAATGAATACAGCTTCAATCTGAAAACATTGATCCCTGAACTTGCGGCGCTGACATCATTATCACGAACCGCAGCAAGCCCTAACCCAAATTTCGAACGCAAGATGACCGCGATGAGGATGATCGAAATAAGACCGATAACCAGTGCCAGCCAATAGGTAATCTCTGATGGGACACCACTCACCCCTTTTACCATATACCCTGCTCCTCCACCTTGCAGGTCGCCACCAACCGGTCGCCAGCGAAGAAACACAAGCCGCAGAATCGCCGGCACAACCAGCGTTCCAATAGCGAAATAGATACCCTTCATCCTGAAGACAGAGAATGAAATAAGCAAAGCAAATAAGGCGGCTGCAGTGCCACCGGCTATGATCCCTACATAAAACGGAATTCCCAGCCAGGTCAAGATGGTCATTAAGTAGCCCCCCAGCCCAATAAACGCAGCCGGGCAAAGCGCCAGTAAACCGCTAAAACCGGCCAGCAAGTTCCACATATTCGCTGCGGCCAGGAAGACAAAGAAATAGAACAAATACAGGATCCAGACCTGAGGAGGGTCTAAAAGTGGTAACACAGCCAGCGCGATCGCAACCACTCCCACCAATATCAACGATAGATATCGACGCATTGTATTTACCATATGTCCTCTACCGCCCGAATAAACCCTGGGGCCTGATCGTTAGAACCACGAGTACCATTAAAAATGGAACGAGCAACTGACCAGTCGGCCCGAAGAAATGCCCACCCAGCGTTTGAGACAAGCCGAAGATCATACCGCCTATGAAAGTCCCGACGATGCTGCCCAAGCCCCCTAATATAATCACCCCAAAGGTGATAATTAAGAGGGCGTTTCCCGATGTTGGGTTGAATGGAAAAGTTAACCCAAAGAATACGCCTGCTATTGCACCCAGCGCCATGGCGATTCCAAAAGCGACCTGATATACTCTGGCCGAATTGATACCCATAAGCTCTGCCGCATCCTTATCCTGTGATGCAGCGGTAATGGACTGGCCAAGGTAAGTTCTATTAAGGAATTGGTGGATGGCCAGCATCACGATCAGGGCTACGGCAAAATCGAGTATGTATACAAGGGGGATATAGACATTACCAATCTGAAAAGTTTCAAAGGAATATCCCGTTATCAAAGATCTTGATTGTGGGGTCCAGATGATCTGGATAGCATTCTGGATGATCAGGGCGATGCCAAATGTAATGATCAGGGCAGCATCCGCCGACATTTTTATGGCGCGGTTGAGGAGGTATTTCTCTATCAGGAAACCGAGGATAAAGAACAACGGGATACCCGGCAGCAGCCACAAAATCGGGTCTACCCCCCATTGCGTGAGGGCAAAGAAAGCCAGGTAACTGGCAAGTATAACCAGAGCCCCATGAGCCACATTGATCACTTTCATGACCCCAAAAACCACGGACAAGCCCAGTGCAATCACTACGTATAGCCCGCCAAGAAGGATCCCTATTATGATCGGCGATGCCAGGTCACTTAGTAATTCCATTATCTCCAACCCATCCAGCTTAAAGCATAACTATTCACCAAAATAAGCATTCCTTATATCCTCCTCATCCATGAGATCGATCGCTTTCCCGCTCAATACGATCCGGCCTGTTTCGATGACGTATGCCCTATCCGCATTATGTAAGGTTTGCCATACATTCTGTTCAACCAATAGGATCGTAATGCCACGATTTCTGATCTCGTGCAGAACTTGAAACAACTCGCTAACAATCAGGGGGCTGAGACCGAGCGACATTTCATCGATAATCAGCAACCTGGGAGTGGCCATCAATCCACGACCGATAGCCACCATTTGCTGCTCGCCACCGCTCAGGGTTTTGGCCAGCTGTTTTTTGCGCTCCTCAAGTACGGGGAAGAGTTCATACACTCGGGTCAGGTTTTGATCTCGCATAGCTCTCGCACCCCGATTATAGGAACCGATAAAAAGATTTTGCTTCACCGTCATTTCAGGGAATAGTTGTCTCCCTTCTGGAACCTGAGAGATACCCTGGCCAACGATATCGGAGGCATTCATGTTGGTGATATCCCTTCCAGTAAAATCAATACTGCCTTGAGCGGGATGAAGTACACCCGATATTGTCTTCAGCAACGTAGTTTTACCGGCCCCGTTGGCGCCGGCAATGGCTACAATCTCGCCGCTATTCACCACTAAGGAGATATCCCACAAAACCTGCAAATTGCCATAAAAAACATCGATGTTGTTGACTTGAAGCAACACTTCTTCCGACATTTACCTAATGATCCTTTCGTTTATTCCTGCAGGTGAGATCTCCTGCTCAAGCGTATTCACCCAGATAACATTCGATTACTCTCTTGTCTTTCATCACCTCTTCGGGTGTGCCAGAGGCGATAGTCGCACCTTCATCCATCACCAGAATCTTATCCACAGCTTCCCGCATTACTTTCATCACATGCTCGATCAGAATGATCGTGATCCCTGTCTGGCGAATGTTTTCCAGGATCTCCAGCATCCGGGGGAGCTCGGCCTCATTCAAACCAGCGGCAGCCTCATCAACCAGCAAGACCGTTGGATCTGTTGCCAACGCCCTGGCAACTTCCAGGCGCTTGAGCGCTATTGTTGACATATCCTTGGCCAGTACATCTTTCTTGTCCGAGAGGTCGGTGAGCCGAAGCATTTTGGGTGCTTCACGAATAGCAGCAGATTGGCTGATCCCCCTGCCGAACATGGCTGCAACAATCACATTTTGCAGCACTGTCAATTCTCCAAATGGTTGCGGAATTTGGTAAGTTCTCGCTATTCCCTGGTGACAGACCTGGTGCGCCGAGAGCCGCGTAATTTCTCTTCCTTTAAACCTTATGGTGCCCGAATCCGGTTTATAAAAACCGCAAATAACGTTCACCAACGTGGTCTTACCGGCACCATTTGGCCCCATCAAGCCCATAATTTCGCCCTTTGGAAGGTTAAAACTTACATTATTAACTGCCTGCAGACCCCCGAAACGCTTGCTTATTCCATTTATGGATAGGATCGGCTCATCCAAGGGCTCACCTTCTTTGTTGTAGGATCGGTCAGGGTCTTTCGTTCACTCACATGCCAACGTAGCGTTCCACCATTCTTGAATTGGAAAAGTTGGGCAGCTCTCACTACATTGAAAATATGGTAGGGATAGGACCAGGGGGATTTACTGGTCCTATCCCAAAGAATTTAATCCTTTGATATCATCCTCACTCAGCCGGAATTGGGAAGATGAACTCTTTGGAGGGCGCTAAGAAATCGTGTTCTGAGTGGGTGATTCCTAACTCCCAAACCCAGGGTTCGTCCGTCTTCTGCCACTGTCCCACGAAGAGCGGAATCCAGCTAAAATGCGTATCGGGATCAAACTTGACCTGGTAATTGACGGTATTCAGGTCAGTCTCTGCCATAGCTGCATTGATAGCTGCTTTGTCGAGCGTACCTGCTCTTTCGACTGCATCAAAGAGGACTTGCAGGGGAGCATAGCCGTGTCCAACGCAGCGGTTAAGCGGGTCGCCTGTATCTTCATTCCATCGAGCAGCGAGTGACTGTGGAGTCGTATCACCAATTCCTGGGCCCGTATATTCCGGGTCCCACCAGATCTCGGTGCCGACCCCTTGTGGCAAATCTCCGCCCCAGGCCTGTACGTCTATGTAGAAGAGCGGCGCCCTTCCTACCATGACGATCTTAGGATTGAAACCCAGCTGCTTGCACTGCCGATATAGGGTAGCAAACTCAGGTCCTGGTACATTCCCCCACAATATCTCGACCTCATTCTCCTTCCACTCGTTGCACATGGCCGAGAAGTCAGTTGTACCAATGGGGTAGAAGCCCAGCTTGTCTTCAACACCAATAACTGTGGCTCCCCATTCTTCCAGGAGGCCGGGGAACAAACCGTACCAGCCGATGCCGTCAGGCTCGTCTGTGGCAAAGACACCAGCCACTTTGTTGGTCTGATCGCCAAAGTCATCCAGGACGGCGAACCAGGAATCCTTGATGGTGTATCCGGGTTGACCATGCTTGGGGTCTCCCTCTGGAGGCGGAGTGGCTATTCCAAAACCGGGGAACCATGTGTATGACCATTTCGACTCTGTTTCGCTGCGCGCACCCATCCAGGGCTCCAATGGTCCTCCTCCGACGATATGCGGTACGCCATGCTTTTCAGCCACTTCAGCGATTGGGATGTGGATGGATGGGGATGAGTCTACAGAGTACAGCAAGTCTACTTCATCGCGCAAGATCAGGTCTTCAGCGAGACTTCCTGACTTGCTCGGGTCGCTCTCGTTATCGACGACGATATATTCAACCGGAATCTTGCGGTCATATTCTGCCACATAGATTCCACCTTGGGCGTTAATATCGTCCACCGCTGCCTGGGCACCCCATGTGCATCCTTCTCCAAAGCCTGCAAACATGCCGGATACCGGAGCGCTGGTGCCAATTTTTATGGTCTCGGGTCCGGCTGGTGCTGCCTCTTCGGGTGCCATTTCCTCGGTAGCGACCTCTTCTGGTTCGGTCGTCGCTGGTGCTGCTGTGGTGCATGCCGCGAATGTCAGGAATACGATCAGCATGAGCACGAACAGTATATTGTTTTTCATTTCTCACTCCTATTATCTCTGTACTACAATTTCCTTAATTAAAGTTAATTGTGGCTGTTGTTGAGATTTGGTCAATCAATTTCCTCCTTTCCCTTGTTTCAGCTGTTGAGCGTAGATTTTTGTAAGATAGTCCATCAGACGCTCTCGTGATTCGGCGATGCTAGATTCTGACCATTCCAGGAAACCGCTCCCGGTCTTGAATCCCAGCTCTCCTGTTTCAACCTTTGCTTGCAGTGTTATAGATGGAGTTGGATCTGCGTTTATGTATTTCAAAATATAGTTGTGAATGGCGAGGGTAAGGTCAAGACCGACCATATCGGCTGTCTCGACGGGGCCAAGGATTGGCAGGCGTAATCCAAACCCATTACGGATCACCTCGTCCACAGTTGCCGGATCGCAAATCCCTTCGTCGATAATTGCAAATGCCTCCCGCCATAGAGCGTGTTGCAACCGGTTTCCAACAAATCCAGGAACATCTTTGTGCACATTGACCGGGTGCTTACCAACTCGCGCTAGCAAGTCATACGTAGCCGTGATGCACCAGTCGGCAGTCTCTTCAGCACGTACCACCTCCACTAATGGGATCAGGTACGGCGGATTCCAGAAGTGTGTCCCGACGATCCGCTCTCGATGTACCGCTTTCTCGGCAATCTCAGTGATACTAATCACCGATGTGTTGCTGCAAAGGACGGCATCTGGCGGGCAATGGCGATCCAGGTCCACGAAAATCTGCTGTTTTAGTTCTAAATTCTCAAATACGGCTTCGAATACAAATGCACTACCCTCGCATGCAGTGTCCAGATCAGCAGTAGGGTAAATGTTTTCGATAATCTCTTCGAGCGACCCAAACTCAACACCTTGTCGACGCATGTTTTTGAGATTCGCCCGAATGCGGTCTTTCGCCGAGCTGAGGAGGTCTTCGTTTACATCGACAAGCGAAACCTTGTGACCATGGACGGCAAAGATTTGTGCCATGCCGTGTCCCATCAGGCCTGCTCCGACCACAGTGATATGTTCTTGCGGAGTCATATTTTTTATTATCCGGCGGTATAGCCGCCATCAACATACATGATTGCGCCGGTCATGAAGTCCGAAGCATGGGACGACAAATAAAGTACTGCCCCAATGAAATCCTCTGGCTCACCCAAACGGCCTATGGGGATCCGTCTCAGGAATACTTTATAACGCTCCTGATCATCGAACATCCATTGCGTGAGGGCAGTGCGGAAAACCGTGGGAGCAATGGCATTTACATTGATGCCATACTCGCCCCACTCACAAGCCAAAGAGCGAGTCAAGACATGCACTGCACCTTTCGAGGTCGCGTACCCGGTGTAGTTCTTCATACCAAGCAAACCGCGCGTAGAGGAGACCAGGATTACTTTGCCGCCCCGTCCCTGATCAATCATCACCCTGCCGACTTCCCTGCTGATCAACCAACTGCCTTTTACGTTGACGTCCATAATCTCTTCGAATTCTTCAACCAGGAATTCGGTGATCGGTTGGACCCGGCTGAGACCCGCGGCGGTGATGAGAATATCAATGCCATCAAAATGGTTGACAGTCTCAGAGACAATGCGTTTATTGTCATCCTCATCAGCAGGATTTCCTGTGACATAAGCCGCTGTGTATCCGGCTTCCCTAATCTCTTTTACTACCGCCTCTAACTTTTTTTCGGTACGTCCGGTGAGCATCACCTTCGCGCCGGCCTTTGCCAGGCCCTTTGCGCTCGCCGAACCAAAACCTCCACTGGCGCCAGTGATCAGAGCTACCTTTCCAGTGACGTCAAAAAGTGTCTTGGTATCCGGTATGTTCTCCATAATATGCTCCCTACTCCGGTGGATAAGGCATCACAACCAGCATGGTTGCGAGGCGGTTGGTGTCGTTACGCACCTGGCGGTTTTCTCCAGGTCCAATATAGATCGAGTCCATTGGGCCCAGTTTGACTTCTTGGTCATCAAACGCCATGGTGAGTTCACCTACAAGCATGATATAAATCTTGTCTAATGGGGAAGCATCCCACTCTGCCTCTGCCCCCGGCAGGTAATACGAACAACCAACCCAGTAAGGTGCATCGCTGCCCATGCTTTTGTGCTGAAGCCACATGGCATGGGTTGTCTCACTGTGTTTTGGGGGGCTGTATTTTTTTGCTTCTTCTATTCGGGTTACCTTCATGATCATACTCCTTATCACTCAGAGGCGAAACTCGCCGGTTGGGTCGACAATCGCAACCATGCGTACAATGCAACCATCACCCTTAACCCAACGCCAGGGGAAAGCAGCGATGGTCACCCGTTTTCCGGTGACCTTATCTATATCCCCGCCTACATTTTCAAAACCGACAATCCCATTGCCCAGCAGTTGCCGGTGGCACGGTTCCCACAAGGCGAACTCATCGGCGACCTTCTTACCTGTCTCCTGCTCATATTCCTCGCTCACCCAAGGTAGTATCGGTCCACCCGGGCCGTGGGGGCCGATTGCTGTTGCAAGCGGGTGGTCAAGCGCCTGTTGATCAACACCAACACCTTTAACCCCTTTTTCCTTTAACCAAATTCCCGCCTCAAGATAAAGACCAGGTGAGTAGCAGAAATACTTGACACTGTCACTCCAGTATTTGTGCCAGCCGGTGTTTATGATCACGATGTCACCAGGTTCGATCTTAGGTTCAGCCCGCTCAAGATCCTCGGGGGTAATTTTTTCCCATTTGCCTTTGGGGATAGAGACAACTACCGCAGTACCGAAGTAGCGGTCAAGTGGAACCTCATCCATAAACGGTGTCCCCTCAATAACATGCGCGGGGGCATCGGTATGCGTGGTGCAGTGCATAAAAGTGGTGATTTGCTGCGAGAGCACCCGGGACTTGGCATGGTAATGAAAACGTTCGATTTTCACGTCCGGGAAATAAGGCCATAGGGGCACTTTATCTCCCCAAGGATGGCTCAGATCATAAAACTCTAAACTATCGGTAGATGAAGGCATCTCTTATTCTCTCCTATGCTTGTTTAGTTTCATTTTGCGAGAAATATGTAAATCCCTTAGTCCGTCGATTCCTTTTCTATTTCTTGCTGGTGAACATATTCAATGATCGAGTTACCAACATGGGTCACATGATCGTAAATGATCGTGGCAGCACGCTCAGCATCGCCGTTCCTACAGGCTTCCATTACGGCACGGTGTTCTTCCTGGGCCATGGGCATACCCCCAAGATGGGAGATATAGGCGTGCAGATAGTGCTGTGTTCGGTGTCGCAAGATGCTTGTGAGCTCGCATAAATGGCGCCTACCCGATGCGCAATAGAGTGTGTGGTGGAAATTATGATTTAATTTGACTAGCGTGGCCAACTCGCCAAGATGGTTGTCCATTTGTTCAATATACAATTCCAATTGAGCAAAAGTATCCTCTCCCATATTAGGAACAGCCAAACGAGTGGCCATCTCCTCCAGAATCGCCCTAACTTCATAGATGTCTAACAAGTCATCCGCACTCAATTGGGTAACGACCGCGCCACGGTGGGGAAAAATTGACACCAAACCCTCGGCCTCTAAGTCCCGCAGGGCTTCACGCACTGGAGTGGTACTGATATCAAAGCGTGCAGCGATATCTTCCAAGCGGAGGTGCTGACCTGGGACATATTCCCCCAGAATAATGGCGTCGCGCAGCTCCTCAACCAAGGTGCTCTTAACAGTTCGATGCAGTTGAGATACCATAGGTCGTCTCTCATTTGATATTTGATCAAATATCAGATATTAAATGATATATAGATTATCCAATTGTGTCAAGAGGATTTTCTAGAAGGATCTCGAATCCATCTTTGGGAGGCACCATCATTGAAAAAGCGAGTCTGTCAGAAAGATTCCATTCCAAATAAAAATAGAACTCAAAGGAATACTCGTAGAAAAAATATTCTTTTCAAGCTGTTGCTTGCTAACCGGTAATAACATCCATTACCTGATACGGCTTTTCCCCACTGGAGGTTATGAATTTCACAAGTGTATTCCATCACAAATATCGATCAATGTTGACAGCAACCATAAAATATTGTAAGATGTGGTATAACATCATACCATCATACCAGATAGATAAATTTACCCGGACATATGTACACCCCTATTCATTCCGGCAGACTCTACGAACAGATCGTTGCCCAAATTGAGGAGCGGATTCTGAATGGCGAGCTGCGTCCTGGCGACAGATTGCCGGCAGAACGAGAGTTGGCCGAACAATTTGGAGTCAGCCGAACCGCCATCCGGGAAGCAATGAAAGCATTAATGCAAAGCGGGTTGGTTGAAATTCAGCCCGGCAAGGGGACTTTTGTCACCAACAGCACATCCAAGGTCGTGCGCGACTCAATTGATATGCTGGTTCGGGTTGGTAATGAAACTGGTATCAAAGACCTTATCGAATTGAGAGAAATTCTCGAGCCGGAGATTGCGGCTCTGGCCGCTGTCCGAGCTAGCAGCGAAGACATCCAGTCCATGGAAGAAGCAGTAAAAGCAATGGATCGGGCGATGGACGATCCAGACATGTATATTGAAGCCGATCTTGATTTCCATCTCGCACTCGCCCAAGGTTCAAACAACGCGCTCATACCCGTTTTGATTGATTCGCTCGTAGAACTCTTACGAGAACATCGCATACGGGCAGCGAGTGTTGAAGGGGGTTTAGAACGGGGACAACCGTATCACAAAATCATTTTAGCAGCAATTAAAAGGAATGATTCAAAAGCCGCTCGCGACTCAATGCGGTCCCATTTAGAGCAAGCACGTAAAGAAATAGAAGCAACGCTTTCTCCTGAGGAAGCGAAACTGAAACAGGAGTAACCATGGCAAACCTCGGATATATCGGCTTAGGGGTGATGGGGGGGCGAATGGCTAAGCGTCTGCTGGAGGCTGGGCACAAGGTTATCGGTTATAACCGGACAAAGTCAAAAGCAACCTGGTTGATTGAAGCGGGGATGGATTGGGCGGATACACCCGGCGCAGTTGTCGAGGCTGCTGATGTGGTCTTCAGCATGGTAACCAATACCAAAGCCGTCCTCGCTGTGACCGGCGGTCCTGATGGCGTATTGGCGAGGTTGGAACCAGGCAAAATTTATATTGACATGAGTACCGTCAGCCCAGCAATGAGCCGTGAATTAGCAGCCAGGGTATCAGACAAAGGCGCCCACATGCTTGACGCACCCGTTTCCGGCAGTGTAGAAACGTTGGAAATGGGAAAGTTATCTATCATGGTGGCTGGAGATGAAACGGTCTTCGAACAGGTCAAGCCTATCCTGCTGGACATTGGCCCGAAGGCAACGTACGTCGGCGAAAACGGGTTAGCTGTAACCATGAAAATCGCTACCAACCTGAGTCTTGCTGTCCAAATGCTGGCCTTCAGTGAGGGAGTTTTATTGGCAGAAAAGAGCGGCATCAAACGCGAGACGGCGGTCGAAGTATTGGTAAACAGCGTCATCGCCTCTCCAATGGTGAAGTATCGTGGTCCATTTGTCCTGGGCATGCCGGATGAGGCCTGGTTCAACGTCAACATGATGCAGAAAGATTTGAACCTGGCCCAAGAACTTGGCCAACAGCTAGATGTCCCCCTTCCGACGACAGCCGCTACAAACGAGTTCCTCACTGCTGCGCGCGGCATGGGCCTCACAGAAGAAGATTTCGCCATCATCTTTGAAGTCTTGGCCAGTATGGCGGGTTTAAAAAATGAACGAAATGGCTAACAATAAATCTTCAGTTCAAGGTCACACCTCAAATGTGGACCTTGAACATTATCTCCACATGTACCAGCAGATGGCCAGAATTCGCGCCTTTGAAGAGAAGGTTAATGAACTTTATACCGGTGCCCTTATGCCAGGTTTGGCCCACTTATATATCGGACAGGAGGCGATTGCTGTAGGTGTGTGTGAAGCCTTAAAGATCGAAGATTACATAACCAGCACCCACCGCGGGCATGGTCATTGTCTGGCCAAAGGTGCCAGCGTCGACCGCATGTTCGCCGAACTTCTGGGCAAAGAGGCGGGTTATTGCCGGGGTAAAGGCGGGTCGATGCACATTGCCGATATAGACTCTGGAAACCTGGGTGCGAACGCTATTGTTGGTGGTAGTGCAGGCATCGCCACCGGCGCAGCGTTTTCAGCAAAGCACCTCGGTGACGGACGCATAACCGTGTGCTTCTTCGGCGAAGGTGCATTAGGTCAAGGTCTGTTCTATGAGGTTATGAACATGGCCTCCCTGTGGAAATTACCCGTAATTTACGTTTGCGAGAACAACCAATATAACGAATATACCCATTATAGCGAAACAACCGCCGGGGAGATCACCGCTCGACCAGAGGCCTTCGGAATTCACACCGAGACTGTGGACGGTCAGGATGTCCGTGCTGTCCATGAAACTATGAACCGCCTGGTTGAACGGGTTCGCAGTGGAGGTGGACCGGTTTTTCTATTATGCAACACCTACCGCTATCACGGACACCACGTCGGAGATATCGACCGCACGTACTACCGCTCGAAGGAAGAAGAACAAGACTGGAAGACGAACCGTGACCCGCTGAAGATACTTTCCGGGTGGATGATCGACCAGGGACTTGCTGACCAAAACATAATCGATCAAATTGAGGCGGAGGTAAAAAGCGCGGTTGAAGTCGGCGCGGAGTTTGCCATCAACGCCCCCTACCCTGACGTAAGCGAGGTAGACCAACATGTCTACGCAGAGTAACAACGGACGCGAACTCACATTCGGAGGTGCCATCCGCGAGGCATTGGCTGAAGAAATGCGTCGCGACCCAACCGTGTTTATCATCGGTGAAGACGTCGCCGAAGCAGGCACCCCCTTTAAAGTACTTCAAGGTTTGGTAGACGAATTCGGTCCGGACCGGGTCATCGACTCTCCGATATCGGAGGCGGGTATCACCGGCATCGGTGTCGGTGCGGCGATGACCGGTATGCGTCCGGTTGTGGATATCATGTTTGGAGACTTCGTGCCCCTCGCCATGGAACAAATGGTGAATCAAGCAGCCAAAGTGCATTACATGTCGGGTGGTAAATTAAAGGTTCCCATGGTATTGCGCACCACCCTTGGCGCGACCCGCCGCTCAGCCGCCCAACATTCCCAATCTCTTCATGCATTGCTCAGTCATATCCCCGGCCTAAAGGTGGCAGTCCCTTCTACACCCTACGATGCTAAAGGGCTACTCAAAACCGCAATTCGTGATAACAACCCGGTCGCCTTCTTCGAAGACAAGCTGATGTACCAGCTTAAAGGACCGGTTCCTGAGGAGGAGTACACTATCCCCTTCGGCGTTGCAGACATAAAGCGCGCAGGGACGGACATTACCATTGTCGCCACTAGCAGCATGGTTCACGTTGCCCTGGGTGCTGCTAAAATCCTTGAAGATGCTGGTCTCAGCGTCGAAGTGATTGATCCCCGCACAACCTACCCACTGGACAAAAAGACATTGATTGATTCGGCAATAAAAACGAGCCGGGCAATTGTCGTCGACGAGGGTTATGAACGCTATGGTGTTACCGCTGAGATCGCCTCAGTGATCGCAGACGGCGCCTTCTATTACCTGGACGCGCCGGTCAAGCGCATGGGTGCCATGGACGTGCCAGTTCCCTTCTCTCCAGCTTTGGAGGACTTGACCGTCCCTACTGAGGACACCGTGGCGGAAATAGCTAAGAACTTGTGCGGTCGGACTTAATCCAGCTCATAGAGGAATAATAAGATGGAAAATAACATCCAGAAAGTCGGCTTTATCGGTCTGGGAAAGATGGGCAATCCAATTGCCAAAAACATACTCAATTCCGGTTTCGACTTGACCGTTCACAACCGCACACCTGGGAAGATGAAATCATTGCTTGTCGCAGGCGCTAAAGGAGCAACTTCCCCCCGGGAAGCCGCCCGAGGAGCGGATGTAGTCATCACTTGTTTGATGGACGACCAAACAGAGCTTGACTGCATATTAGGTGAGGATGGCTTAATGGCCGGATTAGAGCCAGGTGGGATTCATATTGGCACAGCGACGATTTCGCCCAGTTGCGCAGCTACCCTGGCTGAACTGCACGAGACCAACGGCAGCCATTATGTTGCCGCCCCACTTTTCGGAAGACCTGATGCAGCCGCAGCAGGAACCTTGCTCACATATGTTGCCGGGGATGAGAAAGTGATTAAGGCGTGTAAAGACTTATTCGAAGCTTACTCGGGGTCTCATATCTACATGGGAGACGACCCCAAAAAAGTCAACAGCATTAAATTGACGATGAATTTTGTACTTGTATGCTTAATTGAGCTTTTCTCGCAAACTTACACATTCGCAGAGAAAAGCGGCATTGAGTCAGAGTTTACGGAAGAGTTGATCATGACGGTACTCCAACATCCGGTGCTGAAGGAATATACGACCAGGCTGCGGTTGCAAGAATTCGAACCAGCGGCTTTTAAACTCAGCGCTGGCTACAAAGACGTAGAACTCATGTTACAGGCATCATCTGATGTGCGCGCACCGCTGATCTTCGCCAGTGCGATCCGAGAGAAATTCCTTACGGCTTTAGCTAATGGAATGGCGGAAAAGGATTGGAGCGCTATTTACGAAATTGCCAGGACAAACGCAGGATTAACCTAGACATTTAACACTCGAACAGAGAGGGAGTCACTTACGATGACTTTAGGAACCATGGCCACCGATGTCGAACAACGCATAGACTTCGACGCACTCAGAAAATACAGGTTAGCCAGAGCCAGGGAGCAAATGGAAATATATGATCTTGGTGCTCTAGTCTGCTTTGATAACGACAACATCCGCTATATTACCAATACAAACCTTCACGAGTGGACCCGTGGTAAATATTTCCGCTGGTGTGTGCTGCCGCGGGATGGGGAACCGGTCTTATTTGAAGTGGGCACAGCTGCGATCGTCAAACGAGAACTATGTCCCTGGCTTAAGCCGGAGAATATCCGCGCCTCCATGCCCTGGCACCGGGGTGCCAACGTGCGCCCGTTAAATATCGAGCTTTCTCGAAACGCTGTTGCGGAGATTAAAACCATCCTTGAAGAGAACAAGGTCGCTGATATGCCAGTCGGCGTAGACGAGACAGAGATGTACTTCCTGGATGCCATGGAGGATGCGGGATTGAAGGTTGTCAATGGTTACGATGCCATGTTTGATGCACGGATCATCAAATCCCCCGAGGAATTACAGATCATCGAACTATCGGCCTCCCTGGTCGATGGCGTTTACGCTCAGGTCGCCGATTTCGTCAAACCCGGCGTGCGAGAGAACGAAGTTGTCGCCTTTATCTCCGGTTGGTTAATTGAACACGGTGTAGATCGGATCAGTGGCATCAACTGCGTTTCTGGTCCGCGGAGCAACCCCCACCCCCACGACTTTTCTGATCGAATGATCCGCCCTGGGGACCTGGTTTTCATCGACATCATGAGCCACTATCTGGGCTATGCGACCTGTTATTACCGCACTTTTGCCGTCACCCGCTCCACGCAGCGCCAAAGAGACGTCTACCAACAGGCTCTGGATTGGCTGCAGGCTTCAATCGATGTGGTGCGCCCTGGTATTACCACAGCAGACGCTGCCGCTCAATGGCCGTCGGCCAGGGAACTGGGCTACAAAGACGAGAAAGAAGCCTTCGCCCTGGCATTAGGTCACGGTATCGGTCTCAGTCATCACGAAAAACCATGGATCTCACGGGCATACTCATTAGATTACCCGGTGCCCATTGAGGCGGGTATGCACTTCGCCCTGGAGACTTTTTACGGAGAGGATGACGATGGCGCCAGGATCGAATCACAAGTTATCGTCACAGAAGATGGGCACAAGGTGATCACCAAATGGCCTTGTGAAGAATTGATGGTGTTGGACCCGCGCTGAGCAGTCATACTCTTTTTGTATTGACAGCGAAAGGCAAAATAAATGTTGAAGAAGTTAAATGTTTCAGGAGATCCAAACTGGCTACAAAAGTGATTATGCCCGTCCTCGGCATGGCACAGGATACCGGAAAACTGATATCCTGGTTAATAGTGGAAGGTGAAGCAGTCGTCGAGGGCGAGCCGATCATGGAAGTTGAAACAGATAAAGCTACTGTCGAGATCGAAGCTACCGGCTCCGGTACCCTGGGAGGTGTCCGCGCTCAAGAAGGCGATGAGATCCCAGTGGGCCAGGTCATCGCCTGGATCCTTGAGCCAGGCGAGTCCATTCCAGAAGAGACAATGTCCCAAAAAGGAGAAAGGGGGAAAGCATCAGGCATGGCTCCTAAAGTGGAAGTTAAAGGGATAACTTCAGCAGCTTCACCCGTGGCCCAGAAGATGGCTGCCGAACATGGGATCGATCTGGCAATGGTTAAATCAGGTGGTGACCGCATCCAGAAGGCCGATGTTCTGGCATATATCAAAACCCAAAAAGGCATGGAGAACGGCGCTCGATTAGCACCCGCCTCACCGAAAGCACGCCGCCTGGCAGCTGAGCGGGATACTGAAATCACCACAATTACCGGCTCGGGGCCTGAGCGCGCTGTTCTGGCCGATGATGTTCTGGCGATCGAAGCCAAAACACCTCGAGTGGTTTCTCTTACCCTCAGCACCATCTGGCAGCGGATGGCTGAGCGTGTCACCCAAAGTTGGAACAGCGCACCTCATTTTTACCTGATACGTGAAGTCAACGCCAGCCGGCTGGTCGCCTGGAGAACGCAGGCCAAAGAACGCACCGGGCAGCGCATCACTTACACCGACTTATTGATCAGACTCGTCAGCGCAGCTCTGCGCCAGCACCCACAGGCAAACGCAGCCTGGAATGATGGAGAGATCTTACTCAACGACGAGATCAACATTGGCCTGGCTATGGCCGTTGAAGAAGGTCTCATCGTTCCGGTGATCCACCAGGCAGATCAACTCAGCCTGAGCCAGATCACCAACCGGCGAAATGAACTGGTCAGGCTTGCCAAGGATGGAAAACTGCGTTTGGAGGATCTTCAGGGTGGTACATTCACCGTCAGCAACCTGGGCATGTACGGTGTGGACATCTTCAACGCCATACTCAACCCTCCTCAGTCTGCTATCCTGGCAGTTGGTCGTATCGCAGAACGCGTGGCCCCCGTCAACGGGCAGCCAGCCGTTCAACCGATGATGATCCTAAGCGTCTCTTACGATCACAGAGCCATCGATGGTGCCAGAGGTGCACAGTTCCTGGAAACGCTGGCTGACTTGATTGAGGAGCCATTAACACTACTGGATTAAATAAATGCACACTATTGGATTGGCGACCGAAACCAATAAACCAGTAATATTGGTTGAAAATGCCCGCAGGAGAACATTACTTGACACAATCAGAAGGAAGCGAACACCTCGTTACCAACCGTGCCCGTGGAAAAATGATCGATCATGCGGCAGTTGAAGTGTACATACGCGACTTCCCACCAGTCATTTCCGACGAGCCGCCATCGCGCGGCGGGAAGAACAGGGGCCCGTCCCCTCTCGAGTACATTTTGATCGCTCTATGTGCTTGAATAAACGTATCCACGGCCAGGATGGCTGAAAAAATTCGCTTTCAATATGAAAACATTGAAACCTATTCCGAGGGCATTTTAGACACCCGTGGTAGAAAAGGACTAGCTGAGGTGCCTGTACATTATAAAAGCGTTTACCTCACCATTAAAATCAGGACTGACGAACCGCCAAAACGTCTGCAACGACTGTCAGACCTGGTCGCCCGTTACTGCCCCGTGGATAGCTTTGTAAGAGCGGCTGTCCCTGACTACCACATTACCTGGGAACGAATAGCGTAAGAGGTTTAATAGGGAAGGAGGTGCAAATCTAAAGATATATATTATATGAAGCAAACCACTTATGTTGTTCACCAATTTTCAATAGGGTCTATCAAAATAAAAATCTTTGGAGGAGACAGAAAGACATGAAACGCACAATATGGTTCCTATTTACCAGCGTGATCATCCTCAGCTTTGTTCTGGCTGCCTGTGGCGGCACAGCAACCACGGAAGCACCAGCACCAGTTGAGACCGAGGAAGCACCACCTGAAGAGGCACCAGCCGAGGATGTCGAACCCATTAAAATTGGCGCTTCGCTGCCGATAACTGGTGGTTTCGCTATCAATGGAGAAAAACACCGCGATGGCTACCAGCTCTGCGTTGACCTGATCAACGAGAAAGGTGGCCTGCTTGACCGGCCGGTCGAGTTGATCGTCAGTGACAACCAATCAGACGTCGAGACCACCATGGCTCAGGTAGAACGCTTCTTAAACGTGGATGATGTCGACCTGATGTTCGGTACCTTCTCGAGTAAACTCACTTTCCCAATGAGTTCAGTATTGGAACAGGCTGGCATAGTTCACCCCATCCCCTCCGGCGCTGCATTGCGAATTTATCTGCGCGGTTACGAGACCCCCTTCTATTTCCAGCAGAAAGCTGCGGAATTTGTTGGCCAATCACCGATCAATATGATCAAGGATCTCGTAGCTGAAGGTGATCAGCCTGCATCTGCCGCGTTGGTGTTCGCCGACGACTTCTTCGCCGGTTCGATCGCCAACGGCCTGTTAGGCGGCGATGTTGAAGTTGAGGGAGAAGACGACATAATCTCATTGGCTCCTGGATTGATCAGCGAAGCAGGAATGGAGCTTGTTTACGAAGAGATGTGGCCCGAAGAGGGCTTTTCCGATTGGGTTACATTGGCCAATTCGATCAAGGAAAGCGGCGCAGAATACCTGTTTGGTTTGACTGCTTCGCCGGATGAGGCCATCCAGTTGGTGCGCGCCCTGCAGACCGTGGAATACCAGCCCAAAGGTATCTACTTGAGCCAGGGCAGCCAGCAAGAGTTCGCTGATGCTTTAGGTGAATCAGCAGATGGTATCACCATCCATGCCGCCTGGCATCCTGCCGTACAATGGGAAGGCCTGCTGGCTGGTGAGCCTTATACCAATCAGGACTTCCAGGACGACTTCAAAGCCAAGTTCGGTCGGGACGGCGACGAAGACGAGGCCATTCCCTTCGCCCTCTGCCAGGGAATCGAGCAGGCTGTGCGCGCCACCGGCAGCACCGACAATGCCGCCATCATAGAATGGCTGGCTGCACGCACTGCTGCTGACCCCGTGAAAACCATTATCGGCGATCGCTACTGGGATGAGAAAGGTCTCCCCATAGACGCCGACTTTGTCATGGTGCAATGGCAAGACGGCAATCTGGCATTTGTCTACCCAGTTGGCGAATTCCCGGGTACATCGGACTTAGTCTGGCCCAAGACAGAGTGGTAAAAGTTTAAAGTAAAGATTCATCTAAATGACTGGGGCATTCGATACTAAATGCCCCAGTCATAATCTGTAATATGTCAGTGTTCTTGTAACTTGATTACCTCGGAAAGCACCTTGTATGTAGGCATATCCAAGGCACAGGTGATTTTTAATGGCATTATTACAAACTCAGGAATTATCTAAAAGTTTTGGCGGGATAAAGGCTGTAAACGACTGTACTTTCGAAGTCGAAGAAGGTTCCATTTCCGCCCTCATCGGTCCTAATGGAGCTGGGAAGACGACGGTTTTCAACCTGATCAGCGGGATGCTCAAACCAGATTCGGGGAGCATAACTTTTAAAGGTGAGCGGATCGAGGGGAAGCAACCTCACCGGGTCACACGTAGAGGTGTCAGCCGTACCTTCCAGATCAGCCGTGACCTGCAAGAGATGACTCTGCTCGAGAACCTGATCGTACAATCGCCAACCACCAGTTTCGCCGATCTCTTCAAAGGGAGCATGTTAGAGCATGAAAGAGATCATGCCATGGAATTATTAGATTTTGTGGGTATCACTCACCTGGCCAATGAAAAATCCAAAAATTTATCCTACGGTCAGAAAAAGTTGATGGAATTTGCCGCCACCTTAATGACCGAACCTCGACTAATTCTTCTCGATGAACCAGCAGGTGGGGTCAACCCGGCACTCCTGGATGACATTATAGAACGCATCCAACTGCTCAATAAGCGCGGCATAACTTTTTTGATCGTCGAGCACAATATGGATGTGGTCATGAACCTTTGCGATCCAATAATCGTCATGGCTTATGGCACCGTGCTGGCCAAAGGGGCGCCTCAAGACATCCAGAACAATGAGGAAGTGTTAGAAGCATACCTGGGAGAATAGCGATGGCGTTGCTGGAAGTTGATAACATCAGAGCCGGCTATGGAGATGGACCCGACATCCTCAAAGGTCTGTCCATGGAAATCGAGCAAGGCAAGACCTATTGCATTATTGGCCCCAACGGTGCTGGAAAATCTACGTTGCTGAGGGCGATCTGCGGTCTGTTGCATCCCAGAGAGGGCCATGTGACCTTCAAAGGGGAGTTCCTGAACAAATTGCGAACCGATGAAATTTTAAGAAGGGGCATCAGCTTCGTACCACAGGACCGCTGCCTGTTCCCTGATATGACCGTCAAGGAAAATCTACGCATGGGCGGTTATATTCTGAGGAACCGGAAGGAATTAGAAGACAGGATCGGAGAAGTCCTGGTGATGTTTCCCATTCTCGAAGAGCGCGGTTCGCAACAAGCCAAGACCCTCTCCGGCGGGCAGCAGCAAATGTTAGCCATCGGACGAGCACTCGTGCTGCGACCGGAAGTGATCATGCTCGACGAGCCTTCTTTGGGATTAGCGCCCAAAATCGCTCAATTCATATTTGACAATATCGCCCAACTAAAGGATGCCGGTATGACGATCATCCTGGTCGAACAAAATGCACGCAAGGGATTGGAATGTGCGGATTGGGGTTGTGTCCTGGATCTAGGCATTAACCGCTTCGAAGGTCCGGCAAACACCATCCTCAATGACCCGCGCATCCAGGAGCTTTACTTGGGCCGTCAAAAAAAAGGCCGTCAGGAGATATCGGTATGATCCAGTTTGTGCAGGTACTTTTGTTTGGGTTGACTTTGGGTGGTGTTTATGCCTTGATGGCCTCGGGACTCACGCTCGTCTTTGGTGTGATGAGGATTGTGAATCTCGCCCATGCGATATTCATGATCTTAGCGGCATATATCGCCTACTTCGCCTTCACGATCTATAATATCGACCCGATCGTCTCTATCGTGATCACCATGCCAGCCATGTTTTTTGTGGGGATTGCTGTATACTGGCTGTTTTTTACCCGGATCGAGGGGACCGCGCGATCTGGAGAATTAACCGTTTTACTCACCTTTGCCCTGGCACTTATCGCAGAGGGTTTACTGGGATACTTTTTTAGTAATATCTATCGCTCCGCCAATCCACCCTACGCTACACAGGCCCTACACTTTGGTCCCTATATTTTATCTGCAGGTCAGTTCTATGCCACCCTTATGAGCATCAGCCTGATCGCTCTTTTATGGGCATTCCTCAAATACTCTCGCACAGGATATGCTATCCGGGCAACCATGCAGAACATTTCCGCGGCCCAGGTGGTTGGCGTGAATGTCGAGCGCATGTCTATGGTTGCCTTTGGGATCGGTATGGCCCTGGCTGGGGCATCGGGATCGATGATGTCATTTCTCTTCACCTTTTACCCTGGGAAACATTGGGAATGGATTGCCATCCTGTTGTCTTTGATCGTCCTGGGTGGTATGGGCAGCCTGGGGGGTGCTTTGGCTGGAGCCTTTATCTTGGCTATATCTTCAGCCCTCGTAGGTTATTACTATGGTTTTACCTGGTCACCGATAACCTTTTTCCTGGCTTTGTTCATCGTCCTTCTGGTTAGACCCCAGGGACTCTTCGGCAAGAAGATGGAGGTTTGAATGTCTGAAACGGTGGTATCGAATGAGGTCAAACTAATCCGAACTACAGAATCCCTGAAAAAGCCCTCCAGGCGCCAAAAATTATTCTTGGCTGTCCTGCTCTTGCTCTTGGTCTCGTACCCCTTGCTTCAGTTTGTGGTGGGTGGTTTGAATTATTGGCTGCACATGCTTCTATATACCTTTATGTATATCGCCTTGGCTTCCAGTTGGAACATCATCGGCGGCTACGCCGGGTACACCTCTCTAGGGCATAATGTCTTCTTCGCTGTTGGGGGTTACTTCACTGGCGTGCTGCTGGTGTACTTCGACGTCTCACCATTTCTCACCGCCCCTCTGGCAGGCTTGGTGTCCATGGCGATTGGTCTATTGGTCGGCCTGATCAGTTTACGCACCCGAGGACCGGCATTCATTATCTCCACCATCGCCCTGGTGATGCTGGTCAAAATCACCTTTGATAACTGGGACTATATCGGTGGGACAAGCGGCATGACCATGCCACCTTTATTGGATATTTCATTAGATTTGGTGAAATTCCCTTTTTACTACTATATGCTGATCATCGCCATTGGGGCAGTTTACATGTCCTATCGTATCCGCCACTCTAAATTTGGTTTGGGATTGCGGGCCATTTCGCAAGACGAAATTAAGGCTGAAGTAGCTGGTATTCCGACCAGGTATTATAAAATCCTGGCTTTTGGCATCAGCGGTCTCTTTGTGGGCATGGCCGGTGGAATTTGGGGTTACTATCTGACATATCTGAAACCAAACATCTTCCTTCTTATCATCCTTGCCGCGCAGTTGGTCTTAATGACCGTCTTGGGCGGAAAAGGAACCGTCGCTGGACCAGTGGTGGGTGCCATCCTCTTTATCGCCATCAACGAGTTCTTTGTGACTAACCTTGGCTTTACCGAGTTGAACATTGTGGCGACTGGCTTAATATTGGCGTTGGTACTGATTTTCTTCCCCAGCGGGATTGTAGGCTCGCTCAGGGAGCGTGGAAAATTGCCCCCATTTCTCGATTGGGACTAGGAAGAAGAATCTATGCAAAGCAAACCAGCTGCAATTCACCCTAAATTAATTTCCGCTCTCAATTTCGCCCAGGATCAGGTCAAGCATCTCACCGATGCACACCCTAATGATTTCCCTATCTACACCAAGGGAGGCAAATGGGTACATAGTGGTGAATCCTGGACTAATTGGTGCGAAGGATTCTTGGGCGGTATGATGTGGATCTTCCACACACGAACTGGTGACCCCTGGTGGCGCGCAAAAGCCGAGCACTACTCCCGCTTGATTGAAGAACGTAAAACCGACCGCACCGTCCACGACCTGGGCTTCCTGTTCTGGTCAACCTGGAAGCGCTGGTACGACCTATCCGGGGACGAGGCGATTAATGAAGTCGTCATCACCGCCGGGCAGACCATGGGCTTGCGTTTCATGGAAAGAGGCCAGTACCTGCGTTCATTTGTCGCCCCGGAATCCCTCTTCATCGATATCATGATGAATGTGGGCATCGTCTTCTACGCTGCCCAACAGACTGGAGACGACGAATTATTAAATAAAGCTCACCAACATTGCCTGATCACCCGTAAATATATCGTGCGCGGTAATGGCAGCACCGCTCACGAAGGTATCTTCGATCTGGAAACTGGAGAATTCCTGCGGCAAACCACGCACCAGGGATGGCGCGGGGATTCAGCCTGGGCTCGCGGTTTAACCTGGGCGTTTTACGGATTCGGCACCGCTTACGATATGACCGGGGATTACCGCTATCTGGAGACCGCCCGTCTGTGTGCCGATTTTTATCTTGAACATACATCCTTCGACGAGGATGCACCCGGTGGACCAGGTGTACCGCCCAACGACTACGACGACCCGCGCCAACCAGTCCTCTATGAAAGCTCAGCAGCAGCCATCGCCGCCAGCGGGCTCTTGAACCTGGGTAAAATCGTGCAGGATCCCACCTACGCCAACCGCTACCGCGCAGCAGCCCTGACCATCCTGGACACGCTCACTGGGCCAGAATACCTGGCCAACGAAACACCAGGTTGGGAGGGAATCCTGAAACATGGCATCTACCACCAGCCTAAAGATATCGGCGTGAACGAGAGCGTGATGTGGGGAGAGTATTTCTTCATCGAAGCGGTCGATAGTGCGTTGTCTCTGGAGGCATGAAACGTATGCCGAGAATGGTAGCAATCGTCACGGGGAGCAGTCGCGGCATCGGCCGGGGTATCGTCTTAGCCCTGGCAGAACGAGGCTGGGATGCGGTCATCAACTATCGAGGCAATCGCCAGGCCGCGCAGGGTACCCAGGAGGCTGTAAGAGCCCATCAGGCTCACGGCATCGTCATTCAAGGGGATGTCGCTAAAGCAGAGGACCGGGAGAGGATCGTCCAGGCGACGATCGAAGAATTTGGTCGCATTGATTTGCTGGTCAACAACGCCGGGATGGGTCCCCGTCAGCGAGTGGATATGCTCCAGGTTGGCGAGACAAGCTATGATGAAGTCATGACAACCAACCTGAAGGGACCATTCTTCCTCACCCAACGGGTTGCCAACGCGATGATCCCGCTGATAAAAGAAGAAAAAATCTCCAGCCCGAAAATCATCAACATCGGTTCCATCAGTGCCTTTACCAGCAGTCCGGGGCGAGCGGAATACTGCATAAGCAAGGCTGGCATGGGTATGATGACTCTTTTATGGGCGGACCGCTTAGCGGAGTACGGAATCAATGTATACGAAATCCGCCCAGGGATCATTGAGACTGATTTAACTTCCGTGGTAAAGGATAAATACGACAGGCTGATCTTAGAGGAAGGGATCACACCTATCCGGCGCTGGGGCCAACCAGAAGACATCGGGAATGCCGTGGTTGCCATCGCCGAAGGGCTTTTGCCCTTCTCCACCGGAGAAATCATCAACGTGGATGGTGGTTTCCACATCTCGCGCCTATAACAATTATTAAATTATTCAGCAGCGGAGAATTTGAGGATCTACCTGAGAAGGAGTAAATGATGACACAAATTGTCACTTTTGGCGAGATCATGCTGCGCTTATCGCCACCGGGTAATTTGCGCTTCACGCAGGCGCGCACTTTTGATGTCATCTATGGGGGCGGTGAGTCAAACGTGGCTGTGTCATTGGCCTATTTTGGCATACCGGCAGAATTCGTCACCCGTCTCCCACCCCATGATATTGGCGAGTCCTGCCTGCAGTTCTTACGCCAGCATGGCGTGGGAACACGCCATATCGCGCGCGGTGGTGAGCGGTTGGGAATCTACTTCCTCGAACATGGGGCCGTCCACCGGGGCAGCAAAGTCGTCTACGACCGCGCCGGCTCCGCACTGGCGACAATAGAGACAGGCATGATCAATTGGAAGACAGTCTTCAAGGACGCCACCTGGTTCCATTGGACAGGGATCACGCCAGCGATTTCCGAAGGCGCGGCGGCTGCCTGTCTGGAAGCAGTCCGCACCGCTAAGGAGTTGGGCCTGACCGTTTCTTGCGACCTTAACTATCGCTCCAAGCTGTGGAAATGGGGGGCACAACCGGGAGAAGTGATGCATGATCTAGTCGCCTTGAGCGATGTTGCCATTGGCAACGAAGAGGATGCAGCCAAGGTCTTTGGCATCCACGCCCCAGACACGGACGTCACCTCCGGACAATTGGAGGCGGGAAAATATCGTCAAGTCTGCGAACTGCTAGCGGAGCGATTTCCGAATCTGAACACCATTGCCATCACGTTGCGCGGCTCGATTTCTGCCAGCCACAATACCTGGAGTGGTGTGTTATGGCATGCAGGAGATTTATTCTTCGGCCCAACCTACGATATCACCCACATTGTCGACCGGGTCGGCGGCGGTGACAGTTTTGTAGCTGGATTAATCTATGGTTTGAACACCTTTTCCGATCATCACCAACTCGCATTGAATTTTGCCACCACTGCCTCTGCGCTTAAACACACCATTTTCGGCGACTTCAACCTGGTCTCCGTAGCCGAAGTCGAGAAGATTTTAGGCGGTGACAGCTCTGGTCGCGTTAGCCGGTGAAGAATTTTACATATCGTATTTAGAAAGAGAAAGAGGGATTAACTATGGCGAAGTACAGCCGTTTATATGTACTGACACAGATGATCGAAACCGGGCTGGTGCCCCTTTTTTACAACCAGGACCTAGAGGTTGCCACCCGTATCGTGGAGGCTTGCATCAATGGCGGTGCTCGCTGTATTGAGTTCACAAACAGAGGCGATCAGGCTCATATCGTCTTCGAGGAACTCGTGCGGCGGTTCAGCGATAAGGAGAACGTCATCCTAGGTACGGGATCGATTATCGACTCGGGTACAACGTCACTATACATCCAATTGGGAACAAACTTCGTCGTCAGCCCTGTGCTAAATCCTGAAATGGCGCGCATATGCAATCGCCGAAAAATAACTTACTCTCCAGGCTGTGGTTCGGTAAACGATATATCCCAGGCCGAAGAGCTGGGTGTTGAGATATGTAAAATATTTCCTGGCAGCCAGATGGGAGGCGCAGGGTTTGTGAAGGCAGTGCGCGGACCCATGCCATGGACGCGGATCATTCCTACCGGTGGTGTATCTCCCACCGAGGAAAACATCCGCGGTTGGATTGAGGCAGGTGCGGCGTGTGTTGGCATGGGCAGCAAATTAATCACCAAGGAATATGTTGCTGCCGGCAACTACGACGGTATTACCGAGAATGTGGTCAAAGTACTGGCCTGGATCAAAGAAGCACGCGGCGACAAATCACCCATCATGTAATTGGGAGTTATCCTTATGACCAGCAGCTATCCCCGCATGGCGCGCCTGCGTGACGCGCAAACTTTCAGACAGCATATTGAGCAGCTAGGCATCGAACTGCCCTTCGACGAGGAAGTGCTTTCTGGGGATGCCAGCCCCCTGGCACAACCTTACATGTTACCCAACGGTCGTCAGATTGGAAATCGTTTCTGCACTTCACCCATGGAAGGCTGGGACGGAACGGCAGACGGCAAACCCTCAGAACAAACCACCCGGCGGTGGAAAAATTTTGGGCGCAGCGGGGCGAAATTGATCTGGGGAGGAGAAGCGGTTGCCGTACGTCATGATGGGCGAGCCAATCCCAATCAACTCATGATCAATGAGGGCAACCTGAAGGAATTAGAGAAGCTGCGGCTGGCACTCATCGACGAGCATAATGCCTATTATGATTCCAGCGACGATCTATTCGTCGGCCTGCAATTGACCCATTCCGGGCGGTTCAGTCGCCCCAACGAAAAAACGCGCCTGGAACCAAAAATCCTCTACCACCATCCGCTGGTCGATAACTTATTCAATCTTCCTGAGGATTATCCCCTGCTGACAGATGGCGAAATCGAGGCGCTGATCGCGGATTTCGTACGTGCTGCCAGGCAGGCCCAAGAGATCGGCTTTGAGTTTGTAGATATCAAACACTGTCATGGTTATATCGGTCACGAGTTCCTGAGCGCCCGTTCACGGACCGGCCAATACGGAGGTAGTTTCGAGAACCGGACCCGTTTTTTGCGAGAGATCGTTGCTGGCATTCGCCGTGATTGCCCTGGTTTAGAAATCGGCGTGCGCCTGAGCGCTTTTGACTTCCCACCATTCAGCGAGGACGATGACGGGGTGGCACGCCCCTTAGATTGGCGCGACGAATCCGGTCAATATCCATTCAGTTTCGGCGGCAACCCAAACAAACCGGCAACCATTCAATACGATGAAATCTTCGCCTTTTTGGATTTGCTGGAAACCCTCGACGTCTGCATGATCAACATCTCAGCCGGAAGCCCTTATTACAACCCGCATCTTACCCGACCCGCTTATTTCCCACCTTCGGACGGCTACTCACCACCAGAAGATCCCCTGGTCGGCGTAGCACGACAAATCAACGCTGTAGCCAGGCTGAAAGATCATGGGGCGAATATCGCGATTATTGGTTCAGCATACAGTTACTTGCAAGAGTGGCTGCCGCACGTAGCACAGAATGTCGTTAGAACTGGAATGACGGATTTCGTAGGTCTGGGTCGAATGATTCTATCCTATCCCGAGCTGCCAGCTGACATTCTGGCGGGAAAATTACTCGACCGCAAGCGCCTTTGCCGTACCTTCAGCGATTGCACTACCGCGCCGCGTAAAGGCATGATATCAGGCTGCTATCCGCTGGACCCCTATTACAAGGAGAGACCGGAAGCAGATCGGGTGAAGCAGATCAAAGCTGAACTCAAATCTTGACCATATCTTATATCAAACCAAGCGGAGAAAAGCATTTTGCGAGTCATACCGGTAGATAAAGCTATTGCCATTATCCAAGACGGCGATTCGATCCTGATTGGGGGGTCCGGAGGAGGGCATGCCGTAGCCGAAAGCCTGATCGTAGCTCTCGAGCGCCGCTACCTTGACACAGGCAAGCCAGAGGATATCTCAATCCTCCATCCTGTAGGAATCGGGGACGGAATTGACCAGGGGGTGAATCATCTTGCCCACCGCGGGCTGCTTAAACGCATCGTCACAGGCGCTTTCGTGAATTCACCCGCCATAGCCGAAATGGCAAAAGAAGGTGCTGTCGAAGCCTACACTCTACCCCAGGGCTCGCTCTCACAGTTGATGAGAGAGATGGCTTCCGGACGACCTGGCCTGATCACCCACGTCGGCTTGCATACTTTTGTTGATCCAAGGTATGAGGGAGGGCGGCAGAGCAGCACGGCTAAGGAGGATTTAGTCGAACTCATCACCATCGATGGGAGGGAGTGGCTCAATTACAAGCCCATTCCAGTGGATATCGCCTTTTTACGCGGAACGACCGCGGACGAGGATGGCAACGTGACCATGGAGCACGAAGCCGTTTTCGGAGAGATGCTGTCAATGGCACAGGCGACCCGGCGCTGCGGGGGCGTTGTAATTGTTCAAGTCGCCCGCCTGGCTCAACGCGGGACACTCTCCCCCAAGGATGTCAAAATCCCGGGCATGTTGGTGGACCTGGTCGTACTTGACCCCGACCAACACCAAACTTACCAGACTCCGTTTAGTTCTGCCTACTCTGGCGAACTGCGTGTACCCCTTACCGAGATCGCTGTCTTACCTTTTGATGCCCGAAAAGTGATCGCTCGACGAGCAGCTCTGGAGCTCTTTCCGGGAGCGGTTTGTAACTTAGGCACTGGGGTTTCAACCGGGATCGCAAATGTTGCTGCCGAAGAAGGCGTTCTGGATCAGGTCATTATGACCAACGAGCAAGGCCTGATCGGTGGAGCACCCGCCTCCGGGATGGACGCCGGCGCGGCGATTAATTACGATGCGATGATCGACCAGCCTTACCAGTTCGACTTTTACGATGGTGGGGGGCTCGATTTGGCCTTTCTCTCTTTCGCGCAGGTTGACTCACAAGGCAGCGTCAACGTGAGCCGTTTCGGTAGTCGCATCATCGGACCAGGGGGATTCCCTAACATCAGTCAAAATGCTAAGAAGGTTATCTTCAGCGGCACGCTCACCGCCGGAGGGCTGGACATCTCCTGGTCCCAGGGACGCACCTCCATCAGCAACGAAGGTCGCTACCCTAAATTTATCGATCGGCTCGAGCAAATCACTTACAATGGCGACTTCGGTTGGGAGCGAGGACAGGAAATCTTGTTCATCACCGAAAGGGCAGTCTTCCGCCGTGGTCCTGAGGGGTTGGAACTGGTAGAAGCCGCTCCCGGAGTGGACCTGGAGGAAGACATCTTCGCCAACATGGATTTTCGTCCCCCAATTGCCTCCGACTTCAGGGAGATGGAGGATAGATTGTTCCACCCAGAGCACATGGGATTGGAAACCGACCTCGCCCAGAAACCACGACGAAACATCCCCGATCGTCTCAGGGACATGTTGGGAGAGTTGCAATGACAGGTACAAACAACTCCAATCTTGGCCAATCCGAATTGGAACCTGCCACCATCCAGGTGGCATATCCCCAAGATGGTGTGGCACTGATCTCGATTTCTTCTGAGCCATTAGGTATCCTGCGCTTCGAGGTCAAACGAGCATTGGGTGCAGAACTCGCCAAGCTGGAGGTCGACAAACGAATTCGCTGCCTCGTTTTGACCGGAACAGGTCGTGCCTTTTCAGTCGGCTCTGACATAAAAGACTTCCGTCAAGACATAGGATGGTTGCTTGAGAATGATTACGTCGAAGCTGGGTTAAATGCCGCCATTGAGCACTCTCCATTGCCGGTCATCGCTGCCTGCAACGGCTTTACTTTGGGTGGTGGTGCTGTATTGGCTTTAGCCTGTGATATACGCATGGCTGCCGAGTCGGCCAAATTCGGTTTTCCCGAGGTCAAGGTAGGCGCCTTTGCCTCCGGCAGCGGCACGCAGCGCCTGCCGCGACTGGTCGGTCGCGGACGCGCATTAGATTTATTGTTGACCGGTCGCACGATCGATGCATCCGAAGCACTGGAGATCGGTTTGGTGGAATATGTTGTCGCAGACGACGAGCTATTAGACCGCGCTCTAGATCTGGCGGCACAAATAGCGACCAATGCTGCTCCGGCTGTCTCGGCCACCAAACGCTGCGTAAATGTGGGCTTACGCGATGGTTTCGAAGCCGGGTTGGCTATGGAGAGGCAGTTGCGGGTTGAAACCGGCACCGGCCCTGACGCAGCTGAGGGCAAAGCATCTTTTCTTGAAAAACGACCACCCAACTTCACAGAATAAACCTATGCTCGCAATCGTCATTCCCCAACCGGAAGAATATAAACTCGCCAATGTTCCCATACCGGAAGCTGAAGCTGGACAGGTCGTCGTCAAGGTTAAATCCACGACAATCTGTGCGACAGACCTCAAAATTTTTCATGGCTTATTTCCCGGTGTTAGCTATCCACACATACCGGGTCACGAATGGGGTGGTGAAATCGTTCAAATTGGCGCGGGCGTCACCAGATTAGAACCTGGAGACAAAGTTGGCGTGGAAGTCCATGTTGGGTGTGAGGCTTGCCAACCTTGTCGAGAAGGTCTTTATAACCTTTGCGAAAATTATGGTCACCCCGAAACCGGGCACGCCCATATCGGCTTCACCGTTCCTGGAGGGTTGGCTGAATTCTGTGCTGTGCCGGCGAAAGCCGTCCACGTGCTGCCAGAAGGACTCGACTGCGACCATGGCGCTTTCACCGATTCAGTTGGCATTGCCTTGTGGGCATTCGAACGAGCAGGTGGTGTTCGCCCAGGTGAGGTCGTCGCTGTCGTAGGACCTGGCACCTTCGGGCTTCTCTCAGTGCAAATCGCCCGCGGGTCCGGAGCCGGGCAAGTGATCACTATCGGTTCCGCAGGTGACACCGAACGCTTGTCGCTAGCAAGAGAACTGGGTGCCGATCATACGCTCGAGATAGGTGAAAGCGGAGAGGTGTCAGCAGCTGTGCAGGAATTGACTAACGGGTGTGGTGCTGACCTGGTGATCGAATTCGCCGGAACGGCCGACGCTGCCCACCAAGCTATCGCAATGACTCGCCGTGGTGGGCGTGTCGTCCTCTGCGGCGCTACGAGTCCCGGCCGGCAATTGGAAATCGACCTGAGCACCATTGTGAGGGGTCATCTCGACATATTCGGCTCGGTGGCCAATCCCAGAGGAATATCCAAACGCGCCAACGAGCTGATGAAATGTGGTCTGGTGGACATACGACCGCTAATCACCCATCACATGCCGCTAAGTGAATTCCCGCGCGCCTGGGAGCTATTTCAAAATCGGAGAGAGGACAGTGTCCGGATCATGCTGCATCCATAGGAACAAACATGAAAGCTTTGGTTAAAACAACTCACGGTCCCGGAAATTTAGAATTGCGCGACATTCCCGTACCACAGATCAAACCTGACGAGGTATTAATAAGAGTGCGGGCTTGCGGCATTTGTGGCAGCGATTTAAAAATCGAGGAAGATCAACATCCCTATACACCCCCGGTGGTCGTCGGTCACGAATTCGCTGGGGAGATCATGGAGATTGGTGGAAACGTCAGCAGTTGGGTGGTAGGTGACCTGGTGGTATCTGAACAGCACACGCATGCCTGTGGACAATGCCGACAATGCCTGACTGGCAACGCCTTCGCCTGCGCCTCGAAACGCGCCCCAGGCTACTTCGAGGATGGCGCTTTCGCCGAGTTCATCAAGGTTCCCAATTGGTTGCTCCACCGTATACCAGATAACATGAACTTCGTCGAGGCAGCTTTTTCAGAGCCATCAGCCGTCGCTGCGCATGGTATGTTGGAGCGCACCGGAATCGCCCCCGAGGACGTTGTCCTAGTGTTGGGCTGCGGACCTATCGGGATTGTGGCAGCAAAAATGGCGCAAATTGCAGGCGCTTCAAAAGTAATCATCACGGGTCTAGACCGCGATGAGAAAGTCCGTTTGCCCAAAGCCAGGCAGCTGGGTATCGATCACGTTGTTAACGTCGCCCAGGATGATTTGACCCGGTTAGTGGAAGAGTTAACTGATGGTGAGGGGGCAGACGTAGTCATCGAGCTTGCGGGTGCAACACCAGCCATCCAACAGGCCTTCCGCCTGGCCCGGCGGCTTGGGCGAGTGGGGATTATTGGCCAGCCACCCACAGACGAGGTGACAATTCCATACCGCGAGGCGCTTTTCCGGGCTCTCACAGTTGTATTCAGCTACAGTTCAAAGTATTCAAGCTGGGAACGCGTACTTTCTCTGTTTGAGAGGGGTGCTATTCAACCCGCGGATTTTATCACTCAAGTCATGCCATTGGAAAAGTGGAAGAAGGGCTACGAACTCTCCCGCAATGGCGAGGCGGTGAAAGTAGTCTTAGAACCCTAAATATTTCAAGATTTTGAAAGGAGTAATCATGGAAATACCAAAAACCATGAAAGCCGCTGTCTTGTTCGATTATGGCGACTTGAGAGTCACGGAAGTGCCCGTCCCTACCCTCGGTACGGGTGAAGCCCTGGTGCGAGTCAACTCGGTTGCGATTTGCGGCAGCGACCCGGCGATCATTGCCAAAGGTTGGAAAGGTTACCCCAAACTAGGTGAATTTATCCCTGGTCATGAATTCACTGGAACCGTTGCTGCCACTGCTCCCGATGTATTCGAACTGAGCGTAGGTGATCGAGTTGCCGTCGAGCCACACAAGGGATGCGGACGCTGCGAAAACTGCCTGCGTGGCTTGTATACGACCTGTCTAAACTATGGTAATTATGAAATCGGACATCGTCACTACGGGTTCAGCACCAATGGTGGGTACGCCGATTATGCCGCCTGTCATGTTAACACCCTGCACAAAATACCCGACAGCATCTCGTTTGAAGAAGGCGCCATGCTGACTGGAGCTGGCACGGTGTTGTACGGTTACGATCGCATTGGTTGGGTAAGACCAGGTGAAACCATCGTCGTCACCGGGCCGGGAGCAATCGGCTTGATGTCCGCTCACATCGCCAAAGTTCTTGGCGCGGGTCGTGTGATCCTCACCGGTACACGAGAAGAACGGTTGTCTGTCGGACGAGAACTGGGGGTAGACATCACCATTAATGTGCGCGAGGTCAACGTTGTGGAAACAATCATGGAGCTGACCAACGGCATTGGGGCGGACATGATCGTGGAATGCACCGGGCAGCCTGGTCCCGCAGCTGAAGCGCTGGAGATGATCCGCAAGAACGGGCGCATCTCATTCAATGGCATATACCACGATCCGGTGACACTGCAGTTGGATAAGATCGTCCAATGGAACCTGCTCATCACCGGTCCCAAGGCGGAGGGCATGTTGAACCTGAGTCGAGCCATTCCTTTAATGGCCGACGGGCGAATAAATTTAAAACCATTAATCACGCACACGTTCCCACTCGATGAAATCAATGAAGCATTTAACACATTTACCGGAAGAGTGGGTGGAGCAATAAAAGTAATCGTTAAACCTTAAGGAGGTTACTATGAGTAACAATAACTGGCAGATCCCGCCTGATGGCGGGCACATGGACGCCCCAAACGGCATCTATTTTCAAAACATGAATATGCAGGAAGTTGAAGAGCGCCTCAAGCAGAACGACCTGCTCATTATTCCCGTTGGCAGTACTGAGGCCCACGGGCGTAACGCATGCTTCGGCGAAGACACCTTCCTGGTCACGCGTATGGCCGAAGCGGTTGCCCAAAAGACAGGCTGTACGGTTTCTCAGCCAATCTGGTTTGGCAGTCACCCCTACCACCACCTCGGCATGCCCGGTACCATCCCAGTTGATGAGGACACTTTCACCGCTTATCTGAGCTCAGTGATCGCTGGATTCTGGAATGCCGGTTTCCGCAAGCAGATCCTTCTCAACGGTCATGGGCAGGAGTATGTAATTCCTACGGCTATTCACCGCTTTGCTAAGGTATACCAGGTGCCAAGCATCCTGATCAACCTCAACTGGTATTACGCCATCCAACCCTACATCAAGGATAAAGCGCACGGTGGCCCGTTTGAAACACCCTTCGTGCACGCCGACGAGTGTGAAACATCCTATTCCCTGGCATTGTTCCCCGAAATGATCAACCAGGAGAACGCTGTGGACACGGAATTTCATGGGTTTTTGCCGCCCGGTCACGTAGATTCTGCAGCCAATGCCTACCAACGACCTATCCCCTGGTATGGGCATACCGGGTTAGGAACCATCGAAATAATCGGTAATCCGGAAGGTGTCGTAGGCAAAGCTACCCTGGCTGATCCTGAGAAAGCCCGGCCCGGCGTAGAGGCGCTCTTGGATTACATCGTCAAGCTGCATGACGACATTATGGAGCGCTTCCCTGTTGGAAAGCTGCCAGATGCTTCGTTGGTCACTCAACGCTTTACGAAGGAGGAAATAGATGAGTTGCTCAAAGGTCCACTGGACGGTGGAAAGCACCTCTATACCGTTTCCTGGCCACCTTGCTAAGATGAGCTGCATTGGATGGGAAGCGCATATTCTTTCGGGCTTCCTCTACATTTGTTAGCTCGGATTTTCCCAAATCGTTGATCGCTCGAATAGGTTTGGGCGGTCATTGATTGTTTATATACCTTGGAGGGCAGAATGAACGAAGTAAAACACTATAAAATCACAGGTGACGAGCTCTCTCAGTTCGCGAACCGTGGACCTACCTTTGTGACTTTCGGCGAGGTGATGGTTCGTGATACACCTGCTGATTTTGAACGTCCTGAGCGCACCCGCCTGGTAAATCTATCCATGGCAGGCAGTGAGTATACGCTGGCCATAGGACTGAGCCGCTTGGGCATCCCTTCGGGTTTCATCACCCGCGTACCGGATAACCCTTACGGCCGGTCGCTGCGCAACATCTCCCGTGAGCAAGGGGTGGACACAAAGCACATTGTTTGGGCCCCAAAAACAGAACCGATTGGGCGCTTTATTTACGAAATCGGCCGCACGCCGAGGAAGAATACCGGCGTATACCAGCGTATGTACTCAGCCGCCTCCCGCCTGGATGCAGGGATGGTCGATTGGAAAGCAGCATTGAAAGACGCTAAGATCTTCCACAGTTCCGGTATCACATTTGGTCTGGCAACGCACAGTAAATACGAGCGCAACTACTGCTACGATGCCTTCAAAGAGGCTGTTGCCGGTAAACCTGAGGGTTGTCTGGTGGGAATGGATTTCAACTACCGGGCTACCTTGTGGTCTCCGGAACAAGCGCGCGAGATCCTCACGCCGACGATTTCTGATCATGTGGACATTCTGATCACAACCATAGAAGATATGGCCAAGCTGTATGATATTTCCTGCGGCCAGTATTCCGCGAAACAGGTTGTAGACGGCGACATGGGGCAGATAGAGGACGACGACATCAAAGAATTCTGCACTCAGGTACGTGAGCTTTTCAATGTCAAGATTGTGGCCATCACCATTCGCTATCCCGACTCCTTCGAACAGCACCGTTGGGAATCAGCCGCTATGGAATCTGAGGGCACTTTCTTCCGTTCGCCGGCTGTCAGACCAATCACGCTTTGGGACCGCTTAGGTGGCGGGGATACGTGGAACGCAGGCTTTTATTATGGTCTGCTCACGGAGGGGTTTGAGGAAGAAGGGATTGTAAAGGGAGTCCTGGTCGGCGATGCGGCGACCAGGTTGAAACAGACACTGATGTACGATTTGCCTATCGTCGATAAAGCCGAAGTCGAAGCTCTAATGAAAGCGGAAGTATTCGGTGGAGGAAAGAGGACGTCTCGATAAAGGAGTAATAAAATGAAAAAAGAAGAAACCATCAACATCATTCGCGAAACTGGCGTTATCGCCATCATGCGTGCCCAATCTTCAGATCAACTGATTGCAGCCGCCGGTGCCATTAAAAAAGGTGGCGTAAAGGCCATCGAAGTAACAATGACAACACCTGGAGCTCTGGAGGTGATCGCAGAAGCTAAAGAGAGATACGGCTCTGATGTCATTTTTGGAGCTGGAAGCGTTTTGGATGCGGAAACCGGGCGAGCAGCAATTCTGGCTGGAGCTGATTTTGTCGTCTCCCCCGTCCTTAATCTGGAGTTAGTTGAGCTCTGCAACCGGTACGGTATCCCAACCTCACCCGGATGTTACTCACCCACTGAAATCCTTACAGGGTGGGAGGCTGGTGCTGATTTCATTAAACTGTCCCCGGCCAGTTTTGGCGGCCCAAGCCTGATCAAGGCTATCCTTGCCCCGTTACCTCAAGTTCGAATCATCCCTGTGGGAGGGGTCAATCTTGATACTGCTGCCGATTTCATCAGCAAGGGAGCCGCCGCTTTGGGAGTGGGGAGCAGCCTTGTCAACCAAAAGCTGCTGGATTCAGGTGACATGGATGAACTGACCCGCCGGGCGGTTGAATTTATCGCGCAGGTGAAAAAGGGAAGAGGGCTAGCGTGAAGGTTGCCTTTATTGACTTCGTCTTTGAGAACCGTGAGGACATTCAGCTTGAAGGGTTTGAATTCAGCATTCATCCTCCCCTTCGCTCTGGCGATCAGATCGTCGCTGCCGCTGTAGATGCGGATGTCCTCTGTATGCGCGATCAGTTTGGCCAGGTGACAGCTGACGTTTTCCAACGTCTACCCAAACTGAAGCTGATCGTCACTCGCTCAGTAGGATATGACCATATCGACCTGGGTGAAGCAAAACTGCGCGGCATTCCAGTCTGTCACATCCCCGACTACGGTGCCCATATGATCGCCGAGCAGGCTTTCGGATTACTGCTGGCGGTGGCACGCAACGTCGTGCGGGGAAATGAACGATACAAAATTGAGCATCGCTTTTCTGACCAGGGGCTTCAGGGTATTGAGCTATTCGGAAAAACGCTGGGCGTGATTGGCACAGGACGTATCGGTATGCACTGTGTGCGTATTGCCAAGGGGTTTGGAATGCGGGTGATCGCACACGACGTGTACCAAAATGAGTCCGCAGCACAAGATTTGGAGTTCACCTACCTGCCTCTGGAGGAACTTCTGGCGGAAAGCGACTTCGTCTCCCTGAATGTTGCCTTGACAGAAACCACCCACCATTTCATTAATGCCGACCGTCTTGCTCAGATGAAAAAGGGGGCTGTCCTGGTCAATACAGCTCGTGGTGCTGTGGTCGATACGCAAGCACTTATCGACGCTCTTCGTTCAGGACAGTTAGGCGGGGCCGGGTTAGACGTGCTGGAAGACGAACGCGACGTTTACCATGACTTTGGCAGTTTAAACGTCGTCGTCACACCGCACCTTGGATGGTATACCGATGGTGCCGTTGCCCGTATCCTGAAGATTACCTTCGAAATCCTCACTGCGTTTAATCGCGGTGAGGAGATTTACCAGGTAGCATAAATATAATGACATGCCGGACGAATAATCCGGCATATCATATCACCAAAGTCCTCCTGTTGGGCTAAGGCGACACCATTGTCACACATCTAAGATGCAACGAACTATGTTATGAACGATACATATTTAGCAGGAGCCCTTTACTCGGCCTTAGCCGGAGTGGGATTTGGTGTATTTCAAGCCTTTAACCGTAAAGCCAGAACTGGATTCAGCATATACTGGGCTACCTTTGTACTGCTGTTAGTGAGTGCTGTGCTCCTGGCAATCGGCTCAATCCTTACCGAGGATCTTAACTTACTACTGCAGGCTCCGGCGAGTGCCTTTATTAACTTCGGCCTAGCTGGGCTTATCCATTTCTTCTTGGGATGGACTTTACTCAACATCAGCCAGAACAGGGTCGGGGCAGCACGCACCGGCGCGCTGGTGGGCGCCACACCCCTCTTCGCCACTATTGTCGCCGCATTGGCATTTGACGAATTCCCCAGCCTGCCGGTTTTAGCAGGTATTGTCACGGTTGTCGCCGGCGTTTATTTTGTGTCAGTATCGGGCAAAAATGAGGCGAACCCGGTAAAATTTAGCTTTCGCGATTCAATATTCGGTCTGGGTGTGGCAATATGCTTTTCCATCAGCCCAATTTTTATCCGTGGTGGATTGGATGAAATGGACTCCCCTTTATTAGGCGTCACCATTGGGATGTTCATGTCGGTTATTGCCTACGGGATCATCCTGCTGCTGCGCCGTGAGCGGCTGAATCTCAGTCAGGTCCCTCGTGAATCATTGTACTACCAACTTGCCGCAGGCTTATTCGTAGGCTCATCCACCTGGATTCGCTATCTGGCATTAACTATGGCTCCCGTCGCCGTCGTGCTCGCCCTGGGACGTGTGAACGTCCCCGTCGTGATCATCCTATCCATATTCCTAATCGGGCAGAAGGAAGAACGCGTCACGGGTCGTGTGTGGTTTGGCGCCTCACTGATCGTCGTAGGATCTTTACTGCTCATATTTGTCCGCTAAAGAAAATTTCAGATCATCATAAGACCATATACGTCGAATACTGTTCTCGTTCCAGGAGACCCTACTTATGCAAAAGAAAAGATCGCTATCCAAGTTATATGTGAAGACGCTTCCCCTGGACCAACCACCCTACCAGGTGGATGAGGACATATATCAGCGCTTTGACCAGCGCAACAATCTGACCGTCGGGCGACCAAATTGGGACGAGTCCGTGCAGGTATTTTCTCGTAAGTCTGTAGATACGCGGGTGAAGAAAATAAAAGACGGGAAACCCGGCTATCAGGTAGAAGATTACAGCCTCTTCCTAGCTGGTGGGGTGACCACTTTCCGCATGGGTAACAACATCAACCATTCTAACCGTGGCGTGACATCTTGGAAATCACTCGGCAATAAACTTCCCCCAGGAATCGATCGGTGGGAGAGTACTGCTGAAGAAGCCACCAGGATGGTAAAAAGAGTGGCTCGTTATTTTGGGGCGGACATGGTAGGAATTGCTCCCCTTGACCAGCGTTGGTTCTTCTCACACGCATTCTGGGCTAACGGCTTGCACAAGGAAATTGTTTTCCAACCAGCAGAGGTAGCTGAAGAAACAGATGATCAATTGATCATCCCTGAGAGAATGCAGTGGATCATCGTCATGGGTACCTGGATGGACCCAGAGGTGATCAAATACACCCCTTCACCATTAGGGTGCGCGGAAACACGCATATCCTACAGCCGCATGGGACTGCTCGTCTCCGGGGTAGCAGAATTCCTGCGCGGCCTGGGATACGATGCAATCCCATCAATCAACGATCTGGCACTCAATATACCCATGGCGATTGAAGCCGGATTTGGCGAACAGGGGCGAAACGGTAAATTGATCACCCCAATCTATGGACCTAGTATCCGCATAAGTAAAGTAATCACAGATTTGCCATTGCAGCGTGATAATCCGATCCGTTTCGGGGTAACAGGATTTTGCGAGGTGTGTCAAAAATGCGCTGAAGATTGCCCGGTTAACGCCATCCCTACAGGCAAACGCACATGGGAGAGACCTAATATTTCCAATAATCCAGGCCTTTATACCTGGCACCTGGATAATGAGACCTGCCGCCGCTACTGGTCCTTAGGCAACGGCACCAACTGCACGACCTGCATCCGTTCCTGCCCTTTCACCAAACATCCCAGGTTTGTGCATGACCTCACCCGGACCTTCATATCCAACGCACCAGTTCTGAACCCTCTTTGGAGCAGGCTGGATGACATCTTTGGGTACGGTCAACAAGGTGACGCGACCCGGTTCTGGTCAGAAGAGTAAATCCTTTTTAGTCCTCTTCGACAAGGAGCATCCATATGGCTAGGCTATTTCCGAAAAACCAATTGCCCCACTTCCATTCTATCCGAGATACGCGTGACCGGCTGGATTTGATCACCGAGAATGTGCCCGTTGGGGCGACAAAAATACGCGCTGATCGTATTACTTACCACCCTGGCGATACTGCTGCAAAACACTACCATAAAGATTGCCATCACCTTTTCTACATCTTGGATGGAGAGGGATTGATCCACGTAAACGAGGGCAGCCACCGTTTCCTACCAGGAATGGTCATCCTGGTCAGTCCTGATGAGGTGCATTGGTTTGAGAACGACACCCCAGAAAATTTTACCTTCGTCGAGTTCTGGGCACCACCACCGCAAGAAACTGTCTGGGTGGACCCAGATGATTGTTGAAAGTGGGCACCTGACGCCTGAGTTTCAGGCAATCTTGAGAGCATATCACCCGTGTACATACCTACTTCAGAAATAGGAGGCGAGCGTGCCAATCATCTTAAATCCCGAAATAATGGAAACTGAATCCTCTAGGGAAGGCTGGTCCAAAACCACCCTTGCTGATCATAAAACAATCGGTACATCAGCTATTGCTGCCCAACGCTGGTCATTTGAACCGTTGGCGATTGGTCCTGAACAAAAACACGGTGATACCGACCAACTGTTGTACGTAATTTCGGGTGATGGCACAGTACGAGTAAACAGTGAATCCCTACCGCTCGAAAGAGAAACTCTGCTCTGGCTCGAACGTGATGACGTTTACCAATTTTATGCTGGAGAAAATGGTTTGGAAGTACTCCAAGGTTACGCGCCAGGGGAGTAAGCAAAACGTGCAACTAAAAACCAAAGTCCTTTACTTGGCCTCCCTGGTAGCATTCATGCGCTCATTCAGCCAGGTGATTTACGTGCCTTCGCAGGTAGATATACTGCATGACCTTGAGATGACGACCGCCTTATTTGGCCTGACGTTATCTGTTTTCGCGTTGACCTTCGCCATCGCTCAGCTGTTTCTCGGTCCTGTTGTCGACCGCTATGAAAGCAAACGGATTATGCTCGCTGGAATGTTACTATTCTCAATCGCTAGCTTGGGAGGCATCTTCGTTCAAAGTATCGAGGCATTTTTTTTGATACGCACGCTGCAAGCATTAGGTATAGCTGCAGCTGTCATTGTTGGTATCGCATTAATCAGTGATGTAATCCCAGGGTCAGAAAGGGGGGGAGCGATGGGCACATTTGAAGTATTGAACGCTGCTGGAGCCGCAGCCGGTCCTATCATCGGTGCATTTATCGCCATTTGGATCGGTTGGCGGATGGACTTTTTGCTCCTGGGTTTGGTTGGGATTGGCTTAGCGATTTTTGCTTACTGGCAACTACCCGATCGAGCTGTCCGTACTGAAAAAGTTGGTGTACGCGAGATGTTCACCATCTTGCGCAATCCCCCAACATTGGGAGCCACCATTATTGGATTCGTGCAATTTTATGCATTGTTCACCGTGTTCACGCTCTTGCCCTTAATGCTCAACACACAATTTGGGCTTGGTATTGGCAGCATTGGGTTGCTGGTTAGCTTGCTACCCATCGGGGCAATGATTGGTTCATTATTAGGCGGGCGAGCTTCCGACAGAACCAATATCCGCAATGTGCTCATCCCTGGCTCGCTATTAGCTGCATTCGCTTTCAGTATATTAACCTTAATCAGCCGTTCGGCTGATCAATCTACACCGGTCCCTTTTATCGCCGGAGCTGTAATCACATCTGGTTTTGCTATTGGCTTCAGCCTGCCAGCTCAATTAAAAATTATGGTTGATTATTTCCCATCGCTTCGAGGCACAGCGAGTGGCTTAGCGATATTTTTCCGCTTTATTGGCGCAACGCTCTCTCCCATCGTGACCGGTTTTCTGGCAGATACATTCAGCCCGACAGCTGGTTATGCTTCTGCAGCCATCCTTCTGGCCGCGGGTGCTGTCATCAGCATCATCACAATTAAAGAACCATCACCAACCACAGTTGAAGGTGGATTAGAAACAAACCATCCACACGAAATCACTTGATTCCATCATGCGATTTGTCACCTATTTACGCGATACGAAGATCAAACTAGGGGTCCAATTTGACGACTGGATCCTTGACCTTCGGCGGGCACAGAATTATCAATCAGGGAGCAAGTATGTCACGAACGGCAAGGCCCTCTCAAATACATTAATCCCTGAAATGATGACCGAATTGATTGATAGCGATTCTCCATTTATGAAAGAGACTCAACAAACGGTAAAGTACATCCAAGAGTCCCTGCCCGATGCCGTCGGAAAACTAAAATCAAAAGCTATTCTTTTGCAATCTGATCAAGTAACTCTGAAACCACCGGTAATAAACCCAGGAAAGTTAATTTGTGTTGGGATGAACTACCCCTCTCCTGGTAAAGTAAAGGATCGACAGGCTGCGTACCCGGTCCTATTCTTGAAATCTAGCAGCACATTGATCGGGCACCAACACCCTATTTTGCTCCCCCGGATAAGCGATGAGGTGTTTTGTGAAGGTGAATTAGCTATCGTGATCGGCAAAACGGGTAAACATATCTCTATTGAGAATGCGCTATCCTATGTAGCAGGCTATACGATCGCCAATGACATAGGCGCTCGAGATCTGGAACAGCGGACATCCCAATGGGCGACTGGTAAACTCCCGGATACGTTTTGCCCGATGGGGCCAGCAATGGTAACTTCAAATGAGATCCAAGATCCAAATCAGTTGACCATCAGAACTTATATCAACGGAGTACCGGTGCAAAGTGGAAACACGAGTGAGATGATTTTCAATGTGCCCTATCTGATCAGCTATATCTCCTCCATAGCCACCTTATTGCCAGGAGATATTATCTTGACCGGAAGTCCCAAAAGGATAGACGATCGACCAGCTCCAATTGTTTACCTGAAAGCGGGAGACCATATCTCCATCGAGATTGAAGGGATTGGAGTATTATCAAATCAAACCATACGAGAGGAAAACCTCGATGCCTAAAACACGACCGATGGCCATTGTCACCTCCCCGGGGATAATAGAATTTCAAGACCGCCCGTTGCCAACGCTTGGACCTGATGAAGTGCAAATAAAAGTCAAAGCAGTCTCGATATGTGGCAGTGATCTGCATATCTTCAAAGGAGCGCATCCTGCTGCTCCACTGCCTGTCCCCGCCGGTCACGAAATAGCCGGCGAAGTTGAAAAAATAGGGAATAGCGTAAACAAATTAAAACCTGGAGACCGGGTGGTGATCGAACCAGTGATCGTATGTGAGGAATGTTATTTCTGCCAACGAGGAGAATACAGCCTATGCGAAAACATCAGCTTCCAGTACCGTAAAGGACAAGGCGGTTTTACCCCTTTTTTTATCGCCCACGAGAAATGGGTACATCCCATTCCTGCCAATCTCTCCTATGCTGAGGGTGCGCTGGTCGAACCGCTATCGGTTGCGCTGCATGCGATCAAGAAAGGCAATCTGGGTGTTGGGGAAAATAGTGCTATTTTCGGTGCAGGGGCAATTGGGCTGCTGCTGCTTATGCTGTTCAAATCGACTGGCGGTGGAGATGCATTTGTTGTCGACGTCCAGGATCATCGTTTGCAAAAAGCCCTCGAGTTGGGTGCAACGGCCGTATTTAACAACCTGGAGGGTAACACCGTTGAACAAATCGTCCAACGATCAGGTGGGTTGGGAGTTGAGCGAGCTTTCGAAGCAGTGGGGATTAATCTAACTCTGGTCCAAGCACTTCAGACGTTGAAAAAAGGTGGTATGGCTATCTTGTTAGGGTTATTCGAAACACCAGATGTCTCCATTCCAGCCAATATATTTGTGCAGAAGGAAATTTCTCTCACGGGTTCACAGGGCTATTGTTGGGATTTTCAGGGGGCATTGAAACTGTTGGCGGATAAACGTGTAGACCTTAAACCACTCATAACTCACCAAGTCCCCCTCGCCCAAGTCCAGGATGCCTTTGATCTGCTCATGGATCCCCAAAATGAGGCCATCAAAGTGGTTGTTAACGTAGACAAATAAGATTGTTGACGGGAAAAATATCACTGATGTACCAAGTCTAAATTTCATCTACCCACTACGTAATTCTAAATTTACTTACCTGGGAAATCGAACCCCCAACTCAAAGGTTTTTTCTTCTAAATGCAGCTGCTAATCCACTCCACTGTACATCATTGAGTTAGCAAAAATAGAACCTCATCTGTAGGCGGCTTCATATCAACAATCATGATTAGGATCATCACCTTCGTGTGTGCTGCCTTGACACCTTCATTAGAATCCTCCAAAACATGGCAACGCTCTATTGCTATATGCAACTGCCAGGCAACAACATAACAGATATCGGGCGTCGACTTACCGCCAAGGGGCAGAACGCCGACCTCTTACATTTTATGTATGTTCACGGGGATATAGGTACTCCTCTACAATTCGTCAAATACAATTAGGTCTCGAAGTGGCAAAAGGATGAATATTAAGGTTGTTGTGTAATGTCAAATGCGACAAACGTTCACAAGGGTAAATTCTACCCTAGCACAGACGATTATTATCCATCTCATGGACTAAGTAGCAGGTCGTCTTTCCTTCTTCATGCAAATGCAATTCGGGTGCAACCAGACATGACAGGGGTAAGCCCTAGCAGAGTATATCCCGAATGGACCTGTCCCTTCAGGGCTAACGATTAAGAGTCACAGAGTGCAACGTCTATCCCTTGTACATGAGTCAAAAAATTCTGTTGTGTCTCCTTCTGGGGGCTATTACAGCTTATTCGCTGATCATGTTGGTATTGGCAGTTATTGTCAACAGCGGATAAGCTGGTAAAGCTAAATGGATCAGGAAAAGCGATTGCAAGCCCTTGCAAAGGCTCGGGACCTTTTAGAAGAAGTCTTGCTGGCAGATGCAAGATCGCTATATACTATACAAATAGAAACAAGTACTTACCGCGGCTTGATTTCGGGGGAGCATCATACAAGCTTGCCAAATGGTATGTGAAGCCGACCGGCTGGCAGCTTGTGTGCATGGCACCTCGCATCAAGTGCCCCGCTCAAGAACACGGGATAAACTGGGGACTAAAGCTTGATCGGGTCGGCTATTCGGAGAAGCTGTAGGCGACTGTGGCTGCTCACTCAACGGCAAATCGGAGATGCCGGACATCGCTGTGATTCCAGGGTTCTTGAGAAGAGTTTAGTATGGGTAACGATACAGACGTGAATACCAACTGGATTATTTCCGCCGAAGAGCTGACTTCCTGGGCACAACTGCGAGACGACAATCAGCCGGCACTTACCGGCAGCCCCAAGTGGCGCAATTATGTGGCCTTTTTGGAAAATAAGTTGGATGAGTACGGTGTCGTCGATATTTTCAAGAATCGCTGGCCGTTTGAGCGTTGGCACACCTCGGATGACGCCACGAACTGGTCGTTGGTTTCGGATGGGCAGCCGGTGCGCGTAAGCCACTATGATGCGTATTCCGGCTCTACGGGTCCCGCAGGGATCACGGCTCAATTACTGTATTACGATCACGAGGACCCACCCCAATCACTCAAGGACAAGATTGTAGTTTTTCCGACCATCCCACACCCGCACCCGCCTTTTGATGACGAATACCTGATGTATTCCACATTCAACGATTATGAATACCGGAGTGACGATCCCTTTGCTCCGCTGTTTACGTATGTCGATCCAGCTGACTCGATTACTTTCGATACCATGTACCAGCTTGAGCAGCAATTCCATGAGATTGCGATGGCTGGAGGCGCCGCGGGCTTGATCAAGGTTTGCGACATGGCCTATGACCGCACCGTGGGTTTGTACACGTTTCCGGTACCCACCTTACATGACATGCCCGGCCTGATCCTGGACCGGGGTGCCGGGGCGCAGGTGATTGCAGATGCCAAAGCCGGGAAAATGGCAACCTTGCGCTTGGAAGCCACTGTCGAACCAAGCGAAGCGGTGCAGCTAATTGCCTATTTGCCAGGCAAGCATTACGGCAGGCCGCAAGACGAGCAGATTTTGCTGGTCAATCACACGGATGGTCCTTCAATTACACAAGACAACGGGGCACTCGGCTTGCTGGCGATCGTCAAGTATTTTTCAAAT
>SDBU01000540.1_pt1 | contig 52543 bp, 80 predicted proteins | sample 2277071 | NCBI WGS metagenome assembly SDBU01 (sample SAMN10397929, study PRJNA504765) | marine sediment metagenome | isolation source: marine sediment core GS08_GC12, 126 cmbsf | place: Arctic Ocean: Gakkel Ridge, Loki's castle | collected 2008
TTTTAGTTATGACGAGCCAGGCATCAGGTGTCCCTGCTGTGATAGGCTAAAGATAGTACCTGGCTTCTATTCACACATGGAAAAACTCGAACAGATGCGTCAGGAACTCGGATTTGCACTGATAATCAATTCCGGATATCGTTGTCCGGAACATAACAAGGAGGTGAGTGAGTCAACACGGTCATGGCATCTGCTATTCGCCACAGATGTACGCCCGAATTGGGGTAAAGGATTCAAACAGAAGGTCAAAGCGATATATAAAATTGCCTTGGCACAAAAATGGGGTGGTATTGGATATTACAGTAACCGCATACATCTCGATATGAGACCTGAAGAAGCCAGATGGCGGGAATAACAAAAGGAGGGCAGTGTGGCAAAAGTGAAAGTATGTCCTCAGTGTAAAGAGGGTGGCTTTGTAAAGGGAGATTCAGTATGGGATATATGCCCTGAATGTCGGAAAAAAGGTGAGATAAAAAAGTGGTGCCATATTTGCAAAGGGTTCAGTAATATAGATACACTCGCATGTACACACTGTGGAAATACTAATATACATGATGCCTTTGTTCAAACATTTTATTTAACACCAATGGGAGAGCGAACCGTTAATAAATTACAAGTTGAATCTCTATTAGAAGAGATAAAACATTAAAAGGAGGGTAATATGTTAGCAACAATTCTTGGTATCGTAAAAACAGCGGGTGCATTATTAATTACCCCGCAAGGAATCGGCGTTGGGCTGCTTGCCGTTGTTGTCGGTTACATTCTCAGACAACTCGATAACAAATGGGTCAAAGGATGGGTAATAAAACCGTTCCATTGGCTTGCGATAGTAGTTGAAAAGCTATGTTATGGGCTGGGGACAATCATTACTACCTTCTTCGGTGGTAAATTCAAATTAACCAAACCGTTCTGGAACAAACTCGTAGAACCATATATCATTGACCTCATTGACAATCTAATCAACGGTGTGATTGATGGTGTCGTAGAAGTGGTTAAAGCAGCACAGAAAGGAATTATTGAAGGGTTGCGAAGCGATAACTTATAAATCCCAAAGAAAGGAAGTATCCTGTGAAAATCATACTCGATACCGAAATAAAAAACCTCGATGGAACATCAATACCGCAAGAAAAAGGGAAAGTCACAACACTGAAATATGTATTCTGTAATATTCTTTCAGGGCAAATACAGGAAAAGGTCATATCAGGGGAAGAGAAAGTGAGGCGCTATAACCTCGCCACAGAAATATACAGAAATACTGAGATAGAACTTGGTGTGAGTGATATTAAATTATTGATGGATCTCGTGGCTGAAGGTTACGTTCCACTAATCTCAGGTCAGATATGGAATATTCTTGACCCTCCGCAGTGCGAAACACCTGGTAAAGCACCGGAAGACGGGGACACTATAAAGGGCGTACCAATGAAGGATGGCACAGTATAAAATAAGCATTATCTGGATTACCCGTCCGGATAAGATAAGATTGGCGCATTTGACCAGGTCGGTGCGCCTTTCTTATTTAAAATGATGCAATTTGCAACATCCCATTTGAAGAGGCTATTTAAAACAGCCATTTGAAAAGAGCCATTTGAAAAGGCAATATCTCAGGCTGATACTTGGAATCTGAGGGTGGTCCGGATGCCCACAAAATATATCCCCTCCCCTGCCGATCTCCCTCCTCCCCCACCCCATACCGCATAGCAATATAGTGTTATTACTCAGAAAGTCCATAAACACCTCTAAAATCGATTATCTTTATTTAGCGTGTATTGGCTTATGAAGTGCTAAGATTTTTTATTGTTGCCCTGCTGCTGCCCTGTTGAAATAGATAAAAAAATACCTTAATAAATCAAAATCGCCGTTTGGAAATTTACTTGGGCGATTTTTTCCGGCAGCACCTTCAACCTAACTGGTTTTTTTCATAAGCAACTTTATCCTGTTCACTTTTTTTCGGTCGCAACTTTGTACTTCTCGATTTTTTTTTCTGTGTCATTATGCTGTTTAAAGTGAAATATGATAATAAACAATAAAACGCCCGGGAAACTTAAGGGCTGCCCGGGCGCTGCATATGACCGAAATGCTTATGCCTTTTAATTAATAGGCCGCTTTATTTGCCGGCCGCATCTAATCCACCTCCTTATTTAATCTCCCTTTGGTAAAAATGGTAATAATATACCGATAATCAGAATAATGATAATAGTTTTAATAAGCAATGTTAATTACTCCTCATGCTTTGTGGATGTCAATATACTCTCTTACGTCATGGCTGGAAAAGAAGTTAAAACGAATGTACCTGGGATTTATTCCCAGTTTTGCCAATTCAGTTTCCGATATTTTGAAACGTACGCCGTGTGGTGTATCAAGTTTTTTGAATTGGATGCCGTGATAATTAAATATTTTCATTTCAAGTGTCCTCATGCTTGGATTCGATAAAATCTATTATTTCTTGCTCGCTGACAAATATCGGCGCTGTTTCTCCGGTCAAGACGATCAAGTCAGACAGTACGATATGCCAGCAAGTTGAATTCTTGTAATAGCGGGTGTTGCGATGTGATTTGTATTGAGTCATGGGACCTCCTGGTTAAGCCTCATCAATATAGCTATTTGCTATAGACGCCATCACGGCGTTTCGGCTATTGGTTATAAGTGTTCGGATCCGAGTTTATATCCATTGTTGCCTCTCCTGTCCTTGAATATAGTACTTGCAAGGGTATAAACTACACTGAAACACATATCCATTCCACAGCCTGAAACAGATAATCCAGTGTGATTTTTGTTTCGCCTGTAGTTGCAAATACGCTCGATATACCAGTCAAGGCATATCGGCTTGTTGCGTTTAATCGCAATAAAACTGATACATCTAAACATACCTGAGCATGATACATGAGACACAAAGCTATAAACTGTATCTCCAGATTTAAGAATTTTGCGTATATCTTTGATTGCCTCTTGTTGCTCCTCTTTTGTGAATTTCATTGTACTATCCTCCTATTAATTAATATAATCAAGAATGTTGCGATACTCTTTTTGTATACTGCTTAAGGCATTATAGAGCAGAGTAACTTTATTAAGGTAACGCAATTGATATGCCATTGGCTTTTCAGCTTGTCGAGCTTCAACGGTCTTTATTTTTTCTTCAATGGAAGCCAATATATTAGCTAATTTACTGTTTGCGTTTTCTTTCATCTTAACTGCCTCCTATTCAAAGGTTATCTTGCCTACTGTGTTGCCGTTGATGTCGCATAGAGAACTGGAAAATGCTGAATAATCTTCATGAGATGGAATACATTTCCCAATAAAGTCTAATATTCTGCCAATTTCATCCCCTGGCTCCGGTGTAAAAGCATCATTCACGGTCTCAATCTCAATTGTTACTTTCTTCATGGTACTCTCCTGGTTAATCGTGATACTTCAACTTAATATCCTCGAATGAATTGAATACATCTGTTAAACTTCTGATCTGGTAATACTCATCATGCAAGCAGAACCGCCCTTTACGATCTCGAATGTAATAAGGTGCGCTGGTGAGGTGACCGTCCTTTGCAGGACACTTCTTAACTACATCGAACCCAGCATCATTCAAGATTTGCTTGATCCGGTAAAAGAGCAGAGATTCGGAGTATATCTTCTTTTCTCCCTGTTCACGCTTAAACCATGTGTCCTTAATGTCCATCACACTGTATAGCATGGTAGCCCCTTATTGAGTGCTGTTAGTTTAAGTATAGTGGATATTCCTTGATTGTTGTTTTACTTTCTTTTTCAAGTAATGTAACCCAGACTTCTTACAAATATATTCCTTTAGTATCTGTATATTGACAGTTCTTGACGAACACCCAGCCTGTCTGCCTTGCGGCGCCTTGGATATCAACATATACCTTACCTTGGCAGCGTCCATGCTCTTTTTGCAATGCTTTAAATAATTTGCCAATATTGTCAGTAAATGGTTCATATTCTCCAGAATCTCCGTAACCACAATTTTCTGTTCTGTTTATCCATGTTTCCTTGATAAGCATCTTATTGCCCCTTGTTGAGTGTTATTTGTAATCTGCTTTGTTTTGGATAGTGATCAGAACGCCAAGCAATAAAAATAGTGCTGTGGGAATTAGTGCGGCCATGATGTAGCCTTTCCGGGTAGTTTATTGACGTGCCCAGGTCGTTAGATTAAAACAATTCTGGCAATGCTGTTTTAAGTAATTCGTTGTCGGCTGCGCCATTTAGTGCGTTCATGATTTCGTCGTCGGTATAGCCTTTGCGTTCCTTAAGGTATTGAATTTTCATCTGTACTACACCCGATACATTCTTTAAGAACCATACTGCTTTTTCATGTCTGCTTAATCCTTTTGGCATGTTCATCTTACCCACCTTATTTAATGTTAAAGTATTGACTGAAATGTTATTGCAAACATTGTGATTATTGTGATACTATTTTATATCCGAGCCTATGAGCTGCCCGCCGTGCCGCAAGCGTGCTTTTAGATGTGTGACTACAAACAAAGCCGTTAGGTTCTATCCATGTGTACCTGTAGCCGTTCTTTATTTTGACTACTATCACTGCATAGGCCGTTAAGGTTTTCATTGTGCTGTCCTTTGTTAATACTGTAAGTGAATTCATATTAGATGTTATCATACTATAATATAATACATATTTATATGCTGTCAAGTTTGCCACTTTGTAACTACCAATACACACTATGCCTTACATACTGCTTTTATTGTGATATATATTTATAACCAAAACAAGTGAAATGATGCATAAAGCAACACAGTAAAACAATGAATATGTACAACATTGAAACAACTAATAAACATAACACTTCACAGAAATAACGTAGGGACTGGTGGTGCAATGATATAATAACGATACTATGGTATAGGTGTGCAATTGTTGAACAATGCTCAATTATTGAACAGGTACGAAGTAACAGGCTGATCCCGTTTATTTTCTATTTATAAGCTGTGAAATGAGCGCACCAAGACTGATGAATTGATACCTTAAAACCAGTGCAAACAAGTCAATAGGGAAGAGGCCAGCCAGGACTGCTGTACTTCTCATAACAAATATTATGTAAACTACGGAGGTAGTGATAATCTAATCATCCCCCCCTGGTCATAGGGTCTTGGGTTAAATCTGCTTTTTGTAAATCATGCCCTATGGGTGGTAAGTCAGATAGCCCATATTTTTGGATTAAAGCCCGCATAGTAGGTAATTATAGACAATAGTGAAATATGTTTGGGAAGATTATGGTATAGTAGGTAATATTGCGGAGTATTTCAGTAATTGGGCAAACTTATATGAGAAAGTTCTTGACAGGGTGTTCAATACGGGTTAGCTTGTCAGCAGAAACGACATGGGGCTTTTAATGCTTATGTTGTTTTTCAGTGGTGATTAAGGCATCAGGCAGCGTTTATTCAATCAATTACAAGACATCTTCTTAATTAGAGCACGGGAAAGGTGTAGCTATGATTACAAAAGGTATTTATTATATGGTATTTGGGATATTGCTTGGATCGGCGATTGAATATAATAGCTCTACGCTGTACTGTATGTCTGCCACACTATTTTTGTTTTGTCTCAATCTCACGATAAATGGATGGGAATAAATGCTTGATCTGAATAAGAATAAAATCATACTCGATCTATGCGGCGGTACCGGAGCGTGGAGCAGACCGTATGCCGAAGCGGGATATGATGTGAGGAATATCACATTGCCAATGCGTGATGTCCGGACTTACCGACCACCTGATAATGTTTATGGAATACTCGCAGCGCCACCATGCACTATGTTTTCATTTGCCAGGACACGGGCAAAAACAACAAGAGACTTTAGGGAGGGCATGGAAATAGTAATTATCTGTTTAAATATAATATGGGAATGCCGATATAAAAATATACTTGGCTTTTGGGCTTTGGAAAACCCTAAAGGTTATTTGAGACAATTTTTAGGACAGCCTCTCTTTAATTTTGATCCCTGTGATTTTGGAGATAAATACAAAAAGTCAACAGATTTATGGGGTTATTTTAAATTACCTAAAAAGAACCCGGTAAATTTAAATCAACAGGAACTTACGCTAAATTACAGAAATAGTCGAAAACTACCGTCTGTGTCTGATATAATATCAGGACAAAATAAAGCAAGAAGAGCAATCACCCCGCCTGGATTTGCAAAAGCATTCTATGAGGCAAATAAATAAATGCTTGATCTGAATAAAATATACTGTGGTGATAGCAGGGAATTACTGGCACAGCTTGATGATGAGAGCGTGGATTGTATGATAACGAGTCCTCCGTATTGGGGACTCAGGGATTATGGTCTTGAGCCGTTGATATGGGATGCTGTGGATGGATGTGAGCATGAGTGGGGAGATACGCTACCCCCAAGCGGACAATCGAATTGGCATACATTCAAACGCGAACATCATAATCCAGGTTGTCATAAAACAACTATCGGTGCACCTATGAAAAAAACAAATCTTAATCAAAATAAAGGGCACGGCAATTTCTGTACTCTCTGCGGTGCATGGCGTGGTAGTCTCGGTCTTGAACCCACATTTCAGCTTTACATTCAACATCTCATGCAGATATTTGATGAGGTATGGCGTGTGCTGAAACCTACAGGGACTTGCTGGGTGAATATGGGGGATGGTTACATAGGGGGTAAAGGTCAAAGTGGTGCAGCAGACCCAGATAAACAGCAATTAAGGGCTGATAAGGGAGAAAGTATTAATAAAAGTTATCATCAGGGAGATGGCGGCCAAGGAAAAACAAGCCCATCCGATAGAAAACAAATCGGCGCCAAGGTGAAGTCACTGGCACAAATCCCATCACGGTTCGCCATTGGCATGACCGATGCCGGCTGGATATTACGCAATGAAATCATTTGGTATAAGCGAAACTGTATGCCGAGTTCGGCAAAGGACAGGTTCACGGTGGACTTTGAGAAAGTGTTCTTCTTTACGAAGAATAAGAAATATTGGTTTGAGCAACAGAGAGAGGGAAGTAATCATTATAAGACAGTGGCAAAAGTAGGACAGAAGCGGTTCGGCGGAAATACTGCTCCGGGTGGTGATACAATAAGAGAGGACCGTATTATTGAAACACAAGGTCGCAATAAACGCTGTGTATGGAAGATTGACCCTCTAAGTGTGATGAGGGAAATCATTGATTCTGATGAAACAACAGAGGTGAAAGCACTTGCGATTCAAGAGATGTTGTCTGACATAGCGGAAAAGGGTACTCTATGGGACATCACCACCCAGCCATTCAAGGAAGCCCATTTCGCTGTGTTTCCAGAGAAACTTGTCGAGCCGATGATACTGGCAGGTTGTCCACCGAAAGGCACTGTCCTTGACATATTCGGAGGTGCCGGTACGGTTGGCATATCAGCTATAAAGCATGACAGAAACTTTATCCTATTTGAGCTTAACCCTGAATACATAGAAATAGCCAACAAACGCATTGAACAGGAACGTTGTAAATGAAACTGGAATTTACCTAAAGAAGCGCGCGGCATGATCCTCCTTCAGCCCTGTTTAACGACGGGGCTTTTTTTATTGTGTGTTGCAAATTGCATCATAGGGTTATCTCGAGATGAGATTGGATCTTTAGCGATAAGCACAGATGGATTATAAGTGAGTAGTTGTCAATCAGATACGGCATTATTGGTATAATTAAAGATTATTGTTGACAGTTGTAATAAATAATGCAATATTTACAAAGACAGAAATAATAAAGTGGCAGAATCACTCCTAAGTTTACATAATAATAAGCATTTCCACGTTTCAGAATAAAATTCATCGTAAGGCCATACTCTCTATGAAAGGAGAAAGATAAATGATTTCCATATTTAAATATCGGTTTATTGTGCAGGGCAGTATTATTATTGAAATGCCAAAAGGAGCACATATATTATGTGTTCAAATGCAACATGAAATACCTTGTATATGGGCTAAGGTAGATACTGATTTACCCATGGAGCCAAGATATTTTACAGTCAAAGGCACAGGACATCAAATTGAAGTTACAGAAAAGCTCGATTATATTGGTACATTCCAAATATTAGGCAGTGCATTGATATGGCATTTGTTTGAGGAAATAAAGGAAAATATGAAAGGTATCAAAATGACAAAGAAACGTAAGCAACTATTCAAACGACTGGCAAAGCAAAGTCTCAAAAAGCGGTGGCTACCTATCTTTGAGGCCAAGAGTATTGAGGAGATAAAAAGGATAGAGAATACAGCTGCGTGTAACTTCTGTGCTTGTGACGATATTGAAGATTGTTGCTCCTGTCCAATTGGCAACAAAAAAGAAAATAAATGTAATGATTATTGGTATGATTTTTATGAGGCCTTGTTGAAAGAAGACCTCACTAAAGCCCACCTCTATACAGGCAAGATTGTAATCCTGTTACAAGAAATAGCAGATTGGGGTTGTTAATAATCATGTTAATTGAATTTCTATATCCTTTTTTCCTTTTTATGTTTATCGTATTGACCGTTGTTTTATCAATGCTGGCATGGTTCTGGTGGAAGCATCGGCTATGGGTATTCGTGGATTGGTTGGAATATACAAATGACAGGGTATTTTATTGGCTACTGGATAGAATATTCGGGAAAGCGGAAATTACTTATGATAAAAATGAGGAAGGAGAACGCTATGAAAGCAATACCGAAGAAAGTTAAAGCTGAGGCTGAAGAAAAGTATATCACGGGGTTACAGCAGACGAAGGAGACGATGAACACTTGGTGGTGGGATACTGGCATCAAAGCATGTTCAATTTGTGCTTATGTTTTTCCTTTAAGATGTAATCTCGAAGAAGTCTACTGCTCACTCAAGGGTGATGACTGTTTAAACCATCATAGGAACTGCATACCTGAGTGGAAACAAGTACGGATAGCTGTTGAAAACGACAACCACCTAGCTTTCCTTGTTGCGTGTAGTGCCGTGCTGGAGAAGATACGAGCTATTCCGGTGATTGTTAAACTGGATTATGAACAAGATTGTTTAAGGATTGGAAGTAAGAAGGAGCGTCCGTTTGTAGAGGGTGAGCCTATTTATTGGACAGGTCAAGTGCCAAATACTTATAAACCACAGAAAGTACGAAGCGGACAAATAGCTATTTTAGAGACAACACAAAGTAAAAACTTTGATTGGGATGTGTCTACTAAAAATGATGGTTGTTGGAGTGTCATGGACTGCTCTATCCGCCACCTGTCCCTCCCCGAACGTGAGCAGTGGGATAAGGAACAAGAAGCCAAGAAGCCGAAATACAGAATAGACGATGTCGTCGTAGTAGAGGGAACAAGAACAGGTGTTATTAAAGAACAGCTTGATTATGGGTGGAGGATACAGTTCGCAGATGGTAGCAATATAGGCGTTGCTGAATCAAATCTTCGTAACCCAACTGAGCATGAAGGAAGATGTTATTTTGATGCCAAGAAGCCAAAAGCCCCTGTGTACGAGGAAGGGGATGTGGTTAGATGGAGTGGTATAGCACAAGGCTTTGATTCAGGTTACACATGGCATGAGACGCCAGAAATAGTTAGCTTAAACCACACTAATCGAGGTAGGTTTGATTTGGAAATCATAACAGAAGCGGGAACACATTGGTTTGTGGATAGTTCTGAACTCAGCCACCTGCCCGAGGACAAATGGATTAACCGAATCGGTGAGGGTGATGATGTTGTTGAGTTTAAGGCGAGGTATTCTGAAAATGGTGATATAAGATTGGTATCATCTGACCAGTCTATTTTGAGCAATGAATGGAGTGGGTGGATAGTGATACGGAGTGGTTCATTATTGACCAAGATTAACAAAGCAATCATCGAAGTCCTCAAGCTCAAGGTCATGCCCTATGGTCAGTGGATTAGGATGAGGAAGGAGAAAGGTGATGTTTAGAACTCGTGTAGTTTATTGTAAAAGAGAATCTTATGATGTCTATATTGGTAGACCGTCTAAATGGGGGAATCCTTTTGTTATAGGTAGGGATGGTACAAGACAAGAAGTTATTGAAAAGTATAGAAAAAGACTTGATAATATGCCTTTATTAAAAAGCAGATGTTGTAAGAGAATTAAAGGGAAAAATTCTTGGTTGTTGGTGTGCTCCTCAAGCTTGTCATGGAGATGTATTAAAGGAGATAGCCGATGGCTGAGAAGCTGAAATTAATAGAAAATACGAGAGCACATCAGGCCGGTACACAGATGGCAGACTCAATAATAGAAATGATTCATTTAATGTATCAGAAGAGAACAGCAAAACACTTTATTACTGGTATAATGAGAAGCTTACAAGAGCGAAGAAACGAATTTGAATGAGGAGAACGCCATGACAGACGGAAAAATAACAATTTATACACCTTTCCTACGCAAGTGGAAATTCTATACTCATAAAAGCAGAGTTTGTGACAACTATATTTGTATGGAGGAGTAAGTGATATGGCTGGAAGAAAAAGGACTAATGTACCGTGTATAGTTAAAACGACCCACTTTCCCGTGAATTTGGTTGAGGATATGGAGAGAATACTTTATCTCACTTCCGATGGGAAAAAGAAAAAATATCCATCAATGACAAATCTGATCATTGTTGCGGTGAAAGAACTCATCAAAAGGGAAAGAAGGGTAATTGAGGAAAATGGTGTTGCCTGGGATCATATCACTCCCAGTTATTAAACAATCATTTGATAAATAATCGGAGGGACCAATGCCAAGAAAGACACCTTATTTTGTATATGTCGACAAAGAAACAATGGAGAAGCCATCAGCTGTTTTTGATGCGGTTTATGCTCACTTTATTAAGAAAGGGTTGGATATAGCTAAACGGAAACAGTTCATGGCGCTATTTCTGAAAGCACATGCACGCCGGAAAGGAATGGAATTGATTAATGAATGGGTGCAGATCAGAGATTTAGCTACTTATCCTTTCCGGAAAGAGCAGGATTCTGACATGGCTAAAGCAGGAGTTAAAGGTGCTGAAGCAGGCAAGAAACTCAGAGAGGAAGTGGATGATGGGAGAGACACAGTAATTATCGAAGAAGCGAAATTGACAAAAAAAGAAAAGGCTCGGGAGAAAGAAAATAAATCAAAGGAGAAATAATCAATGATTAATCTTCCCGCAGATGCACTTGCGGCTCTTGAAAAAACTGTGAAAGCAGAAGATGAATTTATATCCCTTCTCAAAGGATTATCAGTCGGCATGAGTGGTAATATTCAAGTATCATCAATCAGTATGTCGACACTACATAGCAATCTCATTTTGCACCTTGTAGCTAATTTGATAGATGCAGAGATAAGAATTACTCAACTTGAGGCGCAACTTGATATAATCAATGCAAATAAGGAGAAATAATTATGGATAAGTTCAATAGTGGCCTTATAACGCTTGGGGACACCAAAGATATGGAAAACTTTCAAGTAATTGCTGCCGCTTTGGTCATCATGAATAATAATCTATACCTGCTTACTGAGGAAATTAGGGATTTCAACAGGTTATGCAAAACGGGTATAAATGTAAATACCAGGATGGAGTAATAATCATGCCAATGGGACAGATGCAGAAAACAATCAAAATTAATGTGAGAACGTCACAGTATTTATGGCCTTTCGAGGTTATGATTGAGATTCAGAAGGTGATGGAAGAAGGACTTGCCAAACATCCAAAAGGTGAAGGTTGGGATGAATCAGTAGGGAAACACATAGCCCATGCTGCATTACATTTACAAGCCATTACACTTGGAGTGAAATCTAATGATACAGATGACCATCTTGCCCATGCCTTCACTCGTCTCATGATGGCGGTGGCGATCGAGCGAGGATATGCAGACATAGAAAACGAGTTTATCCGGAGAGACCGAAAAACCGAAGAGAAAATAAGAAAGAATGCCGAATGAAAAACCCATATAAATCTATCCGTACATGGCTCTGGAAACGAAAGGTTAATCGCGCCATCCGCATTCTCGATGCTCTTGATTGGAGTCTGAAAAATCAATCACACTGGAAAAGACATGACCGTAGGCGATTCTGGGAAGAGTTTCATCGCAATCCAAAATCCCGAACGGCAATCCTTAACAAAATGACTCAGGGATAAATGGGGAAAAGGAGTTAGCTATGTCTGAAAATTATCTTGTATATCTCTTGCATGTTGGTAAAGATATTGCAGAAACATTCATCTGTGATAAGAAAACCGCACTTAAACTGTTTAAGGAATACGGGAATGACGCAAGCGGGGTAGAATCAATATGGATAGGTAAAGTAGAAAAGCAATACTGGAGGGGCAAGGAGACCCGAGAGCGGTTATTCAAGACTTATTGTGAAGCACAGAATAGATTATGGGGAAGTATTTAACCAAATGACACAGGAATAGGGGAAAAATCATGAGACTTTATGAAGTTCTATCGGGTGCTGACGATGACAGTAAAGTATTACTTTACAAGCCAACAGATGAAACATATCGAGACCTTGCAGAATTTCGTGCACGTGTCAGACAAGTAGGTAAGCAATATCAGGGCAAAGCTTGGATACTTCTGCCGGAAGGAAAGAAAGACCATAAAGTGATAAAAATCAAACCTCGCACGCAATATTCACTTGATATGGGAGAATAACATGCCCGGAGGTCTTAATTGCAAGTATTATGTTGATTGGGAATGGCATCGTGATAAATGTATTATTAATCAAACTGAGATATTTATTCCATTAATGGGGAAGAATATAATTAATGTGACTTCGCATGAGGCTTGTGAAAATAAGAATCATGATGGTCATTGTAAAGATTTTAAAAAAGTATCTTTATTCAGCAGAATTATTAATCATTTATTTTATTGGGGATAGCCATGGCAATCACAGAAGAACAGAGAAAAGAACGTAAGAAGTTCATCGGCAGTTCTGATATCGCAGCACTTTTCACCGATGACGATGGCAAAAGTCTTGATCCTTTCAAAACAGCGGTCGATGTGTGGGCATCAAAGGTATACGATCATGAAGATAAACCAGAAACCGATGCGATGTCCCGTGGTAATCGGTACGAGTCGGCATTGATTGAGTTTGCCGAACAGGAACTTGGTGTTAGAATTGAAACCAATCCAGATTTGCTGAGATTTATATGTAAGAAACACCCAATATTTGCATGTAATCTCGATGGTTTTTCACCAAATATTTATGATACTGGCCGTGAAGGTGATACACTTGAAATAGTCGAAGCCAAAACAACCGGCCTCACAGGTGAATGGGGTGAACCCGGCACAGATGATGTTCCGTTCCGTGTTAATCTCCAAGTACATCAACAGATGCTATGTACAGGGTGGAATAAAGCTCATATAGCCGTCTTACTCGGTCGATGGGGTCTAACTGAGGAAATGTTCGTTATTGAGCGTAATGAGGACATAATCAAGGCTATAATCAATCGTGGTGAGCAGTTCTGGAATGATTATGTGCTCACAGAGAAAGCACCGCCTGATTCGGAGCTTGGTAGTATTGATTCTTTTAAATTCATTAAACGGATTCCGGGAAAATATGCTGAAGTTCCGCTTTCAGTTTTACAGATTTGGGACAATGCTCGTCAGGATAGGTTGGATGCTGAGAAAGCAGAGGAGGTGGCAAAGTTAATACTAATTAAGGGCTTGGGTGATGCTGAAGGAGCTAAGTGGAGTAAAGGTCGTGAACTTACTTACTTTCAACAAAAATCAAATAAAGTTAGCGTTGATTTGCTTAAAACTAAATATCCGGATGTATACCTGAATGTTTTTAAAGAGGGAAAACATAGGGTATTGAGGATAAGGAAGTTAAATAATGGAAGATAAATTACAGGTTATCGTGAAAGAAAGTGGGCTAACAACAACTCGGGCAAATTACATTCTTAATAAGTTTCAAGAATATTTTGCTATTGCTGATGAGTGGGAAAAGAAGGCGAAAACAATCGTTGTTGATCATGAATTACAAACTGCCGAAATGAAGATGGCGAGGGTTGGCAGGCTATTCTTGAAAGAGAAGCGGATATCAGTTGAGAAAGCCCGTAAAGAATTAAAAGAGCAATCACTCCGAGAAGGCAAAGCCATTGACGGCATTGCGAATGTATTGAAAGCCATAATTGTACCTATTGAGGAATATCTTAATCAGCAGGAACATTTCGTGGAAATCAAAGAAAAAGAGGAGGAAGATAAACGACGTAAAGAAATCGAGCGAAGAATGGAAGAAGAGCGTATTGCGGAAGAAAAAGCTGCCGAGGAAGCTCGTCTTGCAGAGCAGAACCGTATCCGCTTGGAAAATGAAAAACTCCGTGAAAAGGCTGTACTTCGTGAAAAAACGATGGAAGCAGAACGTAAAGCTGCTGAAGCGATAGCTACCGAGGAACGCTTGAAACAACAAAAGAAACTCCAGTCGCAGAAGGCGCAGGCTGAAAAGGAAAGATTAATCGCCGAAGAAAAGGCTCGTAAAGTTCAAGCAGAAAATGAAAAGAAACTCGCAGAAGAGCGCAAAGAACGTGAAGTCTTGGCGGAAAAACTCAGATCTCAAATTAAATGTCCGTTCTGCCATATTACATTTACCCCGGGGGAGGAGTAAATCATGAACAAGAAAGAAACAGCAGTACAGAAAGTGGCAACTGATAAATTAGGCATGTCAGTTGGTGATAAAGGACTTATGATTACGACATTGACGGAAATGAAGGAATTTACGGAAATTATCACTAACAGTGGTGTCTGCCCCAAAGGGTACATTGGGAAGCCGAATGATGCCCTTGTTGCTATTCTTCTGGGTCAGGAACTCGGTTTACCACCCATACAATCACTCCAGTGCATTGCTGTTGTAAATGGATCACCTTCGCTCTGGGGCGATGCAGTGCCAGGACTCGTTATCGGCAGTGGATTGGAAGAATGGAGCAAAGCCGAGCAAATAGGTCAAAAAACTTCAGACGGTAAATATCCTGACAGCTTCGGTTTCAAATATACTTCGAAACGAATCGGTAATCCGGAATCACATTCCATAACATTTACAGTAGCGGATGCCAGAAAAGCCGGATTATGGGGCAAATCAGGCACTTGGAGTCAATATCCAACACGTATGCTGAAATACCGGGCAAGAACCTTCTGCTATCGGGACCTCTACCCTGATGTATTAAAAGGCATCCATACAGTTGAAGAGATGCGGGATGTGAAGGATGCTGATTATGAAGTTATCGATGACCGGTCCCGAACCGATCAAGTGGCCGGCATAGTGGCGCCGGAACAAAAAGCCATTGCCGAAACATCAGAGGTCCCTCCCCCCGTTGATAGACTTGAGGAGACCGAACCCGAACCTTCAACTCAAAAACAAACGAGTGCCATCTATGCCCAATGCAGCAAGGAATATAATATCAAACAGGATAAGGCATTGAAGCTCGCCTCTGACCTTGTTAAGCGTGAACTTGACACCATGAAGGATTTAACCAAGAATGAAGCATCTTGGGTGATAGATAATCTCAATCACAGGGATACAATCGAAGGGCATCTTATTGAAATTAATCGGGAAAAAACATCGGGGCAGGGACAGCTTAAAATTTAATGAAATGGGCACGATTCACAGAGAGGAGTAAGCAGAGATGATTTTAGTAAAACCATCACATGAAATACTTAGTATAACCGAAAAACCTTTATTATTAATCGAGACTGCAGGAAGAGTATGCTATAAATCTGAGGAGAAGATAGCTCCGGGAACTGCCGAGAAATTTTCCGCGGATATTCTTAAACGTGGCCATGAGTCAGTTATTGAGCACTCCTAAATGACAGTCAGGATTATCTGTGATAGAGAAGTCACACATGAGATTGTAAGGCATAGACTATGTGGGTACTCACAGGAGTCTACAAGATATTGTAATTACAGAGGAGGGGTCACCTTTGTCATACCTCCTTGGGTGGATATAAAGCCAGGTGAGTATTCTCAGAAACCTGGGACTCAATGGAGAGGAGACCACGGGAGTGAGTTATGGTTTCTTGCAATGTTGGATGCTGAATTACGGTATTGTGGATTGTTAGATGATGGTTGGACACCTCAACGAGCTCGTTCCGTGCTTCCAAGCAGCACAAAAACAGAAATCGTCTGGACAGCCAACTTCAGAGAGTGGAGGCATATCTTTAGACTTCGTTGTTCCAAGGCTGCTCATCCCCAAATGCAAGAAGTTATGACTCCTTTATTAGAAGAAGTAAAATATAGCATGCCTGTAATTTTTAAAGATATATAATATTTACAAATAACAAAAACAAATGGCTTGATCTGTGTTGAATGCACAACAAACAAGGAGATTGAAATGAAAGATCAGAAAAAAACCAAGGAAGAAAATCATTATGGCAAGTATGTGTTTAGTGAGGAGGAAAAAGCAGAAATTGCCTCGAACCTCACCACGAAAATAACTGAGAAAAATCACATCGAGGATGAGAAGAAAAGCGCAATGTCCTCCTTTAAGGCTCAGTTGGATAGCATGGATGCCATAATCAATAAACTATCCGTGGATTACCAGAATGGCTATGAATTCAAGCTCATAGAATGCAGGGTAGAATATGATTATACCAAGAAGATCAAATCCTACTGGCGGAAAGATAACGGCGAGCTTATTGTGCAAAGACCGTTAACTCCGGATGAACTTCAAACAGATATGGACTTGGAATAATACACTTGACTTTTGTCAAATAAGTGTTATTTTGAAAGTAGCTCAGTAATTAGAGGTATTTTTATGACAAAAATAAAGGCAGCTTTTCCTACTGTTGTATTGATTAACCTCTATGCACTGGGCTAAGGATTTGCTGCCTTTTTCTGTTATGGTGATTGTTTATGAAAGAAGCGGATTTGGCACAACCTGTAGCTGTTTGGTTAGAGAATAAAGGATATGAAGTATATTCTGAAGTACCACTCGGATATGGTGGAGCCAGAGTAATTGATATAATTGGTAAGGCGGATAGTACAATTATAGCCATTGAACTTAAATTATCTCTGACCCAGCAAGTATTATATCAGGCTCATCACTGTCAGTTGGTAGCCCATAAAGTTTTTGTTGCAGTTGCAACTAATCCAACAAAAAGGTCAGTTGAAGCGTGTAGGAAAAGCGGGGTAGGAATAATATCAGTAAAAAACAGTAAGGCAGAAATGATATTAGAGCCTGAAGGAAAAGAAATTATCACAGACAGATGTAATAATCTAAAAGAGAGACTAAAATATATATCAAAAGGTGTTTATACTGGAAAGCCGAATGAAAAAGGTGTTGGGCCGGCTCAGGACTGTTGTAGGCGTATCAAGGAATATTTAGATGTAAATCCCCAAGCATCATGGAAAGAAATATATAAAAATGTGGATAATCATTATTCAAGTTGTAATACTATGCAAAGTTCAATGAGAAATTGGTGCCATTTTAGGAAAAGTAAACATATAAGAAACAGACAAATACAGATGGTGATATTATGACTTATGCAGAGAAATTAAAAGATCCTCGATGGCAAAAGAAGCGGTTACAGGTTTTTGAAAGAGATGATTGGAAATGTCAGGTATGTCATAGCAAAAAAGCAACACTACATTGCCACCATCTAAAATATACAAAACATAAGGCTCCTTGGGAATATCCCTTAAAGAACTTTATTGCTTTATGCTATAAATGCCATAAATTTATATCATCTACACTTAACCCTGGTTTTTCCTTTGAGGTGAATGAAGATGCTAAATTAAGAAAATATATCTTGTCTGCTTTCCAAGAAAATATTAAGGCAAGAGGTCTTAGTAAGGGTGCGGAAAAAATATATTTAGATTATTGTGATGGCAAATATAAATCTTCTATAATAATTCTGTTTAAAAGGATATGATGGAAAAAAAAACTTCTCCTCAAGCTGAAAATGGTCATACCGATATAGCGAATGAACTTATGGATGCATTAGCCAGAACAAGAATTTCCGGTGAGGCCAGACAAGTTTTGGATTTTATACTTCGTAAAACATATGGATGGCACAAGAAAGAGGACAGAATATCCTTATCTCAGTTTGTAGATGGAACAACTTTAAAAAAACCAACAATTTGTAAGGCTATAAACAAACTAAAAAGGATGAAATTAATCATTACCCAAAAAGATAACGCTGGTAATGTATATTATTGTTTTAATAAGCATTATAATAAATGGAGCCCATTACCCAAAAAGGTAACATTACCCAAAAAGGTAAAGGGTGTTACCCAAAAAGGTAATAAATCGTTACCCAAAAAGGTACATACAAAAGAAACTTATACAAAAGAAACTTATACAAAAGAAAAGAAAATATTAAAAGAAAAAGTTCAGTATTTAGATTTCGTTTATTTTACAGATGAGGAATATGCAAAGCTATTAAAGAAATTTGGGAGAGATATTTTAGATGATAAGATTACGAGAATGAATAGTTATGCTCATCAGATAGGTGAAGTTAAATTTAAAGCAAAATATAAATCTCATTATCATACATTGCTCAATTGGGAAAGCATGTCAAAGAATAAAGAGGGGGAAAGTGATGTGGATAAAGCTATAAAACAAATATATAATCTTGACCTCGGAAAAGAAGATGGGCTTGACCTAAGCATGGAAGTAAAGAGGAAAGGTGAGTGATATGGCTAAGGCAGTTTTTAGGTATAAACGTTTGGGTTGTCTGCACTGTGATGCAGACCCATATTTTGATATATTTCTGGAAAAAAATTTATGTCACACTTGTGATATGCTTATGAAGAAGGGTGTGAATTTATCGGAGATAAGGATACCTAATCCAAATTTCCCTGGAGGTAGAAGATTATACGTTTAAGGAAGGAGCAAGGAGGAATAAATGGAAAGACCTATACTTACGCTTGCAGGGCTTGACTATGAAGTAAGACACAAATATGCAGTTTATGTGCCTACTTTAGGAGCATGGGCAAAGCCAAAACCAGCAGCAGTTATAATTAATCTTCCAGGAGCATTATTGGTAAGACTATTTGATTTAGGGATGTACCACTACAGTAAAGAATATCACAAAAGGATGCAAAAAAATGACTAACACCGCATTTAAAGAAGGAATGGTGATATTTACCACAACATTTTCCGCTGTTAAGTCGGATACCAAGACTCAGAAGGTATGGTTTATGCTCCTTCGGGACTTAACTGATGAACAATTCAAGTATGCAGTCACTAAAATATGCCGTGAAGTTAAGACATTCTTCCCCACTGATAACTTTGCAGCGATGGTTCGTGAGCAATTAGCTGTCAATATGGACAATGAGGCATTAATAGCTTGGGAAGCTGCAAAGAAAGCAACGGCACTTCAAGGAGCATATACATCAGTTAAATTCAGCGATCCTGTTATTCACAGCGTTGTAAAGATACTGTCATCCGGGTGGTCTGATTTCTGTCATATTCCTCAAAATAATTGGTTGCAGAGAGATTTTATTGAAAATTATAAGGCTATAGCGAATCGAAAAGAGCACCCGGAATATCTCAAAGGTATTCATGATACCATAAACAACATTTCTGAGCCAAAGCCGACATTTATTGAAACAGGTACCGGTAGACACAAGGCTATTGAAGGGCATGTAAGCACCGGCGGAAATAAAGTAACTCAATTAGCTCAATCCTTAACGGAGAAAATGAAATGAAAGAACATCCAATAATATTTAATCGAGATATGGTGAAAGCTATTCTTGATGGCAGGAAAACTCAGACACGGCGAGTTATAAAGGGGAAACCTAACAAGATATTCTGGAACTCCATTGTTTATAACGGTTATGCTGGGTGGACTGATGAACATGGTAAGCCATTTTGTTGTCCTTACGGTGTCCCTGGTGATAAATTATGGATGAGGGAAACATTTGCATATACTGCTGATTATACTGGCAATGACCCGGGATGTTTTGCACTTATGAGAGGATGTTTTTATCGAGCCGATTATCCAGAGGGTGATTGTATTGAAGATGAAATAAAAAGATGGCGCCCTTCAATTCATCTACCACGACGAAAATCTCGCATTGACCTTGAAGTAATTAACATAAGAGTCGAACAGGTACAGGATATAAGCAAAGAAGATAGTGTCGCCGAAAGCGTGGATATGGGACAGATTATATATCGTGAAGGTGATGATACACATAATTTACACAGAAAATGGCTCTATGAAAATTACGGACATCCTATGGCTAATACTCGTGTAATAGGGGAAGAAGATTTATTTCACGCTCTTTGGGACTCTATTAATGCCAAACGTGGATATGGCTGGGATACTAACCCCTGGGTATGGGTAATTGAATTTAGGAGGGTAAAATGAGCGGTTTATCAGCAGTTCAGCGTACTATCAGGGAATTGAAGAATCAAGGTGTTATCTGTGGGATCGTTGAAAAATATGTTCCGGTCAGGAAATTGAAGGATGGTGGCAAAGATTTTGGGTTCCGGCGGGATTTATTCGGCATAATAGATATAATTGCATTGGATACTGAACGTGGTGTCCGCGGCATTCAGTGCTGTGGTTCCGATTTCTCGGGGCACTTAATAAAAATAACCGAAGAAAAAGCACAGGAAAGCATTAACTGGCTACAGACACCAGGGACGGTCTTGGAAATTTGGGGTTGGAGGAAGATAAAACTGAAACGTGGCGGGAAAGCGATGAGATGGAGTCCGAGAATTAGAGAAATAACACTTGAGGATTTTGGTGAGCAAAAGAAAAAGAAAGATTATCAAGAATATTTAGCAGATAGGTTTTAAAAAGGAGTGAATTATGAACGCACCACAGATTATATTTCTTGTTCTGCTTTCAATGGACGTAGGGATAGCTATAGCAAAAAATGGAGAAGTGACCGAATATAAGGCTGTTGTATCAATAACCAGTACGATTATAATAGTATTGCTCCTTTGGTGGGGAGGATTCTGGTCATGACATTAAAAAGGGGAATAATATGAATAATGAAGAGCTAATACGATGGGCATGCGCTCATAGTTCAATTAAAGAGAAGGAACTCAGAGAGTTATTACCAAAGATTGAGGTTTATTGTGCCAGTATATTCGTCAGTGTACCTGAGTATGTTGAAGCGTTGATGAGATTATCCAACGCTGTCATAATAGCGGCTAATGCCGATAAATTTTTGAGGAAATACTGTGACCACATCGGCAATATCCACGAGGATAACAAATGAGAACCAAATTAAATCCACTGATTGAAAGCGGGGAGAATTATCATGCCTATGAAGTCTGGCGTGATCTCGGCTATGGGCGCACCTTCTGCGAAACAGCCAGACAAGTTGGATATACGGATGCCACGATAGGTAAATGGGCTAAATTATTTAAGTGGGAGGAGCGTATAACAGAATATGGCATAGAAACAGCCAAGAGAAAAGATACTGGAGCCATAATAAAGACAAATGATCCGATTGCCCAAAAAGTCTTCGATATAATGGAGAAAGCAGAATCTCTTATTGACAGTGCCTTTGTGAAGGATAGAACTAAAAAGCTATCGCCTAACAAGAATCTCAAAATTGAAAACATAGAGGATTTAACTAAACTTATTGCTGAGTACCGCCATTTACTTGAAACGTATCATCGATTTATTGGTACGCATATGCCAGCCAAAAAAGACAAGGATAGGGGCACAGTAATAGAAGAATTTAACTTATTTATGGGGAATTTATCGCAAACAGAACGAATTCATATGATGGAGAAAATAAAGAATGGTAATGCCACAAGAGGAAATGAGCAATCTTCAAGAGAGGTTCAGGATGGAGATTTTGAACAAGTACCTGAACGAGGGGATGAAAACGGACCTGGACGTGAAGGAGTTCCTGGCAGCCCTACAAGTAGCGGTGGTGGGGACCAAACATCTTTGTAATAATCCTGATCATGTACCTCAGTTTAGACCTGTTGCAGATGTGTTGATAGGATTAATTGGGGATTATGTTATATGGGCATGTCGTGCTGGAAGTAAAACATTCCTATTTGGTGGTTTGGATTCTTGGGTTAAGAGTTGCAGTAAAGCTCGGTATGAAACGAGAATACTTGGCGGTAGCCTCGAACAATCACTTTTGTCTTATGAAGCCATGAAGATATTCCGAGATGAAACAGATCCTATGAATGCACGCATTTCAGGAGATATTCTCCAATCAAAAACTACTTTTCTAAATAAATCGAAGGTATCAATTCTCGCCGCAAGTATAAAGTCTGTTAGAGGTCCACACCCTCAATCATTAAAACTTGATGAAGTTGATGAGATTGAGACAAATGTTTATAACGCAGCCCTTTCTCAACCTTTATCTAAATTCGGTCATAAGTCTGTTCTCGGCATGTTTTCGACAAATCATAATATCATGGGGCAGATGGACAAAGCATTGGCAAAAGCGAAAGAAAGCGGTACAAATATTTATAAATATTGTGTTTGGGAATGTTTAGCCTCATGCCGTGATTATAACTGCTCAACATGCAAGTTGACCAATATATGCCCAGACCCGACGCATAATAGCCGAATGAAGGATGCAGATGGCTACTACACAATTGAAGATTTTATAAAAAAACTTACATCCCTTTCAATGGCAGAGTTATCGCGAGAATGGTTGTGTATTAAAGTCGGAATGGGAGATACGGTATATGAGCAGGAATGGGAAGATAATTTATATCCTAAATCTTCTACTGGAAATTTAATAAGAATAAATTTACGGCAAGTGCCTGTTGTGCTTTCTGTTGATTTTGGTGGGGTGGCCCCATTTTCTGTTGGTGTATGGCAAGAAGCACCAGAAGAATTTGGAGGTAAGGGAACTTGGATACGAGTTACGGAACTTTACATGCAGTCAGTTGACCAATCAACCACCAATTCGCAAGTTATTGCTAAAGCATTAAAAGCACCATGGGCTAAATTGGTAAAGGAGATTATTCCGGATAATTCACGTCCTGATAGTATTCAAGAATGGCAAGATGCTTTTCCCCGGGCTACAATAACAATCGTGAAAAAAGATGTTGATAATATGATAGATTGTGTTAAATCAGCTTTACAACCTGTTCTTGGACCCCCAAAGATGCTCATTAATATTATTTGTGTACATATCCGCCAAGAATTCCTGATGTATGCCGTGAAGAATGATAAAACGGTGGATGCACACAACCATTGTCTTGATGAAACAGGATATTTTGCTTTAGCGAAGATGGGTGCAGGAGAAGGAGTTTATATCGGAACCACTAAACGGGATATTATGCCAGAGGAGGAGTAAATATGTTTGATGATTCTACATACACATCGGGTAATTCACCTGAGTTAGACATACAAAAAATAACAGATATGATAAAAACAATTAACATACCGAAGCCAAGATTATTTGTAGTTGGGGTAGCAGTGTACCCACAAATATATAAAACAATTACGGATAGTATCAAAGACACATCCTTTTTATTGATGCCCACAATTACAAGGAATGGATTTAAATATATGAATGCATACTTCATAAAAGAAAAATTCACAGAACCATATTCGCTTTATGAAATTATGAATGAGACCCTAAAATCAAATATAATTAAAAGTATTGAGAAATTCAAATAAGTGAAATATTGCGCCCAAGGAGGAGTGAATTATGAAAGGAGTGGGTAAGATAATTAAATACTGCAAGCAGCGTTTTTCTTCTTGACTTTCTCTAAATGTAGATTTATTATGTAAACCAAGCGTTGCAAATTGCATCATTTGGAGACTGCATAATGAAGCTACCCTCGGCTATTGCAAAATATTTCGATAATTCCGAATATACCCAACTTATAAAACGTAATGAAAATCAATCACGCCAAATCCGTAGTCTTATCACTGAAGTACAGGGTGCTACAGACATTACAACGAATACAGAATCTACTTCCCCCAGAAGTTACGTAGGAACTCCATCCAAATACAGTAGTTATCCAACACAAGTAGCCGAACTCGGCAGAATGTATGCTAATACTGCCGACTGGGGGTGTATGATTGCCAAGAACGTCATCGATGTTCGGACAGCATTCTCGGTAGGTGAAGGCATAAAAGTAAAAAAACGTAAAGGATTTGAGGGATCTACGGAAAAGGAATTAGATTGGGTTAAAGACTTCATGGAATTAAATAGTCTTGATAAGGAAATGCCACAGGAATATGCGAAGGAAGCTGAGATTGACGGTAAGATATTATTCAGACTATTTTTGTCCAGGGAAGCAAAGAATATCCGTGTTGTTCATACATCATGGAGAAAATTCAATTATACAATAACCACTCCTGATTATGATTATTTTAATTATATAAATGCGAAATATGTAGGCAATAATGAACCCAGGGTATCTTTTGATATTGGGGCACCATTCTTTATATATAAACGTTTTGGAGGTAATGCTGCTGAAGTAAATATGACACCCCCCAAAACCGCTTTTGTCATGCGTGAGATGATAGACTTAGATAAAGTTCATTGGGATTGGAGAAAGATAAACAGATTATTCTCTGCTCCTACACCAGTTATTTACTGCCCAGATAAACAAACCGCTAAAGAAGTTGAGACATGGGTTGAGGGGAACAATTGGAGAATAGGTAAATTGCTTATTTTGGGCGGAATAAATGTAAAATATGAACTTGCTGGATGGAAAGGTGATGGTTATACAACTCTCCAATATGAGGCAGAAGCGTTAGTTAAAACCATATCCGGTACTACGGGGATTCCCGTACACTTTCTTGGTTATCCCGAGCTTCTCTCTAACCGTGATACCGCAGAAAATCTAATTAAACTTATTGCATTGTCAACAGATAAAGAACGGCATACATGGGAAGGTGCATACGAAGAACTTTTCCAAAAATCTATGATACTTTACAATACAATCTTCACAACAAATCTTAACCCAATGGCATTTGAGGTTAAAATCGAAGAAGTTAGATTATTAGAAGGAGTAAGCAATGCGCCAGTACCTCAGCGCCCAGCAAGTGCAAGCAGCCAACCAGATACCACTTAAAGAAGTGGTTGATGCTGCAACATTGCGAAATCTTAAAGCACGGGATGAGCATCCTTCGATACGGTTGTATTCCATAGGGCATGAAGGAGAAGCTAATCTTCACCTTCCCGGGCTTGGTGAAACAATACTCACATGGGTTCAAGGAGCGGTGCGGGCGATAGCAGATAAGCTCAAGATTGGTACTGCTGTGTTTGACCGCCATAATCCAGATACCAATTCCCACGAGGGGCGTACACAAATCGGTGAAGTTGTTGGTAAAACAGTAAAGCAAATAGGCGACCGTCTCAATACACTCGCAGCAATATATATTTATCCACAATTCGAGTCCAGACCACTTGATATTGCGAGTTTTGAGGCCGAAATAGAGTTCGACCATGATGGAAATAAAGCATGGCCGACAAATATAAGAAACGTGTCTGGGATTGCATTAGCTAATTCTGGCACCGAAATCCCCGGCTTTCCGGGCGCAACCCTTGTAGGCGCAGTGCAGGCGTATGTGCAGGCGTTTAGAAGCGACAAAGGAGATAACACAATGAACCTGTCTGACGTGAAATCAGCAGTGAAGGAACTCGGGTTAAAACCAACTCAAGTATTTGAGATTGGGGATATCATGGGTGATTCAGCAGTAGGCGTGAAAGTGAAAGAAGTTACGAAAGAACACTTCGTTATGGCAAATCGAGTGGGTGAGGAAAGGGATGCTTTGCGAGAAAAAGTATCTAAATTGGAGAACCAGAATGCTGAGAACGAGAAAAAATTGCAGCAACAGACGGTTCAATCCAAAAGCTCTTCCGTGCTCGATGCCGTATTAGCCGATCCAGAACGTAAGTTCGACATCAAAGCGAAGATATTCGTCAAGCGTAATTACAGGAATTTCAACTCCTCTGCTGAGGATGAGGCTGCTCTCAAGGTGGATGTTGTTAAGTTTGTTGATGAAAATGTGAAAGAATTTGGGGAATTAGTGAAGGAACTCGGGTTAAAACCAGATGGTACTCCTAATAATCCCACTGAATTTAAACTCCCTGATAATCTCATAATTGATGGTCAGAATCAATCAACAGACACGAAAAAACAATTTGATATACCACCGGCAAAAGAAGAAGTTCTTACCGAGGAGATGGATCCCAAACTCAATCCGTTAATCCCGGGTGGGGAAGCTGCTAAAGAAGCACTGAAGACATAAAAGCAAGGATAAATTATTATGGCACTTGGAGGGACAGACTTTCATTTACGCAGTTCAACCAGCCTTGATCCTTATGCATCTGTTCAATTTACTGCCGCGGCTGTTTATACGGCAGGGCAGATGATCAAACATAACGACGTGGTTGGTGTAATTATCGAAGCAACGGCAATCAGTTACCAAGCAGTATTGGTATACCGAGCCACAAGAATATTGGTGCCATGTGTTGAGGTCACTTCTGGTAATATCGCAAACTTTGCTATTAATAAGAAAGTATATTTTGATGCGACCAATGCAGAAGTAACCGCGACCGCTCTTGGCAACACTCTCTGCGGTACTGTTCATGTCGCCCCGGCTATTGGCGATGAAACTATTTTAATCGATCTCGATGGAAGACTCGGCATCGTATCCTAAAAGGAGATAAGTCATGTATAAAGGAAATATTGTCTCCGATTGGGGACTTTTCGAGCGCATGGGAGGCATTGATAATCCCCAAGCAATGCGTATGGTTCGAGGTGCAATGAATAGCTTTTTACACATACCCATGACCGCACCGTTCAAGATAGCAGCACAAGCGTTTTCCAGTACTGGGGATGAGAATGTAGCAAGAGCCGCTCTTGTTCAGGCATTTCAGACGCAGGCATATGCTACAGCGGGGGATTTCCCGGCATCTGTCTTAGAAGTTCTGGATAAATATCACCGGACACTTTATTTTGATCGTGCGTGGGAGGAAGTTTTTAAAACTATTGATTTGCGAAACTCCAACCGCGATAGCTTTGATATTCTGGATGTTATATCCGGACTGGCCTTTACTGTTACGCCAGAGGGCGAGAAAGCCCATATATACAAGATGTCAGGTGCTAAAGAAACCGTTACGCTTGATATGTACTCTGGTGGTCTCGGTTGGTCAAGACGCCTCTTTATGAACAAAGAATATTGGACTATCGAGGATAATGCCATTGAGTTCCAGAATAAGGCAGTTGAATCGAAATCTCAGGATCATTACGATCTTATTGAGGCTATTCCCACAACCTATGATCTCGCATGGCAGAATGTAACCGGCTCTATTCCTGCCACGAATGAGAACTATGTGCCGATTCGTGATATTAACACAATTAACAAAGCATGTGAGAATATTCTGATTCGGCTTCAGGATCTCGGTATGAGCGTATCACCAAAAAGCCAATTCAAAATTCTATCGCCAATTCAAAATATTGGCCGGATAAGTCGTGCTATTGGGATGGTGCAGCAACCTTTTGCTGGCAGCACTACTCAACTGAATTACAATGTTAGCCCATCTTATACTCTTATGTTTACCAACACCAGCGATTATTACGTAATTTTGCCGAAGAATAAAATCCAAACCGCAAACCGGATGGATTTGACAGTCTTCGCTGAATTTGACATAGAATCGTTTACGGATATTGCTGTTGGCTGGCAATGGTATGGTGGTGCAATCGGTGAACTCAGACAAATTTCACGTTGCAAGACTTCTTCATAAGTCTTATTGCAACGATGCCCGGGGGGAGTCGCCACCACCGGCTCCCCTTTTTAATAAGGGATATTAAATGCATACAATTCATGATGTTAATAAAATACGTAAGAATAAGCCCAATACGCCTGAACCGCAACAGAAACCATTTTCAATAAATGATCTGCCAAGTCAACGTGTTAGGAATAGGTTGCCCCTTGAAGAACGGATTCTTCAGCAAAATCAACCCACGCAAAAAATTCTAACTATATCGGACTTACCCAGAAGAGATAATAGATTTGCTAAGATGGCAGCTGAAGCCAAAAGAACTCGTGTAATATCTCAAATGAATCTACCTAAAAAGACACTACCTGATGATAATAGACCGAAAGTTTTTGCGAGTTTTGTACCGAACGGTGTATGGGCAGAGAAACGATGTTTTATAATAGGGGGTGGTCCAAGCCTAAAACGTAAAAATTTGAGTGGATTAGCCGGTGAACTTATTATTGGTATTAATCGTGCATATGAACTACTTGACCCGAGTATTTTATATGGAGTTGATCCACAAATATTTGGGTGGGCTGAACTTGGAGAATTAGGATATGAATCTAAAAGCAAATTTAATAACTATATGGGGTACAAGGCATGGATGGCACTTAATAAGGCATACCCGGGCGATTTTTATTTAATCGATGTTGATTCATCGAAGACATATAAGATTGGAACTACTAAAAAATTGGCATTCAAAAATAATTCCGGATATGGGGCTATTAATTTAGCAGCGGCTATGGGGGCAAAGCAAATCTATCTTCTTGGCTTCGACATGCAAGGAAATAAACGAGGAAAACAAAAATGGTGGCATAGTGGCTATCCTATAGATTACGGTGAAAGTAGTTATCCTAAATTTATAAATGAAATTGATAAGTTCGCACCAGTGCTGAAAAAAGCTGGCATAGAAGTGGTAAATCTTAACCGTAAATCCATGTTGAAATGTTTTCCGTTTGGTGATTTAAACAAAATACTTTCAAAAAAGGCGCATAGGCCTATGGTAGTATCATTCTATACACTTAATACAGGTTACGAAAAGGAGGCAATGCGCCTGATTAAAGAATTGCATCTATTTGGATTTGAGCATGATATACAGGGCATCCCGAGTTTTGGTTCATGGCAGAAAAACACACAGTATAAGGCTAAATTTATTGCTGGAATGATGGAGAAACATCCAAATCGTGATATTTTGTGGCTTGATGTAGACTCATCAATATATCAATATCCTAATTTATTTGATAATGCTACTTTCGATCTCGGTGTACATAAAATTGATTGGGCAAAATATTCACATGGGCGCCGGAAAGACAAACAGCTTGCCAATGCAGTGATTTATCTGAAAAATATTGGTAAGGTTAGAAGATTTGTCTATGATTGGGTTCGATTAAACGAAAAGAATCCTGATCGGATTGAAATGCAAACAATGGCGGATATTCTGAAGTTATGGGAAAAGAAATTAAACTTCCACAATCTTCCTGCATCTTATTGCCAGATTTATGATAGTATGGCAACAGAAGGATATCCAGTAATTGAGCAGAGGCAGGCGAGTAGACAATATCGCAATAAAGTGAATATTGTTGACCCCATAGTCTTAAAGGAGAGAAAAAAGTACGATGATTGTTGGTCAAAAGACTATAAAGGACACTATAAAGGCCCTTCAGCATGTGCTATACCTTTAATTCAACACGTATTGAAAACAATGCGTAAAGGTGACAGTGTGTTGGATATTGGATGTGGTGATTGCACTTCATTGCTTGGTCTTAGGGTGGCCGGAGTAAACTGTGTAGGTGTGGATATATCGTTAGCAGGAGTGCCAGATGAAGTACACAGCGTTTATGGGGCTCCAGTATGGGATATGCCATTCGACGATCAACAATTCGATTATACCGTATCTACGGATGTTTTAGAACACGTTCCCACGAAAATGATACCAAAGGCAATTAAAGAAATATTCAGAGTAACAAAAAGGAAAACATTCCATGTTGTTGCTTTGTTTGATGGTATATGTAATGGAGTGGTTTTACATGAGACTGTGAAGCCTATTGAGTGGTGGATTGATCAATTTGATAAAGTTAAAAAGGGTAATGGTAAAGAAGATATGGTTGTGATTTCGAGAAATATATTCATGGCGGGGTATAAAAAGTGAAACCAGTGGAAAAGGTATGGGGACAGACAACAGAATTATTTCGAAATAATACCACCTCAACTCATTATTTAGAGATTAAAAAGGGTGGATATTGCTCTGAACATCGCCATGCCCAGAAATCCAATATATTCTATGTAATTGAAGGGGAATTTGAGGTAGTATTCTGGGACGTTGATGGGGAAAAACGGAGCATAATAGTGACGCTCGAAATGGAAGCACAGACTCTATTACCTAACACTTGGCATAAATTTAAAGCATTAACAGACGTGAAATGTATCGAGATTTATGAATATCTCTATGATGGAGTAGATATCGAGCGGAGGGCAACCGGTGGACTCTAAAATACTTAAACGTATTGAGAAGTCTGAACATGGTAAATATGAAAAATTATACTCGCAAGGGTATGGTTCCACTGGATATCAACGCCATATCAGTGAATATGTTCAATGGACAGCCCATCCAGGCTATAAAATACTCGATATGGGATGTGGCCGTGGTGTAGCGGTTAAATATTTATTAAAAGAGAAGTTTAATGCTTTTGGTGTGGATATAACATTGCGGGGATGTGCTATTGGTAAAAATAATAAGATGATAAAAGTGGATATGAAGCGATTTATAAAAGCTCCTTTATGGAAACTTCCCTACAGGGATGATGAGTTTGATTATACATTCTCAGCAGATGTAATGGAGCATATACCTCCTGGGTTGGTGGAAGAAGTTATTAATGAGATATTTCGTGTTACAAGCAAACAAACGCTCCATGTGATAGCAACAAGACCCAGCGACAATAAAGTAAAACTACACTTAACCGTTGAATCTATATGGTGGTGGCGAGAAATATTTCAACGTTACAATAAAAAGGGCATTAAATGTATAGCGGTTGATTGCGATGAATTTCTTTTACTTCATGAAAAAAAAGCAAAAGAGATGGAAATTCCGGTTAAATGTACATGCGATCGGGTTTTTGATAATAAACCAAAATTAGAAAGACATTTGAAAATTAAGGATGGAGATGCTCGGCATTTGCCAGATTTAAACCATAAAGACACTCACTTATTATTCAGGTAGGAAATAGAATCAGATGACAATCGCTGAGAAAGAGAAAGAAAAATATTCACACCTTTATGCGGGGCAATATCCAGCAACCGGATATATTATTGATTTAGCGGAATTTATCATAAATACAGCGAAAAAGGGAGATGCATTACTTGATTTAGGGTGTGGACATGGGAGGGCTGTTAGGCATCTGCGTGACCGTGGATACAAGTGCTTGGGTGTAGATATAACTCTCATTGGGGTAGGAAAAGATAAAAAAGGTTTTTTTGAAGCTCCTTTATGGAAAACACCATTTCGGGACAATGAATTTGATTATACATTTTCAACTGATGTATTGGAACATATACCCACCGACATGATAGAAGCAACAATAAAAGAAATATATCGTATCACCCGGGTTGAGACATTTCATTGCATATCCATTGTAGATGATCCCAATTATCCGAATGTACATTTGACAATAAAACCTATTGATTGGTGGAAAACGCAATTCAAAAAATTTAATAAAACACAGGTAGATACAAATATAGTTAATCCAGAAGAATTCTTGTTGCTCTGTCATTATGTAAGCAAAAGGAGAGTCGGATGAAAAAGAACCCTATTGTCGATATTGCAATTCCCACACTTAACCGGCGAGAGAAATGTACAGTTTGCGTGGATTCTCTTTTGGCTGGGGATTATCAAAATATCCGGGTATTTCTCCTCTTTACTGATCAGAATGAGTTATTCCGATATGCAAAACAGTTCCAAGATGACAAGCGTGTGATATGTCAAATGACAAATTACAGTATGGTGTCGACATGCTGGAATAATTTTATTAAACAGAGCACAGCAGATCTCGTCCTCTTTCTCTGTGATGACACTTCATTGGACAGAGATTGCCTCACTAATGCAGTTAAGTCCATGAAAAAACAATTCCCTGATGGGGACGGCGTAATAGGACTAAATGTAACAAATTACCCGGCAAGTTGGCCCGAGGCAATAACACAATACGGATTCCGATTGGTAGGCAAGAAATTCCATGCCAGATTTCCAGAAGGACAAGCATATTGCCCGGAATACTATCGTTTCTATGTTGACACGGAAATGGGTGAATATTCCAAACTCGTAAAAAAATTCGCATTCTGTGAAAGTGCGAAGATGCAGCATTTCCATCCAAACGCTCCAGGTGGTACTCTGGATGATACTCATTATCACAACCGCGGTGAAAAACAGAAATGGGATAATGAGATATGGAAAGCGCGGCAGGCTGCGGGTTATCTGTGGGGTAAGAACTACGGCATAGTGGGGATTAGATGACCGTTGATATTGAAATGATGAATTTCTGGTCGGAAAAACACATTAACCAAGATATCCGATCTTTAAGTGGGAACGGGTATATTACCATATTTTATCTTCATCTTGACGATATATTTCCAGGCGCCAAGACTATTCTAAATATCGGTGTGGGAACTGGCAAGTTTGAGAAAGCCTGTATAATGTCCGGAAAAAGAGTGAATTCCATGGATGTTGCTAAAGATGCTTATGGATGTATAAATCAGATAGTGGATTGTTTCTATTATAAAGCGAGTGCCATCACTCCGAATAATTATGATCTTATCACGGAACTTCTCGTAGCACAACACGTTAATAATGAAGAATTAGAATCTCATATTAAATATGCCATTGTCGGATTGAAACCAAATGGTGTATATGCGATTCAATCACCCACATATATTACTTTACCGAGCCATGACGAGGAAGCAAAAATGCAAACGACCAAATTCATGCAAGGTGGTCGAGTATGTCGTTCGAATAAATGGTTTGAGGATATGGCAACCAAACATGGTGGAATAGTTGATGGCATTCATCGTGTGTGGAAATTTCCTGAATATAATATGATTTGGAACGCATATCACATAAGGAGACGGGCATGAAGGAATTTTCTTTAGGCGATATAGTTGTTACAAAGAAATCTAATGAAATCCCCTATGAGAATCTAATTACGATTCAAAAGATTGTTTCTATTAACGCCGATGAAGTTAAAACTCTAAATTATATGGGTCTTGATTGGACTGACTCGAGACAGCAATTTAATGATGATTTTCTTGCTTTTGCGAGCGAAGAGCAGATAAGATTATTTAATATCGGAGATTGTCATTGTGATGATGGCAGTGTATCTGACTATGGAGGTGACAGGGCATGACACGAGAAATACACACAGGGCATCACGGACATGACGACGGAGAAGTTTTTGTCAGGGAATGGTCTGACAAGAATACTTTCAATAGTTTTAATAATTGGAAGGGATTGTTATACAGTGCGTGGTATGAGGATATTGCAAAAGATAAAATACCGGTTCCCATCCAAGCCCGTATTGACCCTACATTAAAATGTCCACTATCTTGTGAGTGGTGTAATTCAGCCCGATATAGAAAAAACGGGCATGAACTCAGCGAGAAACATATTCTGAATGTACTTGAATTTCTGAGCAAATGGGGTGTAAAATCAGTGGTATGGGCGGGTGGTGGAGAACCGACATATCACCCACGTTTTTTTGAATTATTAGAAAGGAATGCTGAACTCGGCATGGATGCAGCCATTCTCTCCAATGGAGTAATTCATAATCCGAGAATAGCTGAGCAAATAGGTCAATTATGCCGATGGGCAGGTATTAGTGTGGATGCCGGTACAGAAGATACATACGTTAAATTAAAAGGCTGTGCCACATTTGGACTTGTTATAAAAAACATACGAATTATGGTTGAGAATTCAATAAACTGCAATGTTGGGTTTAAATTTCTAATATCGCCCAGTAATCAACATGAGCTTTATCAAGCATGTGAAATTGCTCGTGATATCGGTGCTACCGATTTTATTGCTCGTCCTATGGATATGCAGCATCAGGGCATGACCAATACAAAATTCAGCATAGAGGATTTTGACGTTGATTTAATATTATCTGAATTTGAGAAATGTCATGAACTCGAATCTGACGACTTCCATGTTTATACTGTTGTACATAAATTTGATCGTAATCTGGGGCATAGCAAACGTTTTAAACAATGTTATGGGGCACCACTACGAATCCATATTGCTACGGATGGGAACACATATTTTTGTGATGACCAGTATTATCAGGAGTATTATAAACTTGGCGCACATTATCCCGATCCAACTAATATCCTTTCTTTCTGGGGTGGTATAAAGCATAAAGCATTATTGTACGGAGATACTCCCAAAAGATGCAAAACCCGGTGCTGTGTTGCCGATTATTGTATACAATGCGAGAGGTTATTCGTAGATAAATCAGATCCAATGTGCATGAGGTATCCATGAAGCGAAATCCAACAGATTATCTTGTAACACCTGATATAAATAAGCCGAACGAATGGACTTATCCGATTGATCATTCAGCAATTAAATCAATGAAAGATAGAATCGGCAGAGAAAGTGAGATAACTACGCAGAAACTTGCAGATATTATAGATGGACGAACCGTGGTACTCCTTTTAAACGGAGGATCAATTCAAACCTTAGAAAAAAGAATTGAGGATTTCGCTCATTTTGATTTCTGTTTTATGGGGATTAACAGATTCAGCGCCATTGAAAAGTCCATTCTGAATAAAGGGAGTAAAAGTTTTGATATTATTTTTTGTATGTCTGAGCAGGATATTCCACTGAGAGTAAATGATATTAAATTATTCCTTTCAAGAAAAAAGAATACTCTGCTCATGACAACGCTCTGTGCTATGACGTGGTTGAGCGAAATAGAAAGAAACCGGATATTAGACAACTATGGAGATAAACTGTATCTCATGCCGAGATTGCTCTGTCGTCCGGCTTACCCGATTTCGCTTGAAGTTATTATTGATGAATTAATTAAAGTCAAGGTAAAACGCCTCATCCTCTTCGGTGCAGATGGTTATTGGGAACCGGCAATGAATGGGAAATCTGAATTGGAGATAATTCGATGGAATCAACAGAAGATGTTGAATACATACTATGATGCTGGTTTCTTTAAAGGAGAACGGCGCGCTACAGGAGTAGGAATAGGAACTTTTAGATTCAATAAGAACTTTAAATATCAACCTGAAAAGATAGAGATAGTAAATTGTTCACCAAATAGTCATTACGGTCATATTCCGAAGATGTCGTATGATCAGCTGGTGGGTGCATTGGCAGTAGGGGGAATGTAATGCATATGGATTCAGGAGAATTGATTGACAGATATACTATTGCACGGCTATATAGAGAGCGGGATACCGGTAATTTATTAGAAGAGGAACGGTTTAATGCAGGAGTACATGAATTACGAAAAACTCATCCTGATATTCCATGGGATGATTTAATAGTTCTTATGCATCAGATAAATGGATTTGTTTGGGACTTTGAAAGTCCTATACATGCCGGAAAGCTCGATTGTGATCCTGTGATTGCAGGCGTGCTCGCGCTCCGGGTGAGAAAACTTAACGCTATGCGTACAGGTTTATCCAAACTTATTAATAAACTAACAGAAAGAGGCAACAAAGAATGAAAAAAGTATTAATCACAGGAATAACCGGATTTGTAGGCCCACATCTCGCTAATTTGCTTATAGAGAAAGGGGATTACAAGGTATATGGCATGGTGCGTAATGGGAATGGCATGGAGAATGATATACGGGATGTAGTACCTGACGAGAACTTTTCAAAGATTACATTTCTCTTTGGGAATTTACTTGATAGGGATTCTATTAAGCGTATCATTCGGGATAATAAATTCGACTGGATTTTTCATATCGGTGCGCAATCTCATATTCCCACGAGTTTTAAACAACCCCAACTTACATTTATGACGAATGCCTTTGGAACAGTTAATATCGTGGATGCAATCCAAGAGTTAAATCCAGAATGTAGAATGATGAATTGCTCTACATCGGAAGTATATGGAGCTGTACCGGAGAAGGATCTACCCATAACTGAGGATACAAGATTAAAGCCAATTAATCCATACGGTGTTAGCAAAACCGCCGCCGATTTATATTCGCGTGAGAGAGCAATTTCAGCAGGTTTAAACATATTCTGCGTAAGAGCATTCTCTCATACAGGCTCCAGACGTGGAAAAACCTTTTCAATTTCATCCGATGCTTATCAAATAGCCAGAATCAATAAAGGACTTCAAGACCCAATTATCTTAGTTGGAACTCTCAGTAGTAGGCGTGTAGTAATGGATGTGAGGGATTGTGTTAAAGCATATTATGCGTTGATGCTTAAAGCCCAACCAGGAGAGGCATATAATGTCGCAAGCGAAGAATTAAATACAATGGGTGGTTTTCTCAATACCATGCTCGACATTTCTGGGTTGCGGGGAAAAGTAGAACTCAAGATTAATCCCGATTGGGTGCGTCCAATTGACATACCAATACAGGTAGCGGATACTTCTAAATGTAAGCAATTAACAGGCTGGGAGCCCAAAATTCCCATAGAGCAAACACTTACGGATTTATTGGAGTATTGGGAGAATAAGATTAAGGAATAAATTGTGGGATTATTCTTATCTTTATTATGTTTAGTATGCAAAATAAATTATAGAATTTGTCAGGCAAAATTAAATGGAAAAGAATATCAGAACGAGAAGCGATGTAATCAATATGAGCCAGGAAGGGATTTAAAGATAAAGAGGAGGCGAATATACTATGGCAACACCAGCAGTACCAGGAGTTAATAGCTGGGTCACAGAAGCAACGGCTAATGCTTTCTTTAATTCAAGAATATACGCCAGTGATTATTGGGTAAACGGCAATGCAAATAATGAACCAGCGTTAATTACTGCGTATAACTGGCTTAATGCAGGCAATTATGACTTTCCTGCAGTTGCCACCCAGGCGATGAAGAATGCTCAAATGGAATATGCACTATTCCTCTTACAGCATCAGCCTGATCTCGATCTTCGTATGGGATTACAAGCACAGGGAGTTGTTGCTGCCGGTGTAGTTAAAGAGAAATATAAAGATGATAATTATGTTGAATTACCAATACCACCTATTGTGCAGAAATTGATTGAGGATTATGAGACAGATAGACCAGTATATTTGGTTAATCTTGAACGTAATGAGGAAGAGGGTGTCGACTATGATGCTTTTACCAATTTACTCGCAGATGAAGAAGCGGATTAAACCCAGGAGGATACAATGAACAAGTCCAAAAGTAAATCCAGAAGTAAACTCGGACAGAATAAACGCATCATATTCCTTGAAGACGAACAGATGTATCTCGTAACATGTGCCGGGAAACAGAATAAATACGGAATCGGCTCAAGAGTTCCTAAAGGTAGCTGTGCATATAAAGAAGAGCACGGTGAATGGACTGCCGAAACTCTTGAGGATGCCAAACAGATGGCCGAGGACTTTGCTTCCAATATGCTCACAGTGAAGTAATGGAGAAAGGATAAGAAATGATACTACACGTGATACCAATAGACGATATAAAATCCCATTGGGATGGAAGAGAGTTGGTTGAGGAGACATAATGATCGGCTCATATTTAGTTGATAAAGTAACCTTAAGGATGGACAAGGGTAGTGATAAATATCAAGAACCATTACCACCAGAGGATATTACAATAAAGGTATTTATTGATTATAAAGAACGCCGTATAGAGAATGCAGAAGGCCAAATTGTTGTTAGTCTGGCGAATGTGCGAATGAGACCACGAACAATCATAACGAGTGGTTTTTCTACCCGAGCGGATAATACCATTTCATATAAAGACATAATTATATATGACGGAATAGAGCATGGGATAATAAAAATTAATAAATCAAGAGATTTTAGCATAAGGAGTCTCGACGTATATGTTGCGTAAAAGTGAAATAATGCACCTTGACACTCGGGAAATAGATCGTAATATGCTACGCCTTAATATGGTTATAATGCCTGCTAAGATAAAAAGAGGGTTGACCATGGCCGGGAATCGGTTCATGATTGATACCGTTATAACATCTCCAACGACACCTATCAGACGAGGGGGATATGGTGGATGGGTGGGTGGTATATGGTCAGCATCGGGACGCCATGCAGGCGAGTTACGGGCATCAGGAGCACTATTTGTGGATGGGGTGAAGAAAGGGACTACAGTGCATTACGGGGAGATGGCAACAGGAAAATATCAACCGATAACATATGGCGGAACACCTATTTTACCCATGAGTCACGAAGCCTGTGTAGTGTTCAATGCTCCTTACGCAGCAGAACAAGAATTGGCATGGCCGGACAAGACCGAAGATACGGCAGGTATGCACTTTATGTCAACGAAATTGTATGGAAATGCAATGGAATATACAGCCATTTATGCAAGGGCAATTAAACTATGAGTAAGGGAATCCATTTAATAGCAAAACAGATAGATAAGATATTTGAATTATATCTACAGGGTATAAAACAGAAATATATTGCAGAACGGTTTGATGTAAGTCCCCGTACTGTGAACAGAGCAGTAAAACAGAAACTTGAAGCAGAGAAGGTTAATGCATGATAAAGGAAACAACAGGATATATTGATACGAATACTTCGTTTACGGAGGGTACAGATTTATTCGCTTTAGCTGTAGACTCCGATGATATAGATGAGTGTATTGTCGTTGCAGAACCCACGCCGGGTCTGGCGGATGGGATTCTTGATGGCTTACGCCAAGTTCCTCTCGTTGTCTATGCGAGAGCGGAAACACGTTTCACAGCACGAGATAACAGCTATACCGTGTTTAATCTTCTGCATAGAAAAATGCAGATAAGTCTGCCTATTGTTGAGGGGCCGATTTATGTATGTAACTTTGTATGCAGGACGCCTTATTATAACGGTCTGGACGAGTCAGGCAGGAGATTTGTATTTGCAATGCCTGTTGATGTGACAGTAACAAACATATTATAAAGGAGTAATATTATGGGTTTAGGGCCATTAAGAGATTTAGGACCCGCCATTGCTGTATGGGGGGCTACCTCTATTGATGAAATATTTGACGAAATACGCCATACATTGGTAGGTGAAAGTGAAAAAGTATTTGAAATGCTTTACGGCGCTACTGCTGTGGATAATATATTTCTTGGTTATTCCGCATGTTCCGTAGTAATACCTGCAACAAGAATAGCTTTAGCAACATTAGCGACGCTTATTCCGGGGGGAACAAATCCAAATAGCGAATATGTAGGAATTAAAGCAGCAGGTACTGGTGCAGCCGTGGGTGTTTCCATGTATGATGAGGGATTACCCTTATTCATTAAACCAATTGTAGCCGGTGTCGCGGCAGTTAATGGTAAATGGTTAAGATTGGAACATACATATCCAGTACCGAATTTTGATGTAGTATTTAATCTTCGGGATCAGCGTACATATGGGTTAGTATTTGAAGGTTGCCCGGATGCTACGAGTAAATTACTGTGGTCAGCCGGTGAAGTAAATACAAGTGCATCATATTAAAAGGAGGGCTTATGCCCAAAATTAACATTGACGAATTGTGCGAACCTATCGAGATTACAGTGGGAGATAAGGAGTATATCTTAAAAGATGTTCCACAAGAAGTCGCAAAAAGAATGTCTAAACTTGGTGAAGCAGCCGATGAACTTCAGGAAGAAATAATAGCTGTTTCTGAACGCCTAAAAAAGGCTAAAGAGGCTGGTGTTTCTGATGTTATTGATAAAGCTTCAGGTCACCTGAAAAAACTCAGAAAGCAGGCTGAGGATAGTGATAGCACCACAGAAATGATTGCTATCATGACAAAACTAATGGGCGCAGAAAAGGGTGAACTCGCTAAACTCGGTGTGCGCAAACGCCTGATGCTTGTGAAATCGATCATGGAAACAATCACTGAGGAGTTAGAAGGAAAAAACGTCCCCGAGGCCGCAGCGACGAAATAAGCACAATAGTTGCGGCCTTTCCCGGGATGTTTACATGGCGAGAACTCCTTGATATGGAATTGAGGCAGAAAGGATATTGGTTAAGACAAGCCGAAGCCATAAGACGGCAGAATATAGCTGCAATTGCTCATGGTGTAAGTATTGGTATGGCAGGAGAGGATTGTCAAAAAGCAGTTGATGATCTTGAGCTTACCGAAACTATAGAGGAAAGCAGAGGAAAACGCTCAGAAGCAAATTGGAATATGTTATATATGTTAGGAGGAGGCAAAGGTGTTTAATGTAGGTTCAGTACAAGGGTATTTGAAGCTCAATACTACTGGGTGGACAAGTTCCATGCGTACTGCGAATGCCTCGATCAACACCTTAGCACGTTCATTCGCAAAGATGGGCGCTGTTGCCGTCGGGTCATTATTTCTTATTGAGCGAGAGTTTGGTAAGTTCGATAAAGCCATACGTCATGCCACATCTGTCAGTGAAACCACAAACAAACAATTCGAACGTATGTCAGAAATGGCACTGGATGCCTCGGTGAGATGGAATAAAGCGGCTACCAAGACCGCCCAGGCATTCTACTTTCTTGGTTCAGCTGGTCTTTCCGTCACCGAACAGATGGCGGCGTTTAATGACACCATTATGCTTTCTCGTGCCATGGGATCTGAATTATCTCAGACGGTTGAGGGAACAGTAGATGTGGTTAGGGCTTTTGGATTAGCGTTTTCTGATATAACAACTATAGCCGATCAATTAACAAAAACAGTCATCAGCTCCAATCAACAGTTCCGCACATTATCACAAGCTCTTTCATATGCCGCATCCACTGCCCGCTTGACAAATAATACACTCGCCGAAACAACAGCCATGCTTGGCGTCATGGCCAATGCGGGCATAAAGGGATGCTACGATGACCAGACAGAGGTATTAACAAAGCGAGGTTGGTTGCCATGGAATGCAGTAACAATGAATGATGCCTTTGCGACAACCAATCCGCATACAGGGTTTATAGAATATCAGAAGCCCACTCGTCTCATTCGTTATCACCACAAAGGTAAAATGTACCATGTTGCTAATCGAGGGATTGATTTATGCGTGACTCCTGATCATAGAATGTGGGTAAAAAAACGTGATCATGATAATTATTTCATAATGACTGCAAAAGAGGTTGATGGCAAGAATGTTCAATATAAAGCGGGGGGGCTGCATTGGCATGGATTTGAACCAGAATATATTGAACTCAAGGGCTTTTCTCAAAATCGGGGAAGTTGGGTAAAGAAAGTATCTACAATGAAAATTAATGCTGAGTTATGGGTAACTTTCCTTGGATGGTACATATCAGAAGGTTCATGTGATTTTAGAAAGGGTTGCTACCGAGTGCGTATCACTCAGAATCAAGGAGCCATTCGAGATAAAATGCGAGAAGTTCTTAGCAAGCTTCCAGTGACCGTTAATGAGGATAAAAACGGCTTTATAATCAATAATGAGCAAATCTGGAGAGCTGTGGAATTCCTCGGCAAAGCACCACAAAAACATATACCTCTTTATGCTCTTGATTGGTCGCCGCGTTTGCTCAATATCCTGTTAGATGCTCTCATGGAAGGAGATGGTGACTGCAACGGGTGCTATTACACTTCATCTAAGAGGCTCGCGGATAACGTGTCTGAGATAGCTTTAAAGATGGGCTATGCTGCAACAGTTGTCATAAAGAGTAAGGCCGGTGAGTTCTCAAATTACGATAAAGAGAAGCGAGCTATCGTTTCCAGGCACGAGCAGTTGAAAGTCAGTGTTCGCAAAAAACAACTCAACCCGAGCTATTATCCATCAGACTACACAGGTGTGCATGGGGATCGCCTTGATGGTTCTAAGTTCCCAAACAAGAGTGAGTGGATTGATTATGACGGAGAAGTGTTCTGCGCCGAAGTACCTAATCATTTACTTATCGTTCGTCGTAATGGCAAGATTCTTGTTTCTGGTAATTCAATGGCAGGTACCGTACTCAGGCGTGCTATGACCAATCTCATGGCACCTACGGGAGGTATGGCTGAGCTTATTTACGAACTCGGTTTAAATATCTATGACACCACTGGCAGGATGAAACCATTTATTAACATAATGGGTCAAATAAGTGATAAATTAAAAGGTGCCACCCATGAATACAAAAATATGGTATTTGAAGTATTGTTCGGACGCCGAGCGATTGCTGGACAAATTGTACTTTTTAATTATGGTTCGGAAGCATTGCGGAAATATGCCGATGAGATAAAAAATGCGGGTGGTACAACCGAAAGAGTTGCCGGTAAGCAGATGAAGGCATTTACCGAGCAGTTAGGGCAACTCTGGAGAGAGATGCAGAGAATAGCTATAATGGCTGGGGACACACTCGCTCCGGCGATTGAAAGGCTGGCAAATCAAGTACGATTTAACCTCGGCGCATATAGAGATTATATAAAGCTCAATAGTAAAGCCGTCGCAGAAACATTGAAATGGACAGCCGCAATTGGTACTTTATTACTTGTAGGGGGACCATTACTTCTGATTATAACGAGCTTGGCTGCTAAAATGGTCGCCTTGGCTACGGTCATTGCTAATCCATTCATAATATTAATCGCAGCCCTATATACACTCAGAGCGGTATGGAAGCAAACATCCGATGAAATGACAAAAAATATAGCAGAAACAATATTATCAAAAGGGCAGGGCCTCCAATATAAATTTTATAAATGGGGCGCTGAACTTCTTCCTGAAAAGCAAGGGGCAGATTTCATGGCACAGGCAATGGCACGGGCTGGATGGAAACCAGGTGACAGAAAAGATGGTCTGGGCGCAGAACAAGCATTAACCTTCAAGGAAATCTGGGATGGGGCTATTACAGCAACCACAAAACAGCTAAAAGCGGATTTTGGTGGAGCATTGGATTTTGCTAATGTTAAACTGGGGAATATGGATGGTCTTGTTGGTGATTTGATTGCTGGTTTTAAGGAATATGCTAAAGAATTGAATAATCTCTTCGGCATCTTTATGAAAGAACCACCTTCTCTTAAAGGACTCGGTCTTCCTGGATTTAAAAAGTCTGCGGCATTTAACGAAACAATAGCTGCATATAAAGAGATTATTAAGCAAGAAATAGCTCTTAGGGCTGCTTCGATAAAAGGGGCGACTATATGGGAAACTCGATGGGAATCTGGTGTGACAACAGTAATTAAAGGTATGAAGGACTGGCAGGATGTATTCACTACCGTAAACGCTTCTATAATTTCCACATGGTCTGATACAATAAGTAGTTTTCTAAATGATACAGCGGTCATGGCCAGAACATTTGAGAATTTCATGGAGAGCATGTTTAATAGTGTCCTCAATTCTTTCAACCGATTTGTTGCTGACGTTGTTGCAAATGATTTATGGTGGTCTATTTTTGGTCAAGGTTTGAAGAGACCATTTGGGACTGCCTCTCTTTTGCCGAGCAGTGTGTCAGGTGCTGCCGACATTTCTAATCCATTTTACAGTTCTCTTTTACGCCGTAAAGATTTCATGGGTAGATCATCGGGAGGAGATGCCGGAACTGGACTTGGTATGTTTGCAGGCAAATTAGCGCCGAATATGACTGTAAACGTTATTAATGAAACAGGAGTAGAAGCCCGTGGTAGTGCTTCAAAACCAGCATTTAATGGCAAAGATTGGGTTGTAAATGTGCTTCTGGAAGCAATGGATACCAATCCTAATGTACGTGATCGGGTTAGGGGATAAGATATGGCTACATTTCCAACAATTTATAGGCGTGGTACGGAAGTTCATAATCCCATAGTGGGTGCCTTCGATAATACCATGGCTCATGATCCTGCAATAAGAAGCCAGTCTGAGGGTGGCTATGTTACATCTCGGGCGAGATTTACACGTATTCCTCGAAAATGGCCGCTAAAATATGATTGGATGACGAAAGCTAATAAAAATGTAATTAAAGCATTTGAGGCTATCAGAAAAGGGGGTTCTGATATATTTACATGGTTGGATCCAGAAACTCAAACCACTTATGAGGTAAGATTCCTTGGTGTGGCGATATACACAGCACATTCTAATACTAATTTTCTTTATTGGATGGTTGATTTTATCTTGGAAGAGGTCTGATGAATATACTGGATGATGCATATATAACCGAACAGAATAAAATTGCTTCAAGTGGTGTATGGATTTGGCTGCTGGAAATTGCCACTACAGGACTTAGCACTCTAAGATTTGCCAATAATAATGAAGATATTGTTTGGCCATCCGCGGGAGGCAACACATATTCAAAAATCTCCTTTGGAATGGATGATTTGAATATTTCTACAAGTGGGGAGTTTCCCACATATAAATTACAAATAGGTGAAGTTGATTTAAGTGGTACATTACGGACAAGAATTAAATCCACGGCAGGACTTGTGGGAAGCACAGTACGACTTATGGTGGTACATTCAGGCCATCTCGATTTAACTACACCTGCCATTGACGAAATAGCTGAGATATTATATTGTGAACAAACTGCAAGTGCTGTAATATTCACTATTGGTATTCCGAGTCTACTCAGCAGACGATTCCCGCGTGATAGATATGTACCATCTTTTTGCAGACATAAATTTGCAGGAGCACTGTGTCAATATGTGCAACCTACCACGACTTTAGTAAGTAATGCGGTGAAATTCTATTATGGAGATCAATCAGGAGATCATCCCGTAAATCGTATAGAAGTTGGCGGAGTAAATCTCGTCCAAGAGTTATTCCGATTCGCTCTGCCCCTTGGAATTGAACTGGACGATGGAAGATGGGATTTAGATAAGGATACGGGTTTTACGGTAAGCGGATCATTAAACAATGACGGGTTCTTTTTAGCTGATAGTTGGTATGATGTTGGTCTGACTTATGTCTATGTAAAAACTGAAGCTGATGGTGGCGCCAGACCATTTGAAAATGAATCGGTTGTTACAGGAGTTACTTTCCAATTAGGTTATGATAAATGTGACCACACACTTGAGGCATGTAAGTTACGTGATAATACACAGAACTATGGAGGTAGTCCGGGCATTGCGGGTGGTATATATGGTTAAAATAAGTGATCTTATTGGTGGAAGGTTTGTCAATGGTGGCAGGAGTGTTGTTAAGGGATTGGATTGTTGGGGGTTGGTGATGGAGGTGTTTAGGCGGTATGGAATAACTATACCTGATTTTACTGTTGATGCTTTTGCTTACCAGACTATTAATGCTCTTGCTGGAGAAGCAGTTGAAACACGAAAATGGGAAGAAGTTTACAAACCAAAAGATAAAGATGCACCGTTGGTTGTACTAATGCGAATGCATCCGAAACTCATTACACACGCCGGAGTATTTTTGGGAGATAACAGGATTATTCATACAATGAAAAGTACCGGAATTATTACATCAAAAACCACATCATCACTACAAAGTCGTATAACTGGATATTATAGATTATGCTCAAGATAACGAACATACTGAATCCGTTGACCGGCGGTTCTACCATCGAGGAATATACATGGGTGAGTGGAAAGCCTTTGTCGGAATATATTGATTACGATGGTGAATGTATCGTAACCCATAATCATGAGCTTATTGATTTACCACTGGGAAATATTTACCCGGCCGACACTGATGAATATGAGATAATGGCTATTCCGGAGGGTGGAGACAGGCAAACACAGCGCATACTTGGACTTACGGCAATGGGTGTTGTGACTTTTATTCCAGGGTGGGGTCCCGCTGCCGCATGGATAGGTAGTAATCTCATCAATTTATTTCTCCGTGATAAGGGAAAGGATCAACCCACCTCACAATCCTATGCTTGGCAACATCAAAGTAGCCCCAGAGCTTCTCACGGTGCCGCTATGCCAGTGATTTATGGTAAAGCCCGGGTGAGACCAGTATTAAAAAACAGATATGTCACAGTAAAGGACGATAAGCAATACCTTTATGCTTTATATGGAATAGCTGCACATAAAGTTGATGTTCGGACAGGCTTACCCGACCCGGGAGATTTCCCGCTTGCGAATAATACTGAGTTTGAATGGTCAGTAACACCTGGCGAAACCTTTTTATATAAAGATCCAATACCTGATAGTGGATATCCACTTGGTTTCGGGACAGCATCGTTTTACAATGACATAATTATTAATGGGCGAGCAATACAGGATTATAATAAGGATGTGGAATGGGAAACACGCCCAGGACTTCCAGAACAAAACGTGATAATAGGATTTGATGTCACTTATAGCAATTTTACACAGAACACAACACTTTATTTAGATCAGCCAGAAATTAATCATAAAACAGTTACAATAAGATATAGTGACCCTTCCAGTAAAGTTGTATGGTTACAACATTATCTTTTACTCCATGGCAGTTCATTTGTTATCCAATCAGATGCTGAATCTTTTGCTCCCGGGGTTACTTATTATGTTTATTATGATCAAACAATATCCACTCGAAAATATTATCTAAAAGCGAATGCACCTCCCACGGCGAGTACAGCATATCTGATAGCACGTTTTACGGGACAAGCATCAGGAATAACTACACCTATATATTATTATCCTACAAATCTGCCTACCTCGGATGATTGGTATATCCCTGTGATTACTTTAACAGCTTTACATAATATTGAACTCATGTTCGAATTTCCCTCTGGATTGTTTGGGGATATTGTCGGTGGTAGCATAACGAGCGCAACTTGTAGAATCTTTGCTCAATATAGGGAATATAGTGAAGATGATACAGGTAAATGGCTTAATTTTAGCTCAGGTTTTTCCGATCCTGATCATTCAATACCTTATGATGATACTGATATTGGAGCAATTGCCATAACACGGACAAAACCTGAAGCATTTAATATATCTATAAAAGCCGTGACAAAAATTGAAGCTCTTAATTATGGAAAGACATATGAGGTAAGGGTAACGGCGAGTTCTCCATCTATTGTAAAACTCGTGAACATAGCCACTATAGTATATGGTGCTGAGAATACAGGCACAAGACTCAGTCCTGGATTCACATACCCTGGCGAACCATTGCTCGGCATTAAAGCTCTGGCATCCGGACAAATCAGTGGTGATCTTGATGTACAGGTGGATGTTGAAAGAAGTAAAGTATGGGTATTTAATGACACACATTATTCACCCGGGCAATGGGTGCTTGGGGATGCCAATATCCACGCATGGGCTGTATATGACATACTTGCCAATGGACATCCCGATCATCCGGCATATCCAACCGCCGGTAATGATGATGCGGAAGCTATCTATGGGTGTGGTATTGACAAAGACAGACTCGATCACGCATCTTTTCTTGAATGGGCGGAACATACCGGATTTGAGGGCTTGAACTATGAGCTTAATATAGTATTTGATTCCTTTATGACTGCTTGGGATGCCATTCTGCGGATATGTCAAGAAGGACGTGGCATGATATATCCGGTAGGCACGAAGATATTTGCGTTTACGGATAAAGCGGAAGATGCCACACAGTTATTCACTATGGGGAATATTCATCTTGATACTTTTGTGCAAAAATATATGGAATCAAGCCAGAAAATAAATATGGTTGAGGTAAATTATTATGATAGGGAACGTAATTATGAGAAAACCACAATAGCCGCAAGGACAGCAGATTGGGATAGTGGCACAGGATTGAGTGTACCAACTATCGTAACACTTTATGGAACAACTACATTTGAACAAGCATGGTCGATAGCCCGATTCATACTTAGGGGCAACGAACTTCTAAATAATATTATATCATTTGGTGTAGATATCGATGCGTTGGCGGCACAGGCAGGCAATGTAGTGGACATAGATCATGATATTTTGAATATAGGAAACAGTGGGCGTATTATCTCATATAATGCGGGAACAAAAACAGTTACTCTTGATCGTACAGTGGTTTCGGTGCCTGGATATGTGCTTAAAGTCAAACACAGCAATGGTACGATAGAAACCAAGGCAACGACAACATCAGGCAGCACGATAACTTTAGTTTTTGGGAGTGCGTGGACTGACGACCCAGCAACATATGAATTATATTCATTCGGTGAGATTAGTACCCATGTGAAACAATTTAGGATTGCAAATATCAGCCGCACAAATGAACTCATGAGGACATTAACTCTTGTTCAGTATGATAGTGATCTTTATGATAGTTATGTCCCCAGTGATTCATTACCCTCGAGTGAGGATGGTGAATTTACCGCAAGTAAGATTGCAGTATCCAATACCACTGTAGAAACTGTGGCAAATTTGCTTAATCTCGCTACTAACTTACAATTACGAGAGGTATTATCAAAGAATCGGGTAACTGGAGAAATTGAATCGAGCATTGTTGCAACATGGGACCCGGTTGATGGCGATCGGGGGGGTGAATGGGAGGTATATTTCAGGGATGTGGATGCGAGTGATGTGGATTGGCAAGGCACATGGGAAGATGGGACGTATGATCTTGATGATAAAGTAGAAAGTGACGGTAAGACATATATTAGTCTTGAGGATGATAATACATCAATACCATTTATCAGATAGGAGCATGTAATGCAAATCACTATGTTAATTGAATATGGAACGCCCGTTATATTACTTTGTGTTCTTATCACAATTGCACAAATACTACCCGTAATCAAAGATATGCGTTCTGATATCAAGGAAATAAAGACGGGTGTTACATGGACTAAAGAATGCGAAGCTAAACATGATGAAATTAACAGAAGATTTAAGAAATTAGAGGAATAATCATGGGTAAAATACTGGTATATATAGGAGATATCCTTAATCAGATAAATGGACGAGGGAAATTAACATTTGAATCATCGCTTGCGATATCAGCGTTCCTCGCTAATGGAAATATTGACCATTATGGTATTGTATCCAGAAAAGCAGTGACCGCTGATTATGCTGAATTTCTGATTGATTTAATGCAAGCCGCAGATTCCACATTTTCTGATTTTAAATATCATGATTTTGGAACCGGTACCACTCCGGCTGACGAAGAAGATGCTGAATTGGAAACTCCCACAGGCGAGGCGAGAGAAGTAGGTTCACAAATAGAAGGAGCTACGGCGAAAATTTATGTAACCGTAGCTGTCCATAGTTTTGCCTCTGCCTTCACAATAACAGAACATGGAGTGTTAAACGCTGCTGCCGGAGAAAAACTACTGGACAGGTCAGTGTTTGATGGGGTGGAGATGGCAGTCGGCGATCGGATGCGGGCAACCTACAGCTTAACAGCGATTTCAGGGGGATAACATGGCAATACGGACATATGCACAACTACAAACGGATTACGCAGACAACGCACCACTGCAAAAGATAGCGGCGCTAACTGGTCGAAACTTCATCGATAGCGTCCACAACTGGGTCAATAATGCTGTACCTGCAACATCAGTTACCTTTGCGGGCAGTGGTGGAGCAATTCTCGGTGCAAGTGGTGGGAATAGTGGATTACTTACCTTGATTGCTTCTGACGGCGATACAATGACCATAGCACCGAATACTTCTGACCAGATGTTGTTTGCAGGGGCCAGTGGTGGTTATCTGTTTGATGATGATATAACTGTTGGATCAAGTGCGGTAGGGACACTCACCGCTAAGTCGATAGTTTTAGATGATAGTTCCAATGTTAATATTATCTATGGTGGAATTGGAAGTGCAGCAAGTATTGATATGAGAAATGCTGCTACAGGACACATGATATTTGATGGAGGTTTTGGTTACAAATGGGGTGTATCTACAGTTAATAAAATGACACTGGATACTTTGGGGAATCTCACTATAGTTGGTAACAGACTTGCACTCCGCACAGTATCTAACGGTCTCGCCAACAATGCTGCCGGAACAGTCGGAGACATCGCTATTGGTACAGATGGTAATACCTATTCTTATATATGGTTTGCAACTAACACGCCCAGTCGGGCACAGTACGCAACTTGGTAAAAGGAGGGCAGCATGAACAATCAGAATTCTAATTTACAGGCAAACTACAAACGGCTTAAAGAGGGGGTGGCATTAAAGAAGAAGCCCGAGAATGTCCAAGTGCTCCTCATTAACGGTACTCCAGCGCTCAGAGTAAAGACTCATGACTCCGTTACTCTGAAATACTTGGGTGATGTCGAAGAGGGAGTGGATATACCCGCACTCAAGAAACAGATTGAGGCGTTGCAAACCACCATTGCCAATTACAATGAACTTATTGCCGATGCAGAGGCATTAACTGATGGCTGAGTATACCGAAGACTACAGCGATGACTATTTTAAAGGGACTGAGGCGACTCTGGATGCAGGCGGTATCATCACCCTCGCCGGAGGATTGCAAATATCAAATCCCGCTTGGCTACTCATAGATGATAATCTCACATGGATCGGTGAATGGGATGCAACATATGGATATGACATTGACGATGTGGTGTTGCATAAGAGCGATGATGGCAACGAATGGCATGTATTTGTGAGTAAAATAAGTCATAACGTGGGCAATGTACCGACTTCATCAGCAGCAGCATGGCGTAGGCTTTATCAGGAGCAATGGCATGGCAACAAGTGACAGAAAAGTCACAATTACGTTTGATTTTATTCCGAAACACGAATATGAATTTGTGGTAAGAGCAATAGGCGAAGATGGTACGAATCAGGCAATAGAAAGTTCTGTACGTCAATCTATTACTATCGCGGGAAAACTCGCTGTACCAGACACACCAACCACACTTACCGCTGCTGGATTCTTGAATAGTGTCTCATTGGTATGGACAAATCCGCTTGATTTTGACTTTAAATGGATGGAGATATGGCGGTCATCAGCGGATAATGTGGATACGTCATCAAAAATAGCTGAAGTTAAAGGCATAACATACATCGATCCGATAGGCAGTGCAGATACCACTCGGTACTATTGGATTCGGGCAGTAAACACATCCAATAAAAAATCAGATTGGTATCCGCGTACTACAGCCGGAGTAGAAGCAACTACGCTGGGCATTGAAGCTACCGATATTGATGATTTTGCAGTCACAGCAACTAAGAGATTTGACAATACAGTTATATTAACAGGGGATGTATGGACTGACGCCGACCCCGTTACATGGAATAAGCACAATCTCGTGTACGGTGGTGCGTACTACGAAGTGGCAGCGGGCAATACCACGGATCGATTCATAACATGGACAGTTGGGAATACAGGGGGAGCCGGTACCGTTGATGACCCATATCTCACGACGTATTCCGGGGACGCTGCATACACCTCTGCCAATAATAAATTCAACATTGCCGTGAACGAAAGCAATGTAGTCCAGCTCGTGTGGAACAGTTCAGCAAACATGGTGATAGGGAGTGCGTTTATCCTTAATGCCGCTATCATCGAAGCCAAGATTGATAACCTTGCCGTTACGGATGCCAAGATACATACCATGACCGCGAACAAACTCACAGCGGGGACAATCGATGCAAGTGTCATTACTGTTACGAATCTTGATGCTGCCGAAATCACAACCGGTATACTAACGGCACGCCATATAAGGACAGCAGCGGCGGGTGCCAGAGTAGAAATGTTCCGTTCTGCTGCGGTTGGTTTCAGCCTCAATGACGGGGCTGCAGATACTTTTGTATTATACATTGCAGCCGCAGTTGCCGGTGATATGCAAGTCGGGAATTACCCTGCAGGAAAACATATGTATTGGGATCAGAGTGCTGGATCATTGACGATACGTGGCACACTAAATGCAGATGATTTGGTCGCTGGGACAATCACTGCAAGAACTTTGCAAACAGCAGCATCTGGGCAAAGAATTGTAATCAATGAAGCTGATAATAACTTTAAGCTATTTATTGGTGCGGGTGCGGGAACTGTTAAAGTTACTATTGACGACGACATAGTTCCCGGTGTGCCTGGAATTAAAGTTGATGATGGAGTAGTACAGGTATATAAAGATGCTACTACTTTTACGGTAATGACCACGGCACAAATAGGAGCTTTTGGTGACGTAGCAGGAGACACAGTAATACAGGGATGGAGAAATGTTAGTGCTTCGGGTGATGAGGGTGTAATTGAAGCGTATCAGAAGGTAGCAACTACCGGTAATCTTTTTAGAGCAAGAGTTGGTGCTTTAGAAGTGTTTAAGGTAGATGATGTTGGTGATATGGAGATATATGGCGAGTTTATAGCAAATTCACAGTTTACATCAGGAAAACAGAAGCTAACAGCTATCGGTGGGTATGCTATAAAATTAGAGAATCGAACCGGTGTCAATACAGTGGCAGGCACATTAGTGGAAGCAGCTTCCGGTAATGATGATGCGTTTGCCCTTTCTGGTGTGGACGAAAAGGAAGTTATTGGTATAGTACTGGATAGTGGGGTAAACAATGGCTCTGATGCGTGGATAGTGATATCTGGCATCGCTGACGTTGCCATGAAGGATAATACCACTGCGACAAGGGGTAATTGGGTTAAAACATCTGATGAGGTAGGATATGCTGATGCAACCAATGCTACTCCCCCAGGAGGCGGAATACCGGAACTGGGTCAACATATGCAGGAAATAGGAAATTGTATAGAGAGTGTTGCTGCTACTGGTGGGGGCACTCATGTATTGGCTCGATGCGTCCTTCACTTTAATTAATAATAAAAGCCCGCAGGTTTATCGCTCAGCTTTCGCTTGCTTATTCCTACGAGCTTTCTTTCCTCTTGCCTACGAAAGGATAAATGAATATAATATCATATAAATCTAAAAGTCAAGAGAAAGTATGAATGCACAAAATAACCGAACATTTTAGTTATGACGAGCCAGGCATCAGGTGTCCCTGCTGTGATAGGCTAAAGATAGTACCTGGCTTCTATTCACACATGGAAAAACTCGAACAGATGCG
>SDBU01000541.1_pt1 | contig 52512 bp, 25 predicted proteins | sample 2277071 | NCBI WGS metagenome assembly SDBU01 (sample SAMN10397929, study PRJNA504765) | marine sediment metagenome | isolation source: marine sediment core GS08_GC12, 126 cmbsf | place: Arctic Ocean: Gakkel Ridge, Loki's castle | collected 2008
GTACGGTCTTGTCGGTCAGTCGGAAGTACGCGCTGAGTTGCTCGACCGGCAGTACGGCCACGGAGGCGGCGTGCGGTGCGTCGGCGGCGAAGTCCAATGGCGGCCAGATCGTCTGTTGCGGGGTGCTCAGGTCCGGGTTCGGCGTCTCGGCCGTCATCCAGTAGTCCCTTAGCCCGCGGCACGCACCGGGGGCCAGTAAGGCGGCGGCCACCTCATGGACGGCGGGTGATGCCTTGGTAGGCACGACCAACATCAACGAGCAATAGTACGGGTAGGTGCCCGACATGACGTGCTCGCGCGTGGGCAGTACACGTCGCCCGTCAGGAAGCTTCACCGGCAGGATCTTCACGCCGCTGGCCCAAACGTGGTCGCCGATGCACAGGAACGCCAGCAAGTTGGCGTCGGCGACGACACGACCCAGCAGTTCACCCGGCCGAGACCACGATCTGCTCTGACCGCGGATTCTGCGCAGTGAAGTGAACGACGACCGGGCTGTGGGGTGTAGGCCGAGTACGCGTGCTCGCATCTCCCAGCCGAAAACGCCGCTATGGACATACTGGAGCTTACGGCGGGCAAAAGGGTCGCTCGCGCTTCGGTTGACCCCGTAACGGGTCAGTTGGCGCATTTGAGCGACCGATATCTCTTTCAACCCGTTGGCGGGGCTCACCAGCATGGCCATCGGCATCCGAGCCAGCAGGTACGTCTTGAGCTCACCGGGCCGGTAAGCTTCGCTCATGGGCAGCAGTTTGGCTCCTCGCGCCGTGCGGACCTCGTAGCGGTACTGGTACACGTCATCGCCGCCATAGACGATAATCAGGTCGGCCTTACCCGCTACCAGGTTAGCGCAGGGCACGATACTCAAGCCCGCGCCCGGCCGCACATCGACTCGCACGTTGGGATGAGCGGCGTTGTATCGCTTGGCCGCGTTTTTTATCCAGCCGGTCGCTCGGGCGGCCTCCACGCGGACGGTGATGATGCCTGGCGCCGTGTCGCGCCCGTCGCCCCGGGCCGGCGCGGGCAGTGCGGTCGTCAGGGTCAGAAGGAAAACCAGCGTGTTCTTGCCCCGCATAACCTATCGCCTTCCTTTCGGCGTCGTTGCAGGCGGCACTTTTATCCGAGCCAGCCGGTCGGTCACAATCCACAGGCCGTCGTCGCCATCGAGGAGAAGTCGTCGCACCTTGCCCCCCCGTATCTGCTCGCCCTGTGGGATCAGGTCGCCGTAGCGTTTTCTGACGACAATGCAGGGCTTTCCCTTACGGGTCTTCACGCCCAGTTGCAGCAAACCATCGCTGGCGGCGCACCAGTATACCCCGGGGGCCTGCTCGACCACGGGCCCCTTGTTGTTCAGGCCGTGGTCATACGTGGGTCCGACTCGCCCGTTGGCGTCCACCAGCGTCATCTTGGAGAAGCCGCGGTTGAACCACAGCCCCCCTGTCGAGTCGGCCAGCACGCACCGCCCGGGCACGGACAGCTTGGTCCAATCGGAGCCGTTCCATCGCCAGGCAGGCCCGCTGTATCCGCCCTCGGTGACCAGCCGCTTGTTGAGGTCGAAGCACACGGATCTCCTGTCCTCCGGCAGCGAAGACAGGTGTTCGGGTGGCCAAACCGTGACATCAAAGAGCTCCGCCCCTCGGGTCTGGCGGACGCAACGGGCCCCGTCGGGACCCATCACGAAGCCCCCCATCAGGCCCTGCCACTCCCGCCCGTCATAGACGCTCGAGCTGACCGCTTTAAGGTCGCGAGGTTCGCGGATTTTCCTCGCCCATATCCGCCCCCCGGCGTCCAGGCCCAGCAAGGCCGATCCGGCCTGCCTTGCCCGGCGATTGTCGATCACCTTCCGCAGCCGGTCGGTGTGCGACTCGACAAGTGTGGCCAGCGACGGATAGCCGTGCCATTGCCGGCCGTCGAAGAAGCACGCCCCCTGGCCCCGTATCCCGGCCAGCAGGCAGCCGTGGGCTAACGGCTGGAGCATCATCGGGCGATAGGGCGCGTACCGCTGCTTGGCTCTCAGCCCCGCGGGCAGTGCGGTGTGCCGCCACTGGCCCGCGTCATATCGGCTGAGGAATGCCTGGTCGGTGAACTTGGCCCACACCTTCCCGCCGCTGTCAAGCACGGCCGATTCGATGTGCCCGAACATCTCCACCGGCAACGAGGGCGGGGCGGTGAGGCATCGAGGCGACAGGACGGCCAGGCGCGTCCGGCTGTAGACTACCGCCTGGTGTTCAGCCTTCAGGAGAACCCGGCCTCGCTTGTCGACCCCCAGGTATCGGCCGGGCACGGCCATGGGGTTGGCAAAGAGCGGCGAGGTCCGCCGGCCGTCCCAGGTGTAAAGCGGGCGCGTCGGGAGGACGACTCTTCCGTCGGGCAGCTTGACGACGGAGCGGGGGCGCGAGCTTAACCGGGCCGCCCGGGGCAACTCGTGCACCTCGCCGGCGGGGGTGATCATGGCCAGCACGTACACCTTTCGCGCTCGATCGTAGCCCTTCACCAACGTCGCGCCGCGCGGCACGGTCAGAACGTGCTTGAAATTCGACCAGCGAGTTTTCAGCGGATCGCGGCCGTCCACCTCTACCGGCTTGTCATCACTCAAACGAAGCCGACTGACCCGGGCCATGTCCCGCACCGCGGTCATCACGAGGCATTGCCCATTGGCCAGAGGCGCCAGTTCGTACGGGTTGGCCGAATGACGGCGCCAACGCTTGCCGTCGTGCGACCAGAACCCGTGGCTTCCCCAGGTAAGGACCGTGCCGTCGGGACACTCGATGAGTCGCGCTACGGATCCCCTCTCATCGGCCCATTTCTTCGGAGCCCGGTTGAAGAACTGATAGCTCCACGTGCGGCCGTCGAGCACGTGCAGGCCGTGCGTGTCGATGAAGTACATCCGGCCGGAGGAGTGCTCCAGCATACCCGAGGAAAACCCCGATTGGAACTGGGGATGAGGCGGGTGCGGCTTGGGCAGCCGATCCGAAGCAATGCCGGGTGCGAGCTCCCGCTCGGTGAAATCCTGAGTGGCCACGTCGGTGCAGCCCAGGCCGTACCGTGTCACCTCCCAGTATCGCCCCTTGGTATCAAAACCGATGGGGATATTCGGGGCCGGGAACTCCAACACCTTGCCGAGCCTGTCGGGGCAGACCAAGTACTCGAAGGCCGTCTTGCGAGAGACATCGCTCAGGCCGATCCTGCGGACCAGAAACCAGGCCCGTCCGGCCGGATCGACAAAGGCGTCCTGGTACAGGCGATCGAGGTATTGGATGGGCTCGTCCGTCAGCTTCGGCGCGACGGGCAGATCCGCGTCGGCCGAGGCAGGCGGAGGCCCCGCGTGAGACGGCGATGCCCCCGCCAGGAACACGGCCGCAGCAATGGCGACCATGGCCGCCGGCGCCAGCCATCGGGTGTTGGGCCGGGCGCTCATGGCCTCGCCTCCTTGGCCGATCGCTTGGTCTTGGCGGCCAGTTTCTTGCGGGCGTCTGCGATGTACCACCCCATGCCCAGGCGGGCGTCGCTGTCCCGCATCTGGGGGAACCTCCTCTGGACCCGCTCGGAGAGGTCGAGCATTTCCTGCCATCGCTTCGCGCGGTGCAGCATGACGATCTGATTCGCCCTGGCAAATGCCTCCCCTGCCAGGCCGGCCTTCGGATGCCCGGCCGCCTGGTCGTACAGCCTGACGGACTCGTTCAGCCGGTCCTTCTGCTCGGCCAGCAGGCGGGCGCGCCACAGCAGCAATCGCAAGGCCTCTTCCCCGCCCGCGGCCTTCGCACCCAACGCGGCCGTGCGCTTGTCCAGCAGCAGCCGGGCCTTCTCGTACTGGCCGTTGCAGATCATCAGCGGCATGACCGCCTGCCAACTTCCTTTGCCCGCTCTGGACTGGAACTCCTGCCGCCACTGAACCGTCGAACGCACGTGGCCCGCCTTCCGGGCCGCGGCCACTAGGTTATCGCTGTTCAGGCGCATCACGTGGTTATGGGTCGAGAGCAGTATCTGTTTTTGGCCGTGGGGCTGGAGGCCATAGATCAACTCGCCGTCAGGTGTGGCCAGCGGGCCGATCCAAGCATCCTCGGCGGCCCAATTCTTGCTGCCCGGCGGGGCGGGACGATACCCCAGAAGGTAGCGGCAGTGGTCCCAACTGCGGGCGCCGGTGGTGATGGCCATCCAGATTGTGTCGCCGCGGCCTGTCGCGAAGACCACCCACCCGGTGGTGGGCCAACTTGGGGCCGTCACCGCGCGCGCGCTGCCCGACCAGGCGCTTATCGTGCCCAGCACGAACCTGACCTGACGGGAAACGGCCACCGACACCGGCTTGGATGAGCCCTTGCGCGGGCACTCCTTGATCGGTGTAAGAGCGACCGGGTCGTACCCTTGAATCAGGTTCCCCTCCAAAGCCCATAGTCGTCGTGTGCCATCCTGTGCAATGGTAAAGGGCGCACGGTTTTCTGTGGTACTCAGCACTTTGCCGGTGACGATCCGGCGAAACTCACCTATCTGGGGTGGCCGGTCGTAGGCACCCTCGCCAGCGAGGTGCAGGACCATCCGCCGGCCATCGGCAAGTTCAACCGTGGGATAGTGGATGGCATCGTTATCTTTAGCACCGTTGTGGACGAGGGTCACCTGGCCGCTTGAAGGGTTCAGGGACCACACCATCAGCTTGGGCCCTCCATACTCCATGCGTCCGCCGCTGTATTGACGCCTGCTGTTGTCGTCGATAATCAGCAATTCGTTGGCGTCGTTATTGCGGCACGTCGTCATGCGAGTCACACCGTTGGAGGGCGTGCCATGTTTGCCGTTGTACCATCGGCCCACCCATCGGCCGTCCTTCTTGTCGAAGCGTGCCAATCCGTGCCGGTACGTCCCGAGCCAGACAGTCCACGCATCCTCTTCATGGGTGACGTAGTGGCATCTGATCACGGGCTGACCTGCGAGCTTGTCGGTTTCCGGCCAAGTGATCTCCGTCGCCTTCCCCGTCGTGCGACCTCGGGCATCCAGGGGTACGACAAAGAACCTGTAGTAGGGTTCAGCAGTATCCCCCGGGCTACTGCCCGGGAGCGACCCCGGTGTCATCAACCAAAGGTCCCCGCCCGCGATCGCCAGGGCTTCGACACTCCGTGACGTCGTGTTGCCGGGCTTCTCGCCGGCCAAGCGAACCGCCGCGGGGATGGGCAGGTTATCGCCCGCTAGCGTCGGGAGCGAACCGTAATCCCACATGCCGGTCGAGGAAGGCGAAAGCCTGGACATGAACGACGTCATCTCCTGAAGGCTGACCTTCGCCACCTTCGGGGCGCCGAACTGCGGCTGCCATGTCTTCCATTGCCTGTCGCCGGCGGCCTGGAGCAGCATCGGGATCCGCGGCGGCGTCCACTGATCGCCGCCCCAGATGTACCCCTCGTTGCGAGGGACTGTCCGTGCCAACCGTTGGAGATTGGCTCGCACCGCCGAGGGGTTCTTCTTGCGAGCCTGGAAAGCGGCGTCGATAAGCTCCCACGGCGCGGGCCGGTCGTTCTTGAAGTCCGTGAGGCGCTTGGCTTTCATGACCTTGGCGACCTTGGTGGCATAGAATGTTCGCCAGTACTCGTGCTCGGCGTCCAGTTTGGCTTCGGGAATGCACGGGATCAGGCGGCTGAGCAGGTTGAAGCTGAAGGCAGAGAACGAATTGGCGGTGTTGTACCGCTTGTCCACGTTGCCCAGGTAGCCTTCCTCGGCCCAAGCTCTTACGTGGACGCTTGCGTAGGGGTACAGCCGCACGTCAGGCTCACGCAGAAGGGCGTCCTTCCGGCCGTTCTTGCTGAGTTTCCACGCGCCTTTGACCCCAAGCATGCCCAACTGATTGAGCATCTGGCGGTGGTGTTCGACCTTCTGCTGCTTGAAACGGTCCAGGTAACGTTGCGTCTCAACGATGGCCCGGTCGATGCAGGCGAATGACATCGTGACGTCGCCCGTGTCGTCACGACGATACAGTGCATCGACGTAGTAGGCCACCAGGTAGGCCGCCCGCTCGCCGGTCGGGTCCAAGTGCGCCGCCCTGAGCGCGTGACGCGCCACGCGGGCGCGAAGGGCGATTCCTAGGTTCTCCTTCGCCACCGGTCCCAGGGCCGCCCAGTGCGAAACGGCCGCGAGTTCCTCTGCCGCCAACTGCTTGGCGCGCTTATCATCATCATCTGCTGCCGGCGGCGCCGTGCCGGCCTTAGCCGCCAATTGCGCCGCGACCCAACTCGTTGCCTTCTCGCGGCACGGCTCCCACAGCCCCACCTGGCCGGTAATCCGCGTCCGGATCGGCTGGCCCGCGCCGCGGCGCAGCGACAGTGTCAGCGAGATTGGCGTCCTCTCGAAACTCACGCCGGTCTTTGCCGAGTCGGTCAGGTCGAAGGACAATCGCATTTGCGGCACCGGGCTCAAGCCGGCTGTGGCATCCCCTTTGCGGGCCTGGGAAAGTCCCATCACCCTCAAGAGCCGCTCTTCCTTCGTGCCAAGCGGATGGCGCGGCACCAGCGGCACCACCTTCTCGCCGGCCGCGACCTTTGCCGCCACAGCTTCAGTAAGATCATCCACCATCCAGGTCAGACGCGTGAGCCCGCCGGTCAACTTGCCGGATATCTCCAGCAGCGGCTTGTCCTGACGGCTCGCCACGCCGCGTACGATGGCCTCCGCGAACGAGCGGCACTTGGGCTCGATGGCCTTGGCGACATCGGCCGCCGAGGCGACTTTGACGTTGAGGTAGACCCCGGCGATCCGCTGCCCCGTCTGCGCCGAGACGGCCTCGGCCATGATGGTGCCCGCTTTGGCATCCACCTGCGAGCAGAGGAGGACTCCCGCCGCCCAGAACGGGCGAAGGGGCTCGGCGACGTCGCGGGCGGCAAGGGCCTTCTGCTCGGTCAGCACCTTCTCCAGCGCCCGGCGATCGACAAGAACGAAGCCTTCGTGCTTCGAGAAGTGTTCGGTCAGCAGCGTATCGACGGCCCCGGCCAGCGCCTTGCGTTTCTCGCTCGGCAGATCGCCCAGCACCTCGGGCTCGAGCACCGCGACACACATCCGCTCCGGCGGCCGGCCCGGCGAAGTGCCATGGACGGCCACGATCACGCTCAGCACGGTGAGGACGTACGCGGTTCTCATGGTTGCGACTCCCTATGTGCCGCCTGTCTGGCCGGCGTCCTTGTTAAATCGGCGCATGTACCACTGCTGAAACGAGTGGCCTTCCCAGCGGCGATCTGAAAGGGTCCTGACAACAACGTCCCCGGCATACTTCCATTGTGGGTGCTTGGGGTCCGGCCAGCGAGTCTTGAGCTCGCCGAGCAGCTTCAGGAAGCCCTTCCTGTCGTCCTTGTGGGCCAGCACCATCAGGCGGACGAAGTCGCTGTGAGGCGCGGCGTCCGGGTGCTTGTCAAAACGGCCGGCCCATTGCCGGACCAACCAAGTCAGTTCCTCGGCGGTGCGAGGCCTGGCCTCGAGGTACCAGTGAATCACGAGCAGGTGTTCGGCAAACCCCCACTTCGCGAATTTCGCCTTCCCGGGCAGTTCGTATCGCTCGGCGAACTCCAGAGAGCATTCCAACGCGCGCCGCAGGTAGAAGTCCTTGATTTTGCCGAAAGCCCGCTCGTCCAGGCCCGCCGGGCGCACGGCACATCGGTATAGCGTTGAGCTGTCGCTATAGGCACGGACCAGCATTTCCTCGTGATGCGGGGACCGGGGAAACTGCCGGAGAAACCGCCACAAGACGTCGCTGCCTGTCTTGAACATGTGGAAAATAGTCTTGGCGCGATAGTCTTCCCAGGATGGGCTGAAGGAGGCTTCCCAACTCTTGGCCGCCTGGTAGGCCGCCTCTTCCCAGGTTGGGTCCAGTTGCGCGGCCCGGCGGAAACGACGACGATAACGCGTTCGGTAGTGTTCCACGATCGCCTTGCCTTCGGGCGACTCGTCAGGCCTCTTGCCGGTGCGAGGAAAGCGGAAGCGAAAACACTCATCGCGAACCAGCCGTCCTTGCTCGTACTCCACGCGGGCCTGTCGCGTGGCCCACTCCTGGTAGCGGGCGTCAGAGGCGTGCGGCTGACCGCCTGGTGCGGGCTTGGCCAGCCGAGCGGCTTGCACGAGGGCCCACTGCTTGGCAGCGGCGATCGCCTCTGGGGCATTGCCACCGGTGACGGTGGTCTGCTTCATCATCGCCATGCTGCGACCATCGCGAATGCACAGCCCGATGCGGGTCGGCGAAGCGACCCTGGCCTCCAACACGTAATCGGCGGCCGCCGTGTACGGGAATACTGCCGGCCGGGCTTGACCGATCATCTTCAGGAACATCTCCAGTTGGGCATCCGTCAAGTCGCTCGGGGTGATGCAGAATACCTCATCTTGCTTGGCCAATCCGCTATGCAGAGCGGCCCAGGTCTGCTCCCCCAGCTCCCACAGTTCACGCGACGCGATTTGGGCATCCGAGACGACCCAGACCGCCTTGGATCGGGCGGCATCGAGGCGGTCGGTCACGCCGGGCCACCATTGTGCCGCGGCACGCGCCAACTGGCGGCGCAACTCGCCGATATCGCCGTGGGTCACTTCCAGGGTCATTTCCCCCAGCAAGCCGGCTGTGGCGCCGTGTATCGCCCGCACACGAAGGTGGGACTTTCCGTTGAGTGACTTCGTCTGCGCCAGCACAAAGACATCGGCCGAGATGATCGGCCCGGAAGGCCGTGGTTCGTAGCCCATCAGCGCGAGCGTGCGCTCCGAAAGCACGCGGGAAAGGTTCGCGCGATCGATCAGCCTGCAGCGAGGGTCCGCCTGGGCGACTTCCGCGAGCACATCCTCGCACATTGGCAGCAGGGCGGGGTCGTCCACTGGAAAGAACAGGCTCATCGGCTGGGTCGGCAGCACGGCTACCGTAGCCACGCCCGGCGCTGTAGCGGGTCGCCCGGCTGGCGCTTCCGATGCTGGGCGCGAGGCCGGTGCTGCCGTACGTTCTCCGGCCGAGCTGCTGCTCATCGGGCAGAGAAGCATTGCCGCGGCGCCGCAAGCCCACATGCATGTCCAAAGCCTGATCACTCGTCCTTCTCCCCAACTTCACCGGCAGAGACCGGCTCAAGCTGCCATGGTTGCGATCGCGCTGGCACACCAGAGAAACATGACTCCTGGCGGATCGGTCAGTCCTCTTCAACCGGGGCCTTGGCGTTCTGGAGGATCACGGCGTCCAGGGCGTTGGTGCCGGCATCTTCCAGGGCGGCCTTGGCGGCCAGGGATTCGACCAGGTCCACGCGGGCGGCCACGCCCTTGTCGTTGACAGTGACGGCTCGGCCGGGCAGGGCGATCAAGCGAAGCTCGACGCGGGCGCGGCAGGAAATTAAGCCATGCATTTCGGCCGCGTGTGCGCTGGTGCCCTCGCCCTCCAGCAGGAAGTCGACCTTCTTTTCGCCGTAACGGCCGGTCTCGAGCAGCGCCCGCTTCCAGCCGTCTACGGGGTCCTTGGGCACGATCACCTCGATACCCAGGGCTTTGAGGCGATTGGCGATGGCCATCTGGGCGGCGGGGTCTCGCAGCGGACGGTTGATGTGCGTCTCGGGCACGTCCACAAGAATGACCTTGCCAACCAGGGGCTTGGCTGCCGCGCGAACCTTGGCCAGGGCGGCGTCAGCTTCAGGCTTGACGGGTTTCTGAAGTCCTCGCACCCGCGGGGTCAGTTCGCCCTTGAGCCGCTCGATCAACGTCTCCAGACCCTTCTCGACGGCCGCCTTGGTCGAGACAGTCGTCTGCACCGTTGTGCCCACGTCGATGATCTTGAGAACGACATAGTTCGTCTGCCCGATCTTACTGGCGCGGCCGACAATGACGTAGTTGGCGGACAGGAACTTCCCTAATTGCGATGCCGAGGCGGTGTCCACAAGGCCCGACAGGGCGATCTTGTGCTCGTCAGCCATCTTCTTGATCTGGTCGCGGTTGACGATCGTCACCTTATCCATGGCCGACAGCATGGCATTCACCTGATCGGTCAAGGCGGCCGGCTCGAGGTCCACACCCTTGAGCACGTCGAGGTCGAACACGGCTACGCGGATCTCGCGCAGTTTCGCCTTTGTAACCGGCTTAGCCGTTGTCTTGGCGGCTCTCGTCGCGCGGGGCTTGGCACGCCGCTGCGCCTGTGCCGGCGGCGAGGCCAGCAACAATGCCGCGACTGCAGTCACTGCCATCAGGCCACGGACCGTACGGGCCAAGGTCGCGCTCATGAATCGCTTGCGGATAGTCATCGTCTCTTCTCCTCGTTGTTCGACGTCCCCAGTGGCACGCCAAGTGCGGTTAGTTTCAACATCAGTCGGATCTGGTTATCCCTTGAAGGCGGAAGCTCATCGTTGCTCAGCCAGACCACCCCCGGCCGGTGGATAGTCTTCTTGGCGCGGTCGAGCTTCAGCCATTCCCACTCGTCCAGCATTCTGTCGTCACCGAGGATCACAAGGTTGACCACAGGTGCGCCTTGTATCTCCCGGCGGCAGTACTCCGATAGGCTCATCTCTCCGGTGGCCGGGCCCTTCTCCCGGCCGCGCAGGTCCACGATGAGGTAGATCGGCCGGGCATAGTCCGGCTTGGCATCCTGCAAGCCCTGTCGCTCCCAGAACCCCCCGGATCGCACGGCCAAGAGAATGGGGCACACGCAGTCCTCAGATTCGGGCCAAGCGCCATGGACGAACCTGACCGGATGCCAACGGCACTGGCGCGGCTTGGCCGTGGCCGCCGCGGAAAGCAGGCTCAGGAAGCTCGCATCCGTGCTCTCGGAGCGGCCAAGCTGCTGCTGCCAGGGAATGTAACTCAAGAGCATCCTTGGTGTTCGGTCGACCTGCGGTTCCTTCTCATATGTCGGCGGATCCCCGGCGGGCAGCAGGCGTAGTTGCCCAGGTGAGAGCGGGCGGACTTCCTCCACCAGTGGCAGGCCATTTTCGCCTACGATCCACCCCCAGCGGTTGGTGACGCCGGGCCAGGGGCGACAGTGGGAAGAGAACTTCATCGGCACCGGCCAGTGCTGCCTGGCGATCTCCGACAGGCCGGCGAGCATCTGACGGGGACGGACGTTGGCAGCGCCGGCGGCATCACCGAACCAATCGGCGGCCAGGACGAGCACGTTGCCCTCCTTGCCATTGGCGAGTTTCGCCACCGCGGGCAGGTTCTTCCCGGCCGCGGAGCCGCCGAGAATCAGCAAGCTCTTGCCCTTCGGATCGGCCGGGGTCAACGTGGCGGATGCCAGCTCGGCAAGAGGGATTCGCTTGACGGGCAGGCCCATGGCAGAGGCCCACTGATCGAACCACTCTGGTGCGCCACACGAATAGAGCGTGATCTTCTCGTCCCATTCAACGTCGCGATCAGGATAGGCCACCAATTCGCCAACGACGCGTTGGCTCCGATCCACAATCGAGAACACGATGGGGACCCGCACGCTCGGCACCGTCATCGCGGTTCTTGTCAAAGCGGAAGTCTGCACCACGTCGGCAGGGCCGGCCCACACTCGGCCGAAGGCGGTCAGCACCACTTCCTTCTCGATCCGCTCGCGACCGCCGAGGAAGGGAAGTAGACGTATCTCTGTCTGGCGCCCGCTACGGGCGAACGTGATCGGTATCGCCAGCGCGGCAGGCCGAGCGGCCGGTGCGGCGGACCCCGCCGGTCGCGCCTGGGCCAAGGCCGTGGCTGACAACACCAGCAGCGCTGACCCCGTCAGCAGGATGATGCGGCGACACGGCATTACTTGTGCTCCCCTCGGATTGGCCAAGCGGCGGCCCCGATGTTCAGAACACGATCGCCCATGACCAATTGCCCAAGCGGCGACTCGGAAAGCCCGAGGCGGCGCCGGCCACTGAGGCTCGCCAGAGGGAACTGCTGGGATTGACCGTCCACGGCGATGGCGTATTGCACGTCCACCTTGCCGTCGATGGTCCGAGGCGTCAGATACACTCGCAGGCCCACCCGGTCGCTTGACTCGGCGGGGATTTCGATAATGGCCGGTTGGTCATTCCGGCAGACGATCACGAGTGTCCGCGCGGCGGTGTCGCTGGTGGCCGATTGCAGCGTGAGCAGCACGCCGATAGGGGCTTGGCTGGCCTCGACCCCCTGTGCGGAGGCCAATCGGATATTCTGGTCATCGGCCGCGTACCACGCCAACGGCCCGGCAACCGATTCGTGCAGGGCGAACACCTTCGCCACCTGCTGCATCTGCTCGAGAGACACGTGCGCCACGGCTCGCGGCGTGACAAAGGGATTGGGAACGTGTTGCGGATCGCGTGTCTGAACCGTCCTGCCCAGCCACCCAGCCGCCCAAATGCCCGACAGTATCAGCAGCCCGCCGATGCAGGCCGCCACCGCCAAGCCGATCATTCGCTGGGCGGTTCGGCCGCGCCGGAATACACCAAACCGCTCGGAAAAGACCATCGCCGGCTTGGGTGGCTGTCTTGTGCGCCAGTCGGCTGTCGACTGGCGAAGACGCAGCATGGCATTGAGCTTCTCGCGCTCGGCCGGTTCGTCCAGTACACTCAGCAGCAACTCGTTCACCTGGTCGCTGGGCAGTTCGCCGTCGGCAAGCTCGGACATCAAGATTTCATTGCGTTCATCATTCATGGTCTTGCCCTCCTGTGCGGGCGTTCATTTGTTCCAACAGGATCCGCTTGGCGCGGAACACGCGTGAGGCAATCGTGCCGCGAGGTTCGCCCTCGATCTCGGCCGCCTCGTCGTAGCTATAGCCGTCAAGTTGCGTCAGCGCGAAGGCGGACCGGCAGTCGTCGGGCAGTGCCTTCAGCAGCCGCCATGCCAGGTCGGTCAGTTCGCGTTTCTCTGCCAGTTCCGCCGGTGTGCCGAACGGCGAAATCGCTTCGACTTCATCTCCGGCATGCCGGGGGTTCAGGGATGCCGAACGCTGGCCGCCTCCCGTTTCCCGGAGCACCTGTTCCGCATGTGCCTGATGGGCGTGTTCGGCGCGACTTTCGCTTCGGATGGCGTCCTTGGCGCAGTTGACGGTGATGCGGTGCAACCAGGTGGCCAGCGCCGAGCGGCCATCGAAGCCGCCGATCTTTGCCAGCGCCTTCAGACAAGCCTCCTGCACCACGTCGTGGGCCTTGTCGGCATCGGCCAGTAGCCGATACGCCACGCGGTACATCCGCGGCATGCGGAGGCCGATCTGATTTGCTGGGCTATCGTCCATCCCTTTTCCTTGCCTGAGCCGGCCCTTGACGCCCGCTCGTGCTTTCGCCAATCTACCTGTTAGACGCCGCCGAGGCGGGTTGTTTCACAGGTTCGGCCAGTTGCCTGCTCATCATTCTCCGGGCGCCTTCCTGTCCAACGCCGCTCTCGTCCCCGCCGGTGATGCCCCGGGCGGCGAGGCAGGCTTATCGGGTGAGGGGTGAACCTCATGGGCAGCCAGAACTCCCCGCCCCTCGGGCGTAGCCAGGAAGCGGAGGAAGTCGTCAAGTAACAGCGTCTTGTAGGTGCCGGGCGGGCGTAGCAGCGACACTTCCTGGAGGGCCAGGCCGGGGGCGCCGCGAACATACCCAATGCGATGCAGCGGAATATCCTTCGTGCGCTGGATTTCCTGAACGGCCTTGCGGTCATCGGCCGACAACTGCCCGACAACAACTATAATGCCCCATCGGTGATGCTCTATACTTCTCCGAAGCGTGGTCTCTACGAAGTACCTGCACTCCACCTGGGGATGGATCTTCTTGTAGGCCCTGGCAGCGAAACGAATGGCTTTGTCGACCCCTTTCGACTCTTTAGGAATTGTGAAAGACAGCATCCCGCGAATCTGCGGGGTCTTCTCCTCCACCTTGTAGCCCACCGTGGGGATCTCGCCGATGCCGCGAAGCCCGCGATGCCAGAGTTGAAACGAGCTCTTGCTGCTATCGATATGAAAGAGCCCGTAGATCATCAAGTCCACAGGTCCCTTGGTCTCGGTCCATTGCGGGTGCTTTGGGTCGGGCCATCGCTGCTGCATTTTCGTCAGCCGTTCGATGAAGCCGGCTTGGTCTTTCTTGTGTTTCAGCACGACCAGCCGGACGAAGTCGCTGTGGCACGCTTTCTTCTCCCGGGTGTCGAACTGCCTGGACCAATCCGCCACCAGGGCCTCAAGTGCTTCCGCCGGCGGCTGGGCGAAGTCCAGATAGCGTTGCAGGTAGTGGAGGTAGCCGCTGAACGTCAGGGGTCCGTACTCGACGTCCGATCTCTTGTAGTGCGTCACATAGCGTGTGTAGTCGGCCAGGGCTTTGCGATAGCAGGCCAGGCGAACCGTTCGCCCCTCCGTGCCGCGAGGAAACTTGGCCTTGGTGGCCAGCCACGCACAGGCGATCGCATGGCGGCGGAGCACCTCGGGGTGGTGTTTCGATTTCGGGAAGGAGTCCAGGAATCGTTCCAGCGGGGAGAGAATCATCGAATGCGACCGGGTGTTGTCCAGGCCAACTCCTGAGAGCCCGACGAGGTCCTGATGAACCGGGAGCGCCTCGTAGGCGGCGTCTTCATTGGTTGGATCGAGCTGGGCGGCCCGCCGGACGTGGGCCCTGGCAGCCGTCCACCGCGCCTGCGCTTTCGCTTTGTCGGATTCGGACTTGAATGGGCTCCTGTAGATCCCAAGCATGCGTTTGGTGAGCTGGCGCGATGTCGCCAGTTCCACTTTGGCCTGCTGGGCAGCCCAGTCGTCGATCACGGTGGCCGGTGGGGAGGCGACCAATCGCCGGGGGTTCTCGACAATCCGGCGCTTCAACCACGCCTTCGCGGCCGACTTGAGGCCCTGTGCGTCACCCGATAGGGTCTCCTCGGCCAGGACCTTCATGGCGGCGTCTCGCAGGCGCAGGTGGAGCTTCTCAGGCGACAGCAGGCGGGCATCGACAGTGAAGTCGGCCGGCGGCACAAAACGGCCGCCGGAGGGCGACGCCAATCCGAGACTCCGCAACAGCGTCTCTTGCTGCGTCTGGTCAAGAGTGGAACTATCCGATGCGAAGATCGAGCGGTCCGTTTCGAGCGATGCCTGCAAGGTCTCGCGCAAGGCATCCGCGGCGTCCAACTGAGCCAACGACGAGGCGTAGACGTCCAGCAGGATCCACGAGGGCTTCTCGCGGCTGTCATGCAAGCGCCGGAGCGCGGTGTGCCACCAGCGACGTACAACCTGTTCAAGCGGCGGATCGAAGCTCGCCGGATGGGCGGGGTCGATCGGGAGTTTCAACTCGCCGAGCAGGCGGCCCGTCGGACCGTGGACCGCGCGGATGAGAAGGAATGTCTTCAACTTCTCCGTTACAATGTAGGAAACCACCACCACGTCGGCCGAGACGATCGCCTCCCTCGGCGCGTCGTCCAGACCCAGGAGTTTCAGGCGATGCTCGTTCAACACCCGGGATAGGTGCGTACGATCCACGACCTTCAATCGCCCGTCCGCCTCGATGGCCTCGCCGATGGCCCTCTCGTAGGCCGTGTGGTGTGATCGATCGGCCATGCGGAACAGCATGCTGAGCGGCTCGGCGGGAAGGATGGCGACCGCGCCGGCGATGGGGCCATCGAACTCCTCCCCGACCGGCTTCTTCACGGTATGCTGGGTTATGGCCGTCGAGGCGGGCCCACCGGGCGCCTCGCTGATGTGGGCCACCGGCCAGCAATACCGGTAGCGGCTTCCCTCGCCGCGCTTGAAGCCCAGGGCCGCCTCTGGTGTCGAGAGCCACTCCATGAAGGCCTTCACGTGCGGCGGGGATGAGGCGCGGATGAGCACCCTCAGCGGCGTCCGCAGGGGGTACGCTCCGGAGGCGACGGCGGCCGTATCCGTCGGCGCCAAGGGGCGCTTGCCCGCACCGGCGACGATCGGCAGTATCTTGTACCCGCTCGCCGCGAGTTTCTTGTTGTGATACCAGAGGGCGATGGCGTCGGGATCATCCGCCAGATCGGGTATCTCGCGATCGGGCAGCCTCACGCCCATCTTGTGCTTGCGTGCACCCCGAATCGACAGCGGCTCCCCTGGCGAATCGGAACCGTCACCGCTGCCCAAGGCCCGAGCCACCCGGTCAGCGCTATAAACATGCAGGCGTATCCTGCCGTCCGTCGGTCGGCCAATGTCGCCCCAGCGAGCGTCGGGGTCGCTCATCAGCCGACGGAGTTGCTTGGCGGTAATCGACTTCATGGGATTGCCGGGATGAACGGCTACGGCAAAAGGCCAGTAGCCAATCGTCCGTTCGATACACGCCCCCCGAGCTTCCTTGGCGAACTTCTCGCTGTCCCGCCCGCCGATGTGACCGCGGAGCTCACCCGTGTAGTTCCCCATGTCGATCTCTTTTCGCAACAGGCGAGCGGGTACGTTCAGGTAGTCGTTCGAGAAGGTGATCGTCACCTCGGGATGTCCCTGCTGATACGCCTTGGCAGCGGCCACCAGTTCGCCTTGCCAGCCCATCGAGGCGATGCGAATGTGATTGGCAAGCGGCGCTTCTCCCGGGGAAACCATCCACAGTTGCAGCCGGTGATCGAAGTCCTTGCCTTCCGCCACGTTGGCAAGCCGATTCAACACCTTTGTCGCTGTTTCCGAAGCGTTCGGGCGAAGGATGATCCGCCACGGCCTGGCCAACGGGTAGCTGCCGTCCCGAATGCTCGCCACCGATGGCAGGACGGGCTTGTCTCCCGCGACGTTGGCGACGGGCACCAGCGCAAAGCGAGGCATTTTCGAGAAGTCCTGTTGGTGAAGTTTCGAAGAGGTCAAGACAAGTCCGTCGTGGCCTGTTTCGCACACGGTGAGAACGGCGGCCATTCCATTGTCGATCTTCCTGGTGTTCGCGGCCGGCTTGACACCGGTCAATGCGACGATAAGGTCGATGGAGCGTTGATCGCTTACGAGGTCGATCTTGCCCACACCGGCGCCCAGCTGTCGCCACTCGGTGATTTCGCCAGAGATGATCCGCCCAACCTGCTGAACGGTGAGCTGTGAAAGGGGCCGTTTGGCCGAAAGGCAGGCGCTGACGGCCAAGTGACCTAAGGTCCTGACATCAGGTGCCGTGCTGAACGCCCCCTCGAAATCCTTGATCCCCACATCCTTCGGCAGGGCGAGCACCGAGCCCAAATCGATCTTTCCGTCCATCAGGGAACGATAGATGGCCGCTTCGCCCATCTCCGCGGCTTTGGTGCGCCTGGAGATCTCCAAGTCCATTCGTTGGCGGATGTGGTTTTCCGATACATACGCCTTGGTTAAACCGATGGTTCCCAGGCGCACCTCGACCGTCTGACGTTTCGGCTTGGCCGCCATGGCCGCCTGCACCGCCAGAATCACACCGGCCGTAAGAATGAGCGACAGTGCCCGGGGTATCGTCATGTCACATCTCCTTGATCCTCTTCGCCCATCCCGGCCTTCGCCTCTTCGCCCGGAGCCCACTTGACAGTCTTGCCCACCCAGCACTCTTGTTGGCAAGGTCATCTGTCCTCGTTGTGGTCCACTTGCAGGCACTTGGCGCGAACCGTCCTGAGCAACTCATCTGCGCCTTCCCATCACCTCCAGCAAGTGAGGAGAGTGTCCTTCGCCAGGCGCACTCCTCCTGCGGCACGGCATTGCGCTGCTGCTGAAAGACGTTACGCGGCTGGGGCGCTGTAAACTGTGCTCAGCAACGGGGCGTCTTGCGGAGGAGCCAGCACTGCAAGATACAGCCATCTTGGGCATGAGTGGGTCACCTTCCCATTTTATGTCGGCTTCTACAGCGTTTAGACGCCGACACCACCGCTGTGTTTCACGCAAAGTCTGGCATGCGGCTGAGTTTTGGGACCATACGGGGTCCGTGTAGCCAACCTGCTCTTCAACGACATAGGGCCCATCGAATTCAGTTGGCCCTCATCGACGGTTCTCGGCCTCGTCCCTTATCGCCAGGCGCATACGTATGATCCTCCCCATGTCGTAGTCTCTTCTAGCACAGATCGCCCCCGCAAACTTTGCGTTAATCATCGCGTGCATCTCCCACTGCTTGCAGCGCCAGCTCGTGTAGAACAGGGCTGTAGCTGTGACGATGTTCAGGGCCACCAGAGCGATCGTCAGTAGATGCTTCCTCATGTCATCTCCGATGCCATCAAGGCCTCTCGGTGCATGTCGGGGCGGTCTCGAGCTTCGTCTGACAACGTCCGCACTTGTACTTGATCATCTAGACTCCCCTGTCGTCGGCCGCGAGTCGCTCGCGGCGCGTTGCTGATCACGTTCAGATTCATCCCGTAGCGACATGTAGGTGACACGGACCGACGTCCTGGTGGGCAGGAACAATGCTTCCACCATGACCCAGCCTCCATCACTGCTGCGGCCGCCCCACATGCTCCACGCGTCCACAGACCCCGGGGCGCAATCGACAGGGCCATAGCGGGCAATGATGGCCTCTCTGAATCGCTTTGCCGTCGAGCGGCCCGAGCAGTCGAGTTCGAACGAGAAGAAAGCCCCGCGGCAGAAACTGTAAGTGATGGAGATCTCGCCGTCGCCGATGACCAGCTTCTCGCCGGGGCGAGTGTAGGCCGTTATGTGGCTCGGTTCATCCCTGTGGTCCAACTCGAGTCCAGCGATGTGGTCGACGTGTGCGCCCCATTTCAGATCCTCGAAACCGTCCCATGCGCCGGCCCGGGTTGTCGGGAACTGGACAACGCGGACGTCGTCTGCGCCGTCCAGTGCATACTCGTAACGACTCTCTAACACCCATGGGCACAACGCCATGAAAAGACCAGTAAAGGGAATCACGACGACGGCAGCGGGGATGCCGTCACCGAATCTGCAGCGGTGGCGGATCAGGTCGCCGACGAGCAGCATTCCCATAAATGCGAAGAGCATCGGCCACCACTGATCGTCATACAGCTTCGGGCAGTTGATGATGAAGGCCACGCCCGCCACAGAACCTATGATTCGGGTAGCCGTGACAATTCGCCTGAGCTGCCTTGACCGAGGCCGGGGTGTGGGAAGGCGATGGCGATGGGAGCCAATGTCTATGAGAAAGGAACAGGCGTACACGGCACCGAAGAACACCAGCCAGCGATTCCCCAGGTAGAACCCCCGCCAACCCAGAAGGTAGATGAATACCGTGGCTATGACCACGTGGACCAGTAGCCGGATAGCCGCACCGATTCGCCTGGCCCGCCTTGACTGGGCCCAAAGCTTCGGTTGCTCGTAACGCTTGCGGGGACCAGGGACCTCTGCGTGGTCGGAGGGCGAGGGGGCCGCGGGGGGACTCTCGGTCACCTTCTTCGCGATGATCATCACCGGCTTGCCGCAGGCGGGGCAGCTCTTGCGGCAGCCGTTGAGGCTGTCGGGGGCGGTGAACGTCTCGCCGCACGCCTTGCAGTGGGCCTCGATCATCGCTGTGCCCTCGTCGTGGGGCGCGAGTTGCTCGCGGCGCGTTGCTGTTTACGTGCGTACTGGACCTCCAGCGGCATGTACCTCATCCAAACGTTTCCATCAACGTCGGAGAACACCGCGCTCAGTTGGACACCGCCGCCGTCGCTGCTATGGCCGCTTGACTTCCAGACCTCCTTCCCGCCGCCCAACCGCATGCCGGTGTCCAGACAGCCATAGCGTGCGATGGCAACTTCCTTGAATCGCTCGATACTCGAGTGGCGGGGGAAGCATGAGAAGCTGATCTTCCAGAGAACCCCACGATAGAAGGAATACGTGACGACTATGTCCTCTTCGCCGACGGCCCACTTCTCATCGACTCGCGTGTAGACTGCGTCCAGGCCGTCCCTACGCAGAAGCCTGAGCCCGCTAATGTCATCGGCGTGCGCGCCCCACCTCACATCTCCGAACCCGTCCCATGCACCCGACGAGTCCGTCGGGATCTGCTTGGTCCGAGCTTCCCTCCCCATGGCTCCTTCCAGGGCAGGCCCCACGATCCATATGTAGAAGGCCGTGCTGCCGACGACAAACAGTACGATGTTGGTCACAACTCCGGCCCGAGTCACGCCGTGACTGTAGATCATCGCGTGCACAACGAACACGATGTACGCGCCCCCCAAGGCAACGGCGAGCACCAGCTCCAGCCCCACCGGCAGCCAGCCAAGAGCAAAGACGGCCCAGCCCGCGGCGCCTACGCAGCCCAGAACCGCAACGGACGTCAGGACTCGATACACCCACTTCATCCACACGGACCCGGCGAAGGCGAAACGGCGCTTGTGGACGACGGCTACCACGTCACTCCCGCAACGTGGGCAATGCTGTCGAGCGTCGGCCGAACCGGCCGGGGCCGGCAACGCCTCGCCACACTCGGGGCATTGGACGCGGATCATCAGTAAGCCCCCTCAGTCGCTACAGGTCGCTGGGGCCTGCGGCAACGACCACCAATGGTGTTCACCGGCATCCCAACCGCCGCCTGTTCTTGGCCTATGGATAAGAGGCCCCACCAACTGGCAGGACTGTCTGGCGCGTGCAGAATGCTCATACGCGACCCCGATCTGACTTCGCTCCCCGCACCGCATGGTGCAACTCTCTTCTACCGCGCTAGACGGTATTCCGCAAAGGGTTTTCGTGGGAGACGCCACCCGTTTCGAGCGCCCTCCGGGGAAGAAGCAACGGTTTGGCAGGCTTGACCGTGGGGCCGGGGGTCATGGTGGGCGCATGGCCGCATGGGTGGAGTGGTTGACGGAGCGCTGGAGCGCAGCCGAGACAGACTTGTCGGGAGGGACAGCCCAGGCAGAGCTCCCCCGAAACCCAACGACACCAACTTATCGGAGCAACCGGATTGTCCCATTCACGCTGAATCCGTATAATAACCTTGGGAACTCAAGAGGGCTGTTCCGCGTCTAACAACCCGGGCTGACTCAGAGCCACAACAGCCAGTGGAAGGAGAAGCGCAATGGAACGGCTTACGAGAGCGTTGACGATGGGGATGGCGGTTTGGGTGTTGCTGGTGGGGCACGCAGTTGCCGCTACGGCGCAGAAACAGCAGAGAATCACCGAAGGAGCGCTGCAGGCCATTGGTGATGACGGCCGACCCTTGGGCAATTGCCCACTCAAAGACACCGACGTCAAGGCCGATATCGCAGGTTTCCTCGCACGTGTGACGGTGACGCAAGAGTTCGAGAACCCCTTTAAAGACAAGATCGAGGCGGTGTATGTCTTTCCGCTGGGAGCAACGGCCGCTGTCGATGATATGACGATGAAGGTCGGGGATCGGGTGATTCGCGGCCTGATCAAGCCCCGCGAGGAGGCCCGTCGCATTTACGAACAGGCGAAGTCTGCTGGCCACGTCGCAAGCCTGCTGGACCAGGAACGGCCGAACATCTTCACGCAGGCTGTGGCCAATATCGAGCCAGGCAAGAGCGTTACCATCACCATCAGCTATGTCGAGCTGCTCAAGTACGCAGACGGGGTCTACAATTTCGCATTCCCGATGGTCGTTGGCCCAAGGTATATCCCTGGGGCGCCAACCGGGAAGAAAGGCACCGGCTGGGCTCCCGATACGGGCAAAGTACCGGACGCATCGAAGATTACCCCGCCGGTGACGCCAGAAGGCACACGCGCAGGCCATGATATCTCGATCTCGGTTACAGTCGATGCCGGCTTGGAGATCAAGAAACTCGACTCTCGCCAACATAAGATTGTGACGAGTTGGAAAGACCAGCAGCATGCCAAGGTCAGGGTCGAGCTTGCCTCCGAAAAGGTGATCCCCAACAAGGACTTCGTGCTGGAATACTCTACGGTCACCGACGAGATTACAGACACGCTGTTGACCTGTGTCGATAGGCGGGGCGGGTTCTTTGCGATGATCCTTCAGCCACCCAAGAAGGTCCAGCCGAAGGATATTCGCCCGCGAGAGCTCGTCTTTGTAATCGATTCCAGTGGCTCCATGCGCGGTTTTCCGATTGATACGGCCAAGGCGGTCATGCGGCGGTGTGTCAAGGAACTGCGTCCCAATGACACGTTCAACCTTATTACGTTCGCTGGTCATACCAGCAGGCTGTGGGAGGAATCGGTACCCAACACCGAAAAGAACCGCGAACGAGCCTTGGAGTTCCTCAAGAACCTACAGGGCGCCGGCGGCACAGAGATGATGAAGGCGATCAACGCGGCCCTAGGTGGCGAGCGTGATCCTGAGCGTGTGCGCCTGGTGTGCTTTATGACAGATGGTTATGTCGGCAATGACATGGCCATCATTGACGCTATTCAGAAGAACGTTGGCACGACTCGTGTTTTCAGCTTTGGTATCGGCTCAAGCGTCAATCGCTACCTCCTGGACAACATGGCTCGGGCCGGCCGGGGCGAGGTAGAGTATGTATACAGCCAAGACGGCGCCAGTGCAGCCGCCGGCCGGTTCTACGATCGGATCAACAGCCCTGTCTTGACCGATATCTCGCTCGACTGGGGCGCACTGGGCACCGCTGCCGGGATCGAGGAGACCTATCCGCAGCACATCATGGATCTCTTCGATGCCAAGCCTGTTGTCATTACCGGCAGATATACCCCCACCGACAAGGACCAAACCGGAACGATCGTCCTTCGCGGCAATACGGGAGCGGGCAAGTTTGAGCGAAAGATCACCGTAGCCCTGCGGGGGAGCCAGGCCGGCACGATCGTCGTGGGCACGTTTCCAAAGATCACCGTAGCCCTGCCGGCGCTCCAGCAGGGGAACTCTGCCATGCCAAGTGTCTGGGCAAGATCCAAGATCGAGCACCTGATGAACCAGAATCTGGCGAATGCACAGGTCGGTAAACCCGATCCGGGCATTAAGGAGAAGATTGTCGGGCTGGGAATGAACTTCCGTCTTGTGACACAATACACCAGCTTTGTGGCTGTCGAGGAAAAGGTCGTGACGATCGGCGGGCAACCTCGCACGGTGGCCGTGCCGGTGGAGATGCCGTCGGGTGTCAGCTACGAGGGCGTGTTCGGTGAACAGCGTGAGCGTGGTCTGGGCAGCAGAAGGTCCATGAGCTTGACAGCGCCAGCGAGCAGCGTAGGTCGTGCGCCGCCGATTATGCCTGGGTGGTTTGATAAAATGTCGGGGGACAAAGTGCCCGGGCATCGCATTCAGGAGGAAGAAATCGAGAGAATCCGCGAGGACACGAAGCTTTCCGAGAATGAGAAGAAGCTGAAGATCGCTGAGTTGAAACTGGCCGCGGAACTTCAGCACCTGGAAACCAAGCTCGACAAGGACGGCAACTACTCCAAAGGCCGTGTTACGGTCAGAACCGGCAAGATTGATGTGGTTGTGTACCTGACCGACATGAGCGAGAAGACGCTTGATGCCTTGAAGAAGATGGGCTTTGCGAAGATGCTTGATTCCCCGGCCGTCAAGATGGTTCTCGGTACGATTGACGTGAGCAAGCTTATCGACTTGGCACAACTGGATGAAGTGCGTCGGATCGAGCCGCCGATCGTGCTGAAGTGAGGGTGAGAACTCCTCAGATCTAACGGACAATGGCACATGGACCGCCCTGGTGGGGGCTGGGTTCCGGTGGGCCCCGAGAGACCCCATCCGTGGCCCCGAATAGATGACGGCGTGTTACCGACGAGCATGAACGCGCAGCATCGGCGCCGGTTCGGGGCTTGGTCTACTCCCCGGATCTGGAGCCGTCTTGGGTGCGATTCCCCAATGTCACTGGCCTCTCCCCATATCTGGTCCATTTTGCGTACGAGATTCCCATGCTCAGAACGGCGTCGCCGCAGCGTATTCCGGAGTCCAGCCCGGTGAAACTCAGGCCGCCGCTTGCACCTACCACAGTCCACTGTAGTCACCTATTGTCACCTGTTGGCACAACGGCGGGGGATCGCGGGGGCGAAGAGGTGACCCAAGGCTTTGAAGCTGCGCAAGATAGACGCCCGCTGACAGCTGGTGTCAACGGGCGTCACAAAGCGGGCGAACGGATTCGAACCGTCGACGTCCAGCTTGGGAAGAAGCCAAGGCCACTTCGTAAGCCCTTTGATGACAAGCCTTAAAGGATGTGCTGAAATGCGATTAGCGTCTGTTCTCACACTGTCCGAACACTGTCCTCTACACTGTTCTGAGGCTGGCACGTACACAACTGGTACACAACTGGCCGGTCGGGCGGCGGAACGCTGGTCGAGTTGCTGATGTGCGGGCTATCAGCCCGGCCAGGGGGCCACGGACAACGAATGCCCCGCATTGGACAGGCGAACAGCCTATTGGAGCCTCACGGCCACCCCGTCGCAGGACGTGGCGCCGTCGATGGTGGGCACAGCCGGATCCCGGTCGCCGGAGATGGACATTGACAAGGACCGTAACTGTCGGACAATCAATAAGGGCAGAATCTTCGGGACCGAACGCCTCGGTGCCTTGCTGCGTGAATCAAGGAGCTCGGGATGGCCGGTCCTTGGCGTTGGGCGGCCGCCGCTCGCACATCCTTCACCACGACCGGACACACCATCATCCGACATACGTCGTCGGGCCGCCGGTGACAAGGTGCGAGCGGGGGCCTCTGGATCGATATGCCCACTGCCCGTGGGGCCGATGAATTTCGCCGGATGGCCGCAAAGATTCGCGAGGCTACGGGGTCTAAGAATACAGACAGTCGAAGTATGAGCGAACGGCAAACCAGCGACGAGGAGTTGATCGCCGTGTTCCGGGACTCCGGTGATGTCCGGGTTCTCGGCGAGGCCGTACGTCATCACGTGGCGAGAGTACGGACAATGATCTACCAGATGATCCTCAACGAAACGGACGCGGACGACTTGACCCAGGAGGTGTTCCTCCGCGCCATTCGGGGCCTCGCGGGATTTCGGGGGGAATCCCGGTTCTCGACCTGGCTCTACCAAATCGCGATGAACACCACGCACAGCTTCCTCCGCAGGCAAAGCCGCCTGCCCCCGGCGCCCGAGGAAGCCCTGGCCGAGAGCGCGGACTGCCTGGACTCCACGCCCGATCGGGTGGCTATGGCTGGGGAACTGGACCGTGCGATCACGGCTGCCGTCGATTCCCTCCCGCCGGCCCTGCGGGCGGCCGTGGTGCTGACGATGCTGCAGGGGATGGACGTGCGCGAGGCGGCTGAGATCGAAGGGTGCGCTACGGCCACGATGTACTGGCGTATCCACAAGGCCAGGAAAGCCCTCAAGAAACAGCTGGGAGAGCACCTGACATGACACGAGAGAAACTGGATGAGCTGCTGACCCAGTGGGCCGCCCGGCACGCGGCCGACGATCGCCACACTCAGAAGCTGGCAGACCGAATCGTCGATCGACTGAGCCGTGAAGATCCGCCGGGCCTGTACGTGACGACCGAACGCCGAGCCCCGAGCGCTCCCCGCCGCAAGTGGGCCTACGCCGCCATCGCCGCCTCGGCGGTCCTGTTGCTCGTCGCCACGGCGCTGCTGGTGAGTTACCTGTCCGGCCGCAATGGCGAGCGCTCGCCGGGGAACGATGGCAATCAGGTGGTTACACCTACGCCCGCCGAGCTCGGCGCCGCGACGCTGCTGGCCGCCACGAAAGTCGCGCCGCCTGAGATCGAGGCCGGCGCCCGGCTGTTTCGGGAGATGGAGATCCTCTTCGCCGATGATTTGCGTTGGGTCGCCGACAGCGACAGCAAGGTTCGCCTGGGGGTCCATCAGGTCTCCGGCGGACAGGTTGCCGGAGCGACGCCGCTGCTGATTCGCGTGCTTCTCGTGCAACGCCGGCCCGGTGAAACATCCTGGCGGAAGATCCTGGAAACCGACGTGCTCACCCGCACGCAGGAACGGGTCGAAGCCGTTCCCGATCCGGAGTTGGACAACCGGCTGACCCTGTGGGCCCACGTTCTGCCCGACGGTAAGGTGGCCGTGGACTCCAGCATTCGGCTTACCTCGCCGATCCATGCCAGCGTCGACGTGACCAATGTTCTCACCCCCGGCCAGCCGAGGAGGGTGTTCTCCCTCAAGACCGAGGACGGAGAGTACCGCCTGTTCCAGGTGGTGGCCCCGCTGCCGACCCCGGGGGACGCGCCATGTTGAGACAGCCGATACTCCTTGTCGCCGGCGTGGCGATTCTGTGGCTTGCGGCGCCCGAAGCCCCCGAAGCGCTCGGGGCCGAGGGCGACGTCTCCGTAACCGTCCTGGAGGGCTGGTCGACCGTCTTCGGCGGGCGGCGTGCCGAGTTTCACTGCACGGTCACGGCGAAGGCCTCCTTCGAAGGTCGCGCGAGCTGGTCGCTCACCGTTGGCCGGCGGACACTCGCCCGAGGCGAAACGTCGGTATCTGCCGGCCCGCGGAAGGTCGGAACCGTCGAAATCCAATGCGACCTGCCGCAGGTCGCCGAAGGCGTGGTGATGCCCGCCGTCTTGTCGGTCGCCTGTTACGCACCGAACGCCCGCACGCCGGCAGCATCACTGGCCAAGTCCCTGTGGATCTTCCCCGAGAATCCCTTCGCCGGTCGTTCGCAGTGGCTGAAACAGTTGCGGATCCACCTTTTCGACCCGGCGGGCAAGACGCGCAACGTGTTGCGGAAACAGGCCATCCCCTTCACCGAAACGGGCAACGTCGATTCCCTCACCGCCCTGGACCGCGGCGTGTTGATCATCGGTGAGGGCACGTCGTTCCAGAAGTATCGCGGCTTACCCCGGATCATGATACAGGTCGCGGCCAAGGGCATCCCCGTCCTTTGCCTGGCTCCATCGGACGGCCAATTCGTCCTCCCCGGCACGCAAGAGGCCGACCTGCCGCGTCCCAGCCGCATTACATTCCGCCGGGCCGACGTGATCCGTGAGCTGGACAAGCGGCTCGACGCCGGCACCTGGCCGCCGGACGGGAAAGTGGCCGCCGGCGGGGTGGCTTTGAAAAGCGACCGGGACCGTGTGATCGCCCAAGTCGTGGCCGGAGACGCGGGCTGGCCGTGGCTGGAGGTGCGTTTCGCCGGCGGGCGTGGGAAACTGATCGTGTGCAGCTTCGCCCTGATGCGGAAGTGGGACGCCGGCCCGACGCCGCGGTTCCTGTTCGCCCGATTGCTGGCCTACGCCAACGGAGACGAAGAACTCTCGACCCCGCCCGTCCGCGGCCGGGCCGGAGATGATGCCGATGTGGAGCCAATTCCGAAAGATCACGCCGTCACAATCACTCTCGACGAAGGAGAAGTACGATGAAAGCTAACGCCGCTGTGTCATGGGTCGTATCGCTGATGATCGCGTGTGGCCTTATGCTGGGGCCCGCCGTTGCCGAAGCCGTGGCCAAGAAGCCTGCCAAGGGCGGGCGTGACAAGAAAGCAGCCCCAGCCGTCTACCCGGTGGCCATCTTCGCGTTTCAGGAGCGCGGCTCCGGGGTCAAGGGGTACGGAGAGAAGATCAGCGAGATCCTCTTTGCGTCCCTGGCCACCCAGGACAGCATCTACCTCGTCGATCGCGCCGACATCAAGAAGATGCTCGACGAGCAGGAACTCAGCCTCTCGGGGATCGTGGCGCCGGATAAGGCCACGCAGGTGGGCCAACTGACGGGAGCCAAGATCCTGCTCACCGGCTCGGCGATCGAAGTGGGCGACTCCATCTACATCGTGGCCAAGATCATCGGCACCGAGACCAGCCGGGTGCTCGGCGAGTCGGTCAAGGGCCGCACGAGCGACGATCTGGGCTCGCTGGTCGAAAAGCTCGCCCAGAAGGTGAGCACCACCATCACCGCCCAGGCCGGCAAGCTGGTGGCCAAGACGGTGAAGCGAGAGGACCGCATCAAGACGCTGAAAGAACGGCTCGGAAAAGCCAAGCGTCCGGTGGTCCTGGTGCGAATCATCGAGCGCCACGTGGGACAGCCCACCTTTGACCCCGCGGCGCAGACCGAGCTGATGCTCTGCTGTACCGAAACCGGCTTTGAGGTGATCGATCCGGACAAGGGATCCGCCGCCCAGGCCGACGTGATCATCACCGGCGAGGGTGTCAGCGAGTTCGCCACCCGACGCGGCAACCTCATCAGCATAAAGACCCGGCTGGAGCTGAAGGCTACCGATCGTGCGGCGGGCAAGGTTTTGGCGGCGGACCGCCAGGTCAGCGTGGCGGTCGGCTTGGCCGAGCAGATCACCGGCAAGAGCGCGATCCAGCACGCCGCCATGGACATCGCCCTGCGAATGCTGCCGAAGGTGGTGGAGGCCTACAACAAGCGCCACGAGGAGTAGAGATAACCCGATGATACGATCATACTGTTTCGCGTGTTTCTGCCTGGCGGCGGCCGGAAGTGCACCGGCGGCCGCCACGGCGCCTGGGGAACTGCCCAAGGAATCCCTGCCGTCGATTCCGGCCAAGCAGGCGACCTATCGGGTGCGGGAGACCCACGTCAAGACCGGCGGCCTGCTGCCGGGGAAGTACACGTTCGGCTGTTCGGTGAAGCTGTGCATCGACGCGCGAGAGTTGAAGCACCATCCCGAGAAATACGAAGGCACTCCCCTCGTTCCGCTGGTGCTACATATCGTCGACTTCCGGTACACGGGGATCCGGTCGGGGGGCGAGAGGCACGAACTGGGCCGCAGGCCGGTGCGGCTTTCCGGGCCCCGGGGGTGGGTAGGGAGTGACCAGGAGTACAGGGGCCTATGGGATACCCGCCGGGAAAGGTTCAAGATCGGTGAGGGCAACTACCTCGGATCGCACCCGACCCCCCGAACCGTCCACTTGGCGGGGGTGTGGGTGCCGGCGCTGGTGGTGGCGTTCCCCGAGACGCTGAAGGTCGAGCAGGGATTCTCCTGGGGCCCGCCGCCGGAGCCGCCGCGGCGCCTGGAGCAGTTGTGCTACCTGCAGCAATGGAAAGTAGCCGGGGTGGAAAAGGTCGACGGCGGTTTTCGGCTGACCCTCGCCGCCGAGTGCAAGACCGATCCGGATGAGAATGGCCGGCGGTCGGTGCTGAAACGCCAGGTCGTGTATGACACCGGCCGAAAGCTCGTCGTGCGAGCCACCGTGGAGTTCGAAACGCACGCGGAAAAGCAATCAGAGAAAGTCCACGTGGTGATGGAACTCGAAGAAGGGCCGCGGGGGGCCCATTCTTCCGGACCGATGCCGCGCGACCGGCAACGCAGCCCGGAGGATGCATCGTGAAGGGCTTCGCGTCGAGGAGACTTCCGGCGTGGCGGTGGGCCCTATGGGGATGCGTCGCTTTGGCGGTGCTCACCACGGCCGGCGACCTGCAGGCGCAGCAGGGCCCGGGCGGCAAACCCGTCGTCGCGATCATCACGGACTCATCCGACCGGGTCGCTCCCCTGGCCGATCTGCTGTTGGTCGAACTGAGCAAGTCGCTGCGGATGGACCTGGTTGACCGAGCCGAATTGAAGAAGATCCGGGACGAGCAGGAGCTGCAGTTGTCCTTCGGCGCCCTCGGCGGGGGGGCTCGCCGGCGATTGGGTTCGCTGCTGCGGGCGGATTTCCTCGTTCTGTTGCGGATGACCGATGTTGACAAGTCGCCGGTGCTGGAGATCGTGATCGCCGACACCCGTTTCGGCTACCGCCTGGGCAAGCAGTTGCGGAAATGGGACCCCAAGCAGGTCGAGCCCGCCGCTCGTGCGGTGAGCAGTTACCTCAACAGCGCCCTGGATCGCTTCTCGGGCGGCGTGAAATTCGCGGTGGCCGTGCCGCCGTTGCTCAGCCGCAACCTGACGCATCGCTTCGACCACCTGCAGGCCGCGCTGGCCCGAGTGGCCGAACTCGAAGCCGCCCGCCGGCCCGGGTGTGCTGTGGTGGAGCTGGCCGAGGCCAAGGCGATTGCCAAGGAGTTGACCACCAGCTCGGGCAACGAGAAGGTCCGCCGGCCGCTGCCGTACTACATCGTGGGCGAGTTCCGGCACGAGACGCTCAAGGCCGACTCGCCCGTGACGGTGACGCTGCGGCTGCAGCGAGGCGAGCAGCGTCTCGCCGAGTCGTCCAGCCAGACGTTGAGCGTCTCCGCGGCGGCGAAGTTCGTCCGCGAGACGACCAGTGGTTTCATGGCCAGGATCAACAGCACAACGAAACCTCCGGCCACCGATCCGGCGAAGGAGCTGAAGGCCCTTCTGATGCGAGCCCATGGGTTTCTGGAGGTGGGCGGGCTGGCCGAGTCGGCCGCCCTGTACGAGGCCGCCCTGCTGCTGGCCCCGGACGACATCGGCGCCCTCGACGGCGCCGTCGAGTCTTACGTGCGGATGGTCCAACTCAGGCTTTCCCAACCCAATCCCGGCAAGAGGAATAAGGCCGAGTGGGAGCAGTGGGATCGGCTGCGCAAGAAGGAGATGAGCGCCAAGGCGTATCAGGCGATTCGGGCGAGCGAGCATCTCACCAAGCTGCTCCGGCTCAAGAAGTACGATCGCTTCTGGACTATGCGCGAGCGGGTCGAGTCGCTCTGGACGAATGCGCGACAGATGACTCAATACGGCCGCTTCGAAGGGCTCGAGGAGGAACTGGCCCTGATGGGGCAGGCACGACGCGACTTCCTGCTGCACGGCTTGCCTCACGCGTGGCGTGAGAAAGGCTGGTCCGATCACAAGAAGCGGAGGGAGTACACCCACGCCTGGTTCTACCTGATCACGCGCGTCGGCGAGCCCAGCATGCGCAGCTTCCCCGACAAGGACTGGTTCGACGACCGCCTGAAACTGTTCCAGGCCCTCTACAAAGGCAAGACCCGCTGGTACGGTCGCTGGGTGGCGCTGCCCGAGAATTGCCGCGACGGTTACTGGAAGCAGCGCCACGGCGCCGAGGCGGTGGAGAAGTACATCAAGCTGCACGACGCGTCCGTCGAGCAGTTCAAGCGCGTGTGCGACGACCCGAAAGGGCTCGCGATGTCGCTGGACTACGCCCGCCTGCGTCGAGAGTATCCGCCCCGGACGGGGCAGCCCGACATGGTCGCCTTGATGGAACTGATATGGATGTATCGCCAGTGCGAGGCGATGGAGATATGGGAAGGCATGCGCGCGCTGGAGAGGTTTCTCGAGTTCGTCGCGGGTCGTTACTCCGTCGGTGTTCCCCGCTTCAAGCCTTACACAAGCAGCCCCCGCCGCCCGCCGCCGCCGAAAGCGGGCGACGAAATCCGCATCGGACGCATGTCCTTCACGCCGGTCAAGCTGCACTTCACCGGTATCGACGCGGCCGACGTGGGTCCGGAGACCGCTTCGCGCGCCCGGGGCAGCGCGAATGTGGCGGTCAGTCAGTTGGTGCAATGCTCCCCGGGCATCGACGTGCTTTGGGGTTCCGCTTCGATTGCCGTGATGAAGGACAAGGGCCGCGCGGTCGAGATCTTCCGCGACACCAAGGCTCGGATCTCCGATGTCTGCTGGGACGGCAAGTGGCTTTGGGCCGGCACGCTCACCGGCCGCATCCTTCTGATCGATCCGGTGAAAGGATCGGTTCGCGCGATCGGCGAGGCCGAAGGGGTTCCCGGTTCGGGCGTGGCGATGGTCATCTGCCCGCTGGGCCCCGGGCGCATTTGCGCCGTGGGTGCCATCCCGCCGCACGCACGCGCCTGGTGCGCCATTGTCACGGCCGAGGGCAAAGTGAACGTGTTCTACGAGGCCAAGCGACTCGCGGAAGACAAGGACGATACCGGCGCGGACAGCGCCTTCAGGCCCTGTTGGGTGTTCCCCATCACCTCCGCGGACGGCAGGTCCGTCGATCGGCTTCTGTTGTGCCGTGAGGGCCTGAGCGCGAACTCCAGCTATTACCACGTCAACAACTACGCCATGGCCCAGCACCCGCTTCTGATCGATCCGAAACGGCTGACGGTAGAGACGCTCAAGGCTAAAGTGGCGCTTGGGCTCGCCAGGCTGCACCGCTGGGATGTTGTCCAGGTGGGGGAGCTCCTGTTCCTCGGGACCACGGCGATCAAAGTGACCGACATGAACTACCAGATCAGCGTGGCGGTCAGGGGGGGCAGGCCGGGCTCGCGATACAACAGGGCAGGACCGGGCACGTTCAAGCTGAACGGCAAGCTCTACATCCCGGCCGGGAGCTTTATCCCCTGGATGGAGGTCGACCCGAGAACCGTCATCGGCGAGATCCTTGCCGAGGGCCACAAGGTCCCCACGCGCTATCACACGTATTTCCCTTCGTGGCACTACGGCATTCTCGGCCTGACCGGCAGCTCGCGCGCCCCGCACTATGAGGTTACGGTGCATGAGAAGGCCCCGCAGAAGACCGAGGGGCGGATCCAACGAGATAAGTAACCGTTCACAGCTTGCACAGCAGAAGCGTTGCACCACAGAGAGCACAGAGAACCGCGAGAACGGCCAGAATAGGACAAACGGCAAGGTCTTGGACGTCATGAGAGTTTTCACCGTCTTTCTTCAGGTCGTTCTCTGTGCGCTCTGTGTGCTCTGTGGTGCAAGGTGTTGGGAGCAAGCTAACTGTGAACGGTTACGGAGATAAGAGATAAAGGAAAGTCATCTTCGAGGGCCCACGAATGAGAGTCGCTCTGGATAAGGCAACCGTGCTCGTGACCGTTCTGGCCGTCTGGGCATCCGTGGCGGCCGGCGCCGAACCGCAGAACGAGGCGGTGCCGCGCGAGCCTCTGGCCATGAAGGGCCCGACCACGGCCGAGAACCTCATGACCGGCGAGACGACCGCCGACCCGTTACGCAAGCCGCTCCGCGTCGCTCCCGGCGATGTGTTGACCTTCAGCCTGGGCCGCAAGGGAGGCGACTGGACCTACGTGTTCGGTGGCGACGAGCCCCGGCCGCTCGAGTTGAGCGGGCGTTCCGTGGAAAGACGATGCGAGCTGCGGGTCCACCGGCCGGGCGGCGAGGAACTGGTCGGTCTGAAGGTGTACGACGCGAAATTCACGCAAGCGCAATTCGAACAGCTCTGCCGAGACCACCCGAACCTTTTGTACTTCAGGGCGCCCGCTGGGGCCCCGGAAGTGACCGACCTTACGCCGCTGAGGCACCTGACCCGGCTGGCCGTGCTGGAAGTCTGCGATATCCCGCATATCGAGGACTTCGGCCCACTGGCGGGGCTGAAAGACGTCGTCTTCGTGAAGATCAGCGGCTGCGACCGTATGGCTACGCTGGACCCGCTGGAGCGGCTGGAGAATCTGCGCGTGCTCCAAGTGTACGACGGTAAGGCGCTGAAGGATATCGGCGCCCTCGCCCACATGGGTCGCCTGGAGCGGCTCATGCTCAACTGCCCGTTCCGCGATACCGATACGGCCCCCCTGGCCGGGCTCAAGAGCCTCCGGCACTTGGCCATGTGGAGCTGCGATGTGGAAAACGACATCCAGCCGCTCGCCAGCCTCAGCCAGCTGAGGTACCTGCGGATTCAGCAAGGCCGGAATATCACCTCTCTGGCGCCGCTGGCCGGGCTCAAGAGAATCGAAGAGATCCGCATCAGCGGCGTGGAGAAGCCGATGGACCTCGCGCCGCTTTCCGGCCTGAAGCGATTGCGGCGACTGAACCTCGGCTTCCGGGGGCTCACCGGTCTGGGCGAGCTTTCATCGTGTGCGGAACTGGCCGAGGTGAGGCTGGGAGGGGTGGATAAGCTGGCGCCGCTGTCGGGGGCGAAGAAGCTCACCCACCTGAGCATCAGCAACTGCGAGCACCTCACCGACCTCGCCCCGCTGGCCGAGAGCACATCCCTGACGCACCTGTCCCTTGGTGTCGGCCGGAAGATCACCGACCTGACGCCGCTGGCCGACTTGACGAACCTCGAAGAACTCAAACTTGGCCAGTTCGCGAAGGTCGAGGATCTCACCCCGCTGTCCGGCCTGGGCAAACTCACCTACCTGTCGCTTGTGGGCTTCAGGGGCATCTCGGACCTCAGCCCCCTGGCGTCGCTGACGAACCTCGAGTACGTGTCTATCGCCGACGCCCCGCTGATCGGTGACTTCGGCGACCAGCCCGGCTTGAAGCCCGTGGCGGGGTTGCCCAAGCTCCGGCGTCTGGGACTCGACAACTGCCCGCGCCTGAGCGATCTGGGCCCGTTGGCAGGGCACCCGACACTGTCGCAACTGGGCGTTTTCAGTATCCCCAACATCCGTTCTCTGAGCCGGCTGGGCAAGGTGCCGGCCCTCCGGCGCCTGCGCTTCAACCCCAAGCGGCAATTCTCCGAGGAGGAATTGGCCGCGTTCAAGAAGGCCAACCCGAGGTGCAAAATCGAGTGGTGGTAATGGGGCTGTTGGGTGTGCCCACGAACGCTGGGCGCATCAAGAGGGTAAGCGGAGACGCTCAGGAAGGAGCCTGACATTGAAAGCCGTACTCGTGATCGTCCTGGCCGTCTGGGCATCCGTGGCGGCCGGCGCCGAACCGCTCAATGAGGCGGCGCCGCGCGAGCCTCTGGCCATGAAGGGCTTGCAGTCGGCCGAGAACCTCATGACCGGCGAGACGACCGAGGACCCGTTACGCAAGCCTCTCCGCGTCGCTGACGGCGATGCGTTGACCATCAGCCTGGGCCGCAAGGGAGGTCTCTGGAACTACGTGTACCGGGGCAACGAGCCCCGGCCGCTCGAGTGGAGCGCGCGCTCGGCGAAAGGGCGATCCGAGTTGCTGATTCGCCGGCAGGAGGGCGAGGAGCTGGTCGGCCTGAAAGTGTACGACACGAAGATGAGCCAAGAGGAATTCGAACAGCTCTGCCGGGCACATCCGAACGTCCTGTCTTTCGTGATCTCCAATTCGGCCCGGGAACTGACCGATTTTACGCCGCTGAGGCATCTGACCCAGCTGACCGCATTCTTGGTTAGATATGCCGTCCAGGTTCCGGACCTCGATCCGCTGGCGGGGCTGAAAGACCTCGTCTTCGTGGACATCCGCTCCTGCGACCGTATCACCACGCTGGATCCGCTGGGGGGGCTGGAGAATCTGCGTGTGCTCCAATTGTACGGTGGCAAGGCGATGCAGGATATTGGCGCCCTCGCTCGAATGGGTCGCCTGGAGCGGCTGAAGCTCGGCTGCCCGTATCGCGATAACGACATTGCCCCCCTGGCCGGGCTCAAGAGCCTGCGGCACTTGGCCATGAATAACTGCGGCGTGGAAGAGGAACTCCAGCCGCTCGCCAGCCTCGGCAACCTGACGTACCTGTCGATTCAGCAAGGCCGGAATATCACCTCCCTGGCGCCGCTGGCCGGGCTGAAGAAGATCGAACAGATCCGCATCAGCGGCATCGAGACGCCGATGGACCTCGCGCCGTTCTCGGGCCTGACGCACTTGCGGCGACTGACCCTCTCCTGCCGGGTCACCGGTTTGGCCAGGCTTTCATCGTGTACGGAACTGACCAGGCTGAGCGTGGGATCGGTGGACAAGCTGGCGCCGCTGTCGGGGGCAAAGAAGCTCGCCTATCTGGGCATCGGGAACAGTGACGACCTCACCGACCTCGCCCCGCTGGCCGAAAGCACATCCCTGACGGATCTGTACCTTGGCGGCGGCCGGGAGGTCACCGACCTGACCCCGCTGGCCCGCTTGACGAACCTCGACAGGCTCAGTCTTAGCCGGTTCCCGAAAGTCGAGGACCTCTCCCCGCTGGCCCGCTTGACGAACCTGGAAAGGCTCAGCCTTGGCCTGTTCCCGAAAGTCGAGGATCTCTCCCCGCTGTCCGGCCTCGGCAAGCTCACCTTCCTGACGCTTGATAACCTCGAGGGCATCTCGGACCTCAGCCCCCTGGCGTCGCTGACGAACCTCGAGCACCTGCTGATCACGCGCGCCACGCTGATCGGTGAGTTCGGCGACCTGCCCGGCTTGAAGCCCCTGGCGGGGTTGACCAAGCTCCAGCGCCTGGAACTCGACAACTGCCCGCGCCTGAGCGATCTGGGCCCGTTGGCGGGCCACCCGAAACTGTCGCAACTCAGCATTCGCAGCAGCCGCAACATCCGTTCCCTGCGCCGGCTGGGCAAGATGCCGGCCCTTCGGCGGCTTTACTTCGCGACCGAGCGGCAGTTCTCCGATGACGAAGTGGCCGCGTTCAAGAAGGCCAACCCGAGATGCCAGATCAACCCGCGGTGGTGAACGTTCCGCGCGAGGCCTGATACCCGATGCACTATGTTCCTGCGCCCGGCCGCCTTGCGGCTGGCTACTCCCTGTAAATCGTCCCGACCTGGGCGACCTTGCCGTTTCTGAACAGGATCCACAGGTCATCGATTTGCCGCTCGAAGCACAAGGCCTCGTCGTAGCTCTTGCCCCACCAGTCCTCATACACCGGGCCGTAACGGAAAGGCCCCGCGAAGCCGTGCTGGCGGAGGACGAACTCCATCTGCGGCTTCGTCAGCCCGACCCATGTCTTCTCCTCGATGTACTTGTCGACGGCTGCCTCCCGGGCCTCGATGACCAGCCCTACATGCTCGGTAGCCTGTGCCGATGTCATCGACAGCTCCTTGTCGCCAGGCCCGCAGGAGCCCAGCATCGTCGCCAGGGCGATCAGCGGCCAGATTCTCATTTTGTCTCTCCGTTGCCGGCGATGCCCTCGAGGCCGAAGGGATGACGCATGGCCTCTGGGCCGTTTCACGGACGAAGCTTATTCCAGCTTGAAGTCACAGGTCGCCTCAACGGCCTTGGTGGCGCCGACGGGCCAACAGGCCCAGGTGAGGCGGTAGCTCTCGCCGCGCTGAAGGTCCAGCGTCGCGCCGACGAACACGTATCCCAGCTTGTGCTTTTGGCGCAATAGTCCGCCCTGCGTAGGGGCAATGTAGAACTGCATGCCTTGCCACAGCGTGTTGTAGCGGTAGACGTCTGCGGTGCGGGCATGGCTCGTGTAGCTGTCTTTGGCAGAGCCGAAACGAAGCTGAAGAGTATCCCTTGGTTCCGAGAGCCTTTCGAGCTTGAAGTGCTCGGGGCCGGCCCGGTGGATCGGCAAGCCGGCCAGCCCCTCGAAGAACAAGACCTCCCCCCGAGAGAACAGTTCCGCCGAGGGGGTGGTCAGGAGTCGCAGCTTGACACCGGGCGATTCGGGATGCCTGTCGTTCGAGAAAGCCGGGAGGGTTTCGACGGGGGTATCTGGCGCGATCAGCTCCGGCTTGATGGTCCCAACGCTCAAGAAGAACTTGCCGTCCTCTTCGACCAAGGCACCCAGCAAGGCATTGATGGCTCTGTCGAAACCCGCTATGGCAGCGGCCTCGACAACAACTGACCTCGCGGTGACGTGGACGACAAAGGTGTCACCCGTCACCTTGTTTGTCATGGAGAAGAAGATCGTGTCAGTCGGCGCTTCGGAAGGCTTGAATGGGGTTGAAGAAGTCTCCCATTCCCAACCAGTTCGTTGTGTTAGTTCCCGCGCCAGCCTTTTCTCTATGTCCCCCATGCGTTGAGCCTGCCAAGAAGAAAGCGTTCTATCGCTGCGCTCAATGCGGGTCGTCTTGGCAAGTTCAAAGCGGCCCGAGCAACCTGTGATGGACGTCATGGCCAGAAGAAGAGCACAGCCGAGACGATGGGGTTTCATGGCAGTTCCTTTCGAGCTTGAAGTGCTCGGGGCCGGGCCGGTGGTTGGGCGATCCGGCGATCCCAATGCCGCCGATCGCGAACTGCGCCGCCGGTCGGTTCTGCCAAGTCCCCCGATCCCCTCGGGCCCTTGATCTGCGGTTCAGGGCGGAGCGTGACCTTCCACTCGTTGCCGTCGCGTCTCAACCCCACAACGGGCCCGTTACCCGAGGAGACCGTCGCGGTATCGCCTTGGATGACGACGCGCTGCTTTCGCGCGGTGAGCGCGTCTCCCAGGAAGACCCCCATTTGCCTGAGGAGTGCCAGGATGCGGTCGCGGTCGCCGGAATCCCGGAAAGCGGCGATCAACTCCTCGTCAGTAGGTCTCGCTTCGCTCATAGTTGGCTGTCTGTAAGATTAGACTCCGCGGGGGTGAGGATCTTTGCAGCTATCGAGCGAGGATTCCTGGCCACAACAGAACTCGCGGCGATTGGACATCGGGGGGCGCCCTTTTCGTTCCCCGTCTGCGCCATCGACGCGCAGACAGCCGGGTTGGCCCCGCTCACCAGCGCCGTCGAATCAGCGCCGGCCCTCGCCTACCTGCGCCTTCGCCGAAGGGGCGGGCAGGCACCGGCCGCCAGCAGCGCCAGCGTGGCCGGCTCGGGAATCGTAGCGGCGGGTGGGGGCGTTCAAGAAGGCCAACCCGAGATGCCAGATCAACCCGCGGTGGTGAGAATCCCGCGCGAGTGAGCCGGGCCACAAGCCGGGGCCACCCAGGTATAGGAAGATACGTGCTCCAAGCGGCCTGACTTGGTTTGGGGAACCGCCTGGGCTGCTGCAGGGAAGGCCCGGGGGCGGGATCCTGCCGTCACGCTTGGTGGGAGAACAGGCCGGCATGGACTCCAGGATACTATCGTAACTAATTTTACACACAGTAGTTGAGTTCCATTCGTCCGTTTTGGCCATGAGAGCTACGAAATAAAACGTATATTTTTCTTGCTTGGTACGAAACAAAACGTATAATCGTGCGTCAAAGGCCTCAGAGGCCAGGCCACTGCGTAACTCGGGAAGGAGATGTCCTCATGCCCCGCAGACCGTCGCCGCACCCGACCGAGGCCGAGCTGGAGATCCTCAACGTCCTCTGGCGCCGTGGCCCCAGGACGGTTCGGCAAGTTCACGAGGCCCTCCAGGCGGATCGTGAGACCACCCTGACCACCACCCTGAAGCTGCTCCAGGTTATGACGGAGAAGGGGCTGTCCACTCGCGACGCAGCGGCTCGGCCCCATCGCTATATCGCCACCAAACCAGAGAAGAGGACGCAGGCCGGACTGCTGGACGAACTGGCGCGGCGTGCCTTCGGCGGCTCCATGAGGAAGCTTCTGGTCCGAGCCGTGGAGGAGGGGGATCTGTCCGCGGAGGAACTCGACGACATCCAGAAACTCGTTGACAAGCTCCGCAAGGGCCAGCGGGGAGGCCGACCATGAGTTTCACTCAACTCTTGACAGGCCTTTGGGCCTCGCCGACGGTCCATCGCGTCGGATGGGCCCTGATTCACAGCCTCTGGCTTGCCGCCGCCGTCGCGGCCGTCCTTGCCGCGGTGTTGGTCATGCTTCGCCGGCGTTCGGCCAACGCGCGGTACCTGGCCGGGTGCGGCGCCCTGGTGGCCACGGTGGCCCTCGTCCTCGGCGCTATGGCCGTCATCCAGCCCCCCCTCGAGCAGGCCGCCGAGCAAGACCCGGTTTACGTGGAGCCCATCTCGCAGGATTCCCCTCATCGGGATGTGCGGCCGATGTCCCCCGTGGAGCCCGGCCGGGAGGACGTTGGTGCCACGCGCAGCGACACGGCGTCGCTGCCGCCAGCGGCATCCACTCCCGCGACCGTGGCCCCTTCGCCTGCGGCCCCCGTTGCGGCGGCGCCCACGGCTGCGGAGGTCGCCCCCGTCGCCGAGAGGGCGCCGGAGGCATGGACCGCGAGGGTATCGGCCATGCTGGAATCTTCGCTGCCGTGGATCGTCTCGGCATGGTCGGTGGGAGTCGGCGTGCTGCTGCTCTGGCATCTGGGCGGATGGCTGGCCGTGGGCCGTCTGCGGCGGCAGGCAAGAGAACCCGCGGCGGCCGGGCTGGTCGAAGTGGTCGCCAGACTATCGCGCGCCCTGCGTGTCAGCCGGCCCGTGCGGCTGCTGGAATCCGCTGTCGTCCGTGTGCCGACCGTGGCGGGTTGGCTTCGACCGGCGATCCTGCTGCCTGTCAGCCTGGCAACGGGGCTTACGTCCGAGCAGATCGAGGCCATCCTGGCCCACGAACTGGCGCACATCCGCCGCTGGGACTACCTGGTGAATCTCCTTCAGTCATTGGTCGAGACGTTGCTGTTCTATCACCCGGCCATTTGGTGGATGTCCCGTCGGATCAGGGCGGAGCGTGAGAATGCCTGCGACGATCTCGCCGTGGCGATGGGCCAGGAGCGGTCCACGTACGCCGAATCCCTGGCGCGCACGGCGGAAATGGCCTGCGCGGCCCGACACGGCGCGGGGGTCGTCTCTCGGGTAACGGTGGGTGCGGTTCGCCGGCCGTCGGGGGTGCGCAATCGCATCTTCCGGCTTCTGGACGGCGATAACGGCTCTCACGTTCGCTTCCCGGGGAGTTGGGCAGGCGCGCTGGCGACGGGGGCGGCCATCCTGTGCCTGGCCTTCTTGCTGATCCAGGCGGCCGCGGAGCCCAACCCGCCCTCCGGCGCGGCAACGACGCCGGAGACCGCCATCGATGAAACGCCCCCCCCGCCGCTCGCCGCCAAGGCGGGACAGGGAGTCACCTGGGGTAAGGTCGTCAACGGCCTTCAGGTGGGCGTTCGGCTGTTCCGCAGCGAGTACGGCTTCGACGATTCGTTCGTTGCCTCCGAGATCATCCTGCGAAACGTGTCCGATAAACCACTGACCGTAGCCAGGCCGGAGAACGCTGCGACCGCGAGGATACTCACCCATACGCGGCAGGCGGTTCCGACGGTCCCGGACCAAGGGTCGACTTGGCAGATCAGTCGCGAGCAGGCCGTCTTGAAACAAGGGGAGTCTATCACTGTTCGGGATCGCGAATTCCTATCCGGCTACCTGTTCTCGGGAGGGGGCAGGTACCTGCTTCAGGTTGAATACGAAGTCACCCCTGAGACCGGCAAGTCCCTCGACTGGGCCGATGATGGCAAGGATTTCGTGGGCTGGACCGGCAAGCTCGTCGCCGAGGCGCCGTTCACCATCGACGACCGTGGGGTCACCTGGGGCGACCACGTCGGCCCGCTGCGCGCGGGGGTGATCCTGGCGCCAATGGAGTACGGGCAGCCGGTTCGGATCACCGCGCTTCTGCGTAACGGCAGCGACGAGCCCGTGACCGTCCGCACGCTCGCCCTTGAGGGAAAGAACCCGCTCCTGCACTTCTGGAAGTTCATCGGCAAGGACGCTGACGGGAAGGTGCTGCCGGGGGTGGGCTTGGGCTATCCCCACAGTGGTAAGGGCCGAAACCCCGTCTCGACGACCATCCCGCCGTGGCGCTGCATCATCGTGCACGACAGCATTCCGGCCGATATCGTAACCGCGTGGATTAACGATGCGCGTATCCTGGGCAGCGGGAAGTTCCGTCTCGAAGCGCGCTTTGCCGGCCGTGAATTCAGCGGCAAGGAAGGATGGTCCGGCCAGGTTTCTACCGAGACCGACGCCCACGTGACCGTCACGCCTTGGGGACAGGAGGCCGGCAAACTCAGGACCCGGGTCCGGCTCGGTAAGCAGCGTTACCGCGTCGGCCAGGGCGTGCATCTTGCCCTTGACGTGCTCAACGCCATGGACACGGCGGCCCTCGTCGGCATGCAGGGCAACCTGGAGGCCGGCATCCTGGTAACCGACGCCGACGGCAAAGAGGTGACGAAGCTGCGGAAGAAGGGCAAATCAGGGATCGCCCACCGAATCCTCCAGGCACATGAGCGGACCCAGTTGACCGCGTACGGCTTGGACTGGCAGTACGACCTCCTCCGTCCCGGCCGTTATCGCGTGCAGTACGTCGGGCTGGAGGGAATCTTCGGCTGGCTTAGCCCGCTTCCTGCCAGCAATACCGTCGAGTTCGAGGTCGTCACCGACGGTGGGGGTGATGTCTCGTGGGGCCAATCCGTCGACGGCCTGCGATGCGGGTGGGTCCGCCCGGCCGGACCCGTCGCGGTCGGTAGCACGCCGGAAGTGGCCATGCGGGTGGAGAATGTCGGCAAGGGGCCCGCCGTGTTCAGCCTCACTTTGGCTGTGGGGGTCGGCCACTCTTCCACGAGTAACACCGGCGACGGGGGCGTGGACACCGCTGTCCTGGGCCCACGGATCACGTACGGCTCGAACGCCCGGCTGGCCAGCGTTCGGGAAGTGCGCACCGCTCTCCAGATTGAAACGCCCCAACGGAAGGATGACGACCCGCTGGTCGGTTACTACCATCTCAAACCGGGTGCACACCTAACGCTCCGCTGCGGTGTGTCATTGGATTCGCCGTCATCAACGGGAAGGCGGACAGGCTCGGTGGAAGTGAATGGTATCCTTTACCGCGACTGCAATCCGCTCGTTGACGATGCCAAGGATCTTCAAAACGCAAAGACACTGCACTGCCCGCCGCTTTGGCTGCAAGTGGGCGAGAAGGATGCGGGGATGTTTGCGGGTGCCCCGACGGCCGGCGAGATATCTCCCGCCGCGCCGCCGGACGTGAAATGGGGTCAAGCCGTCGCTGGGTTGCGGTGTGGATTGACCGGCAGCAAGCCCGATGTGCCGATGGGATCGAAGGTGGACTTCATGCTGCACCTCCAGTTCGATCCCAAGACGGCCGATCCGAAGGTCGGCGTCCTTAACCGGACGCGGCCGCATGTGTTCGGAGTGGACCTGACCTTTACCGACACGAAGACCGGCAAGACCTTCCAGCGGGCGGCATTTGACATCGGGATGATTCGACCACAGGTCCGCGTGCCTCTGGCGGGCAAGCCCCTCGAGCCGGAGAAGCTGGAGGTCTACCTGCTGACCCACACCGGCGAGCAGCTCCCGGCGGGCACGTACTCCGTGACGGCCACGTGCGACGTCGATCCTAGCCGCGTGCGGGTTGAGCCGGCCCCGAAGGACCAGTCCCGCGCCTGGGCCGGGCGAATCGTCTCCGGGCCGGTGCCGCTGACCGTCACGCCGGCCGAGCCGAGAACGGTCGAGCTCGAGGTCCCCGCGTCCCTGGTCCTGCTCTCCCACGACGGCCGGCTGGCCTGGGACTTCAACGAGAAGGACATGGCCACGGTGTCGCTCCGGGTCCGCCCGGGGTTCAACGTGGTGTACCGGCTGTCCTGGCATCTGCTCCTGAACGACAAGCCTCCTGCGATGGCAGGCGGCTTGATCGAGGGCGGCTACGGGGGATTGATGCGACCCGACAGGGGCAACTTCCTTGTATTGCCGGCGGCCAGCAACCGCGTCCTCGACGGTGAGAGCCTCAGGGTCGTAGCCGACCTGGAGATCATCGAGAACTCGTTCCCCGGCCAACAAGGGTGGTCGCCGGTGGGCCCGGTGCTCCACAAGGCCCGCCTTGAAGGTGTGGCCACCAAGGGCACCGTCGCCAACTTTGCCAGGTTGCCCGAGGATACCTGGGGTGCGGCCGTGGACGGCCTGCAGACCCGCTTGGCCGTCCCGCAGGGCGGCGACAGGATGCGCCTGGCCGACACCGACCTGTTCCTCCTGCTCCGGAATGTCTCGGCGGCCAAGATTGCGCTGGACGGGATCGGCGACATCTGGCATTTCGTGACCGTCAAGAAAGACGGGGTGACCGACGTGCCCGGCCTGAAGCCCTCGGACCCGGCCGCGGAGAGGACCCAACTGACACCGGGGCAATGGACCGAAGCGGCCACAGCAAAGCTGAACAGGATCGTGGACCTCAAGCCCGGAACGTACACGCTGCAATGGCGCGTCCCGGCCGGGAAGATTTCGCCGACGCGGCGCGTGCCCCCGCCGTCCAACGTGCTGCACCTGAAGGTGGCCCGGCGCCCGGACGGTAGACTGGCCGTCACGGAATTGCCGGCGCCGGCGGACGCCTCAAAGGGCAACCCTCCAACCGCCTGGTCTCCCACACGGCCGGCGGCGAACACTACGGTCCGCGATGCCACACCTGCGGGCACGGGCGAGGCGACGGAACTCGACCGGCAGTTGGCCCGATTGAAGCACAGCGACGATGGCGAGCGCTACCGGGCGACCCTACGGTTGGCGGACCTGCGCGACAAACGCGCGGCCGGTCCGCTGGTGGCGGCGCTGACCGATGAGAACAAATCGGTGCGCATGTCGGCGGCGTACGCGCTTGGCCGACTGGGCGACCGGCAGGCCATCGAGCCGCTGGTGGCCGCGCTGGCCGATAAATCTGCCCACGTGCGGGCCGAGGCCGCCAAAGCCTTGGCCGGATTCGGCGACCGGCGTGCCTTCGCCCCGCTGACAGCGTCCCTGAAAGACCCGGACGTGCGGACCCTCGCAGCGGTCGGGCTGGGCATATTCGGCGACAAGCGCGCCGTGGAGTTGCTCATCCCGGTCCTGGGCGACAAGGACAGTCACGCCAGGCGGGCCGCCGCCCAGGCACTGGGACGGCTGCGCGATCCGCGGGCCTTCGAGCCGCTTCTGGCGGCCATGAAGGACGAAGACCAGCACGTCCGGGGAGCCGCGATCGTGGCGTTGGGCATCCCCACCGACGCCCGTGCCGTCGAGCCGTTCCTGGTGGCGCTGACCGATGACTCCTGGTGGGTGCGACGTTACGCGGCCGACGGGCTGGGCCATCTGGGCGACCGGCGGGCCGTCAAGCCCCTTATCCGTGCACTGAGAGACAAGTGGGAGGCCGTACGGGCCTCCGCGGCCCGGGCGCTGGGGGACCTGGGCGACAAGGCCGCCGTCGGCCCGCTCACCGCGGCCATGAGAGACAACGCCACGATGGTCCGTGCCCTCGCCGCCGAGGCGCTGAACAAGCTCGCGGACCCCCGTGCCGCCCGGTCGCTGCTGAGAGCCATCGAGGACGAACAGCATCACGTGCGGCTGGCCGCGGCGGTCGGACTGGGCACGCTCCGCGAGCCGCGTGCGGTGGGGCCGCTGATCACGTTCCTCAAGGACGGCAGGAACGGCGTCATTGCCAAGCGCCAGGCGGTCGAGGCGTTGGCGAAGATCGGCCCGCCGGCTATCGGGCCGCTCATCGCGACCTTGGGGTACCGAGACTCCGGCGTGGGAACCCGGGCGGCCGAGGCGCTGGGGAAGATCGGGCCCCCGGCCGTCGAGCCCCTGATCGCCGCATTGGGCGACGAGCACTCCTGGGTGCGAGTCTGTGCGGCCGAGGCGCTCGCGGAACTGGGCGACCGGCGCGCCGTCGGTCCGCTGATCGCGGCGTTGAAGGACCCCAAATGGCACCAAAGGCACCGGGGGGCGTGGGCCTTGGGTCGGCTGGGCGATAAGCGGGCGGTCGAGCCACTGCTGACGGCGGCGAAGGGCGCCACCGGGCAACTGCGGATCGAGGCGGCGGTCGCGCTGGGCCGGCTGGGCGACCGGCGAGGCTTCGAGCCGCTGGTCGCGGCGCTGACCGAGAAACGGCGGCCCGATAGCGAGGAGGCGATGCCGAGGGGGGAGGACCCCTACGGCCGGCTTCGGTGTATGGCGGCGGAAGGGCTTGGCCGACTGGGCGATAAGCGCGCCTTCGAGCCGCTGGTCGCGGCGCTGACCGGCGAGCGACCTAATCTGCGGGCCGCCGCGGCCGAGGCGCTGGGCCATCTGCATGACCTTCGCGCGCTGGATCAGCTACTCGGTGCACTGATGGATGAGAAACCCGCCGTACGGGCGGCGGCGGCCCAGGCCCTGGGCCGGCTGGGCGATAAGCGTGCGGTGGGGCCGCTGCTGAAAGCCTTGGCATACCGCAGGGATTCCTCGGTGCCGTATGCGACCGCCGAGGCCTTGGGCAAGCTGCGGGACGGGCGAGCGCTCGATCCGCTGGTCGCGATGCTGAAAGACCCCAGCAGATTCGGGAGGGATGCGGCGACCCGGGCCTTGGGCGAGCTGGGCGACCGGCGCGCCGTCGCGCCCCTCATCACCGCGCTGACCGGCGGGATCGGCTCCACCGCCCTGGCGGCGGAGGCCTTGGGGAAGCTGGGCGACGCCCGCGCCATCGAGCCGCTGGAAGAGGCCCTCAAGCTCCACGTCGAATGGCACATCCGCCATGCCGCCGCCGAGGCGCTGAAGCGAATCCGCCCGGGCCGCGGCGCCGTGCCGGCCGTGCCGGCCGGGAACGCGGACCGCGGCCCGGCGTGGAGCAACGCGATCGGCGGCATCCAGGGCCGATTCGTTGCCGAGGGCACGACCTTCAAGCAGGGCGAGCCGTTCGACATCAAGCTGCAGGTGCGGAACGCCGGAACCAAGGCCGTACGCTACGCCTCCGACCTGAAGGTCACCGACCCGGACGGGACCCCGGCGATCGGCCTGTCCGAGAGCATGCAGATCAGCTATTCGGGGCCGTGGCGGCCCAGCCATCCGCTGCTGAAGGCGGGCGAGATGATCGAGACCGACCTCGACTATCTGCACACGAGCTTCTACATGCGAAAGGTCGGCAAGTACCGCCTGCGGTGGGAAACCACGGAGGTCTGGCCGTACGACCCGGCCAAGGAGGCTGAGCTGGCCAAGCGCAACACGGGGCCCCTCGTGGAACTGTCCGCCGGCGGCTTGGACGAATGGTCGATCTCGAAGGCAGCGGCCGATGAGCCGAAGGGCCTCCCTGCCCCGCCCCGACCGGCGGTGCGAGAGATCGTCGTCGAGGTGACCGCCGCCCCGGGCGGCGGGCCGGGGCGAGATCTGGTCGGACCGATGCTGAAGATCATGCCCGACGGCTGGTCGATCAACGGGGCCGGCCAGACGCACGTGGGCTTGGTGCACCGTCCGACACCGAACCACCTGTCGAACAGCGCGTACCTGAAAGTGTATGCCCGCGACAAGCCGGACGCGAAACTGGCGGCCCGCAAGTCGGTGACGCTCCTCGGCAAAGGCAAACTCGGACACGTGTATCTCGCCAAGAGCCTCGGCGACCCGCTCGGTCGTTGGAACCATGCCGCCCACGACATTGCCGTCGCGCTGGGAGTGACCAACCCCCGCCCGGTGAGGCCCGCCGGTGCCGACTGGGGCCGCGTGGTCTGCCGAATCCTCGCCGACTGTCTCCGGGAGTCCGAGAAGATCGAATCGCTCCAGCGTGTCCTGGGCGGCGTCCCGACACGGCCGCCGCACGAGCGGCACATGCGTATCCACATCGAGTCCAACCTTGTGCCGCCCACGAAGAGCGCCGGCGCGGCCAGGAAGGACCCCGGGTCCCCCTACTACCGCGTGAGCCTGAGCGTCCGCCCCGCCGGAAAGACGGGGCAGCTCGAACTGAGCGCGGCGGACAGGTCGATCCGGTGGGACGGCAAGGTTGCGGTCCGAGGATACGCCGTCGAGCACCTCGGCGTGGAGATCGTCATCACGGTCCTGACCGATGACGTCCCGTTTCGCCGGGCACTCAACGCGATCTTCGACCGCCAGATCAGCCGCGCCCTGCTCGCCCACGCACCGCCCGGCCCGCGGCCGGCGAACGGCTGGGACATGGAAAACGCTGAGCAGCGCCGCGAGAAACTGCTGCCGCTGTTCCGGGCTGCGGAAACCGGAGATCTGGCGGCCGTGAAGAAGGCCGTCGGGGCCGACCCGGAGCTGGCTGCGCAGCGGTACCCGTGGCCAAACAGTTCCTACCTTCTGCAGGGCGTATTGGCGGGACAGCCATCCGCACGGGCTGCGGCCGATGGCGGCACGGCTCTTCACGTCGCGGCGGCGGCCGGGCACAGGGAGGTGGTCGAGTATCTCCTCGCCAAGGGCGCTGACGTCAACGCCATGGACAGCCGAAGGTGTACGGTGCTCCATTACGTCGCCGCGCCCCCGCCACCGCCGCCTGGGTGGAGAATATGGAACGGGAAGACGGCCAAGGCCTTCCGAGACTCCGCCTACGCCTCTCAGCGGGAATTGCTCGACCGGCGTACGCAGGCCGCCTCGCTGTTGTTGGGGAAGGGGGCGAAGATCGACCAGCCGGACAGGCGCGGGCTAACGGCCCTGGCCGTAGCGGCCGAGAGCAACAACCGTCTCGTCGCGGAGTTTCTTCTGAAGCACGGGGCGAAGCTGGATATATACTCCGCCGCCCACCTGGGGCCGACCGACCGGCTGGCGGCGCTGCTGGGGGAGGCGCCAACGCTGCTGGACACCCCCGGCCCGGCCGGACAGACAGCCCTGGCGATTGCCGCATCCCGCGGGAACCTGGAGATGGCCCGGATGCTGATCCGGCGTGGGGCGGCAGCCGACGACACGGGGGAATACAATTCCCCCCTGGCGTGCGCGGTGAGGTCGGAAGCCGCGCCTGTGGCCAAGCTGCTGTTGGAGGCCGGCGCCAAGCCGGACAAGGCGAAGCTATCGGGAAGTCCAGCCCTGTCGTGGGCTGCCCGGCACGGAGATATCGCGATCGTGAAACTGCTGGTGGAGCGCGGGGCCCGCCTCGACCTGTCCAGCCCGAACATCGGCGTGCCGGTCTGCGCAGCGATAATCGGCGGGCACAGCGAGATCGTGCAATACCTGCTGGACAAGGGCGCCGACATCAACGTCGGGCGTAAGGCGGGCGCGAGAACACCGCTGCAAACCGCGGTGAAACTCCGCAGGCTGAAGATCGCACAGGATCTGCTCCGGCGCGGCGCAACGGTGGACGTCTTCAGCGCGGCCGGCCTGGGTAGGGTCGATCGACTTGGCGAGTTGCTGCCGGATGATCCCGGCCTCACCCGTCAGACGGACCGCGAGAAGGGCTCGCCCTATGAGAACGGCGAGGGAACGCCGCTCCATTGGGCGGCAATGGCCGGCCAACTTGAGGCCGCCAAGGTGCTCCTGGCCTCCGGGGCCGACGTCAACACCTCGGCCGGATTCTACGGTCAGACTCCTTTACACACCGCGGCGGCAAATGGCCATGCGGAGACGACGAAGTTCCTCCTCGAGCGCGGAGCAAAGGTGGACGCCAGGCAGAAGTACCACCGTCTTACGCCGCTTGCCGTGGCGCTGCAGCAGAAGGACAACGAGAAGGTCGTACAGATCCTTCTGGACCATGGCGCCAACCCCGAGGCGATCGTTGGCGACCCTTCCGGTAAGACGCGCCGGGTTATTGACGGCCGCAGAACATTCGGCGACGTCACGCCGGATGGAGAGTCGATCACCTACGACGTCAGCCGGGAATACGAACTCATCGAGCGACACCGGAATCGACGTTCCACCACGCGGCCGGTTGACAAGCCGGTGATCAGATCGGAAAGGACGCAACTGCCGACGGCAGCATTGCGTTTCGAGCTGCATGCAAAGGCTCACGCGACGCACGGGCTGTACGCTATCGCGCGGGCGCCCCGCGCGGCGCGTCCTGACGCCTTGCCGGACCTCTACCGCGACGCCGCCGGCGGGAAGATTAGCAGAGGCTGCTCCGAACTGATCGGGCGTTTTGAGGTCCCCCTCTCGGTGGGCGGCGAGTTCCATGTCAGCGAGTTCTCTCGCGTCGGGAACCGGATCACGGCCGAGGTCCGTTACGCCCCGGTGCTTCAGCAGCAGATGTCCAAGTCCGCCAGTTGCTACGTCAATGCGCCTTTGCCCAGCATCCTGCCGCCGGGGCGCTACTACGTGCGCATTCGTCTGACGGAGTACGCGCGAGAAGCCGATAAGCCTATTGCCGCCTCCAAAACCAAGATTGGCTCGCGCGGGCCCCTGACCTGCTTCTTCGACGTCCCAGACAAGGACGCCAAAGCCCCCAAGACCGCCCGGCTGTTGCCCGGGAGCAAGCTGTCTCTGCAAGAAACGATGAAACCCTTTTCCTTCGTGGTCGTGTGCGAGGCCGTCAGCGATGCGCCCATCATCTTCGAAGGCCCCGGCACCTACGTCACTCAGCAGCATGTGAAACTGTTGGACCATCTGGCGGGTGCCGCGGGAAGGCCAAAGGAAATCACACTCAAGTACTCCTGGACGGACACTCCCTCGCGGCGCGAAACGTTCCTGTCCAAGGGCCGGAAGGTCATCTGGGTGGTCTCATCGCATGCCGACAGCGGGAAGGTGTACTACGTCGGCGACAAGGCCCTGCCGGACACGCCGGAAAACCGGGCAGCCGTCAAGGCGCAGGACGAGGTGTCGCGGACCCGCAACTTCATGCTCTACGGCTTCAAGGTCGACGCCACGCTCGAAGGCCGCCACTGGCCCGTCATGGCCAGCGTCGGCGTTGTGAACTCCCGATTCGACGAGGTGAAAGCGATCGAGAAAGACATCAGTGCTCTGATCCACAAACGGTTGGAGGGTCTGCGCAAAGATGACATAACAACGTTGGCGAAGGTCCGATCGCTCGGTAAGGAGATTCTCGATGCCGTCAACGCGAGATTCAAGGGAGAGCCAGTGCGACATGTCGACCTCCAACTGGCCGTCAAGTAGCGCGAAGAGCATCTCGCTTGGGTTTCTCGCTTTCCTGTTCTTTTTGTGCGGCGGGTGTGCAAGCGTTCCGTCAGGAGAACGCGCAGGCCTGGGTAGATGCCAAGGAATGTTAAGGTGCGGGATGGGAGGGGGATCGGGATACCTGGAGCCGTCGAGGTGGCCGACCGTTCGCCCAGCATCACGCGCTTTTGCAATCAATTAGGCATTTTGTGTACGTGCGCATGCCGCCAGCGAATTGCCCTGGGACGACCGTTGCGTAAGCGACACGCGCGCGCCCGCACAATTGGGCAGGGGGGGTTCCGTGTGCAGCAGGAAGAATGCTGCACGCCCTGCGAACTGGCCGGCAAGAACACCTATACGATGTCCGCGGATCTCCCACCGGATTTCCATGTCCCCGGATGTCCCTTGTCGATGGTTCTACACACCAGACCCTAACGGCCGGGGGTGCGCTGCTCCCACGTGGCCAGCAGGCGTTTAGCCTCTTGGGCGGCTTTGGTATTGGGGTAGAGCTGGAGGCACTTGTGGAGGGCGGCGGTGGCCTTGTCGACGAGTTCGCCGGTGTGATACATGCGGGCCACGGCCAGGAGTTGGGTGGCCTTCTCTTCGGCGGTAGCCGGCTTCGCCGGAGGGGTGGTTCCCGCGGGGGGAGTGCCCTTGGGAGGTGTCGGCGGCGTGGGCGGCTGGACTGGCCCACCGGCGGCGGGCCTGCGGCGCCCGGCGGTCGGGGCGGGCGGCACCTTGATGGGGCCGGAGCGGTCGCCAAGGCAGACGACTCCGCCTTCGGCCAGCGAGACGTACAGTCGCCCGTAGGCGGCCGCCATGCCGTCCCAGACGGGCTTGCCGCCGAGGGTGTGCTCGCCGAGGGTGCTGCCGTCTTCGGCGGAGAACACCAGCAGTCGCCCGTTGGGTTCGGCGACGTAGAGTCGGCCCTCCGCGTGGACCATGGCGACGATCTTGCCGACGTCGGCGGACCACTTCTTCGGCAGTGAGGCGAGGTGGAGGTAGGGTCCCCATTCTCGCCCGCCCGAGGTAGGGGGTGTGTCGGTAAGGGCGTACGCGTGGAGCCCGGAATCGACGTTGCCGCCATCGCGGCGGGACAGGCCGTTGTGCGGCGGCGGGCCGTACAGCGTGCCGCCGCTGGCGACCCACAGCGGCCTCTTCTGGCTCCGCCGGTTCATGGGCGTGCCGTAGGCCCAGAGTCCCATCGGCAGGTACGCGCCCGATTCGTTCCGATGGAAGGCCCCCGCGCCGCGGTCGACCTTGACCTGAGGGGTGCCGCTGCTGATGCGTATTCGAGCGCGGGAGACGGCAAGGGACTCCTCGCCGTCGAGCACCGCCATATCCATCGGGTCGTAGTCCCACCCCAGGCGCCCGTACCAGCGTTTGATGTTGTAGTCGTTGACGGCCGTGCGCCAGAGCACCTCGCCGGTGGCCGGCCGCATCGCCTGGACCTGCACGCCCCCGTCGGCAAGGGCGGATCGGCCGGCGGCGACGAAGGCGACCCCCCGATGGACCAGCACGCTGCCAGGGACCGGCCAGGCCGACTCCAACTGCCCCCACGCCACGATTCGCCGGTCTTCGGGGCCCACGCGCCGCCGCCAGATCAGGGCGCCGTCGGCGGCATCGAGGCAGTAGACCCATCCGCTTCGGGTGCCGAACAGGCACAGCCCGTCATGGTAGGTAGGGGGGGTGTCGATGCGGCCGTTGGCGAGGAATCGCCACCGCTCCTTGCCCGCCTTGGCATCCAGGGCGACGATCTCATGGGCGTCCGGCAGGGCGACGAATACCGTCCCGGCGGCGATCGTGGGGGCCGTGATCGGCCCCATGACGTACGGGTTGCCGCGCCACTCAGGGGCCATGGGGCTCTTACTGTCCGCCGCGGCGCGGGTCGCCCATAGTACCCGGGGCTTGGCGGCGACGGGAGAGGCCGTGCTGCCGCTGCGCCAGGGGTCGTGTCGGTAAACGGGCCACTCCCGCGAGGCCCCCCCCTCCCGTGTGGGCTTGGCCGGACTGGCGGGCCAGGCGGGGCCTCTGACGACGGCGCCGCCTCCCGAGGCGCCCGCTCGGCCGGGGGAGGACGTCACGTCGGGGGCCAGGCCCATGCATCCCTCGATCATCGGGTAACAGACGCAGTGGCTCCTGCAGCCCTTGTAGGTGTACAACAGCCCGTGGGCGGGGATCCAGCCGGGGAACCCGCCGCTCCAGCCGCACTCCCCCTTGGTGATGGCGTTCCTGACCTCCTTGCCGGCCGCGATGTGGCTGAAGTTCAGCTCGCCTCCGATAAGGAAGCGCTCGGTCGCCACCGGCGGATAGCAGTGCCCCCCGCCGCCAGGGATGCGTCGGCCCGGCTGGCCGGAACGCAGGTCCAACTGAGTGAAGCCGCGGGAATGCACCCACAGCCCGTCGGCCACGAAGAAGGCCTTGGCCTGCTTGTTATGGCCCATGCCGGGGCGGTAACTGTGACTCCACAGGTACGTGCCATCGGCGGCCGAGAGAAGGTAAAGGGCGTTGCCTTCGACATCGTCGTTGAAAGAGCCCGTCTCATAGGCGAGCAGGCCCTTGCTGTAGGAGCATCCGCTCGCGTTGGCCAGCCAGGGCTGCGTCTTGCTTCGCCAGAGCTCCTTGCCGCTGGCGAGGTCGACGCACACGGCCGAGCAGGCGCCGCCCCGCCTGGGGTTGCCCACTACGAAGAAGACCTTCTTCTCGCCGATGACGACGCACTTGGAGGCGTCGGCCCGCACGGTCCATCGCGGCCGGGAACTCTCCGCCACGTACGCGCGCACCTCGTCACCGGTCGCCACGACGAGTGTGTCGCCGGAAACGAGGATGGTTGCGTTGCGGTCGGCAGGGCCATAGG
>SDBU01000542.1_pt1 | contig 52507 bp, 126 predicted proteins | sample 2277071 | NCBI WGS metagenome assembly SDBU01 (sample SAMN10397929, study PRJNA504765) | marine sediment metagenome | isolation source: marine sediment core GS08_GC12, 126 cmbsf | place: Arctic Ocean: Gakkel Ridge, Loki's castle | collected 2008
TTTATCGCAGACATACAAATGAGTGATGACACACCGGAGGTGATCTGGCATAGTCCAGACTGTTCGCCAGAACAGCCGACTAGATTGTTGCTCTACAGCAATTGTTTCCGGTGTCGCAAGTTGCATCTCATAGTTATGCCTTCATCCCGCCCACAAGAGTGTAGAGATGAAGACCTTCCTTGTTCCCTGGATATACCCCCTGATGAAGAGTAACGTTATTTCCTAGCACCCGATTCAGCGTTTTCATCGCCTCGTCGAGAGCCGCCTGGGGAAGATCGTTTAGCGTTTCTGCATCCGCTACCAGAATCCCCGCTGCATGTGTCGCCGTGGACAGATCGAACTCTTCGCCAAGAAGGTTCTTCTTGACATTGCTTCGAATCGCGTCACATAGCTCTGAAGTATTGGTGTATTCCTTGATCTTCGCGAGACCAAACACCAAGTTGCCCGAGTTCAACACACTCTCGTAGTCTGCCTTGTCGAAACTCACGAACTGGCTGACGTTGGCCGAGATGATATTGAAGATGTCAAACAGGCCACAAAGGTTCGAGTTGGCGATCTTCCAGAACTGGGCCACGCCTGCGCGCGGGAAGCGCTTGTTGATGAGTTCGTTGTCTACTACAACAACCGGACTCACCTTTCCGCTCTTCTCCAGTTTCTTCAGATCGACCATGAGGTCAGAGAAGTTCTCCTGAACCTGCGCACCCTCAGAAGCCTTGGGCTTGCTGACGATGAGACCTACCGACCTGGGGTTCTTGCCGTGATCGGACATGAACTGCCGGGCAATCTCCACCAGACCAACGGCGCACCCTGTACCGGTTCCGCCACCGCCACCGATGGTGATGAGGATTCGATCCACGTCTTCGCCAATGTAGTCCCTGATGGCGTCCCGGACGCATTCGCCGTTCTTGGCAATCGCGACACGAGCCACAGACGGGTCTTTTCCTGCGCCAGAAGCCTGACCCTCACCTGTGGGCAGAACGACCTTCTTGGAAGCGGTCTGGCCACGAAAGTCGGCCTCGGTGGTATTCACGAGAACAACTCTTCGGTGCCCTAGAGCCCAGAACTGACTGGCAATCCTGCCTCCGCCCTGTCCCGCACCGATGATGCCAAAGCGTACTGCGTACTTCGTGGCATCGTCTTCTAGGCTGGGCAGTTCAGCATCTAGTTGCACATCTTGGATGTCCGGCAAGTCGATGGCATCGAAAGCCTCGCCTTCAATGGTAGCCGGGGCCTCTTCTTCTGCGCCCTCTTCCGGCGTGATTTCGTCTTCGTTCATTGCCATTCTCCTCACCTTAGAGATAAGTTGGTCCTCAGTGCCTTTAGTCTAAGAACGGTCCCGTGGGGGCCTATTCAGAGATTTTTGTTTTAACGGCCTCAAACGTGCTCAGGGCGTCTTTTCGCTCCGCGTCTGTGGCGTCTCTAGTGGCCACGGGCTCCACGCCCTGCGGCCTCACGAAATCGTCGCAGAACTCCACAGGGAAAAACCAGTCAGCCCCTTGCGCAAAGGCTTGCATCTGCGGACAACGCCGCATCAACTCTTCCTCTGTCACAACCCAGAACTTGCCACGCTGGGTATTCTCGTCTCCCGGCAGCGTTCCGTACATTTCGTCCTCTACCGGCGTGGCGGTCTTGGTCTTGAACTCCAAGTCGGACAGTGAAAAACCTCGGGTCGCCTCATTGGGATCGACCAAGATACGGATCCAGTTAACCCAGTCTCGTGTTTCACTCATTAGAACTACTCCTCTCCTTCTTGGGTTTCATTACTCGGGAATTGTCGAACAGACCAAGTTCCTTCAAGGCTCGATACTTAATGGCCCTTCGTTGTTCAGCTTTGGTAATGCCAGCGAAGCGCAAGGCCAGTTCGCGCCACTCCTTGTAACTGTTGACGTAGAGATCGTTCTCGTCCTGTCCGGTTTTCTTCATGACGAACTCGGTGAACTCCGGCACGTCCTCTACTTCGAGGCGTAGGAATTCGAAAAAGCACTTCTCGTCCTTACCGATCCTTCTGGCCAGATCCATAACTTCGATACTGCGGTCTTCGGGCTCGCCCAGTCTCTTCTGAATGTGCATCCACTCATCATCCACAGGAGAGTCCATCGAAATGGTCGTGATCTGGTACAGCCTCGCGTCTGTGTCCACCTTTGCAAGACGCCTGTAGTCATCAGAGGTGTTCTGCTTGATTAGCAAGAAGGCCGCGTTCCACATGGATCGCTTGGTATAGTTCAAACACTTCTCGTAGGCAAACTTCCCATCTAGCATCTCCCAGTCATACTTGAGCGCCACCCTGTAGGCAACGATTCGGAGGAAGCTGACGAGATCCTCCTTGGAGTAACAGGGGTCATACTGGGAGATGAATCTCAGCTTCGAATTGACGATCGACTTCATCGCCTTCTCGCAATCCTCGACCACCTTGTGAACACCTTCCTCGTTAGGCAGATGCACGTACTTGGTCTTTCTCACCCAACTACGGATCTTCTTTCGATTCTCCTTAGTCAGAGAGTCCAAGCACACCTGCACGTCCTCCTCAGCCACTTCGTAGTGAGCGAGGTTCACGTTCCTGAACGAAACAGTGCGATAAACAGCTCGCCAAAGGCGACCCATCACATAGTAGCTGGCCTCCAGATGGTCTTTTCGAAACTCCGAAAGAGTGCCTTCGTACTCGTAACGACGATCAATCTTTCTGAAAGTTCGACCGTCGTTGAAACCTAGAACATAGTCCACCAGGGTTTTCAAAACCTCCTCGTTCAGAGGCTCACCCTTCTCTTTCTGTTTCTTTTCGTCAAGCAGATCCGAGAGCACTTGTAGCTTGTTCTGGAACACGGGTTCGACCTTCCTTGGAAGAACCATACGACCACGGCAGCGAATCTCCCCGCCTGACCGTCTGACTGCTTTCGTCAAGACCGTGCGACTATGGCCAAACTCTTCCCGCATTCCCTCCAGCGGAACTCCCCGCTCGTACCGGGTCCTTATGGCCCTGCATTCGGCATCAGTAAGTTTTATCGGTTTCGGCATCAGCTCCGCCTCTTCACAGCTTCAATTTTTACCAACATAAAGCCACCATCCAGTTCTTCGTAGGAACAGATAAATCGCTTGCCCAGTTTCTTGCCGTATGTATAGACAAAGGAGTGAATCGAGGACTTCGGAATCTCCGTCCGAATCTCCGCTCCAATTCCATTTTCAAAAAATATCTTCCAAGGAGTTCGTCCTCCGCCTGTAGTTCTCCTCTTCCTCTTCCTCTTCGCCGTCAACTCTCGAACCCGTTTGATGTACTTCTGTTCCGCAATTCGCTTCTTGGGTTGCTTAGCCATTGTCATACTTCTTCAAAGGTATTAGCACAACCCGGAACCCATCCTGGGTATCCGTGATAGTGATTCCTGTTTTGACACCAAGCATCCGCTCCCAGTCCGCAACCAAGTTCTCAAGATCTTCTTGGATGCAGATCCTAGCGAATTCACGCTCGTTACGGCTCTCGAACATCTCCTCAAGAGCCTTACGAGTGATGTCCGCAATCTGGACTCCAGGCATCGCATCCAGCATCTTATGGTGACGCGGCTTTAGCGCGACTGAAATAATCCTACGATCATCGCCCATAGTGAGGGCCTCTCAGCAGTTACACCGTGAACTACGTTCTCCGCCTCTTCCAGAGTCTCGTAGTCCGTGGTGTCAAGTTCTTCTTCGTCTTCTCTTCGTTTCTTGCTCCGAATCATACGGTCCACAACGTGTTGTACCTCGTCTTCGAATTTGCCCCTTGGCATAGTTCCCAACAAACCCACAAACCACAACAAGCCTTCCATGTCGTCCAGCCCCGAAATACCCAGATCCATTCCGGGCTCCCAGGGCTCAACATGGGCAAAATATCCCGCTTCGTCAAGTACAGCCTGAAAAGCGTCAGCACGCTCCTCTGGCGTAGCATGAAGGCCAGGACGAAAACCGTTCCAGGCTTCCGCCTGGACGATTAGATAAACGAAGGTCTGCGCGACCTGATCCAGCCGTGTCACCGCTCGATATCAACTTCGGGCTGGGAAAACGTCTCCGAGACCAGCTTGCCGCACTCGTCGTGGACAGAATAGACGGTCCTGTTGAAGTCACCGAACTGCTTGCGCTCGCTAGTAATGGTAATAGCGCCGTCGCAGCTCTCGACCGTAGTCAACAGCTCGCTAGCGACCACACCCGGGAAGAGCCTGGGGACCGTAACGAACGTCACTGTGTTCTTGAACTCGCCCTCAAGAACTACCTCCTCGGCCGCGTCCTTGTACGCGGGAGGAATTCTCTTAACGTCATCCGTAAAGGAAATCGTTCCGTCACTATCCACGTAGCGGAAAATATCGCCCGCATAAGCGGCCGTGGCCAACATCAGAATCAACGCAACTGCTACAACTATTTTACGCATCTTTTTCTCCTTCGTATCTATCCAACAACTCATCCGTAGTCACCGTGGAGGTGCCACTCTTGCCAACAGCAATGCCTGCGGAGACGTTAGCCAGTTCAAGAGCCTCAACCCACGTAGCACCCCCTAGACGGGAAAGAACCAGAGTGGCCATTGAAGTATCGCCAGCCCCGGAAACATCCACAACATCCACGGGAGAGGGAACCACCCAGGCTTCCTCGTCCTTTGTAAAGAGGGACATCCCGTCCCTCCCCCTAGTCACCACAACAGCTTCGGCTCGCGTGTACTGTAGCATAGAACGACCCCATCGCTCAGCTAGGCCCTCGAACTCCTTACCCACAACCCCAAAGGCTGACATGGCCTCCGGCAGGTTTGGTTTCACAAGGGCTGCCCCTTTGAAGAAAGGCCACAGATCAGATTTCGGATCAACAAACACAGGAATATTGCTGTCCTTAGCCAGCTTCATCAGCTCTCTAACCAAGAAGGGCGTTACAGCTCCCTTCGCGTAATCTTGAACGATAATCGCGTCAACATAATCGTGTGCAGCAATCCTTTCGAGGATTATCTTGGCTTCGTGTTCGGATGCAAGCTCTGTGGTCTCGCGATCAAACCTCAGCAGGTGCTTGTCCTCCGCTACGTAACGAGTCTTAGCTGTGGTCGCTCTCTCGCACATGAGCAAAATATCATTTATCTTGCCGTGCCCAATTAGACGTTGGAGTTCTCGACCCTCTTCGTCCCGTCCCACCAAACCCGTCAGATGCACTGCACGCGCACCTAGAGACACCAGATTGGTGGCTACGTTACCCGCGCCTCCGAGCATCTTCGTCTCTCGCTCGAAATCCAACACAGGGCAGGCGGGTGACTCTGGGGACAGGCGCTCCACGTTCCCCCAGACAAATTGGTCGAGCATTACATCCCCAACTACCAGAAGATGCTTATCGAAGTTGCCTGTCAGCTCTTCTACTCGTGATCTAATCATCTAGTACCCGTTGCGTTGCGTTGATAGCGGTTATCGGTACGGAGATACCGCCCCAGCGTAATTCCGTCAACTAGGTCCCGGACAAGTTTCTTTGGATCCTCGCCCAGCATGATGCCAATACGCCGAAAGCACTGCCAAGCAAGAAACGCACCCTCAAGATCGAAATCTTCATTGAAGGTGGAATCCTGCTCACGGCCCTGCTCATCGACCAGAATAAATCGTCGGTCAGACATAGAAACCCCAGGGTAATACTTTAGTCTAACGCCGGGAATTGCGCTTGGCTCTCTTCCGGGAGGCAGCTTGCTTCCGCTTCTTCTTGACACTGGGCTTCTCGAAGTATTCGCGTTTGCGAAGCTCCTGCAAAACCCCAGACTTCTCAACAACTTTGCGGAAACGTCGAAGAGCGTTGTCGATACGCTCCCCGTCCTTCATCTTAATTTCAATTTTCATTATACCTTAGCTACTTATGCCTTCACCTTGCCGCTTCAAGAGCAGCAATCCTGTCAATAAGCGAGCCGTCTGGTGACGCTTGCATCACCTCTTGAGCTAGCTTTGCCCGAGTAGCCATAACGGCTGCCCTGCGCCCGGAAGGCTTCGGGGGCGCGAGGGGCGGGCGTTTTACGGAAGGCTTGGGCGGCAACGGGGTTCTAGATTTGTCAGGGTTCTTCGTTCCCCAGTCGTCACCAAATTCCTCTCGAATGATTTCCTTTACGTGCTTGCAGGACGTTCCCTGGGTCCTTCCAGCGTCCTCTTCATAGGACCCTTTCATGGAGATCATGCCTCGGCACGTACACCAATGACCTTTCACATAATTGATGGTGATCGTGTAGGGCTTCTTAGCGTTGCCTTGGATTTCAAAATATTGGCTGTTGCTGTCTTTTCGGGACTGCATCATTCACTCCTATGCAAGGAAGATACCAAACCGCTATCACACACTGCGCCAAACCGCTATCACACACTGCGTCAATTACGCTATCGTACTCGAATACCTCAGAAGAGCAGAAGGGGCACACTTCCGTGGCGTCCTCCGGCGCAACCACCTCCTGACAGCGCGGGCAGTAACACACATCCAACCGGTCCAGTGAGAACCGATCTACCTCTTGTGTGTAATTATTTACCACTTTTGAGACTGACATTACAGCCCCGCAGCTTCCTTCAGCATGTTCAAAGCGTCCCTGATGGTCCAAATATCTGACTTGGACAGCTTAGGTTCCTTTAGTCTGACTTGACGCCTGAGACGCTGCATTCCTTCTTCATACGCCGCTAGCGCGGACTTGAAGCGAGGGGGCGTCTCAGGGGGTGCCCTTCGCCTCATAGCCTCTTCCTCGGCCTTAGCCGCCGCTACGTTCTTCTTAGCCTTTTTAAGCACGTCAGGAGCCACTGTAGCGCTTCCGCTCCTCTCGGCCCAGGCTTGTATGTCGTGTCCGTCCACGGAATGAATTTTCGCATAGTTAATGATGGTCGGGGCTGATCTGTCCACTAAGGAAGTGGATCTGCGACCTGTTACGTACAAGTTTACCCCCGTGGGGAACTCTGAATCCTGATTGGCCACCTTCAATGCCTTCTCCGCAGAAAGGAGAAAACGATACCTGCCGCCAGCTCGGCCTGTGATCGTGAAACAGAACTTCCCACCGGGCATCTCTGTGACGCTATCAAGTCGTGCTGTGAAGTCTACTTTTGTCGCCATGCCATACCTATCGGATATCGCTCTCCAAACTTGAGCCTACAGATCCTCAAGTTTCGACTGGCATTGCCGATGAGGGGTGCAAGGAGACTAAGATGCACATTGGAGAAATCGAGAAAGCTGCTCTGGTCGGAGATCTGGTAACAGTAAAATGCAAAGAACAGGAAGGAGATGGGCAAGTAGACGTTCTATGTATCCGCTTCTACGAAGGCGAGAAGGAATTCCTTCGACCCATTGCCAAACTCTTTAAGGATCAGTTCGACGCTTTGAAGGAAGTCGTGCCGCCCGAGACCCATCGTGTCAGCGGACTCCACTAAAGTCGTACAGATCTTCGGGTACTTCCAAGACAAGCGCTTCGAGAAAGCTCTTGCACAATTGGCCTGTGCCTACGAAGCGAACCTTGATGCTGAGGCATTTATTTTGCAAGCTCTACTCCAAATAGGGTGGGAAGAGGAGAACATGACCCCAGAAGAAAGAAGCTACTGTGATATCCTTGAAGGGCGAGCCGCAATCTTCAAACATTCCGGCCAACGAATTCGGAAACTCATGCGCGATATCAGGGCATAGGCTTACGAAGACTCGGAAGAATCCTCGGAGGACTGAGGCTCGGACGAGCCCGGCGTTATCACACCTTCCAACGACGCAATGAACTTCACCAACTCTTCAATGTGATAAATGGTTCGATGCGCTTTTCTGTCGGCTCGTCGATCCTTGCTGGCCGCACGGTTCGTTGCCATCAGAATGATTGGTGCTGTGAAGGCTGCTTGGAAAGAAAGGCAGAGGTTCAAGAGGATGAAGGGATACGGGTCAAAAGCACTCGCTGTCATCGCCCGAGAAAGCCATAGATTGAATCCCATGTAACAAACCAGAAGACCGCTCAGTCCAATCAGGAACTTCCAACTACCTACAATGCCAGCCACGCGATCGGCGGCACGGTCCGCCAGGGACTCCTGGGGTCGGCCCGCGTCCTCTCGTAGACTTACGACGAGTCGCTCAATAGTTTCAAGCCTAGCCGCCTCTTCGGGGCCAAGATTATGATTCATTTTATCTCTCTAGAGAGCCGACCAGCGCTTCTATTAGTGATAGGGTCTTTACCCTGATAACTTCTCGGGTGCCCCCGTTTTCGCGACGATCCTCGACGCTAGCCAGAACTGCATCGCACGCGCCTTTGATGTCTCCAGAGGGATTCTCTTCGGGGGCACACTCCACGCAAATTACATCGGAACCATGACTTGCACATAAAGTAACACGTTCTGTACGAAACATTTATTCACCCCACATATTGGTAACAATTTTGCATAGGCCCCAATAAAACAACACAGCAACAACGCAACCTCCGACTATCCACCAAAACATTATTGTCCGCCTCTCTGCACGTAAGCCTTTACGAACTCTTCTGCATTCTCTTCTAGAACTGCGTCAATCTCTTCAATGAGATTGTCCATTTCCTCTTTCAGATCTTCTCCCTTGCCCTTGATATCTTTTGCTTTTGTCTCGGGCTGGGCTTCTTCTGTGCTGGCCTTTTCCTTCTGGGTCTGCTTTGCCATACATACTCCTAGACGATCGGGCTTTTGTCTTCCTTGTCAATGAAGTCTTCCGCACCGGGCTCGCCCGGCGCTGCTCTCTTGGTCTTCTGATACGTTCCGCCCGCCTTGGGACCATTCATCAATAGGCTTCTAGCAGCTTCGCTATCCTCTGGGCTACGAGGGTTGTTAACTCGGTCTACCAGAATCTTTACCGACTCTTGAATCGCCCATGTGGGGTTTTCGTGGTTCCAGAACTGGTGGTAATCACCAGGGGCAAGCTCGCCGGAACGCGGAATTCGAATAGAGGTTCGGCTCTGTTCCTGGCTAGTTTGATCTTGAGCTTTTTTCTCTTGCTGCGCAGCTTTGTCCTCTTGCTTCATGGTCTTCTTCAGATTGTCATCCGAAGGTTCTTCTTGGTCCAGCATACTTTCCCAGTCTCCGCCCTCGGGATCCATAGGATCGTCCATCTCTACCTCTTGATAGCCTTCGGGAACGTCTTCTTCTTGGTCTGATTCATAGTCGTCAAACTCGTTTCTTTCATCATCGGATGTGTTGTAGCCACCATCGTCATCGAACTGGCCTGGGTAGCCCTGCTCTTCCACTGTGTTGTCGCCGTCTTCGGGGCCATCAACGCACTTCTGGTCGTCACCCTGGGGGCCGTACTCGCTGTCGTCATCCCCTTCTGTGCAGGGTCGGGCCTCCGACGGGTCACCCCAGCTAAGAAGCTGCTTGCGCGTGATGTATCGACCAGTGGTCTTCTTTTGGCAGGTTGCATACTCAGCGCAGGCGTCCGTGCATTCTGACATAGCGAGGCCACAGGGGGCTGTTGCTACCGTCCAGTTAAGCTCGTCTATCAGCGTGGGACCCCAGCTCAGCACGAAAGCCATAGCCTGCTGGCAACAAGCTGCTTCGCCACAAGCTGCATCTGTGCAGTCAGACAAAGATATTCCGCAGGCGGCCAGACCTGCCGTGGCTTTCTTCTGACAGGTTGCGTACTCCGCGCAAGCTGCATCCGTGCAGTCAGACACAGCAAGACCACAAGCGGCCAGAGACGCAGTAGCCTTGATATTGCATGTGGCATACTCGGAGCAAGCCGCATCTGTGCAATCAGATAGGGAATAGCCACGAGCACAGGCAGCGGACGCTTTAGCTTTATGCTCGCAGGAGGCAAACTCAGCGCAAGCGTCTGTGCATTCTGACATCGCTAGGCCGCAGGGGGCCGATGCCCTAGTTCTCTTCGGTGACATGATTACCTCCCAAACAGCCCACGCTTCTTAGGCGCGGCTTTAGGCGTGTGAACAACGAATTGATTTGTGTACTGACCTTGAGTACCAGAGGGACCGGTCTGCATGGTGATGTTAGCACCACCCTTGCTCCACGAGGTTCGGTTACCCATGTTACTGGTTTCCCGCCAGCCAGACTGTTCCATCGTGTGTCTAGCGTCGTCGTACTGCGTCCGTGCTAGGTTCTCGGCCATAGGCTTACTACTACCGCCCATACCTTTCGGAGTCTGCTTTACAGCGCCTCCGCCGAACATCTTGTTAAGAGCCCAAGACGTGCGCTTGGGGTCTTTAGGATCGGAGTTCTTCATTACCTGAATATGCGTAGCTGTGCGAGCTTTGCGCTGGGGATCATCTTGCATATCCAGACCAACACCCTTGGGAGGTGCGGGGGGCTTGCCTCCGCCTCCGCCTCCCGGAGGACCACCCATCTTCCTCAGAGTTTTGGGATCGTCGGACATGGGACCTGCGGGACCGGTCTGCATCGGACCACCGGGTCCCTTGCAGTGTCCTTGCTCGGGATCTTCTCCCTCCCCACACGGGCGACCCTCAGCGGAGTCACCGGGCAACGGGGGTAGGGCGGAGTTTAGGGCCAAGAGATCGTCCTCATCGACGTAGCCGGGATCTCCGGGTTTAGGGTCTGCGCGATCCATCATGATTTTTGATTCGGCAGACCAATCCATCTCAGAAGCTATAGAAGGTGCGGGTTTGCCCCAGTGCAAAATGTCAGCAATGGAGGCAGCGGCCTTCTTCTTTCCCTTCTTCTTCTTTGCATCTTTCTTCCGCTTGTAGTCTTTCTGGGTCTGACGACGGCGCTCCTTCTGCTGGTAGGGCTTTACCTCTTCCGGGCTCTGCTCCGGGTCCCACTCGTCAACTTGTCTATCCTGATACTCGTAGTCCTTGTCTCCCTTCTTCTTGCGCGCCTTCTCCTTACCTGTGAAGCCGTCGCCTTCCCACTTTTTGCTATCTTCCGTCGCGTCCTCGGGATCATCACCTTTCTTCTTCTTGGGGGGACTCTTCTCGGGGGAACCGCCGCCTTCCTTCTTCTTAGTGTGCTCGATGGCTTCCTTACGACGCGGCTTCTCAACCGGAACCTCTTCTTGACCCCCGCCTCGACCGTATCGTGCCCTGTCAATCAAATCTCTAAACACAGAAAGACCTGGGGCCATTGGAACCTTAACAGGGGTGCCGTGCTCGGGCGCTTCGAAAGTGATAGGCTTGTCCCCGAGACCGGGGCGGAACATTTCGCGGGGTCCTACGCCAGGATCGGGCCGGTTGTCCTCGTGGTCTCGACCCGGTAGATACTTCTTGGCGGCACGCTGATCCAACTGTCCCGCGTGCTCTCTGGCTGTTTCTCGAATGGACTTCTCTGCCAACTCGTTGAGCAACTTCTGACCGTGCTCCGAATCCCAATCCAGGCCCTCGCCGTAGTTTTGCTCTGCCATGTCCATGAAGTCGGTCAGCGTATCCTGAGCGAATTGGGCCATCCTCTCTGGAGTGGAGGATTCACCCCGGTCCGCCCTATCCGACTCCTTCTTCTGTGCCTTCTTGGTAACTTCGCGCCGATCTCGGGAACCGTCCTCAGACTTGCCTTTGCCACCAGCGTCCTCACTCGGGGGACCCTTGCGCCCGCCCTGGAAGTAAGGATTGTTTCCCGGATCAGGTCGATGGGCATCTCCGTCGTGACACTCCAAATTCTTGTCAATGTAGTGATCGCCACACTTCTTGTCGTCAGGGCTTTCTGGGTCTTGATCGCCAGCTTTCACAGCCCACCTGAATTTGGGAATGGAAATGCTTCCGAAGGCCCAATTCCACTTACTCATGTTGTTCTCCATTCTGACTCATGTAAGCTTCCGCAGCCTGGACCAGTTCATAATCATCTCTCAAGAACCCAAGAGCGCTGTTACATAATTTGCACAACAACCCTCTGATCTTACCTGTCTTATGATCGTGGTCAACGGCCAAATTTCCTTTGCTTTTCTCTTTGCATATGGCACAAACACCGCCCTGCCGATTCAACCTCTCTTCGTACTCATCCTTTGTCAAACCGTACTGAGCTAAGTTGTAACCCCTCATGTAAACAGCAGCTTTTCCTTGTTCTTCTCGCGGTACCTACGATTGTATACCGATTTCTTTTCTACATTAACCACCGAGACTCTCCAATAAGTTCTTTCGAGCAATCAAACCCGTTCCGATCTCCGCACGATCTTCTGGGCTGAACCTACAAGCGTCTACCAGCTCAAGGATGAACTCGTCCTCTACTCGCCCTAGATATTCTGTGATTGCGGAGGTGATGGCTTGATCTGACAGACCGGCGAAAACGGAAGCAGCCTGCCAATTGATATCGGGAGACCTTAGCGTTTCGAGTTCGGTGAGTCTGTCTGGGGACATTCCGTCTGTACGTCGTTTGCCTAGATCGGTCCACAGCAAGGTCCCGCCGTAATGCAGAACCATGACTCGACCGTCTCGACGCATTACCATGTTGTTGAAGTCCTGACCGACGACGGAATCATGTCTCGTTAGGACAGCGTGGACAAAGTAACCGGCTACCTCGGGGTTAGTAGAGGCCAACCGCTTGAGCTGCACCTGATCTAATTCTGTGAAGGGGACTATCTGGTGACCTGTACCTACACGTTGGCTTATCGGTGTGTTTCGGAACAGGTAGTCTTCGGGGGAAGCTAATCCCATAACAGCAGCGATAGCACTGGAGAGGTACTGTGCTTGCGCTTGATCCACTACGCGAGGGAAGTAGATGCGGTGTTGGTTGCTGGCTGCGCCAATAGCGTACACGCCGTCTTCTCCGTTAGCTAGGTATCCTTCCCCGATTAGCTGACCCTCTCCTCCTTCAGGAGAGTTCACAAATCGAGGTTTCTTTTCTCTCTTCTCCCGCAGTTTCGGAACGGGAGGGAGGTCGCTCTTCTTAGGCTTCGCAGCAGGGGGCTTAACTGTCTTAGTCCGAGGCTTCTTCTTAGACTTGGGATCTGTCTTACTCCCCTTCTTCGGTTTGTCCACATCGCCAATATGGCACTCGTCCTCGTGCGCGATGTAAGACTTACCGCAACGCTTTCCCTTTTCCTCGACTCCGCCGGGCTTGTCTCTTCCGGCGTATCGACCAGGGCTGCGCTCGTGCTTAATCTGAGAGCGCCCCATCTTCGTTTTCTTGCCAGGGGTGTGCTTCTCTTTTTCCAGTTCTTCTTTTTCTTCCTTAGTAGTCTGCCGCCCCCACTTCGGAGGTTTCTTAGCTTCGACCCTCCAAGAAAGAGGCAATACAAGACCCATCAAGACACACTCCCGCATCAGCAGGTTAAAATTCCCCTATATGAGAGAGATAACGCTCTTTTTAGGTCTCGGGAAGGAAATACTAGCAGGGAGGGAGTTGCGTGCTAGCTGCGCAAATGTTGCGTAGTGTGCGCAGAAATAAGGTCTAAATGGGCGATTCTAAACGAATCTTGCCTTATCGGAGCCAGCGTGGCGGCGTGCAACGACTTTTGCTGCTTCCTCGCTGGGGAAGATGCCCATCGAAACCAGCCGAATCCCGTCCCTTTTGAAGAGTTCGTAGCCCTGGGGCTCTGTGAGGAGCCCTTCGTCCTTGAGACCGTGAACCGGAACTTGGACCGGCAATATGCGATAATCTAGTAGCATGAGCTTTCTTTAGTCTAGCACTCAAGTTTGAAACCGAAATGCCGATGAGGTAGGCATGAGTGAAAATAACTACGTGAGCGCTGGAGTGGAAAGACCCTGGACAGCCGAAGAGGACGACGATTTTCTGGCTTTTTGTGAAACCATCGACGTTCCTCCGACAGACCCGGAATTGGCTCTGGCGATGGAAGACGGCGATCTGGATTTCTTCAACAACGACGTGTTTGCCGGGATGAAGTTGCACCCTTGTTAAGGGTCCCGGCTCCGAACTTGTATAAAGAGTCCCTATGCGCTGGATTGTGTTGAATACGCTGGACCCAGAAAACTTGAAGTCTGATCCCCAGTTCGATTGGGCTTTGGTCCCGACGTTCTACAAGGTCAATGATGAGGGGGACGAAGAGGAGCTTCTCTGGGCTGTCAGCCTTTACCACCGGCATTGGGGCACATCCGATGACACCGAGTCTCTGTACGAGGACTGTAACTCCCCTCCCGATATGTTTCGCTGCGGGCTTGTCAACCGAGAAGACGTTCAGAAGAACAATGCCCGCCCGGAGTACGAATGCGACAAATGTGGAAAAAAAGTTCCCAAAAAAATGATTGAGGAAAAAATAGAAAGACAGCGATCCCTTAGAGGAGTCGATCCCCGAAATAACCGCCGTGGCGCAGTTCTTGCAACGCGAGAAAGCAACCTCATAGATACGAAGGAATCGTAAATGTCTGAAGACTACGACGAACTGGATGATTTCAACGAACGAGTAGGCGGATCTTCCAGCGGCGGTGGCAGGTCTCGGCCTCAGGGTCACTCCGCTGAGCCTTGCGGTCCTGATGACGACGACGAGGGCACAAAAGAGGCCAAGGACGCCAGTATGTGGGCGGTCCAGGGTCCCAATTTCTTCCCGTGTGACGAAGCGGTCAAGACGCTAGCACCCGGGCAATACGAAGTGCAGCACTCCCAGTCTTCGGGCTACTTCTTCCAGCGCAAGCTGGTGAACTTCGATGAACTGATGAAACTACCGGACAGCGCGTCGGAAGAGATGATTGAAAACATTCAGACCTTCTGGACCAAAGAGGAACACTTCCGCAGCTTCGGCTTTCTGTGGAAGAGAGGCATCTTGCTCTGGGGTCCAGCGGGCTCTGGCAAGACGAGCACCCTACAACTCATCTCTGAGAACATCGTAGAGATGGGAGGCATCTCGGTCTACGTCACCCACCCCGGTACCTGTGCTCAGGGTCTTTCGATCTTCCGACGCATCGAGCCCGACCGTCCTTGCGTTGTCATGCTGGAGGATCTGGACGCCATGATCTCCAACCACGGAGAACACGAGGTTCTGGCTCTTCTGGACGGCGAGCTTCAGATCGACAACGTGGTGTTCATCGCGACTACGAACTACCCGGAGAGACTGGACAAGAGAATCGTGAACCGCCCCAGCCGCTTCGACATTGTGAAGCTCATTGGGATGCCCAACGCCGAGGCTCGCGCGATGTACCTCGGTCGCAAGAACAAGCGACTCGTGGATAACCCCGAGGAACTGTCTCAGTGGGTTAAAGAGTCCGACGGATTCTCCATTGCTCACCTGAAAGAGTTGATCGTCTCAGTCGAGGTGTTCGAAGTCACACTGAACCACGCTATCAAGAGACTCAAGAAGATGATGGACCACCCGCCTAAGTCTACGGACACGGACACTTCAAACATCGGACAATACCGATAGGAGAGAGGAACCATGCCTTACATTTCGGAAGACAGGCGAAGAGAACTCGATGGTCCTATCGAAGATCTTCAAAAAGCACTATCGAAACTTACTGCTGGGGGTCTTTCTGGATCAGAGGGGGATCTGAACTACGCGATCACCCGTCTCGTAGCAGCAAAGTTCCTTGAGGCACCACGTTACTACACAATCGCCAGAGTCACGGGCGTACTGGCTAACGTGAAGGATGAATTCTACCGACGGCTAGGTATTCCCTACGAGAATCTGGCTATCGAGAAGAACGGCGATGTACCGGAATTCGCTAGAATCGCAGCGCTCTCCGAAGCGAAGCGCCGCGAGGGAATAGCGGAGGTCGTAACTGGACAGGAGTAAACATGGCTGAATCCGAAGAAATTCGCGAACCGACCAGAAAATCTAACGAGGCGACTCCGCCCAGAAGGTACGTGTACCTTGCTGGGCCTGTCGAGCTTACGGACACTTGGAGGGAGAGGGCTGCTAAGTCTCTGTCCAAGATGGGTCTGGAGCCTGTCGATCCGCTCAGGGGTCAAGCCCACAAGACTATAGCAAATCAAACATCGAAGCACATCAAAGCAAGCGTGCCCGATTCCCTTCTAGTCATGCGCGACCTAAACGATATGCAGCGAATCAAGAACTCGGCAGGATTCGTTCTTATGAACCTCTCCACCACATCAGAGGGTCGCAAACCAATCGGCACTTTGTTCGAGTTGAACTGGTGCTGGACTAACCGTGTTCCGGTCATTGCCGTAATGGGCAGAGAATGTGACCCGAGCTACAAGCACCATCCTTGGATCAAAGAGATGGTTTCATACGAAGCAACTTCGGTCACAGATGCTCTCAATCTGATCGAAGACTACTTCGTCTAGGAGAAGACAGTGCGATACAAGGTATCAAGAAGTGTATTTTTTGGTAACGGCTATGGTGTGGAGTTTGTTATCACAGACCCGTACACCATCTCCATTAACGTCGTTACGGAGAAGGATCCGACTATGGTTGAAGACAACAAGGTCTGCATCGGGACCGAATGTTGTATCCGTGAGGGAGAAGAGGAGTCGCTACGAGACTTCGCCATTCGCGCTCGTGACGAAGGCATATCTTTCGCAGAGGCGGCAATTGTCGATCACAAGGAATCTCTCGACCTTTCCACGATCCTTGGAGAGGTGCTGGATCCTTCGGCTGGGTAACTCGTGACCAAGAAAGAACTCATGAAGCAGTTGAGAGATCAGCTCGACGGTCTAGCTATGACCGTCAAGAGCGACGAGAACTTTGCAACAAACAAAGAAGATTATCTCGTCACCGTCAACTCTCTGAAGAAGCGACTAGACCACGCCAAAAAGTTGCCGGACGATCCCCCGATGGCTGGTACTAAAACAGGTCGCACGTCTTCCAAGAATCCCAACATGTCCCAGGTTCCGAAATCCAATCGGGTCAGAGTGACCGGTATGACGGCTACGCCAAATAAGACTGCTGTTCCCGTCATCAACAGGCGTGCTGCGATTGAGCACACTAGGAAGTTGAATGAAAGCCTCGACAATAGCTGATATAGTGAAAGATCGCTGGGTGGATCTGCCCGACGGGGCAAGCTGGTGCGAGATTGATGAACTGCACTCCTACTTCTGCATCCGACCCGAAACCATCCACCACGAAGACATTACCGGGATGCTGTTTCATCTGAATGATCGTACCTATGAGGTCTGCATGGTGGATAGGTTAGAGGCTGCCGAGAATGAGAGCTGGCTACTGGTCTACGCACACCCCTTACAAGACAATGTTGAAGACATGACTGAGGAAGAGTGGTATGAGCTTTACGGAGATAGATTGGATCCGGGAGACGATAGGGGCGATGGCCATGATCTGCGGATTCCTGGCCAAGTGGAAACTCGGGAACGGTAATATAACCGGATGGTTATGGGGTTTTGCCGGTTCCCTCTTCTGGCTTATCTTCTGCCTTCAAATCGAATCACCGACGGGTTTACTAAACAACCTCGTATTTCTATGGTTAGCGGTTCGTGGTTACCGGATGTGGTCCAAAAATGATCTAGAAGGTGCTCGCAGCCGTCTCGGAGGATAGCTGCATGAACCGACTTCTTTGTTCCACCCTTCTCTTCGCGGTTTTCTTAGCGACTCCCGCCAACACCCAAGAAGTTCTACTCCAAGAGCCTTTCATCTGCCACACCGACTCACGAACGTACTCAATCCGCACACCGGACATGGACTACTACGACTTCTTGCGTGCCGCAGACGCAATGGTTCTGGCTACCGTTCCAGATTGGTACGTTGTGGGTACGCCCGAACTGCCTGTCATCTTACAGGCTTCTCCAAATCTTTTGAGAAGATTCGGAGAAGCGTGGATAGACGATCAAGGTGTATATCACGTCGTTATAGGCCGTTTGGGTCTTATGCTGTCCACGGTGGAGGATTTGGCCTCCATCGTACTTCACGAATACGTACACGTTCTTGAGTGGGAAAAGATCGAAGCCCAGCCGTGGAGCGATAACTGCAAGTCGGCTCGTCAGGAGCTTGTGGCGAACAAGGTGGTCATAGAACATTACACCGTGCTCGGGTACACCCCTCACATGCTGGAGAACTCTTTCATCTTGTATGCCCAGGCCGAGGCTTTGGCCATGTTAAACCAGTGTCCCGCAGAGGTTACAAGCGACCTGCCCGACGTTCCGGTCCCGATATCCGTCACAGAGGGACTCAAGTTTCAACTCAAATAGACGATATACATGGTAGTAGCAGTTCAAACGTAGGTGAGCCTAAAATAGAAGGCAACTAACATGCAACTATCCCGTCTAAGTATTCTGGTCCTAATAGCTTTCCTGACAGGGTGCGCGACTACTCTCTCTAGCGAAGAGAAGGACGCCGCTGCGATCTTGGAAGGCACTGCCGAAGTTGCCGGTGAAACGCAGACGGCTGAAGAGATTGCAGAAGAACGACAGAAAGCTCAAATGAAAGCTAACGTCATCGCCGAGACGCGCTGCTCTATCGCGATCCCGTGCCCGAAGTATGAGAAGTACGGGAACGGACCCGGAGAAACAGTGGTCGCTGAACTGTGGTGGACGTTCAAGTACGTCATATGGGGTCAGGGGTCTTCGAAGGATTGGCCCTGGGCATGGTAGCGTTCGGACTAATCCTCATAGCTATTGTCCTAGCGGGACTGGGCTGGGTTGCCATGCAGACTATCTATATAATACGGGACGAACTAGGACCCATGCTGGAGCATGAGTTTCTCTTGAGACGTATGGAAATGAGGCTCATGATTGATGAAGCCGGATACGAATGCCCGGACTGGCTGAGAGACACCGCCTACGAAGAAGACAAAGGGAAAGTGGTCCGACTTGTACCAAAGCCCAAACAAGAATAGATTGATCCTGGGGAGGGGAAATCATGCGACGACCATTGGTATGGCTTATGAACACGAGGGCCTACGGCTGGCTCCTCAAGCACGTAATCCCGTACATCCGATTCACAACTTACTACACGTCCTTGAGGGGGGCCAAGTACAAAGCGGGCTACGCTAAGCTGCGAGCCGGTCACATCATCTTGACCCTCGACAAGAAGAAGCTCACTTCCATGCTAATTCCCGGAGGCTTCGCCCACGCAGCCTTGTGCTTGAACAAGGCAGCGGGTTCCTACGAAATTGCAGAAATGACTCATACGGACTACACGAAGAGTTACTTCTTCGATATCTGTAAAGAGGCAGATAGAGTCGTCATCCTTAAATGCACCGATTGGGACGCAGCTTACACGAAGAAGGTCATCGCCAAGTGCCGGACGTTCGAGGGTGCCACCTACGATGTGCTGTTCGGTTTCGGAGTCAAGGCTCTGTACTGCTCCGAACTGGTTTATCAGGCAGATTTCGAGAAGAGACTTGATGTTGATCTTGACGATCTCGCTGGTTTGGGCCGAAAATACATCTCCCCGACAGGACTGTACCACGCAGAGAACGTGAAGGTAGTGTGGGACTCCGACGACTAAAGGATAGGTATGGACGAGGACATCGAATCTTTCGTAACTCAGAGCGTAGACAATATCTACGAGGACATTGCTGAGAGGATCCAAGATGTGCAAGAGCGCAAAAATCGCGGCGCTTTGCTCATCGACCTGATAGAGCCTCTGGACGAGAAAGAGACTCCCGACAGGGGGGATGTGATCGAAGTCGTAGCCAGCGATGGCAAACTCAAGCATGCCGAAGTGATCTCCGCTGATAGGATGATGGCCCACCACCCCGAGTTCGGCCCTGTCCCGTGCGTAAACATCCTAGCTGAGGTTATAGACCCTGACAGGATGACCAGAGACGACTTCGAGTCCCTGTACGGTGAGGAAGACTCCCAGGAAGAGACAGAAGCCTTAGGACCCATTTGCGAATGCGGGGCAGAACGAACAGGTTGCCAGCAGAACCAAGAGCTTTTTGGGATCCACGTCAACTCCGATTACGAGGACAAATAGCGACTCGTCGCCCCGCCCATCCCGATAGAATCAATATCAATAAATCACTCTCCAAACGCATTTTCACGTATTTTTGGAGAAAAATAGAAGCAACTAATGTGCAACTAGCCTAGCTCATTAGACTAAAGAAACCCTATGAGTGAAGACAACCTATCTCCACCTGATGACATTGTTGATGAGCTATTCGCCAAGGCGTACAAACACCATCGCGAGCTGAGCAAAGATCAGAACATTTTCCAACTGTTCGACTTCACACTGCCTAACGGCGATTCCAGCATCTTCAAGATCGAGTGCGACCATCTAACGGACAAAGACATTGAGTGCTTTGCCAGGATGGTTGGTCACGTCTCTTTCAAGTCTGTAGAAGGAATACCCAGAGGAGGAGTACCTTTTGCGAAGGCGCTAGAGAAGTACATCGACCCTGAGTCGGAAGTGCATCTCGTTGTGGATGATGTGCTAGCTTCAGGCAAGTCTATGACGGACGCTATGCAGGCAGCGTTCGATCGTGGAGAAGAGGTGGTTCGAGGAATCGTCATCTTCTCTAGAGGGCCTCATATCAACAACTGCGTGCCTATATTCGCAATGCACCCTTTCTGGAGTGAGCTATGAAAGTATCCACGTCCGGGTCCGATCCTATCCTCAGCATGAGCCTGGAAGAGCTGGAGACTCTGCTGGAGGAAGGAAGAGTTTTGAAAGAGCAAGAAGTCAACGAAGAGTCTTCTCCAGATATCTTCTACAAGGTGGTTGGGCTATGAGCGAATTCTTCGATGGCTTTGCGAGTGTTCTACAAGGAATAAACTGGCCCTCTCTCAGTCTTTACGAGTGGGGAGAGTACGCAGCAGCAGGATCCATAGGAGCGCTTGGCGGTATTCTCTTGATGGGCGCAATAGTTTTGATGGGCCTACAGAGGGTTTACGTCCCGGCTAGGCCCAAGAAGGAGGAAGGATGACAGAAGAAGAATTTTTCATGGGATTTGCCGACGTGTGGAATGCCATAGGCATGCCCTCCGCTCACTCCATAGGGGCGTTGGTTGGCATCATATCCGTGGGTATTGTCGTTGTCTTCGTTAGTGCGATCCTTTACCTCGCAGTTGAGGAAGTCATCAAGACTTTCAAGCGCAAAGTTTCTCAGCGGGCCAACCCGCTTACCCCTCCAAAGAAAGGGCCAAGGAGATAAATATGAATACTTGCACAACCGACGGAACCGTAGCGCCGCCCAAGGTAGCCTTCACAGAGGAGGCCGTCAAGGAGTATTTGGACATGTGCATCACTCGTTGGAGAAAGAATCCCCAGCACGAAATGCGAGCCTATTACGTAGACGCCTTCCAGAAAGTGCGCGTATCACTTTTCGGGGAACTTCTCCCGATAGCGGAATAGGAACATGCTGAGTATCGGAAAATGGATGAACAGTAATTGCTTCTGGTCTCACGACTGGGAGCTGTGGGGCAAACCTTTCGATAGAGGTTTTAAGCGATCTGGCGATGCTAACGAATACTGTAGATCCTACCAACGCCGGACTTGCGGTAGATGCGGTGCAGTAGAAGAACAAAAACTCTTCTCATAAGGAGCAAGTGAAATGGAAGCAATCGAAAAGAACGACGCTCTCTTCACCAGTCTTATTGGTTGGGAAATCGTAGGCGTGGAGAGGTTCGACGGACGCTTGCTCGTGATGTTGGAGAACGAAATGGGAGATGCCCAGCGCATGCTTGAGATCGACAGGTACGCGAAGATCAAGGGTAAGAAGTGAGCGAATTCATCAACTCGAATATCGTTGATGCCGTCCTGGCGCTGTGGCCGGTCATTCTAGGCGCGTTCTTCGCTACCTGGGTAGGTATTGGCTGCCTACTCAGGAGCCGAAATAACGCGAAGAAAGTAGCGCTACCACACACCATGAGCGAAAGCGAATACGTTCAGCTCAACGAGAAGAGATTCAACGTCTCGCCCAGGGAATCGTGTGGAACCGGTGGACCGGGAGGAGCTTGATGAAATTAGAAGAGATCGAAAAGAAACTTGTGGTCGTCGAAACAAAACGACAAAAACTCAGGGCGGAGCAGGCCAAAGCACTCGGCAGGAAGTACGTCACCTGCACAGACAACTGCTACGGCAAAGGGTGTGGCAAGAAATTCCAGATCCACAACTTAGTCTACATCCAGATCCACTTCTACATCAGTGCCTACGGCTGCACAGGCGGGGACTACTGGAAGCCGAGTGAGGGGCAATTCGATTGTCCCAATTGTGACCACAGGAACCGGCTATACGATCGAAAGCACATCGAGGAGCTTCGGCCGTACTTCTCCAGTATCGAGGACGAGCACAAGAACTAACTACACTGGAGGTGTGATGTCACAACTGCCGTATGATCCTAAACGCATTACGTCACGCGATGCGGCGTTCCTTCTTGGTTGCGTAGTTGTTGTCTTTACTTACATAAAGGCGTTTACGTGAGGTCAAGAAGGACGAGCACTAAAAGGGTGAGTGTCGCTGTCCCCGGAACCCCACTTGCAACCTATTCCGGGAAAAGCGGGAGCATGGTCGTCGGGTTTTGATCTGTCCCGGCCCTCACCTAGGACATTAGCAAAAGGAGAAGCATTATGGTACGTCATACCGGTAGCAGGATTGCAGAGCACCGTCACCCCCACGTCCCCCTGAAGCACTGGCTGTTCTTGGCCCTGTTCTTCGCCACATTTTTGGCCTTCCGGGTCTTCTAGAACATTAGGAGCACCTCCAGAGGAGGCAAATGACACTAGTAGAGCCGCACAGCCCAGAATTCCATATTACCTACGGACTGCACTCGGGTTACCCGATATGTTGCGTGTTCCAGTTGGTGGAAGAGGGAGAGCACGGAGAGTGCCCCAAGTGCAAGGAGAAGGGCATGTCTTACGACCTCCACAGGTGCAGCGTGGATATCCCAGCCTGCGCGCCTTACCTAGAGCTTATCGCGGATGCTGCTGTGAAGAACGTCCACAGGTTCGCGGATGAGGACAACAATGACATTGCTTTCGGCCACAGCACCGAGCTGAGCGGGAAAGTCCTCTCAGCGCTTGAGGAGAGAGGCTACAAGCTCCAGAAAACGGAAGAGCAGGGGTCACAGACCGTTCGCTTTTACAGCAGGTTCAGCCGTTAACCGGTGGCTGGTGGCTAGCGCCGCCGGGCTGCCCTAGTGGATGAGGCACGAGGTTTGCATAGAGTAAGTCAGGATAAGGAGAAGTAAAAATGGATAGGTATGACAAGATTGCAGCATATTCCCGAATCATGGGTCAAGTTGACGCTCTGCGGGATGAGGAAGCAAACGAAGGCAGCATGGATAGCTTCGTCTTTACAAAGCTAGACGAATCGTATCAGGCGTTAGAGAATGCCCGGGACAGGGTTGAACGCCCCGTATGAGTGATGGTATGCTGCGCGGGCACTGCTGGTGACGAAACCGCTCCGCGAACACGCTGGCGTCATATGGCTGATAAGCGTTCTCTGTGCGTATTGGGGAGCTATGAAGATAGCAGACCAGTGGCTAAAGTTTCGAGCGGCCTTTGCCGATAGGAAGGCAAGATGGCGAGTAGTTCCGAAGAGGAATGGGCTGGTCTCGCTGTACGCCGACTTGGAGCTGCTGATAAAGACAGGCGGCAACTATGGCGGCCAACGTGCTAGATTTATTACGGGTTTAGCCCGTATGGAAGACGAGCTGCAAGAGTCACAGGAGAAGCTACGTGTTTTCCAAGAGACTGATGCGGCTATGCGACGAGAGGAAGCCGGGAGAACCGCTAACCGGCGACGTGAAGCAGTAGCGGCTACGAAGGAAAAGCTGAAGGTGGATACGCAACATGGGTGTAAACGGTAAGCAACGCAGCACAGTAATTTTCCACGACCTGTCCGTCGTTTCGTCCCCCCGGGGAGATGGGTCTCATGCTGCCCCTGATCCGAGCGATCTGTGCTGGGAATGCGGGGCCACGTTCGAGTCCGAGACCCACCGCTCCTTCATCTTCTACCACTCACCGGCCGATATCGAGCATGCCCCCGTCATGGGCAGCGTGCCGTCCGAATGGCGACCTAGCCCCGAGAACCCTCCGATACCGGGTGACCCGGGGCCTAATCGTGCAGCCTTCTGGAACAACGGCGAAGCCCAGGTACAGGTCCACGATGGTGACGACCACGGTTTCTGGATCCCCTGCACCAGCTTCACTGTGACCCGACACGGCATGCCTTATATCGTGTGGGTCTGCCGACGCCACAACGTCAACAACCCTTGCGACGAAGAGTTCATGAAGGATATCTCGTCGTGATAGAAGACACCTACTTCGATAAGATCCAAGTGGCCCAAATGTTTGGTGAAGACCTGCCGTGCGCGACTTGTGGCAAGACATTGAAAAGGCACGCATGGCTAACGCGACCGGAGCTTGTACAGTACAAGACTGAAGGCTTCGATATCAACCTGTGTCGTACCGACCATGACACCTACTTTCTCCTCTGCCATCTCGTGTCTTCTCCTAAGCCCGAAGACCCGTGCGACAGTGAATACGTTGAGGAGATCTCGACATGACCGATTGCGGCATATGCGGAAACGGACCCGTGAACTTCCACGCCGGGATGTGTGTAATGGGTCATCCCAATGTGGGCGATATCGTGGACATGCCTAAGGGCGAAAACCCGTGCAGAGTCTACGTTTGTGAAATTCTGCACAATCGGGGATTCAAGGATAGAACCTGCTTCAAAGGATCGGTATTTGGTCCTCTGACATCGCCGCCCGATAACCCGTGCGACAGTGAATACGTTGAGGAGATCTCCTCATGAGCTGGCCAAAAATGGGCGAAATAGTCTCTCTTGAAAATACCCTCACCAAGTTTCTCGATCCGTGGCCGCTTTGCGAGCCATGTTTTCTTCACCTGACAAGCCACTACAAAAGCGACCCTGATCCTCCCTGGCAAAACGGCGTGAGACTCATCGACAAGAAGGAAGAGTGCCTTCTCGAAGGGAGGGACTGCCCTGAGTGTGGAGAAAGCCACGAAAACATCCTTGGGGTGTCTCCACCCGAAGACCCGTGCGACAGTGAATACGTTGAGGAGATCTCCTCATGAAAGAGCTAGTAGAGGACGACCTCATGGGCTACGATACCGTGGAGAAAGTGCTGTGCGCGCGAATCGAGCGTTCTGGTTCGGTGAGGCTCGGAGACCGCTATAGAGTGCCGAAGCAGTATATCCACAGTGGGATCGGCGTAGTCACGAGTATCGACGGAGTAAACGTCACGAAGGGTGGCGGCGGCATCACGGCATGCCTTATAATAGATTCTTACTGGTTGATTGATCTGGAATCTGCCGTAGCAGAACCCAATGACCCGTGCGACGTGGACTACTTGGAGGAGATCTCCTCATGAGCGGAGACGTAGCACCTGCGAAGGACATCATTCTGAAGATGCAAATCGAATACTACGAAGAGATGGTGCGAGTATCATCTTTACCCGAAACCGTAGAGCACGGCCGCAGACGACTCGCGGAAACGCGGGCCGAACTAGACAAGTGGCTAGAGGAGCAGGAACCCGATGACCCGTGCGACAGTGACTTCATGAAGGAGATTTCCTCATGAAGAAATTCCTCGCTCAGAGACCCGGATCAGACGCTAGCGAAGACGATTTCGATTTCGATGATGACGATCTCGGCGATGTGTGGCTTCTTTGCCAGCCGTGTTATAGTCATCTGCTGTCAAAACACTATGACAGCGATCCCAACCCGCCTTGGCAGGACGGCATTCAGCTCATTGAGAACCAAAAAGAAAAATGTAGGATAAGTGCGGGATGCCTGGAGTGCGGAGAAAGTCACGAAAGCATCCTTAGAGGGTCTCCACCCGATGACCCGTGCGACAGTGCCTTCATGGAGGACATCTCGTCATGACGAAGATACTACCGTTCACAGTCCGAGGTCCGACCGAGTACGATTGCTTCTGCGGGGCTAACAACCCGTCTGAGCATATCTTCGTCAAGGAGCCGGGAAACCGCACAGTCTGTTCGGTTATCTACGCCTTTGGTAGCATTTCTTACAGAACGTGCATCGAGAAGCCGCCCGAAGACCTTTGCACCGAAGAAGACATGAAGGACATCTCGACATGAGAAATACAGGAACCTTCAAAGTATGCTACATCTTGGAGCGTCGAGAGGATAAAACAAACTACCTGGGCCACAAAGTAGAGGCCGATAACCCGTGCGACGGTGCCTTCATGGAGGACATCTCGTCATGAGGCACTACAGGAAGGAGAAGCTACAGCCCGGAAAATGCAAGAAGTGTGGGTTCGAGTATGAAGAACACGCGATAGCGACAACCGCAGAGGTAGAGCTTCTTCGTTCCCTGGGTTATGCAGTCTTCATTTGCAAGGGTATAGAGGAGAACTCTTTTCTAACAGGCGCTTGGGTCGAAATAGTAGCTGCCAACTCAGATGGGGAGTCGTTAAAGACTGACGAACTAGAAGAGATGTTCAAGGAACCCGAACCCGAAGAGCCGTGCGACGTGGACTACATGGAGGAGATTTCCTCATGAGCGAAATGAAAAGCGCGGGCTACATGCACGCCGCAACCTTCTCCCTAGAGGAGGCCCTGAACAGGCACCCATGCAAAGAATGCGGCAGGCACTACAACGATCACAACATTATGTCGCAGGCGGAGATTGACGACGCCCGAAGTCAAGACTGCGTGGTGGAGATTTGCCGGACATTCGATGGCAACGGAGCAGGCAGGGAAGACAGAGCCTTCTTCTGCGTTGTTATAACACCGGCCGAAGACCCGTGCGACGTGACTTACTTGGAAGGAATCTCATCATGAGCCGTTTTTGCGATTGGTGCGGTCGTGGAATCTTCGAACACCGCTGGCTAACTACCCACGAGTACGAGCAGTTGCCTGAATACGTCGGCCACTGTGTCCGTAACGGCGGTATTTTCTGGGTTGCCCCTCCTGAAGACTGGGAGCCTGAATTCATACTGAATACCTTGGACAAAAGGGGTCCCGATGACCCGTGCGACAGTGACTTCATGAAGGAGATTTCATCATAATGCCCGCCCTTATTAAACTTACTGATGCCAAGTGCCGAGTCCTTAGGAAACGGTACGATCAAGGAACGCCGCTGGTAGATATGGTGGAGGAGTTTGGATTTAGCCGAATAGTCCTGACCAAGGGAATTAAGCGGGCAGGTGGGAAGATTCGTCGCAAAGGACGTAAGTGCGAGAAGCCCATAAAAGGACGTTGCCAGTGCAGAGTCCAACACAGTCGGCCTATCTCTCCCCCCGTTGCGGGGGAGTCCCATGAACAGAGATGGCGTCGTCAAGGCTCTCATCCCCCAAAGGGTTTCCCTCTTCAGTCACATGAGATTCATCCCAGAGAACATGAAGGAGATCAACTCGTGAGCGACAAAGTAATACTGAGCAACAAGAAGGCAGCGAAGCGTACCGCGATATTCTTCGCTGGTGTTGGAGCTACCGTGGGCTTGCTGTGTTGGGAGCCCTGGGTCGCCGCTCCTGTCTTGGTGGGTGCGGTGGTCTACTGCGTGTTCTTGCACTTCAAGTACCCGGGGGTGAGATGAGCGATACTTGCCAAAGCTGCGGAAATCCCGAGCTGGAGCACGTATGGGTCAGCGAAGAACAGGTTACGTTGTGGCAGCCGGAAGAAGGGTTCAAGAAGAACTCCTGCGCCCGCCGCCCCAGCCCGGACCGCACTGAGGGAAACCCGGAGCTAGTGTTCAAGATATGGAGGCCGAGATGACGAAGAGAGAAGAAGTAGGAACTGTCGTCGTGGTGCTGTTGCTGCTTGTTACCGCTTGCAACTTTGCTTTCGGCATGGGGAAGTCGATGGGCGAGTACGAAGCTCGTCGTCAGTGTGAGATCCCTGCCGTGCCTCTACTACCTTTGGAGTCTATCAGATGAACTTTCGAGAAGACAGAGAGACCATACAAGAGAAGCTGGAGCGTCTCGACGCGTGCGGCATGGGATATCCCAGCGAGGGACTGCCCTGCATACGCCCCAATGGTCACAGCAACCCAGTGAGTAATTGCTTCGCGCTGATAAGGAATCGACAGGGTGAAACAGTAGGGTGTTACATGCAGCAAGACGGTAAAGAGTGGGTCACCGACCCGACCCAGTTCCCGCCCGATCTCGTGATAACCGTTCCCTTGTTCAGGGATGCGGTAGTAGAGCAGGTACCCGATCGCCGGGGGCTAGTTGCACATTCGAAAGGAAAATCATGACAGGCGTAGAAATACCTGATTACTCTGGCGTTCTCACCTTTGCTGGCATCGTACTTGCTGTGGGTATCTTTGTCTTCTTGTTTTTTAAGGGCCTACTACCCGCCCTCTCGGCTTTGTGGAGAGATAGTGCTCTTCCTGCCGAAGACTTGGCGGCGAGGGATACGGAAAACAGAATCAAGAGAATGATGTACGGATGCCCGACCAAACCGGTGTACTCCCATAGGCCCGCGAACTGGCGGCGGAGACCCCATCTGAAGAAAGACACCCAACTCTGCGGCTACATCGCGCCCGAAAAATGGGAATGCAACTGTGGAAAGGCCAAATGCGAAACCTTCGGAAACCTGTGCAAGGTTGTCGGAGCGACGGACGCTACACCGCCCGTTCAACCGTTGCCGGACCGCAAGGCCGCTATAGCGCACACGAAAGGTAAGTCATGATTAAAAGTATAGGATACTTTTTCAAGTGGTTGGTGACACACCTCGATACGGTCGTGCAAGACAAATACTGGGCTGAAGCTAGACCTGTGGGTCGAAAAGAGAAGCCCCTATGCGACGTAACGTGCTTTAGAGGGCCAGACGGAGTGTACTCGGTCTCGCAAGATGGAAACCTGTGGGTGGTCGAGCTGTCCACTAAAGACTGGGAGCGATCCTTTCCTCACGGAAGCTCGTCGATTCGGACGAGACACCCGAGAGATCCAGGCGATAAACGTAAAGGCACGTTCTTCAGCCGCACGAATGCAATGCACGCCGCCAGAAAGTGGGCAGGTGTTGTGTCCGAACCGACTCACCCGGTCCCGAACCGCAGGGCCGCTATTGCGCATTCGAGGTCGAAGACATGAGTGCCAACACAATGCACATGCTATTTGCTGTAGTCGTGAACCTCGTGGTATGGCCTTCAGCCCTCGCACTGTGTGTGTTTATAGGTCGCTGGAACGAGCGCAGAGGTAAGAGACGTGTGAGGAACATCCTTGCGCAAGCGCTGGATCCGTTTGCCTCTTCTCTTGATTTCTGTATTGCAGAAGAGAATTTCTGTATTGCAAAAGAAAAAGCCCTGCTACCGAACCGCAGGGCCGCAATTGAGCATTCGAGGGCGAAGGCATGACCGCCCCCGCAAATCTGAAGGATATGACGACCGCCTTCAGAGGGGAATATGAAGGCAAGGACGGCGTGTTTACTATCGAATATCAAGACGACGATAGCTGGACTGTTGAACACCTTCTAGTAAGCGGTGACATTACATGCGCACAAAACTTGCTAGACGAGGAAGGAAATATTAGTTGGGATACTCGCATCGAGGCGTTAACCGTGGCCAAGAGACATGCCGGGCTTATCCCACCCATCCCTCCGCCTGATAGACGGGGACTAGTTGCACATTCGAGGGCACTACATGGGTAGACCTTACAAGATGCACCCAGACAATTGCGAGAGATGCGCAGGAATGTCGAGAGGCGTTCGCGGTAACGAGAACAGGCACCCCGAAGGTGTTGGGTATCGAGTGCTGTGCGACTACTGCTCAGTCGAGGTAGACTCTGGTCTGGACCGAGATATCATTTGTGAGCAATGCGAAAAACCGTGGGGCGCACATGTGATGATGGAGCTAGATCAGGTCGAGGCAATTTGGGCGCAAGGAATTGAATGCGCAGTCTGTGACCAAGGAGACGACTACCCTGGCATACATGGAGGTACGCTATACCTAGTGTCCTGGGATGATGGAAAACCCGGTAACCCGTGCGACGAAGACTATATGAAGGAGATCAGCTCATGATAAGTTTCTGGGCAACAAAAGACAAGCCTCCCAAGAGGACGAGAATTGCGTTTGATGTGGAGAAAGAAGCACTGGAGCAGATGGACGAACTCGCGGTGAAGACGAACAGCTCTAGCCGAGCCGATCTCTTCCGCAATGCTCTACGTGTGTACGCATGGTGGACGAAGAAGCAGGACGAAGGTTACGATGTCGTCCTCAGAAAAGACGGCGAGGATACTGTCGTCGAATTGAAGAGAACAGATGAATGAAGACGACATACTAGAAGAGGCTCTTAAAGACCCGGAAGTGGTAAAAGCTGGGGAAGGGTTGAAAGATGCTGTATGGGCTCGTACACCAAACAGCAAGTGCTTCAATATGACACCGATCGAAGCGTTCCAGCTCTGCGCCGAGGCTTTCACAAGGATGAAGGAGAGGGGCGAAATCGCCTCCGAACAAATGGATAAGTTCAGAACAGTGGTCACGGGCTCGTCAACTACAGACGATACCATAAAGGACGCCCAAGGCAACGTAATCAACAAGATCGTCGAACCGTCCCCGACAGGTCGCAGAGCCGCGATAGAGCACACGAAGAGGAAGATCAGAGATGAATGAAAAAAACGTAGAACAGCTCGGAGCGCTGATCGAAGTTATGGGACCCGATGACCTAGGTCTGTTGGGCAAAGAAACGCTCGCGGTAGTCGGTGAAGTGTTCAATAGACTTCAGAAGAAAAAGCTGGAGAAGCCAACAGGCCGCAGAGCCTTAGTGGAGCACACAAAAAGGAAAGAAGATGTCGAAAACTAAACCGGTACTTTGCGCGTGGGTCGTCTGCTCGTGCAACTCGTTCGACTCGTGCAATAAATGCGGCGGAAAAAGAGGCGTGTACGAGCCGATCAAGGGAACAAGCGGGGATGTCCAAGCTGAGACCAAAAGATGCGTAGACATCATCATGGCAGAATCCAGAGTACCCGGGATATGGCAGATCATGCTAAGAGACGCAATTCTGGCCAAGGAAAAACCTAGAAGGGACATAGAGCCCGAGGACAGAGTACGAGTAACAACTCGTCCCTATTCGGATCAACTAGGAACCGTCGAGAGCGTAGACGGTGCTTACTGCATTATACGTCTCGACAGCTCACAACACCACGAGGACGTGCATGAGCTTTTTCGCAACGAATTTGTAGTCGTAACCTTCTGCACAGGCTGCGACGATTGGCATGAAGGCCGGAGGTGCTACTCATGATACTAGGAATATGCGTCTCCCTTGCCGCTATTGCGTTGTGCGCCTATCTAGCTCACCGTGATATGAAGAACTTCAATAGGTACGTAGACTTACCTCACACTTTGCCGTGTAATCATACGTGCCTTCTACACTGTAGGAGTTGACATGCATCAAGGACACATGAAGGAAGGAGATGTTACTAATCATGGCTAAAGTTGAAGACGTAGTTAGAGTGACGACCGCCCCTTGGGCAGGCCAGCGCGGCATAGTAGAGAGAGTAGACGGTGCCTACAACATCGTCAGGCTCGATACCTCCCAACACCCGGACGATGTACAGGAGTTGTATCCTAACGAGTTCGTGGTCCTGTGCCAAGAGTGCGAACACGACAAGCACGAGCCCGGCAAGTGCGAAGTGCTACACATATACGCGCGAGGCCCGAACGATCCGCCCGGAAACCAGGGCTGCTTGTGCGGATACACCTTGGAGACTGTCACCACCCAGAGCAACGATGAGATGCCGGAGATGGGCCGTCAGTTCTACACAGACGATTGGGATGACCAGCCGGATGTTCCCATCGACAACTTCTTCTGGAAGGACGGAGACTTCAAGGTCAAACTTGACACCACCGCTTTTGGAATCTTCGTTGCTGTCTCTGAGAGCCTACGTGGCACAATTCGTTGTCCCGAAGAGCTTCCCATCAAAGTTCCAGACATTGCTGCGGGCCTACGCAAGATGGCAGAGATACTCGAAGAGCGCTACAGCGGACCCGTCCACACGTGCAGCGCAAAGTTGCAATTAAGGAGTAACGCCGGACACGAGATCGTCAAGTGCGAGAAGCCCGAGGCCCGGTTTGATATCGGGGGTCCGCCGAACATCACACTCACGCCGAAGGAAGAGGAAGACGATGGGTAGGGATCGAGAACAGAACAGACTACGCAAGGCTTGCCCGACCGAGGCCATAGTTAGAGGCGTGTCCTTTCGCCTAAACGAAGCGCAGCACGTCATGTTTGGGTTGAAAACCATAGGCGAAATAGTGGACCCTACTGGCGTGTGCAGGCTGAAGACAGAACAACTTATCGAAGACGCCCACGAGGCAATCGGAGAGCTTACACCCAGGCTGAGTAAGGAGAGACGAGAGTTCGTGCAGGCCGAGCGCGTGAAAGACAGGTGGGCGTCACCCTCTTGCCTAGACGGCTGGATGTGCCCCTACTCTCCTAACGGTGCGTGCGAGTACGAGAACGGCGACCAAGATTCCTGCGATCACTGCCACTTCCCTGAGGAGAGGAAATGATATTCAAGAGAAAGTCAAAACTCTTTTGGGTGGAGGCTATCGTTTACGCCGCCATTATCCTTGTGTGCATGCTTGGCTCGTTCGGAGTCTTCGACGCCAAGTCGCAAGAGCCGGTAGCTGTCGAAACCGTTGACGAGTGCAAAGAGTGGGTCGAAATTCCTACTCCCTTGCGAATACAGATCTTGCGCTTCGGTCTAGTAACCGAGATGATAAAAGCCGACCTGGGAGAAGGAAGCGACACCATAATAAGCTGCCTCAGCGAACACGAGCATATGATGATTCTTGACGAGGATATAATGACCGAGTGTCTTGGGGGCGGAGACATAGAAGACCTAGCAGGCGTGTTCGAGCAAAGTCTTGAACGCATCGTCTTCAGATGCTTGAAGTGGATTCATGAAGAAAAAGAAAAATTCGAGACGGATATAAGCCCACCAAGGGGAGCCCAAGCCATTGAGTAATTGCAGCATTTGCGGAACAATAGAGTATTGGCACACCCCAAGTGAGGGTGCTGAGTACACCCACTATTGCCCTAACTGCAATCCTCCCGCGACTGTAGTTCTGCCGTTGGACACAGGCAAGGACTGGGACATCGACGAAAGTGAGATACACGGCATGCCCGTTAACCCGAGCGATCCAAACTCAGTGGTGTACAAAACGACAACGAACTCTAACGACATAGTGTTCACTGTAGATGATCCTTCCCACCCCACTTCTCTTAACATAGAAGGCTCTGAGGTATTGACGGCCTACGATGAACTGCCCGATGACGCCGAAGAGGGCAAGATCGCTTTCAAGAAAGGCGAGGACACAGCTTACGTCTACGATGGGGAAGAATGGCAGAACCTCGGTACAGCTCTGCGCAGGGCTAAGCCTTCTGTCATCTCTTCTAAAGATGCCAAGTGCGACCGAAGAGCAGCCATCAAGGCGACGAAGGCGAAGAACGATGCGGAATAGGAATCCTTACGCGGGCCACAGGTCGGCCATCTTGGGCGCGAACGTCGCGACCACGGGAAAGAAGCCCCCGCCTCCGCCTGCTCCCCCTAAGAAAACAGATGTTAGCAGACAGGCGCGACTGGTCTTGGACACTTTTGTCTACAACTGTAAGCAGTGCGGCGAGGAGAGGACTCACTCCATCGGCTACCTGTTCGTCGTGTTGCAGGATGGAGAGTGGCTGTACTTCTGCAACGTGAATTGCTGCGACGAGTGGGAGAAGTTTCTCCCCCCTGGGACAAAACCAGACGAACCCGTACCCGATAGACGGGGCGCTATTGCCGCGACGAAGGCGAAGAATGCGACGTAAACCTGTGCCGTTACCCACGATCATTGGCCATAGCCACACGCCCGCAATCGCGAAGGGCACCTACACGGTAGGCACCTCCATGCCCTTGACCTTGGGCTACAACAACCCCAAGACGTGGAAGACTGGCCAGCCGGTGCGTTCACAAGATATCGCCGCAACTTACCGAGAACTCTACGGCGGTCTCCCCGAACATCCCGTTCCGCGCAGGCGCGAGGCGATCGAACACACTCGCCGGAAGCTGGGGCTCTGATGGCTAAGGATCTACCTGTTAAGTACGGAGACCGTATAGAGTACGATAAGGTGGCGCACAGGTACACGATTCACCGCCCAGCCACGTCTCAACGAATCGAGGTGAACTACACCATTAACGAGATGGACGTGATGAAGGCGATCGGCGGACACGATGGAACCAGACGGAGGTGGTCGGACGAAGATATCGTAGAGAAGCTCTTTGATGAACGTATTGACGAGAAGCTGCGACCGACCCGAAGACGCGACGCTATTGAACACACCCGGAGACTAAATGGTAGCTAACACCAAACCTGCTCCTTACTCCCCGGAACTCGTTCCTTGCGTCCGGTGCGGCCATGACAGAACGTGGCACATGAGTGGGACATCATCAGAGGAAAAGACCTCATGGACTGAGAAAGATTGGGCAATACACAAGGCCGGAACCTGGGACAAAGGACTGTGCCAGTGGGACGACACACCGGGAACCTCGCTCGTGAACGACGAAGACCCGAACGACGAAAACAAATGTCCGTGCAAAGCATTTAAGCACCCGAACGCGCCCAGGCGACGCGCGGCAATAGAGCACACTAGGAGACAACATGGCGGGTAGAATCGGATATGTGGAACCTTGTCCCCCGGATTGCGACAAGTCTTGTTGCGACCCAGAAAAGCGTATAGGCGCGATGGTCAAGAGAGCGTTTGCTAAGTATATCAACAAACCTAAGCCCGAACCCGTAGTCAATAGACGTGCGGCAATAGAGCACAGCAGGAAAAAAAATGTCGGATAACATTCTTCCTTCAGAGATATCGAAAGAAAAGTACCACAAGCTCGGTTGCGACGAGATGCACCAACATGTCGCACCAATGTGTTGTCGCACTACCTGTTGGTGTCTCCCCAAGTTAGCGCCCATGACGCATGAACCCGCTAACGATGCTTTGACGCACTGGGAACTAACAAACAAGAAGCTAACAGAGGACCAAGAGGCGCGCATAAACTCTTTCATCCACGGCCTGGAGAGCTGCTTGAAGTTAAGCAACGGACGTGTTTACCTCGGGTTAGAAGCAAACTCCATGCTGGCCTGGGAATTCTACAAAACGGACAGCACTAGGCCCCGACCGAAACCGAAAGGCAGACGCGAAGCGATAGAGCACACAAGAAATCTAAACGAGGAACAAGAGTGAAAGGCATCCCTATCACAGGATTGCGCGACATATCCAATGGTCCGACCTGCGGCGACTGCTTCGGACGATTGCTGCAAGGCCGATACCCGGTAGACGGCTGGCAGTGCCCCACGTGCCACCGCATCTGGTATCGCCAATGGAATACGAAAGATGGCTACAAAGTCAGGTGCATGAACTGCGACGAAGTGTGGAAGGAAGGCCAAGGCCACATCTGTCCGAAGATCCCGGCACCCAGACGGCGAGAAGCCATACTCGCGACACGGAACAAGATATGACCAAGCAAATAGAGGACAGACCTGTTACGACCGGCACTGGTAGCATTGGTTCGCAACACGGCATAGACGACCCTCCCCGCGCCAACTGCGGCTGCCCCACCTACTTTTCAATAAACAAAAATTTTGGCCGGGGTCTCTGGGAAGCTAAACATGAAATTGGCTGTGCGCGCAGACCAATCCGGCGACGTGAGGCGATAGCACACTCAAGGAAGAAGCTGTGATACTCTCGACCCGATGCCCTTCTTGCAGTGACCCCCAATCGACAGGACCGGTATGTGACACCTGCGTGGCTGAAGTCCAAATGGCGATGAAGGACATGAAGGACAGACGATCCATGTGTTTCAAGTGCCGAGGTACTTACGTGACCCCGACCGCTGACAGGTGCCTGTGCCACATATGCAACACCTACTGCGGGATCTGTAGGCCCGGGACCCACTTCCGGCCCCGGCGGCGCGAGGCTGTACTGGCGACAAGGAGAAAGACATGAGGGACGCACAAGAACGTCGTAGAGCACAACGCGAATTCGTCAGCGAAACACTCACGGAAATCCTTTACGAGGTAAAGAAGCGACTCGACGCTGGCGAGATCACTGGCGACGAGGCACGAATCGAAGTTTTGACAGAGAGCGAAAAAGCTATGGGCGCTCTGCTGGAGCCGGAGCCCACATGAGCCAGTACCAAGTCGTCGTGTTCGCCAGACGTTCGGCGCGGGATGTCCAAGTGCTCTGCTACGTCTGCCGCAGAGTGTTCCCTGGCCCCCACGAAGAAAGGTGCCTGTGCTACCTATGCGCTCCCTTTTGCTGCCAAGAGTGCAGGGGCTCTCTGAGCATGCTCGACTACAAACACAAGGCTCCCCGGCGGCGCGAAGCTGTACTGGCGACACGGGAAGCGCTCCCGGCGACACTCCGACGGCAGACAGGCCGCCGCTGACCGGGATCCATAGACTAAAGAGGAGTTATGTATTACCGCAACTTACACTAAATAGGAGAAAGAAATGTTGTCTCTTCAGAAATTAACAAAGGCGCTCAAAAAAGCAGGAATAACCAATATGAGGGAGTACAGAGAAGAGAGCGCTCGGAGGTATTCGCTGTCTTCAGTAGAGGATTGGCCTCACGATCCTTGTGCTCACTACGGAATCAACATAATGGAGCTATTCGCAATCAAAAAGCGGAGCACCCCCAAGTTTGCCAAAGCTCTAAAGAATTTTCTCAAGCTAGGGTCGTCAAGGCAAGTTAGCGCCGCTGCTGTGGGTCTAGAGAGAAAAGTTGTGTCCGCCTTAGAGAAGGTTGCTCCAGTTAGCTCTAAATCTCCCGATTTTCTTCCCAAATACAGAAAAGTTGAGAGATTGCTCGACGAAATTGAAAAGATCGTTGCTCCAGCTCCCCAATACAAAGAAGTTGAGAGATTGCTCGACGAAATTAAAAAGACCCTTAAGCCCTAAGCGCGACCCAAGAAGCGCTCTCGGCGACACTCCGACGGCAGACTGGCCACCGCTGACTGGTTACCGGCTACTACGCTCTGTAGGGCCTATCTAAACCCCCTCCCTTGGGTCCCATATTGGATAATAAGGGTAATTTAATACCTAGTTAACCCCTAAATAGGGACTCCGGTTCTAAAAGACATCCAGCGAAAAAGGCCATCCAGAACTCAGGAAGTAGGTACCATAAATCCGTCAGAAAGTAGGAGTCCCACGTTTCTTTAACACCATTTTTCTGACGCCACCCAGCCCCCACCCCCCTCCCCCCGGTCCCCTCCCCACACTAAAATCGTAATGATAACGCGGGGTTATGGACGACGATGCACACGCGGGGATGTGCAAGTGTCGTCGTAAGTGTGCGATGACTCGTCGTTGTTGCGTGTTGATGCGGGGCGTGTGTTTCCTCTTTATAATCAATGACTTATCATCATGACTTGCGTGATGATGTTGCACATCAATTGCACATCCCCCCATAATGCGGGGTCATCCGCACGCAAGTCCTTACAGTATGAATGGACAATTGAACGAACACAAATTGCGGACGGTGACGCTCAGCGACACGCAAGTGACGTTTTTCGTCATGACACGGTGCGTCATAGAATTTTACACAAATTCTGAATGACGCACAAATGACGCACGAGCAACTTTGCGCTGCGGTCTTGACGCGGGCGAAGTTGCACATTAGTTGCGTGAGAAAGTTTTCGCGGACGTGTCGAATTCGCTTGAGTTTCGCGGCCGATTGTGCGATACATAGAACATGGACGCGGAAAAAACAACCCTTCTCGATGCGATGTGGAACACAGGCGGCGACGCGGACAGCGCCGCCGCTGAGATCACAGAACGGCTGGAAAGCGGGCGTTTGGTCCTGACCGGAAATTTCAAAGGCCGTGAAGCGGAATTGACCGCCGAGGCGGGCGATTGGGAGCGGAAATAATGAAACTGTTGACGAAGGCAAATCTGGCGGCTCTGCCCGCCCTTTACGCGAACGAAAACAAAGCCGCCGAGGATGTTCCCGTGCCGGTGAAATTTTTCACCCCTGATTCAAATTGGACGTGGTACGCGACCGAGTTCGATCCCGCCGAGGGCCGCTTTTTCGGGCTGGTCTGCGGACACGAAACCGAGTTTGGCTATTTCATGCTGGCCGAGCTTGAGGGCGCGCGGGGTCCGCTGGGGCTCAAGATCGAGCGTGACCGCCATTGGAGCGGGACGCTAGCGGACGCCAAAGCCGCCAGCTAGAACGTGAGAGCGGCGGGTCGGAGACGGCCCGCCGCCGACGCTTGCCAGTGCGAAGTGCATCTTTGCGCTGCGTCCACTTGGCTTGCGGCGGCGCTCAAGTTTCAACTGATTCCGCCGATACATAGAATATCAGGGAGGCAAAAATGACCTTTGGACTTCAGCGGTACCTCAAGAGTCAAACGAAATTCGGAATATTTCAGAACCTCCGATTTCCCGGCGACTGCGGCGGGATTAAATACATCATGATTCACATCGGAAGCTGGCGCTTCAATTTTACATGGAAAGAAAAGCGCCGCCAGTACCCCAGCGTGGTTGTCTGCGGGTACATGCGCGGCTAACGGAACGGCGGGACCGTGAGAGCGGCCCGCCCGTTCTGCTCTTGACGCAGCGCAAAGTTGCATCATAAGGAATGCTATGCTAGAGAAGAAATCTTATGCCAGTGCGAAGTGCATCTTTGCGCTGCGCTCACTAACCGGCAACGGCACAGGGTTTGCATTAAATTATCTTTCGTCGGCGTGTCGAATTCGCTTGATTTTCGTAGCGGGATGCCCGATACTGTTTGAGTCAATGGGAGGCAACAAATGAATCAGCAACAAATAGATTGGGAAGCGGGCGAGAAAATGATCGGCTTCATAGTGAAACGGATCGCCGTTCGCCTTCCCTCTCATATCGAAGCGGAAGACCTACACAGTGTCGGCGTTATCGGGCTACTCGATGCCGCCTCCAAATTCGACCCTGAGAGGGGCAATAAGTTTGCCACCTACGCCGAGCATCGCGTCAAGGGCGCGATTCTGGACGAACTTCGGTCAATGGATTGGGTATCGCGGGGCGTGCGTGAGAAGTCGCGGAAGCTGGAGCGGGCCTATCGGAAAGTAGAGCAGACGTTGGGCCGCGCCGCCGATAGCGAGGAAATTGCTAACTTCCTCGACATAGCTGCGGACGAATTCAACGCCCTCCAGCGGCAAGCGTCTGCGGTTGCGATGAGTAGCCTTGACTCCCCGGGGTCTTTGGGACCCCGGTGTCCACGCGGCAACGGTGACGTGGGCACCCTCGGCGAAATTACAGAAGACCACAAAGCGGAAAGCCAATTCGCGGCCCTGAGTCGCGGGCGGCTCGCGGGACGGATCGCGGAAGCGATCAAGGCGCTTCCGAAGCGGGAACGCCTAACGGTGTCGCTGTACTATTATGAGGATCTGAGCTTGAAGGAAATCGGCGGCATCCTCGGCGTGAGTGAATCAAGGGTGTGTCAGATACACACCAAAGCAACGGCGGCGCTCCGAGCCCGCTTGACAAACTAACCGCGAGAGGCGGCGGGCCGAAAGGCCCGCCAGCCACGGCGAACGCAGCGCAAAGTTTCCTACTCCAAATCACTAGAACATATGCCAGTGCGAAGTGCAGCTTTGCGCTGCCCTCATGTTTCGGCTCGCCTTGCCGATACAGTTATCATGGCCGAGAAAAAAATCCGACAGACCTACCAGTGCGGCGCTTGTGGCTGGCAATGGTCAAAGGATTGGCGCGCACCGATGGCGCTTGACTTTCCACAGCCGAGCGCTATTATCGTTATACCGCGAGAAAGCGGCCCCTGTCAGTGTGAGGATTAAAAAGTGGATGATTTTACCCGACAGTATCTAGTTACGGCGCTTTGGAGTTCCACGGATGAGAGCCGCGAGGACGGCGGCGATCCGATGGACGCCAACTACGGGATCGAAGATATTGAGCCCAATACCATCGCGGCGGCTGAGCTTGATTGCAATCGGTTTCGAGAGCTGGCGGGCAAAATGCTAAATGAGAACGATGACCCCACGGCGGGCGCGCATGATTTTTTGCTGACCCGCAACGGCCACGGCGCTGGGTTTTGGGATGGTGACTGGCCCGAAGGCGGTGAGAGCCTAACGACGATCTGCAAACAGTTCGGAGAGTTCCACCTATACGTCGGCGATGATGGCCGCGTGTATCACAGCGGATAACGGAGGCACCAATGGCACGCTTCAAGACCACGTTTCGAAATGATGAAGGGCGGCGGCTCCGAGTAGAGTTCGCGACAGATAACGCAGCTTTCGAAGATTACGCCGACGAGCGACAGCGGCTAGTCCGCAAAGCCCGCCAGCGGAATCGCGACGGCGAAACGGAAGGCCGATTGATGGACACGAACGGAAACACGGTCGGCGTCTTTCGAGAGATCCTAGACTAACAACCAAACAGGGAGAGAGGCGGCGGGCAATCGCCCGCCGTTTCGCCACTGACGCAGCGCAAAGTTGCTGGCCACGAATACACCCAAACACATAGATGTTTATGCCAGTGCGAAGTGCAACTTTGCGCTGCGGTCCATGCGTAGCTGAAGTTGCACATTAGTTGCTCGGCACTGAGTTTGCATAAGTTGCCTGTTAGTGAGAGGATGGCGGTCGGGCTAAAGTTTCGCTACCTTTGGCCGATACATAGAATATCAGACGGCAAACAGCCGCAAGGGAGTAAGAGAATGGCCGACCTAAGAGATCGAGAAGTAGCGGTTTCGGACAAAAACGATTCGAGAACGGGGCCGAGTGGCAAGAAGGCGCGATCCTCCGAGAGCTTCTACCTTCTCGTAGGCGGCAGTCGCGACGTTTACGACGTGACTGTAAATTTCGATTCGAAAAACGGGCATTGGTGCCAGACGATCGCGGGCTCGCGATGCAACGGCAACGGCAACGGCAAGGGTCAAAAGTACGGCCCGCCGCAGTCGCGTGACAAGCGGAACCCGGTTGAGTGGTGCAAGCACGTCCAGGCGGCGTTGGCGGATACGGAAGCGCTCGCCGAGGCGCAAGAGCGAACCGCGAAGGCATTCGGTAAGGTAGCGGAAAGCTACCAGCCGAAGCCCGAGCCCACGGTAACGGCAAGCGCCCGCGATAGGCTGGCGGCAATCGAAGCCGAGAAGGCGGCTATCGTCGCCGAAATCAATGGCAAGCTGGCGGATATCGTCGGCGAATACGGAGCCGATGCGGTCTATGCGGTAATCGACGAAGTACGCAACGCCGCATAAGGCGGCGGCAGCAAACAGGCAATTAGCCGGGGCGAAAGCCTCGGCTTTTGCTTGCGCACGAGTAGGCAACTTCGCCGACGCCATTGACGCAGCGCAAAGTTGCCGGTGCTAAAGTTTCGGCTGGCTTTGCCGATACACAGGTATAAGCAAAACGGGAGATAAAATGCCGATACCCAAAAACTTCACACCTTTCGACGAAGCGCTTGAGGATTTTCGAGCCACCGCCGAAGGCGTCAAGCGGACGCACTTCGCAACCCAGGGCTTTACGTTCGCGGTTCCGACCGTGACAATCGCCAAGGGTGGCCGCAAGTTTATCAAGCTGATAGCTGGCGAGAATGACCCGGCAACGGGCGAGGCGCGGACGCATACAGGCGTCCACAGCTTCGTGGAGGTCGCCACGGGTGACATCTTCAAGCCCGCGAGCTTCAAGGCTCCGGCGAAGCACGCCCGAGGCAACATTTATCGCGGCAACGGTGCCGACAGCATGGAAGCTGCTGGCAACATCAAGTACCTGCGATGATTGAATTCCCCGGCTTTACGGTTTACCAGTACATCGCCCTCGGGTGCGTGACATTCATTTACTTGGTTTTCTGCCACCGCATCTCCGAGCTTGAGAAACGGTTAACACCGACAGACTAACCCGCAGGTAATAATCATGGGGCCGGATACTCATCTAGATCAGCGTATCAAAAAGCTGCTGGCCAATAAGCCGCCCATGACCGATGCGCAGATAGCACGCAAAATTGGACGAGACACCGAAGCCGGGAGGGCGCGAGTCCGAAAGGTACGGGAATCGCTTTCCGGTTAACCAATATCAATTTAAGCTATAAAACGACTTTATATCGTAGAATGATACGCAGCGCAAAGTTGCCGGTGCTCAAGTTTCGGGCTCGGATGCCGATACATATGACATGACGAAAAAAAGAGCCACACAGGAAGCGAATGAGGTTGCCAAAACCGGCGTCCGCATGACTGTAACTTTCAACCCCTACGGTGAGGAAGAGGCTGAGGAAGAGAGATACAACTATTTCCCTTCCGCCGCAGCTTCAATCTTTTACCTTGAGACGGTGGTTGACGTTATCGAAGCAGGAGGCAATTAAATGACCAAGGGAATGCAACACAGGGAAGAGATCGAAGAGTACGTGTCCGAACTGGATTTGGAGTGGATCGGCGAGGCGCAAATCAACGAAGCCATCGGGATGCTCAACACCGGCCACAGCGAAACCACCGTTTTCGATGGGCTGGACGCCTTGAACGAAGAGATCCGGTGCGAGTCTCTGGCCGCCGCCGACTTTGAAGAACGCGCCTACGGTCGAGACTAAAATTTCGGGCACCGATGCCGATACAGTAAGTGCCAGTCGGGAGAAGCTCCCCTGATACGGGGTCGATCCGGCTGGACGGGGTGTCCACCCAATCCCCCGGCTTTGGCAGGCAGAAGGGGTGGAGATCGGTGCAGCCTCTTAGGTGAGGGCGGTCAGGAGCACGGGCGGAGTGGTACTCCGCCCGGTTCTAACCTTTCACACATGCAACTTTGCGCTGCGGTAAAGTTTCTGGCACCGATGCCGATACATAGAACATGAGAGAAACGGTGGAAGAATTCCTAGCACGCGGCGGACAAATTACCGTAGTCGAGCCGCGCACCTACTTCGAAAGGCCGTGGCCCCTGCGTGGACCGATCAGCCGATGGGCTAAGCGGTGGATGACGGCTCGTGGGCATTACGACAGGTAAACCTCGGCTAAAGTTTCGCTAGGCTTTGCCGATACATAGTTATCGAACAAGGGAGATGGAAATGGAACGGAAAGAATACGAGATCCGGGGCGCGGAAGGATGCGAGAGGGTGGTACAGGAGCGTGCTAACGTCCTTCTGATAGGCGATAGGGTCAACCTCTTCGCCGATCAACCGGGGGCACCGTTCGGCTGGGGCACCGTGGTCGAGGTGACCGAAGAAGAGGCCGTGGTGGTCCGACCCTACGTCCACACGGCGGATTTCTCAACGACTTCGGGGCTCATCAGCTACCTGGGTCAGGAAGTCGTCCGACTCTACAGGAAATCAGATCGCGTCTTGACGGTGGTTTTCAGGACCACAATACCCAAGTGAACGAAAGACCCTAAGCGCTCTCGCGTAGCCAGAGCAGACCGGGCTTAGCCGCCCGGTGGGTCGCTTCACTCGCAGCGCAAAGCTGCACACTCCCAACATTCATTTCGCAGCGCAAAGTTGCACACTACTGAGCGGCCGAAGTTGCCGGTTGCTGAGGCTTGCCCGTGGGCTAAAGTTTCGCTACCTTTGGCCGATACATAGATATCCGGCGGCAATGAAGCCGCTTCCCTAAATGGGAGTCCAATCAATGGGCTATAAGAGAACGAGCGACAAGCCGAGCGTCAAAGAGACGATCAGCAATATCATGATCGAGCGAGTGGAAGCTCGCCGAGCGGCTGGCGAGAACGTCGTCGCGCCGTGGCGCATGACGTGGGACCCTACCCTCGGAATGCCTCGCAACCTCGTGACGGGGCACGCCTACCGTGGGATCAATGTATTCATGACGATGTTTCAGGGATACGCAAGTCCGTTCTGGATCACCCGTAAGCAGGTGGCCAAGGTAGGCGGAACGATCCAATTGGGCGAGGACGGTAAAAACGTCCCCTACACCCCGATATTGTTCTGGAAGTTTCCCACGGAAGAAGAGGCCGACGAAGGCCGTCGCGCATATTGCCGGTTTTATCAGGTGTGGAACTCCGAGCAAGTTGACGGTATCGAAGAGACGGTCGCCAAGGCTTTCGAGGGCGTGACCCTAGAGCCGAAGGACCCGATTGCCGAGGCCGATGCGCTCGTGGCCGGTTATCCGGGGGCACCCCCGATAGGTCACGGTAGCTCGAAGGCGTTCTACGTTCCCAGCGAAGACCGGGTTTCGATGCCGGATATCGCCGCTTTCGAATCGAGCGAAGCCTACTACCGGGTTTTGTTCCACGAGTTGGGCCATTCGACCGGGCACCGGAATCGCCTTGAGCGTGACGGTGTAGCGAATCCGGCTGCCTTCGCGAGCCACGCCTACAGCGAAGAGGAATTGATCGCTGAGATGACGGCTGCAATGCTCGCCGGTCACGCGGGAATCGGTTCCGAAGAGGCCGACGAGAACAGCGCCGCCTATCTCGATCACTGGCTGCGGAAGCTCTCGGCGGAACCCAACCTTCTGGTTTCGGCAGCGGGTGCCGCTCAGAAGGCGGTTGACCACATCCGAAACATCAAGTGGGAGGCTGCAACGCCCTCCAAAGACTAGCCGGTAAACGGTGGCCCGGGGTCCGATGACCCCGGGCTTTTCTCACCCCGGTAATAGGCAAGTAATGTGTAACTTCCAGTAAACGGTGCCGCAGCGCAAAGTTGCACTGTTGTCCGGCCAACCGGCCGTGTCCGGCACACCCTGCCATAATCCGGCCACTCAAGTTTCAACTAGCTTTGCCGATACCTAAGCATGACCGACGAACTCCGAGCGCAGCGACTAGAGTATCAGCGGCGGTATGACGCCGAGAACCGTGAACGCATCAAGGAGTACCAGCGAAAGTATCGCCTTGAGAATAAACAGAAAAAACGAGAGTGGGCGGAGCAATATTATCTGGAGAACCGTGACCGAATGAACGAGTACGGACGCAAGTATAGTCACGAGAACCTTGATAAGAAGCGGGCGCGTTACCACAAGGACGGCGATGCTAGCCGAGAGTACCAACGAGAGTATCGCCTCGCGAACCGTGAGCGCTTGAATGCGCAGAAGCGGGCGCGTTACCACAAGGACGGCGATGCTAGCCGAGAGTACCAACGAGAGTATCGCCTCGCGAGGAACAAAGCTAAAGTTTCCAGCGAGAATGCCGATACATAGAATATCACGGCGGGGAACGTCGGGGCATACAAGCTGATGGCGGGGTTGACGGTCTGCTCCGGGTGTCGAAGACGGATATCAAATAGGAGAGAGGGACTTCGAGAAGGACGTAGGCGACGACCAGTAAACGGTGGGCTAAAGTTTCAAGCCTTCCAGTCGATGAGTGGCGTGGTACTCCTTTGTTCGTTAGAGACCGGTCGCCGGTTAACGGTGGCCGGTTTTCTAGTTTCAGTAATGTGCAACTCGCGCAGCGCAAAGTTGCCGCTAATTGCGCTCTCTAGGATGGTGCTTATATTGGTGTGGTCTTGGGCAGACTCAAAACTCATCCTGGCGGAGCACGTCTCCCGTCTTGGGGCGGACGTTAAACGCCCTTTCTCCCTCCCTCCCAACCGACACCGCAGCGCAAAGTTGCACATTCGTTTTCCGGCTCCCAGTAACCGGCAACTCGTGGCCTAGTGGACTCAAGTTTCGTGGGCGTTCGCCGATAAGTGTGGCATGGACGAGATACTGACCGGACTGAGAACGCTCCTGCTATTCGTATTGCTTCTAGTGATACCGGGCGCGTGTGCCGCTCTAGCTGTGGGGCTGACTCAATGCCCCGCGTGCGGCGGGTAGCCTACAGTTTCACACCGATAAGAAGGCATCACACGGGAGATGAGAATGACCGAACCGCGATACGTCTACGATGGGAACATTGACAAGCTGGCACTCGCCGTCGAAAAGCTCAACCGGCGCGCAGCCAAGCTCGGCGTACCTGCCATCCAGTTGCACATTGGTGAGCGTGAGATCTGCTTCACCTGCGAAAACCGCCACCCCTACATTTCAACCGATCCGAAGGCGTGGGATACGGACACGGGCAGTCACGCCAAGGTAGTAGGCCACGAGCGCGCAGAGGTGGTTTTGGTGGGCGAGCCGCCCATGCTGAACGGCTGGACGTTTGCGGCCGTAGTCGATCACCTGTCAAACGGGACGATCACTCGCTACCCTCGCGCTATCAAGAAGCTGAACCTCACACCGTTTCGCGGCGTGGAAGCTACCTGCGATCACTGCAACACCAACAGGAAGCGACACGAAACATTCATTGTGCAACACTACACGGGCGACACGAAGCGGGTCGGCCGGAATTGCCTCGCCGACTTCCTGGGCCACTCGAACCCTTCCAAGCTCATTGGACATTTGAACCTCTGGGCCAAGGCTTTCGCCCTCATCGAAGGGGCCGAAGAGGCCGGTTTTGACACGGACGTGACCTACCTCGACCTGGGCGGTTTTCTCGCCTACGTATGCTGCCAAATGCGCCTCCACGGCTGGATGAGCCGGGGCCAAGCCTTCGCAGAGAGGCACCACGGCGCGACTGCGGACCACGCGCAGAACGCCTACTGGAGCAACGCCACTCCGCCGGTTTTGTCCCCCGAGGGGCAGGACACCACGCGCGCAGCCAAGGCGCTGGCCTGGGCTCGGCAACTCCTCGATGAGGATATCGGCGATAACGACTATCTCTACAACCTTCACGCCGTCTGCACCGACGACTACATCCGGCCGAAGCGTGGCGGGCTGGCAGCCTCGGTTATCGTGGCCGCTGAGCGCGCATTCGAGAAGGCTCGCGAGCGGGCCGATGAGGCTCTAAAATCCAACCTGCACATCGGTGCTGTGAAGGAACGCCTCACCCTGGAATTGACTCTGCGGGGCACGCGCGAGATCGAGGGCCACTACGGGGTTTCCACCCTCCACAAATTCGAGGACGCGGCCGGGAACGCCTTCGTCTGGTTCGCCAGCAACCCGGAAATCATCCCCGAGGGGACCGGTAAGCGTGCCGCTTTGATCGGCGAAACCCACACGCTAGCTGGCACGGTTAAGGGTCACGACGACTTCAAGGGTAGGCTACAGACTAAGCTCACCCGCGTAAGCGTGCCCAAGGCGAAGCCTATGCCCAAGGCGAAGAAGGCTAAGCGTGCCAAGAAGGCGGCAGCCTAAGATGCTGGTTAACTACTCGGTTATCGCTGGCGTCATAGCCGTCTGTGGCTACCTGATTTACCTCAGTTACTAGCAGCCGGTTTCCCGCGCATAGAATCTCGCCGCCCAAAGTTTCCAATGACGCAGCGCAAAGTTTCCAATAGCCGGTAGCCAGCGGACAGTGGGACCGCAGCGCAAAGTTGCCGGTGTCCCCGAGGGAAGTTGCGCGTTACCGATTTTGCACATTAGTTGCTTTACCGAGATTGCCTACGAGTTGCGTGTGGGTGAGCTGACATGTGGCAGAATGCCCCTGGGACAAAATGCCCCTGTTAACTGGCAACTATCCACCGTTCACCGGCAACCGTTGACCGGCAACTATTGGACGGTTAACACTCCACAAGCGCGCAACTGGGACATTTCGCCACAGCAGGCGTTGTGCAACTTTCCTCCGTTGACCGGCAATCTGAGAAAACGTAGGACTACTCATATTGGTTCTGAGCGAGTTACCCCACTCGACAGCCGGTAGCCAGCGAACGGTGGGATGGCGAAATAGCCTATATTATACCCCTATTTGACCCTTATTTTGCGTGATACTGATAGGTTGGTGTGCAAGCAAAACGCAACTTTGGGCCGTCATGGGACTTCATCCCACCCTATCCCCCGACGGTTTTGTAGTGTCGGCTGTAGTGTCGGTTTTTGCCGGTAAACGGGGCTTTTGGGAGCTGAAAGCTCTGCTTTAAGGGGTAAACGGGGCCGGGTGACCCCGGTTATCTGGGCTGGTTTTAGTGGGCTCTGGGGGCAACCTCGCAAGCCTGAGGCCGCTTTTGGTGGGCCTCTCGCCCTGGCTTCCTTCCTGGCTTCGCCCTGGCTTCGCCCTGGCTTCGCCCTGGCTTCGCCCTGGCTTCGCCCTGGCTTCGCCCTGGCTTCGCCCTTTAAGGTAGCGTGACTCAAGTTTCACCCGTTCTGGCCGATAAACAATGTATGCGAAAATTGAATCTTCTACTGACAGTTGCCGGTATGTTGCTCATTGGTGGGGTAGCCTCCGGTGAGTGTCTGACACGGGCCGATTTTGTGCGAGGGTGCGTTTCAGCGATTCAGCGAGGCCCTACGCTTGAGGTTGCCGAGGTTGCTTCTGAGGGCTGCGAAATCACGGGCTGGACTTATCGCCCCCGAAATGCCGAGTCGGTCTACATTCAAGGCGCTACCACCTGTGCCGCAGGTAGGCTAAACATTCAATATTACAGCGGGGGTCGATTCCTGGGGAGTGACACCCTTTCCATCCGGGGTTTCGGATTCCACTCTCATTCATATATTGCAGTCACACCGGACGAAATGACCATCCGTTACACCATCGACCCGCGCTAAAGTTTCGCGCGTTCTGGCCGATAAACAAGGCTCACAAGGGAGGCGACACCCGTGGCACTCGTAATCATTGATATGCAGGATGGCTTCGATCCCGAGGCAACGGAAGCGGAATCGGGCGTTCTGGCTCTCATCAAGAAGGCCAAGGCGAGGCATGAGGCGATTTTCCTTGTAACTTTCGCATTCAACGGGAGAACGCTCCGATCAATTTTGGCCGCTCTGAAAAGCTATCCTCTGCTCTTTCACGTCCAAAAATGGGAAATAGACGGCGGGAAAAACCTGAGCCGATCAATTTCCCGGGCGTGGGGTAGAGGATTCATCGAAAAATTCAGCAAAATGAGATTTTGCGGCGTCCTGACGAGTCAATGCGTAACCCATACGCTTCTCTCACTGTGTAGCAGAGCCGAAAGCATCGAGCGGCACGACGAGAGCACCGCCATTCACAAAGGGACGGTAATGGAACTCGTTTCGTCCGCCTGTAAGGACGACTTTGACAGCGAGAAATTTTCGCTCTATTTAGCAAAATCTTACCGCTCTTATTTTCCCCGGCTGAAAGTCGCCTAGGCTCTCGCTTTTGCCTCTAAAGTTTGGCCGACCTCTGCCGATACACTTAGCCTGAAGGTTATTGCGTAGTTGAGCGGATTTCTGAGCCTAGATTCTATTTGGGCCTGGAGTTGCCGATCACCGGCAACTCTGGCTGTAAGTGGGGACTGTACGGGCCTCAAGTTTGGTAAGCTCTGACCGATAAAATGGCATCGAAACGAACCGGAGGTCAAAATGACCGAAGCTCAGAAAGAAGAATTCAAATCACTCTCAAGCCAGCTCTCACCGGAGAATCTGAACTGTGACGGCGAGATCACGCGCGCGCAAGCGCAGACCAAGTACCGGCGGATAATGAAGCGCTGGCGGGCACTGGAGAAGGCCCTAGGCCGCGAGGTGAGCGAGGACGAGGCGTGGGGGTTCTACAAGCCGACGATAACCATGTACTCCGTCAAGCGCGCAAGCCCTACGGGCCTCAAATGAGGGTGAGATCGGGGGTGGGCTCAAGTTTCACCGGGCTTGGCCGATAAACAGGACTCACAACAAGCCGAAGGCTAACGCCTTTCAACGGAGAATCGAAAAAATGAAGCCTCTCAACCGGCGCACCTGGGCGATCATGGTGGTGGTTCATAACCCCGACCTTCAGACTCGCCTCCCCCGGATCACGGCTGAGGCCGTGCGTCTGGGGCTCCTCCCTCCTGCTGCTCTGCGGTGGTATGACGACTTCCCCCGTCTGGTGGCTCTGGTGGACGGCTAGCCTCAAGTTTCACCGGGCTTGACCGATAAGCAGGCTGGCTAAAAGAGGATCGAAAAAGGAGAAGTGAATGAGGAAATTTGTAATCGTTGCGTTGATTGTTGGATTCGCGCCGTTCCTGATGACGACAGAGAGTCGCTCTGCGGGTACGGATAAGTGCGTCTACAACTCCGCCTTGCCATTTGCGGGGCTGGAGTATCGAGAGTGTCTCAGGATTGAGCGTCTTGAGGAAGAGCTGTACAAGCTACAGCACGACGGCATGACACCGAGAGAAGTACGAAGAGAAGCGCGAACGGAGAAAGGCACAAAATGAAGTGCAACTGGTGTCGTAAGCGTATCTGGTGGTTTCAGTTTCGGGCGGGATTTCTCTCCTCGTTTCCCGATACTCTGCCCCCGGTTCACCTATCCTGCCAAGCTGAGCGGGAGAAGTTTCCAGCTATAGCGGAACGTCAGGACGAGCGTGTGGGCTAAGGTTTCGCTGGTTTTGTCCGATAACAATGGCATAGGGAGTATCGGGCTCTGCCGATAAGAAGGCATAGGAGACAGAAAAATGTCTGCACCGAAGAATTTTATCAAAAAGCTGCAATACGAAAAAAAGGTTCTGGAGACCCGGCTGGATTCGGTCGTGAAGGGGCTGGCTCTGTTCACGGCGCATATCCGCTCCGAGAAGTTTCAAACCCCTGCGGGCGGCGAGCGTCAAGACTGGATTGCTATTGCTGACGTAGCGAATTGGATCGAAGACTTGCACATGAGAGCTAGCTGCGGCGAGGTCATGCGAGAGGATACAGAAATCGAACCCCTGGAAAGTGCAACGGCGACTCGAATATGAGCGAAATTCACGTCTGCGAAGGTACGGACGACGACGGACGGCCCCTCAAGCCGGAAAAGGTATCCTGCGCGGGCTGCGGGCTGGAATGGTGCGAGCGGTGCGACCCTGCCCCCTCGGCACTCTGCCCCCGATGCCACGGGCGAGGCTATTCAACGGCTCCCCTGAATGAGATCGGGGGGTGGCAACTTGAGGCCGCAAACGGGCGACTCTGGCGACGTTTCGGTATGAGGCCGAGTCTCACCGTCCGGGGGCACCGGGCGGGGCTCGAAATCGAGCCGAGTTTCAACGGCGTGGGAACGGACGAGATCGCCGAAGAGTTTGACGCCTCGGAGGATTCCTAATGCTGTGGATACCCACGCCCAAGAAATCCCACTCTCGAAGCTGGGGCTAGGATGCCTATATCCAAGACGGACGCTAACTCGGGCACCCTCCTGGGCCGGTACAAGGCTCTCAGGCGGGCGTGGCGTGACCGGAAGGCTGCTAAAGCCGTGGCTAAGTATTTGGAGGACGCAGAGAGGCGCGAGCGGATTCAGGAGTTTGTCAATCGGACGCGCGGGGGCGACCGTACTGGACGCCAAAATCTCGGCTTCAGTCCCGGCTATACAAAAGCGAAAAAGATCGCGGACGCCGAGGCGCATACGGCCGGGCTCCTGCGGAAAGAGTACAACGACTGACCTCAAGTTTGACACGCTCTCGCCGATAAGTACACTGTTGGCAGCGTGGCACCACAAAAAGGGAGAAAAATGAGCACTCGCGGAATCATCGTTTTCAAGGGTACGGGCAAATTCTCGGACCCTCAGGCTTACCGACTCTATCAGCACCATGATTCATACCCCACGCAAATGCTGGAGGTTCTCCGGGACGTTATCCGCAAGGCCGAGAAGCTGGCTGTTGAGGGCTCAGAAATGATGCAGTCACCCTACGCTGTGACGCCCGAAATGCTGGCTGGAGTCATGGTGGGCGAGACTACGGGCATTTTCGGCATAGGCGCTCGAATCGAGTATACCGGGGGCGACTCTGGCGATCTTTACGGGAACCAAGGCGATCTCGAATGGATTTACGTTGTAGACACCGACTCGAAATCGGTCAACGTCTACGGTGGGTACTCTGGGCACCTTCCGAGCGAGAAGGTCGCCGAAGGGCTGGTAAACCCCCTCAAGTACCTTAGTTGCGTGACCGAAGAGTATCAGCTTCGGGAAAGCAAGCGGATCACGTCTGCGGTTCGCTCGCTCAAGCGCCTGGGCTGGCCGGTAAACCCGAACGTGGGCAAAACCGACCGGCGAGCGGCTATCGAGGCCGAGAAGGCGAAGGACAAGTGAGAAGCTGGGGCTGATACGGTGAGCATTCTAGAAACATTCTACAACGTCTGGACGCGCGAGCTTGGGCCTATCCTGGCATCGACTGACCCCTCACAAGTAGGCAACTTCTACTGGGAGTACCGCTGGGGCGTTCACGATTGGACCGGGAACTACCCGACCTCTGCCGAGGCGTCAACCGCTGGGCGTCGGGCGAGGGCTGAGGAACAGGGATTGCCCGACCGGAGGGCTCTCGTCGCTCATTCCAAAGCTAAGGTTTGACGGGCATCGGCCGATAAAACACTGTTGACACCACAAAGGGAGAAAAATGAGCACTCGCGGAATCATCGTTTTCAAGGGTACAGGCAATTACTTGAGCGTTCACATTCATACTGTAAGGAACGTTTTAATCCTCACACTGACAGGGGCCGCTTTCTCGCGGTACAAATCGGGCTCAAGTTTCGTGGGCGTTCGCCGATAAGTATGGTATCACTAGGGAGAATCAGAATGCGAATCGTAACCAACGGCGAAATCGAATACAATCCGGCTGGAACTATCAACCACTTCGTCATCCCCGCAGGGACCGAGTGCATAGTTGCCGATAACCTGCCGGGCGAGGGTCAATACTGGGCGTGCGAGTGGGAGGGTATGGATCTTCTCGCCGAGTCGTGGGCACGCAACTACGGATTCCTGCTGGACGCTAGCGAAGTTGAAGGGGCACCTGTATAATGCCGGGCACCGAAGGCTACTTATGGGGCGACTTCAAGGGGCTAAACAACGCTGGGCCTCTCCCCCGAGGCAACCACCGGCACTGTAAAGGGCCGCTGAGCGGTGGCACGGCTACGAAGAAGGCCCGTAAACAGGCGAAGAAGGCTCGGAGGAAAAACCGGTGAAATTTCTGCGAGGCCGTATAGGTAGCCCCAGTAATTCGTAGCCTCAACCACCACCGGAACGCAATCCGTCATTTCGGCCCCCAGTCGGCCCGTATGTCGATCAGAGGGCGAACCCGGAATCTCGGTACTCTGGGCGATCCGGGAAGCGTGGGTTCAATGGCGC
>SDBU01000543.1_pt1 | contig 52485 bp, 79 predicted proteins | sample 2277071 | NCBI WGS metagenome assembly SDBU01 (sample SAMN10397929, study PRJNA504765) | marine sediment metagenome | isolation source: marine sediment core GS08_GC12, 126 cmbsf | place: Arctic Ocean: Gakkel Ridge, Loki's castle | collected 2008
GACATGACTTAGTCGAGCCGATCCGATGAATCCGCTGGGCTAACTGATACTCCGAAGTTACGGACCAAGTTCCATCTAGTACGATCATTGTACTAGCCCGTTGTAGGTTGAGTCCCTCTTTAATTGCGTCTAGGGAACCAACAAGCCGCCCAGTCCTATTGAATACTTTTAGCGCACTCTGCACCTCCTTCGTCTTCATGCCTCCGACAATTGTAGATTCGGGAGCCAATACTCTCAACCACTTCTCAACAAACTTCCGGAACCTGCTAGTGACAATCACAGGTTCGTTAGGGTGGTCCTCAAACCACTCAGCTAACCAGGCGATCTTCGCAGGAACTTGACCAACTGCGAACATCGGTAGACCCTCAGCCATAAGCGCAGGATCCAAAGCACACTGCTGTAGCCGTACAAACCGCACTAAGGCATTCTCAAGCAATATCTCCTTACCAGCCAACTCAGCGTACGCATCCCTAACCAGCCGTAGGTATAGTTTCTCCTGCTCGCCGTTGATAATCACAGGGACGTCAGCGTACGTTAACGTAGGTAGATCTAGTACCTCACTCTTCTTTCGTGACAGATAACAAGGTGAGATCTCTCGTGCTAGTTGATTCAGGTTCTTTGGCCCATGAATCACCTTCCAGTGACTCCCTGATGGCTTGTAGTAGTCCACATAGTTGTCGAAAAATCTCCAATAAGATCTGTATTGCTTCGGATACATATAGTGTAACAAAGCCCACATGTCTGCAGGTGACCGGCCATAGGGTGTTGCTGTGAGCAACATCTTCCGGCGGGCCGTCAACCTCCACAGTGCCTTGGTCTGTCGTGCCTTACGGTTCTTGAATCGGTGTGCCTCGTCCACAATGATTATGTCCCAGCGAACCCTGCTCAGCTGGGCAATAGAGATACGTACCGCTGCAGGGTGTACTATGACCCACGCTAGGGGTCTGCGATCCTTCCACCCTACAATCCTGCCCCAAGGTATGCCTCTCCCGGCTGTCTCACACACACCAACGTATCCTGCATCTTGGCCTATAATAGTGTCTCTCCAGAATTCCTTGGTAAGGCGGGGAGCGATCACGAGTACGGGTCCTTTTGCGTGTCGTTTAGCCGCCTCTACTGCAATTACAGTCTTGCCAAGTCCACAGTCGTGGGCAAGTAGTGAGTTCTGTTTCATAACCCAGTCTGCATCCTCATCTTGAAAAGGCCATAGTTTAAGCATCCTGCCTGCTTTGTACTAAAGTTAAGTAGGCTACAACCTTATTGATTATCCTGCAACTATCAACAGGTTCGAACTTTCGGCGTATCCAGATGTCTGCTCGTGTGGCCTGCTTGGAGTTGTTACATTCCCAACAGGCAGGTATGATATTGAGGGCTGTTCGTGGACCTCCCTTGCTCAGTGGGACCAGGTGATCCTCTCCGAGGAATCTATACTTGCCACAATAGGCACAGCAACCTCCAAAAAACGCAACCGCAAATTGCCATTCTTCTAACGTTAAAGTATCTGTTACTGCCTTCTTAAGATGCCGATGCCTTGCATCATATAAACCCCTTGCCTCTCGTGACTGGTAATCCATACCTTTAGGTATTACTCTATGCTGATCCCGCCAGGACTCGATACCTAGTAGGTATCTCCTATCACGAACTGTACACCTACCTAATCCTAGCTGTTTTGCTACTTGCCCATCCGTCATGGTACCTACTAAGGCATCCATTTCTACTGTCCAAGAAATATTTATTCTTTTGAAGGAAGGAATACCTAGTTCTCGACGAATCCTGCCAACAGTAGTTGGATAAATACCTAACCTAGTCGCAATAGCTTTATCTGTATCGGTACCTAACAGGGCTATCATTTCTGGAGTCCACCTAATTCTTAGCATTAGTTACACCTTGTGGGTTGTGCAGTTTGAAACTGCACCACTCACAAATCGCCCGAACTAATGCAAACTGTCCTACTTTTACGCGCCTACGTACCATATCCTTGCGAAGCACCGACGTTCCACAGATAGGACACTTACGCCAGTCCCGCTTAAGTCCTGGTTTGTATATGCTATCTCCCATCCTCTACTCCTTCAATGTATGCTAGTCCCAGCTTGATAGCGTCCTTCACGTGCTTGGAGTCGGCGTCAACAAGCATTCGCGGTAACCTAGCGTTGATCTTTGCGTCGGGCCAGCGACCCTTCTTGGCCGCTGGTATGAGAACAACTTTGTTCGGAGATCCGCACTCCAATGCACACACTGCTTCGATAACGCCAATAAGTTTTGGCGTTATAAGCTGTTGCCCAACGTGCAGTTGTGCCGCCGAGGCATATATCACATAGTCCTCGACTACTATGCACACCACTCTTCCTACTTTGCGTAATGCCATCCTGAGATATCGAGCGAAGTCATCCAATGGGAGTGCCGGATGATCCCAGGTCCTTGTTACTACTACGTCCTCGATAGTTTTGTAACTGAACATGGCAAAGCCACAGGTTTCGCCTGGATCTACTGCTAAAACATATTTCCTATACACTTACACACCTCCACGTAGCGGGGGCCTGCGACTGGACTGGCCCCCACTTACTGCTATGACTTACTGGTTACTCGTCGCCGAGGCCGAAGTCGCCGAACGGACTCTCACCATCAGGAGTTTCAACTTCCTCTGTTCCCCCAACCTCTGCGGCCTTCTTTGCCTTGCGAGCCGCCCGAGCTACCTTCGGATCCTTGATGGCGTCTTCAGGCAGGATCGCCTTCAGGTTCGCCAGTTCCTCGTCGTTCAGATAGACCTGGTATCTTGTCCGACCATCCTTACGCTTGGATGCAATACGTGTTCCAGCTTCTGGCGGTTCCCAGCTCAAGACCTCTTCGGGATCGAAACCATACCTACCAAGAATCTCAACTCCGCCAGGAACATTCTTGGCCTTTGCTTCCCTGCGGACAATGCGGGGAGCAACGTCAAACTTCTCCGCTACCTGCTTTACAGACAAGTATGTATCAAGCTTTGCAACATCCAATGCCACTTAACACCTCCAGTTTACTAGTTGTTGGTTTGCGACAACGGGCAAGCGAACGCCTTGATGTATCCAGTCGAATACTTTAGGCGCCTTGTCCGTTGGTCATAGCCCACCTAGGGAGATGGGCTATGACCACGCGCACGCTTACTTGCTCCTTCAAGCAGTTTCACTACACCTGCGGCTACCTCCTTAGCGATCTTTGGCGGGCACTCCCGATTGATTACCACTGTCGCTATTGGGCCGGCCAACTCTCCTCCGGGTAGGTGCAAGTCATTGTACGAAATAACCCACCACCCTAAACCCTTCGCTGCCTTGAAAAGTCCTTCGTGCCTACCCCAGTGTTCAGGTGGAGGAGGCAGATTTGCGATGTAGTCTATTCGACGTTCTCGAATTCGATCTAGTTCATGCTCCTTCGCCCTCCCGAAATTTTTCTTCGAAGAACTTCGTCGCTTCCTGGTACGTTTGACACGCTTTACATATTCGAGCACAGGCCCTGTCCCATCGGTCTCCTGAGCCACTGTAGTGAACTTACCAGGACTAGCAACCTCAAAGAATCTAAGATTACCTGTAACCTTGATAGGGCTAGGATCCATGCCCAGGCTGTTAGCCGTTCTCCAACCTGAGTCAAGGTCTTCAAAGATGGAAGATTTCCACTTAATCAACTTACTCATGGCAACTCCAGTACACGTCCCCACATATTGCCTTCTCTGTCTAGGCCGTACTCATACTCTCTGCTTCCGATTCGGTACAGTCGGACTTCTATAATCTCCAAGTTCTCAGGGTTCGCAATTTGTTCTTCCCAGTACCCTTGGAGGTGCTCAAAGGTGTCCAACGCAGGATCTTCCGTACGCCTCCAAGGCGTGACTTTCCATCCAGATGCCTTAGAGTCCTCTGAGGGCTCTGTCTCGTCGGAAAATCCCTTACTTGCCAGACCCTCAACTGTACCTACGGTCTCTAGGACGCGTTCGTATCCCTCCCGCTGAGCCACAATCGTCAGGACGGTACCGCTCAGGATCCTGAAAAACTCATAGTCTCCTTTCTTCTTGAGAGGCCCAGGATTCAATCCCGACCTGACAGCTGCAGCATGCGCTGCCCTAATGTTGTTGAAGGGTGTCCTACTCCAGTTTGTCATCTAGTGCTCCTTTGCTCTGAAGGCGTGCTCGATAGTCGTCTATCATAATCTCCAGCGCTTCCTCGATACTCCGACCTGTCCAGCTTCCAGCGGTTGAGATCATCCGCCGCTTCATCGCTCTCAAGTCCATCATTGTAAAGTCACGCTCTGCGAGGACTAGTATCGGTGGATACTCTCGTGCCTCAGGATGCTTATTGAGTATCTCAGTGAGCTTTTGTCGCGCTAAATCACCTTCGGGCTTGCCGCGCTGATCGTCGGCTAACCTAATGAGCGCATCGACCTTTCTTTGCCACTTGTTAGTCATCGACCGTCACTCCTCTTTCGCGTCGCTATCGCCAGTAGCACAAGTAGTATCAAACCACAAAGTACCTGCGCTAGAAGTTCCCAAGTCATGCTACGCTCCTCGGGCAGGGAAGGACGTTCGCCCGACCCTGCCTGTGTGTTACCACTCACTCTACGACTTCCATGGTCACCTTAACACGCTTACCCATCAGTGTCTGTAGTACAGCATTTACCTCCTCAGGACCTTCATTGCCTAAAGGTGTAAGTATTGCGCTGATTTCTGCGGGCTCTAACTTGCCGGCGATCTCAAACTCTGCGTCAGGTATACCAGGAAAGGTGCCATCTGTGTGAGCAGCCATACGTCTCCTGACTGCGTATTTCAACATTGTTATAGCCATCTCAAACTTCATGAGTCCCTCCTGCCCCTGTGTGTTATCACTCACGCCTCAATCCCCTGGCGTACTGCCTTCCTGATAGCTTCTATGTGCTTCACAGTGAATGGCGCATGCTCATTGGTTGCATCGAACCCTGCCAGGTAGCCTTCCAACCACCAAGTGACGTCTGCTACCAAGTTACACTCATCTTCCGAAAGTTCGCCGGAGATGACTTGTACCTTTGCAGCCGCTTCGAGTTCCATCGCGACCTGCATATGACCCCTTGCGAGGTTGCCCAGCTGCGTCAGGTAGTGTCTGGTGTTACGCAACGCTGCACCAATAGGTGAGCGGTCAAAGTTAGTTGCGTGATAGCTTGCCATACTACTCAACCCCCTCGATCGTGACAGTCAGTTCGTCAGGGATCGTCCCTTCGAACGCTTCCTTGATTGCATTCTTCTGTACGTACAAGGTTCCTATCACCTTTCCAGAGCCAAGTGAACTACTGGACTCCCTGTACCTGATCGTGTTCTTCGTCTGCTTCTCAACCTTGAGCACAACTTGAATCTTCACCTAGCACCTCCTCACTAACTAAATATGCACATAGCCACGAAACCCAAGAATGAAATACCGAGCAATATAGCAATCCGAGCTTTGTCATCCTTTACTAATCTGCAGACAACCCAGCAGATAGCAGCCCCAACAGCTACACCCAGTAGCCACTTTACAATACTCATTTTACTCACTCACCTCCTCAGTAGTTTGTGCAACTCCCAAAACTTCCACAGCAGCCTCCAGATTAAGACTGCTGTTACTCCTCTCAAGAACCACCTCGCCACTGAAAGGAGCAGTATTGCGTTCGGCAAGACGATCCGCTCGACCACTCCACCACCAGTCAGCATATTCAGCACCTCGCTCGCTATACCGAAACGGCATTGACTTCCACTTCTCCGAGGTACTCCACATGCTTACCTAGTGGAGGATCTCCACACTTCACTACCTCCGTCGTAACCAAGTACCGCTTTCCCTTACAGGGCACCTGCTTGTGAAGTACCACCTCAATATCGTCCTTACACGCCCTGAAGACGTATAGTTCTGGATCGTAGCCCGATTTCCAATTGATCTCCGTAACCTCAAACAGCTCCATAAGCTTCACAAGAAACTGGTGAATCGCGGCTTGCTTAGCCTTACCAGCCTCGTCCTTGTCCTCTACTACGATCTCAGTGAAGGAAAAAAGCACCTTGCGAGCACTGCAGGACGCAGATACCCCCTCGGGGATTTCCAGGTCCTCGTCGCCCAGCAACGTCACATACTTCGCCGTGAGGCCGATACTCTTCTCATACAGGTCTCGATAATACTTTGACGAGTGTTTCAGTTCTTCTATTAACGTCTTTGACACTTTGCACCTCCATTGTAACTCCGTTCGGCTGTCTACTTGTTCTAGACAATTCGAGAACAAGTGGGAGAGCCGAACTGACTCTCCGTTAAACAACCCTTATCGCATTCCAGGATCTTTACCTAGAAAGCCTGTGAAGTCGCCGACAGCAGGTTTCCACACACCTTCAACTCGTTCCCAACTTCCATCTTTCCTGTCCCACCGCCCTGGCCCAGCCTGATGCCCTGGCGTGACACTTACACGGTATCGAGTACCGTAACAATACACCATCACTAGGTAATCCGAAACCCCAAGATCCTCGCAATACTCCTTTGCAAGTGCTACTCCTTCTTCAAGTACCACCAGATTGAAAGCACGTTGTGCTGACCACTCCATGATACACGCTTCATCCCTGTGCTCTTTATTGTACTTGCGCACTTCTCGGGAGTTATTTATACTATACTCACGCTGCACTACATCGAATGAGGGTTTGATATCTACGGGCTTGAAGTCCGAACAGCCCATCCCTCGCCGGACTAACTCGTGCTGCATCGTAGTCAACTCTGAACCTTCGAGGTTGAAGTGCCGTTTAAAGCACGTGTACCTCGCCAAATCGCCTACACAGTCGTCTTCGTTGTCATAACATTCTGCTAGATTGAACTCGAGCGACGTGCAACAGAAACACGTCGCTGCGTGATCTCCGTGCTGATTGATCTCTATCATCACTGTCCCCTCCTAAGACCTTTCAAGGTCCCAACTATGTACGGAAAATTCACTGCAAGATTGTTCAGTTCTGACAACTCGATATGCGCTGCCTCTTGCGAAGACATTCCAATAGACCTCATAGCACGAAGATTCTCGTTAGAAAAACGAGAATGACTTGTAAGAGTAGGGAGCAGCTCCTTATCCTTCAGTGCCGCGAAGAATTGCTGCTTCCACTTGCGGAAAGTCATCATCTCCTCCTTTGGGCCCTACGAGCCAACTTCTTCGCCTTACGCTTCTTACGACGCGTTGTACGCCAACCTCTAGGCCACTTGTGGCCATCTACATGTAGACCGCTCATAAAGATTGGCCCTGAAGGCATAGGGTACGGCCCCTTCACGTACCTCAGGAGCAATCCCTTGGTGTCGGGGCGTTCACGCAACTTCATCAACTGATTCACTGTCGTCATAGTGCACCTCCTTATAAATCTGATAGCCTAACATTCTGAATAAGGATACCTCGCACTGGAGCAACTCGATAACTACTCGTTCTCGCTTTCCACTGCCAATGGACACAGGGGCGACGACGTGAGCATATTCCAGCGTAAGCTCGTAATCCCAAGGACGGATGTGCGGAGGTGTAGCCCCCCTTGAGCCGGCCGCTGTAGTCCGCCCTGTGTACCTGAACACTGGTTCCAACACTCCCAGGTTACGCAACTCCCGCGCACACTCCAGGCAAAGCATAAAGGTGCGAGGACCCTTGCCGGTACGTGGAAGGTGCACTGTAACCACCTTGTTCACCTTCCGGCGGTGGCCTTCACACCACTGCCTCCTCACTTCGGGTGGGAGATCATCCTCGATCCGATCTGCCATCATATTGCTCTGCTCTTTCCTTCTCTAAATCGTAGATCCGCTTCCCTAACCACTCAATGTGGTATTCTATGCCGTCTATATGCAAGCACCCTATTTCGGTCAACTGCCTGGTTACCTCTATAGGAGTCAGTTGATGGTAAGCCGCCATAAGCTCAACGAACTCTATCACGTCTTTCTTGAACGTGCTGTCTCCACCGCTCACGCTAGCACCTCATACAGTATCCTGGTAACGTGCAGGTAATCCAAGTCGTCGTAATATGCCGCAGCTTGGTGAAGCTGACTTTGTACAACCTTCAACTCGTCGTTCACTAACACCATAAGGATCTCTTTCAACTTGTGGACAGTTTGCTGTGAAACTTCATCTTCCTTTCCGTCAACCAAGTGATGCTTGAGGACGTTGATGCCCTTGATAAGGATCACTACCCTCTCAATTCGATTCTTCCTGATCTGTGCATCCTTAATCACTTTGCACCTCCGTTTTACAAGCCAAATATCCTCAATATAGCCTTGCCAACCTTCCGTTGGCGTCCCTGTCTCGTCAAGGGGATGCCTGTCTTCCGACTGATCTTCTGCTTCACCCTCGTGATGCCTACCAGCCGTTTCATGCTGAAGGTCATTCCCAACCTACCGAGCACTGTGCGGCCCGAACGCTTCCGGCCAAACTTCGCTGTACGGCCTTTCGTGCCCCGACGTGCTCTGCCACCCCTGCTTCGTCGTCTCGCCTTAGTCATCAGAACCCCTTCAAGTACCAGATTAACATCGGTAGTCCGTAGACTACGACTAGCATCGCCACTGCGAACAGCACCCATACCTTCCACTCACGAAACTTCTTTATCACTTCCTTCTGAGGTTTCCAGTCTGGACAAACACTTTCGGAGTGCCAGGGGTGTATAGGGCAACTATTCCAAAAACAGGTTCTACAGGACTTCTTCATCGCTTTCTCCTTAGGTGATTGCCTCTTTGCTCCAAGTTTCGTCGGCGTCGGGCCAGTTGCGCTCGGCCATGACCTTCAAGCCGTCGGCGCATGTCTCGCAGACTTTTGGTGGGCTTCCGTGCGGATCGGGGCTGGTTACGAAGTAATGGGTGGCCCATTCGCCGCACCAGTGCATGGCGCAGATTCCGTGTTCTAGATGGAACTTATTTGATGTCATCGCTTTCTCCTCATTAGGTTCAAGATCAACTTCCGGGTGTCGCCGGCGTGAACCTGTCCGCTGAAGGTGCCCCAAACGAACCTGGGAATACCTGTCCTCCAACATAACACGAAGGCGTAGTCGTCGCTCCTGTGTTGATCGGTTGCCAGTTTGAGCTCTGGTAGCGTATCAACGTCTGCGACTAATCGGAAACTTCCCTTCAGGCTCTTCTCCTTTCGGATCAGCGTCCACACCCTGAAGACGTGCGTTCCTACATCTTCAGGATTCATCCTCTTCCTCTGCAACTATCCACTTGATCACTGGACGATTGCCTCGACCACGCTGATACCCCAAACAGAATGCGAATTGGAAGATGTTTGTAATGGCAGTCATGTCCTCTTCGGGAGTAGTGCGATGCACGAGAGTCGCAGCGCCAACTCCGTTCAGCATTGTATATAGGTCGGCTTTGTCCTCGTCAGTGATTCCCTCCGCAAGGATCGTCTCCCAACGCGGCTGACGTCCCTCGAGGAGTTCCACAAGTTCCTCAACGGCCTGAAGCGCCTCCTCGTGGGTACCCTGCCTATATTTAGGCATTTTGCACCTCCAGTTAATCTGAGTCCCTATCAGGGTCTAACGATTTAGGCCCTTGTACTTCTGTAAGATATGCTACAATGCGATCAACTATCTCTTTACCTTTATCCATACCGAACTTCTTGTAGATCCAAAGGTGTGCTGTCCTGTCGCACTTGGAACTGTTGCAGGACCAGCACACTGGTATGATATTCAGCGCGGTTCTTGGCCCTTCTTTACTGAGGGGTACTAAATGATCCTCAGTAAGAAACACCTTCGCACCACAGTAGGCACAGCAATCCTCAAACCAATCACAAGCAAATCTCCACTGCTTGTAGGTTAGATCGTTTCTTAGCGTCCTCAAGACCTGATACCTTCCTTCTTTGAGGGGGCTCTTAAAAACAGGAATACCTAGCTCACCTCTGCGACGACAAACAGTCGCGCCACTTATCCCCAGCTTATCGGCAACCTCCCGGTCAATTAGCGTACCTAAAAGGGCGTCCATCTCATCTGTCCATTCCGTATTCACACGATGCCCGAGGGCGCGGATACCTAGTTTCCGCCTACGCCAATTAACAGCTAACCTGCCAATCCCAAATCTACGAGCAATGGCTTTATCAGTTATAGTTCCTAATAGAGCGTCCATCTCATACGTCCACTTAATCTTGGCTGTCATCTCGTCTCACCTCCCTTCAGTTTAATTTGAATCACCCTTCCGAGTCCAAGCTGAATCGTTTGGGCTCGGAAGGGTGACTCAGATTCTCACCTGAGTCACTCCACACAACGGAGGTACAACTTACCGGCAAAGCTCCTCGTACGGATTTGCAGGTAAGTATGCAGTGTTTCCAACTACTGCGACTATCACCCGCTGTCCGCCGTCGAGCATCACCTGTTTGAAACTCGCTCCTATTGGTCGTCCCATCCTGGAGCCGACTTGGGCAAATATCCCTGGCCGGATCTCGCGTAACTTCCGGAACCTGTCTCTCGTGCGCATCATCCTAGACATCTTGGGCTTTCTCCCATCTTGTCACAAACCGACGTGCAGCCGATAGCGTTACCACGACCACCTTTGTACTGGTGATCATCTCGTCGGTCTCCACAAAGGTGCGAACTATGAACCTGTCCGGAGCAACCTTGGTGATGCTCCACTGTTGCCGTTCCTTACTAGCCATGTCGTTCCTCCTCACGCACTATTTTACCGTCATCCTTCCAACGCTTGTAGATATCGTACCTGCCGATCCTGGTGAGGGCGAGATGGATCATATGCCTGGCAATCTCCTCGTCGAGCGCCTCAACACTCGTGATCCTTACGCACGGATCACCTTTGGTCGTCTTCGCGTACGCTACGTACGTCTTCATCTTCACGTTAGTACACCTCCCTGACGATCTCACCGTCAGTGACCCAGCGTTCGTATAGGGCCTGCATCACTGGTAACTTGAGTTCACGCGTCAGTTCCTCACGCGCTTCGGCTTCACTCGTCGCTTGCGTACGAGTAAGTCCGATGTCTGGAAAACCCTTTCGGGTCTTCGCCACTGCTGCGTACGTCTTCAACTCGCCCTCCTCCTCGAAGGGTATATCGTACTGAGCAACCATACCCATTATCACTGCCGACAACACTTTGGCCCTCGTGGACTTCCCTCCGCTCCTAGTCATCACGGCCCTCTCTTTGGTGCTTCAGTGCCAGTTTTAGGTCGCGCTCTGCCATGCGGAGTAACTCAGCGTTTGTTTCCTCTGAGGCCCCAGGGAGCAACTCCCTACGGGACCTCGCCGACCTCACCAACTTACGCAATGCTTTGACGTTCCGGCGCTTTGCCACCTTGCACCTCCTAGTGCATCAATCCGATAAGCCATCCAGGATCGAACTCGCAACCCATACGCAGGGCCACGAGCGACAACAGGATCACCACTACGACCATCAGCGACAATCCGCCCAACAAACCTTCACCTTTCACCTTTGCACCTCCAAAGTGCATTGTCGTCCCTATATACACTCGAACGATTTCGAGTGTATAATGGGAACGGCAACTTCGCCGTTCCTTGATTCTTTACGCTGTGGGCATAAAGCGCACAATGTCCCTACCCAACTCGTCGGACGCGTGGTCGGCTATCAACTTCAATTCGGCCAAAGCTTCAGCGCGGTTACCAAAGTGATATTCCAACGCCTCCAGTAACCCCTCTAGGTACTTGATGATCTCCAGTGCGCCGGGGATGCCGGCACCGCATCCATTTAGCGTGTCGATGATGAAGGACGCCGACAACTCGAACGAATAATCTTCACTGTACGACATCGCGTTCAACTTTTTCAACGCTACGTGGTATTTAGTGATAACGTCGGCGGGAGCGTCCCCCTTCGCTGCGTCGTTCAACATCGCATACACTATGGCGCCCACATCCGCCGGACTTTCAACGACATCACCACACTTTAGGACCATTTCACCTGTCGAACTGTCAATCAAATCAGCTGATTCCCACTTGAACGTATGTTTCGTCACTGTGCACCTCCAAAGTGCATTATGAACACAGGGCGATAACGACGACGACCGTCGCTATTCGCCCGAAATCCCCACTACGGATAATCCAGTTCACCGAATACACGTTCAATCCCCGCAACGTCACACGCCTGATTCGCCTCGTCCATCGCATCGCAAATAAGTGAGTCGTATTCGAGTTCCTCTTCGGGCGACGCGTCGTCAGGAGCGCGATCACGTATCGCTACCGCCATCGCAATCAAATCCGTTGCAATTTCCACATCCACTTCGTGCATCTGACGTTCCGGTTCCACTGCCCACCAATCTCCAGGTTCATTTCCACTCATTATGCACCTCCATGTGCATTTCGGTTGTTAATGGTTACGACCGCTTCCACTTGCCGCCATCACGCCACCAACGAACTCGTTTGCCATTGGTGTCGGTTGCCCTCATGCGCATCCAGGCACCAGTGGTGTAGAATTCGATGTTTCCATCGACTCCTACGTTGTTTCGTATGCAATATCGGTTGATTGTTTCCAAAGGGGCCGTTACGTAAAGGGCATCGGGTCCAAAGTGTAATTCGACACTGTCGTCAATTACGACAGGAACACCGCGCAACCGCCACTCCGATTCATACGGTTGTTCCACTCCTGGTTCATCGCGACGTGCAATTGTCTCTTGACGTTTCGTCCATTCCACTGTTGCCGATACTTCACGTTCTGTTACACTCATTATGCACCTCCATGTGCATTTGAAATGTTATTTGCACTCGAGCAATTTCAAGTGCAAATTGGCATCGCAAACGTTAGGGAGCGATTAGGGAGCGAATTAGGGAGCGAATTTGGTACGGTGTGCGTGTCGTCGGCGGTCGCGTCCGATTCGGTCGAATGGTCACATTCGGTCGAATCCGGTCACGCGTCGTCACATTCGGTCGAATGCGACACGTTGTTATCACGCACAAATCGACCACGGGTTTTGTGGTCGATTTGCGGATGGTATTCGGTTTTTAATGTGCGATGGTGTGTTCGGTGATTACGGAATGTCCACGTCGTCAAATACACGACGGATACCGGCGTCGTCACACGCGGTGTTGGCCGCGTCCATTGCATCCGCAACCACATCCAATTCATCATCGGTTCCATCGATCACGGCATCACGTACCGCGTCCGCGTGTGCAATCATCGCATATGCGCGTGTGGCCGCGTTGTCGTACCGTGGCATTCCGCCCAATTCGGTCGATTTCATCACAATGCACCATCCGGTTTCGTGTCCGCAATGACCACGGCGCGTGCGTCCGCGTTCGCGTCGTCGGTCACAACGAACGTGCCATCGGACATTGTGTGCGTCGCGGCGACGCGTTTCGCATCGCGTCGTTGTTTGGACACAACACGCGGATCGGTGAATTGCACGTCCGGGTATCCGCGTGACATATCGCGGATTTCGGTCGGTGTTGCGTGAACCACGTACCGCAACCGACCGTCCGTGCGTGTGCCACGTCCACGTGTGGCCGGTGTGGACAATTCGGCGGGTACGTCTGCGTCGTCCGGTATCAACCACAAATTCCCGGTCACGTCCGTTTGAAACGCGCCGGGTAATTTCCCATTGCGTGCAAACCGTCGTGACCGTTTGGGATCAACGTCGTGTGACGTTGCCCACGTTTTCAATTGTACCGTGTTGCCCATGTCGATTTGTGCCATTGTGTCACCCCCATTGTGGTTATCGCGTCGGGCGGTCGAATTGACCGTCCGTCCACGTTGATACCGATTATGATACCATACCGAATTTCGTCGGTATACCCGCGACAACGCACGCGTCGTCCGCCGCAACCCGTGCGGCGCGTGCGTTTGAACACAATACCGCGCCGTGGTGGTCATCCGTTGCATTGACCGGATAACCGCGTCGTTTGGCGTTTGCACGACGCATCAATGCCGTGCGTGCGTCGTATGTCACGTTGTGTGCAATTGCAATCAATTCGCGCGCGTGTTGTTTCAATGGACACGGTGTAATTGCATCGCGGATTATGTCGGCCAAACATTCATCGGTCATTGTGCCACCATCGCGTGAACGTATGTCAACAAACCGGTGTCGCGTCGCAATTGTGCAACCATCGCATCACGCACACGTGGTATACCGGACAACGTTTCGTGGTACCAATCGTACACACCACGCGCGATTGTCACACGGTGTACAATATCATCGACGTGCGGGTCATGTTCACCCGTGTACACGTCAATCATAACACCGTCCGTGTTGTCGTGTGCGAACACACAACCATCGATTGTCATTATGTCATACGTCCGTCGTGTCATTGTGTCACCCCCTATTGTGTTGTTGTGTCGGATTCGATTGAAATGTTCGTTTGTCCGTGTTGTATCACCATTATACCACATCACGGCGTCGTTGTCAATACCCAATTGTCACGTCCGTGTTATCACCAACGGGTCAACCGTTGACGGTTAACCACTGACCATCCAATGACCAAACGAACAAACGTTCGATTGCGCCGTCACATTCAACTGAACCACACAACGCGTTTCATTCGGTCGAATGGTACACCACGTCATACGCCGTATGTTGTTGTGTCGCATTCGGCCGAATTGCCACGAAACGCCGCCCGCCGCCCAACGAAAGTAACGTTGCAAGACCTGGCAAAAAAGTACAGAAAAAGCTCACGTAGGTCTGACACCCACAGGCTTATGTAATGATAGCCAGTGCGTCACGGAGGCATGCCCCCAACTATCCACATCTGGAAACAGTGGAGAAAACCCACCTCGATACCGCGACAACTCTACCTCACAGTATCCGCGGTACTGCACTGATACCCACACGATCTCTTCCCAGCGAGGTCTATAACTACTGTCTACAGGTTCCCATCTACAACTCATCGCACTCCCTCCTCATGGAGACTCCGGTACCACAACGTCAGTCCACAAGATGACACCAGGGATTTCCGTCCTCATAGTACCGCCTGTATCCACCGACTGAAACACGACCGAATCAGAATCCTCACCCCAGGCCTGAAAAGCTATAGCCAGGCTAATGAATTCTCCATCCCAGGCCCACACAATCTTACAATCTCCCGTCTCAAACGACGAAACAAGATGCCACTTAACCTTGCAACACATAGTTACCTCCCCATTTTACGTAAAATACTCGAACATTTGTTCGGATAATTTACGATTTTCCTCAATTTACGCCAGACTTGTATTATACCGTATAGCTTTTTTAACAACAATAACCAAGCTTTGTTGTAAAGTGGTGTAAATTTGTAAACGAACACCTATTTATAAATCATTCACAAGTTTATGTTTCAGTTCCTGGTGTACACACGCCCCCTACCATCAGCCTGAAACTCGTACACCCACCCCAACTGCCTACCAAGATCCCGAAGTATCGTTCCAGCAGGTTGACTAAACGTAACACCACCAAACAGCGAAACCAACACCATCCACTTATCGCCCGAATCTCCAACCACCTGAGGCATCACGAAGCATTCGTCTACCTCATCAACACCAAACTCCAACTGCCTTAGATAGATCGCATCAAGCATCCTCACCGAAACCATCACTTTCCTCCTGTTATAGTTACCCTAAACCCACCTACCAACTTCTTAGCCGACCATCCACGCTGTGTAGACCTGGTTCCATCGCTGCGTTTGATTGCGAACACACCTTTCATATTGAAGCCCTTCTCCACCAACGACGCCTTCCAATGCTTCCTTGGCCGGTACTGTTCCCCATTCTCCTGACAGAACACCTGATAATCTGCGTAGGCGTCGGCGTAGGACACCTTGTCGCCGAAGCTGCCTGTGTCCAACAACCGTTCGCGTAGCCAGGCTGCTACCTGATCGGTCTGCTCCCTGGTTTCAGCCGTGTCGTCGGTGACGCTTTGCGGTGCCTTCAATCCCGTCTGAGGTAGTGTGTACCACTGCATAGCCCCCTCAACAACCCATGCAAGCACGCCGGCCAAGACGGCTGGTTGTCGCATCCGGCCCTTGAGGTGCTTGTCAATATCCTGAAGATGCGAAGTTGGGAACTTGATCACCCGGATTCGGTTCCAGGCAGCCGCGTCGTCGGCGTCGAGGCGGGGCGGGTAGTTGGAGGTCATCCAGATTTTGAACTTAGGGAGGTATTCGAAGAAGGGTTTGCCTTTGTGGGCGCAGCGGATGATGTTGCCGCCGGTGAGGTTCTTCAGGCGGCTGCCGTCCATCCAGGTACGGCTTTTGGTTTCGCTGGTTGCGAGGAACCGCGCTGCCCGTAGGCCAGCCATAGCGAACCCCTGAACGTCCTGGCCCTTGTTGACCATAAACATTCGGATGTTCACTTCGACGCCGAGGGGGGCGTAGCCGAGCAGCGCCAGTAACGTTTCGGTGAAGATTCCTTTGCCGGCCCTGGTTGGCCCCCATAGGTAGAACATAGTTTCTTCGCGGGTGTGGCCTGTGAGGCTATATCCTACGGCGGTCTTCAGGTAGTCCACAACCTCCTGGGAATCTCCGACGGCTTGCAACAACCAGTCAGTCCACACTGATTGATTTGCCTTCGGGTTATAAGCGACCGGCAGGCAGTATGTGAACCTTTGGGGGTGGTGGTGCGGACGCAGTTTGCCCGACCTGAGATTGATGACGCCATTTTTAACATTCAGTTCGTCGGGGCTAGTATCGAACTCACTGCCGGCGACCGCCAAGATGTCCTTGAGGATGCGATGGGTGTTCTCAATGTTCCGGCTGGATGGCATTGCTGCGCGGCTTACCTGCTTAGCCCTATCGTCGTCGTCGCCGCTATGTGTCCAAGCGGCGGCCTGGCGGGTTTTGAGCACCTCAATGATCTTGAGTTTGAGATGAGGCTCAGCCAGTTCACCGCCCCAGTGAGTTCCGGCATACTCTCTCCAACCTACGTTTCGGTCGTACAGGAACTTGTTGCGGTGTTTGCTCCGCACGCACTGAGCATTACCCTCGTCGTGGGCGCCGGCCAGGTATAGGTCACCTGGATCTCGATAGTAGTTTGACACTTGACCGAGCGCTTTCAAGATTGTGTCGCGCCGGTAATCTTCCCTTTCCCACTTTTCCCTGAAGCGTTGAGACAACCTGAACAGCTTGTCGATCTTGTCGTAGTCGCCGCCAGTCCAGAACACCAGTAGGCAACACAATGCCAAGTCGCCTTCGCTTTCGGAACTGTACTTCGCGCTTGTTTGTCCTCTCCAGAGGCTAATGAAGGCTGTACCGTTCTTCGCTTGCCTGGCTCTATCTACTAGGTCTTGCAGAGGGAGATTGTTGGGTGCTACTGGGGTTGGAATCTCCTCGTCGTCGGACCTGTGTTCATCTTCCTGAGGTAGGTAATCGCTGAGTTGTTCAAAAGTGTAAGTTCGTTTGAGGTTGAGATACTGAACTGTGACAGGTCTAGGTGGGTCATACTTGAAGTTATAGGTTCCCGGTAAGCGGAGGATTCGTGCTAAGTCATGCACTGCTTTATCTCCTCCCACATAGAGGCCCCAGCGTTCTTGCAGTAACCTAGCGATTTCGCGTTTCAGGGGACTGTTAAGGATCAGGGGTTTATCAAGTAACCAGTACAGATGGTATCCCGACCCTGAACCGATTATTACAGAGGGTCGGGGATCAAGTGACTTGATGTGCTCTACAGCTGTGTCGTGGTAATCTTTATCGTCTATATCTGCAAAGAGACAGTTTATCGCTTCGATATCCTCAAAGGTTGTTCCTCTCTGATTTCCCTTACGAAGCTTACTTGGGTGTACTCCGAAGTAAGTGTCCTCGTCGTTGAATTCTAGGGAATCAGGTATCTCAGAAGGATCCCACCAGATTGTTTCTTTACTTTGCTTGAGCCAGTAGTGTCCATAGGTTCCTCCACGCATTAGATAGGTTAGCAGGTCGAGCATAGCACCTCCGACGTTATAGAACACTTAGAGATGCTGCTCGACACCGAGAGCGGAGGTGCAAGTTCCTATCGGGCTGAGCAGCATCTCTAAGCATTCTAGTTTTCTTCTTCGTTGATGATTTTTGTAGCTTCAACGGGGAATCCTAAAGCCTGAAGCTGACTGGCTATTAGGAACCTGATAGCGTCTGAGACATTCCTGCTCCATACTTGACCCTGTAGGATGTGCAGTCCATGTCTCTCTGGCTCAGATAAGTGTACTGTAATTCTATAAGGTCGTTCGATTTTACGTTTTGGCATATTTCCTCCCATTACAATAATTATACCATAAATGGGAAACAATGTCAAGCCGACCTGCGATGGGCTTGTATTAAATTGGGAATACTTGGTGGTTTTAAGGTTGGTGCGGTCTTGCTTTCTAAGCGAGTTTCAAGTTCGCCTAAGATTCCTATAGAAAACCGCAGTTTTAGCTTGACATTTGGGTTCACATAAGTTATAATGGTATTGTGGGTGTGGGGTTGTACCGGGCCAAAAAATCGAACAAATGTTCGTATTGTAAAATGTAATCAGGAGGTGACTAGATGGAGCTATTATCAGCGTTTGTGTTTGCGTTCGCGGCCTTGCCGCAGGCAGTGCTTCTAAGTGTGGCGATCAAGGCGATTGTAAATGCCTTGAAGGAACCTTTTGCGAAGAGGTTTCCTGAGGTCGATCTGTGGTGGGTCTTTTATGTCAGCTTTGGGCTGGGTGCTGTGTGTGCTTGGTTCGGCAAGATCGATCTCTATGTCGAGATCGTAGCGGATCCGATACTTAGTCGCCTGCTAACAGCCGCCACGATTGGTGGTGGGGCTAGTATGATTCACGACATCTTTGATAAGTCAGGCGATGAGTGAAGAGAAAAAATACCTGACTCAACAAGACCTGGCAGATTACTGGGGTGTATCTCATGGATCTATTAGAGCTGCACTTCATCGCAACAAGATTCCTGGGGCGGTGGAGATAGCGGGACGTACTGTCTTCGACGAGGATGTCACTCTTGATGAATGGATACCTCAGTCCGTAGAGATTTGGCAGCGCAAAAAGCGTATGCCGACTCTAGCTGTTAAGGATGCCAAATCTGCTAGAGAGGTAGCAGATAAATACTTCGATTACCTAGCAGCCAATGTTCCGCTCGATCGCTGGTTAAAGGTTATCAATAAGGCATTAGACCTGGCCGAAAAGGGAGATGCCAAAGCCAGGTTATGGCTTAGTAACAACTTAATGGGTACTCCGGTTCAGCGGGTTATTGCGGCTGTAGCAGTTGGGGGTGCGATTCCCGAGGAGAAGTTAGCTGGTGTGCTTGATACGCTGCTGCAGGTTGCAAGCAAACTCAGAGAGGACAACGAAGCCAGAGAAGCCGGCGAAGAGGTCATAGAGGGAGAGGCAGTAAATGTCGATTGACTTATCGAAGCTGACGCCGACGCAACTTAGGTTTGCTCAAAGGATAGCTAAGGGAAATCTGTTGTGGACTCCGCACCCTGACAATTTTCCCCAGATGCAAGCCTATATTAGCGAGGCAAATGTCTTATACTATGGAGGTGCGGCGGGCGGAGGCAAAAGCGATCTATTACTTGGGTTGGGGTTGACGGATCATAAGAAGTCAATCATCTTCCGGCGGGAATATCCTCAGCTTAGGGACCTGATTGATCGAAGTTCAGAGATTCTCTCAAGTACGAAAGCGAAGTTCAACCAGACGGCTAATCGCTGGTCTAAGGTTCCTGGGGGAGTTTCTCTGGAGTTTGGGGCGGTTCAGTACGAGAAGGATAAGGAGAAGTATAAGGGACGCCCTCATGATTTCAAAGGGTTCGATGAAGTATCTGACTTCTCGGAGACGCAGTTTAGGTTCCTAATTGCGTGGAATCGTAGTACGACTCCTGGTCAACGCTGCCGAGTAGTTTGTGCAGGTAACCCGCCAACTCACGCCGAGGGCGAATGGGTTATTCGGTACTGGGCTCCTTGGTTGTCGAAGTATCATCCAAATCCCGCGAAGCCAGGTGAGCTTCGATGGTTCATGACGATTAAAGGCAAGGACGTCGAAGTCGCAAATGGCGATCCTGTCGATTATGAGGGAGAGTTAATCCAGCCGCTGAGCCGGACATTCATACCAGCGCGATTGAGTGACAATCCATACTTCATTGGTTCGGGATACCGAGCGACGTTGCAGTCTCTTCCTGAACCTCTGAGATCTCAGCTGTTGTTGGGTCTATTCTCTATTGAAACACCTGACACGCCAAGGCAGGTTATACCCACAGCTTGGGTAAGGGCTGCACAGGATCGCTGGAGAGACCGCGAAGCGCCAATGGCGCCGCTTACTTCAGTTGGTGTCGATCCCTCTCGTGGCGGAGCCGATGATTCGGCGGTTGCCAAGAGGTCTGGTAACTATTACTATAATGTTGAGGTTCAACCAGGCGCTGCGATACCCGATGGCCCTGCCTGTGCTGCATTTGTAATTGAGTGTCTCGAAGATGACCTAGACGTGGAGATTAACGTTGATGTAATAGGCATAGGGGCAAGCGCGTACGACTCTTTGAAAGGTGCAGGATTCCAAGCTGTGCCAGTAAACTTTGGTGCTGGTACGCCGGCGACGGATTCCACTGGTCAGCTAGCATTCAGCAATGTACGTGCTGAGGCATACTGGACATTCAGAGAAGCGTTGGATCCGAACAGTGGACAGGATATTGCCCTACCCCTTGACGAGGAATTGATTGCAGAATTAGTCGCTCCAAGGTGGGACATGTCATCAAGAGGCATTAGGGTTGAGAAGAAGAAGGATATTCGAAAACGTCTCACGCGGAGCCCAAACAAGGCTGACGCTGTAGTCCTCGCTAATTACGAAATGGCTATGGGGGTACTCTTCAAGTGAAGACTAACTTCAAAACACCTGTACGTTTCTGGAGTAAGGTAGGCGTGCATGAGGTGGATGAATGCTGGGAGTGGCAAGCTGGTAAGGATAGGGATGATTATGGTCAGTTTTGGATTACCAATACAAACTGGCGAGCTCACAGAGTAGCATGGATTCTTACCTTTGGACCTATCCCTAAAGGATTACACTGTTGTCATCATTGCGATAATCCTGGTTGTTGCAATCCCTATCATCTATTCTTAGGAACTGCCAAAGACAATGCAGTTGATGCAGCACGGAAAGGACGCAAGGCAAGGGGTGAAGGGCATGGAAACTCTAAACTTACTAAGGAAGAAGTGCTAGAAATTCGGAAGCTTCATGCAGCAGGTGAGGTGACCCTAGATGATCTAGCTGATGAGTTTGGTGTAAGCAATGTAGCTATTAGTCGTATTGTACGTAGAAAGAATTGGGCTTGGTTGTGAGGAGTAGTTTAAGTGAAACCGAACTTACTAACTAGGGCCAAGATAGCCTTACAAATCCTAAGGTCAGACTTCTCTCCGTCTTCAAGTAGGGGTACTAAGACACTGCCATTCCCTTGGCCTGGATGGATACAGGACAAGCCCCAGTGGCACTTACAGAATTATCACGCTTTCGCTGCTGAGGGTTATCAGAGCAATTCAATCATCTATTCTTCAATCTCGTACAAAACTCGTGCAATGGCTACGGCTCCGTTAACAGCCTACACTGGAGATCGCGACTTTCCTAAGAAACTTCCGTATGATCATCCACTAACTCAGAGGGTTAGAGCTCCTAACACTGACCAAACCTGGGTTGAGTTTCATTCTCAGAACATGGTTTACCTGAACGTAGCTGGTAACGTATACATCTGGCAGAATCCAATAACCGGAGACCTACATTCCTTCAGGCCTGATAGAATGTTTATCGTGCCGGCGAAAGGTCCTATAGCCGAAATCGATCACTTCCTCTATGTGCCTGATGGCGTTCCGAGAGGTAAAGGACTCCCTCTCCTTACTGAAGACGTATCTCACATCAAGCTGCCTAACCCCTTGGATCCTCTTGAGGGATTGGGCTATGGATGGGCGCCACTCGGTGCTGCTGGACGAAGTGCAGACATTGATAACATGGTTACAAACTTCCTCAAGTTGTTCTTCGATAGGGGCTCACTGGTCACAGGGATACTGACTTTTGACCAGCCGCTTAACGACGACGTTGTAGACCTCATTATTGAACGCTGGGATAAGAAGTATGGCGGATACAAGAACTGGGGCATTGGAGTACTTGATAGGGGTGCCAAGTACGAGCGGATAGGTTTGACGTTCGAGGAAATGGGATTCGATAGTCTGGACGAACGAAACGAAACTCGCATGATGGGCCCCTTCGGAGTTCCTCCAATTCTTATCGGAAGTCGCGTAGGGCTTGCTCGTAGTACGTATAGCAACTACGAAGGGGCCAGACGGGCAGTCTGGGAGGATACGTTGTACCCTGAATCCAGGCTGTACGAAGTCGAATATCAGAAGATGCTTGACGACGGAGAGAATTTCGTCAAGTTCGACTTCTCAAAAGTTCCTGCTATGCAGAAAGACATGCCTGTGCTTACCAATTCGGCTTACACACTCTTTCAGATGGGCGTACCGACGAATATGGCACTGGCGGCTCACGGATTGCAGCTTGGCGAGATTCCCAATGGGGATCTTCCATTCGCCGGCGCGGAACCGCCTCCACGAGGTCAAGGTGGGCAAGGACCTCGGGCACAGGAAGACGACCCTGTTGGCATGAGGGTGCTGCCGTGTGACATCTGTGGCGGTGAACTAAAGGAGATAGCTCCTGGATTGGTTGAGTGCCTCAACTGTGGAACGTTGACGGTTATGGATAAGAGCAATGGAAGGGTTAAGGAGGTGCAGTTTGAAGAAACTCAAGTGTTGTAGAGTTGGATGCGCTGGTATCGGGAAATGGAAGGTTTCTGGAAACCCGCTATTCCTCGTGTGCGATGAATGCTGGCTGGAACTCTCACGAAGTTCGAGCCAGGTCATAGTAGGTCCATCAGAGGTCAAGGAGGAGAGACATGAAGGACAAAGAGATTCTTAAGGAGTATAAGGTTATCCCCTACTTTGGCCTTAAGGTGATCGAGGATCAAGGAATCGTCGAGCACCTGATTTCTGTATTCGGTGTGGAGGACCTTGGAGGTGACATAGTTTTTCCAGGGGCGTTCACTAAGACTATCACGGAACGAGCAGGGATGATTCGCGTCTTGGATTCCCACAACACTCGTTCGGCGTTGGACGTGGTAGGTATGCCAATTTCCCTTGCGGAGATTGGCAGGACTGAGCTACCCGCGAAGGTGCTCGAAAAGTACCCTGAAGCGACTGGGGGGTTGAAGGCAACCACGCAGTTCCTTATGGAGACGCCAGAAGGTAAGGGCATCTTTGACCGGATCAAGGCCGGCGCTGTGACCGAGTTTTCGTTTGCGTATGATACCCTTGACTCTGATCACACGGATAAGGAAGACGGAGGGAGAGTACGGAACCTACGTACGCTTCGCTTGTGGGAGTATTCGCCGGTAGTCTTTGGGATGAATCCTGCAACCGCAGTAACAGATGCGAAGTCTCATGACGTAGATGCCGCCTCTGTGTTCAATATCTGTGTTCGTGACTCCGAAAGCTTTAAGGAAGGTGATTTGACGCCGACGACTGTGGAGGAAGGAGTCACAGCTCTGGTAGGTCTCCTCAAAGGAGGGGACGTTGAAGAAGTGCAATCCTATACTTTCGATAAGGATGAGTGGACCTTGGTTCGCGCTCGTGAATGGGTTAAGGAGAACGGTCAAAAGTCTCTCAGTATGTCAAAACAGGTTCGAAAAGTGGAACGTGCTTTTGAAAGGGCTTATAATCCAGAGTATCGTTGGGACTACTGGGTCAAGGAGGTGTTCGAGAATCATCTGATCGTTGAGGTCACTGAGTCGAGCGAGTTGTTCAAAGTAGCGTACACTCTTCTCAACGATGTGGTCGAGTTCACTCCAAGGGGTGAATGGATTAAGGGAGTTTATGAGTTCATAGAGATCGAAGAAGGGGAGGTGAGTGTCGAAGAAGAGAAGGATTGGGAATCATTGCTGTTGGAAGTGGACATGGAACGTGAGTTAATTGAAATTACGCAACTATTAACAGAGGCCGGGCCGGCAGCGCCACCCACCTCATAATCAATCAACTGGGAGGTTGACATGGATTGGAAAGAATTGCTGGCCACAGCGGACGGGCTCTTTCAGAAGGTTCGGGAGATCGTAGTTAAGGGCAATGACGCTACGCCAGAAGAGAAAGAGAATATGCAGACGATGTTGGATGACGCTCAGGACCTGAAGAGGCGAGCGTTGGCGTTGAAGGCAGTCGATACAGCTCAGCTTGAAATCAAGGCTCTCCCGCATGGCGAAGGTGAGGGAGAGGGTGAACAGGATCCTGAAAAGCGTCGCAAGGGTGCTGAAGTTCCGTTTCTTCATTGGGGAGATATGCTGCAGTCGATTTGGAAGAAGAAAGCCCACAATGTCAACGATCTCCGGTTGAGGTGGTTCCATGACTCCGAGTCCGAAGGGCCTCAGGGCGACAAGACCATGACTGGTAATGTGGGGGCTCGTGGTGGGTTCTTGATTCCAGGACAGTTCCTTGCAGAGATGCAGGCTGTTATGGCTGAGGAATCTTTGGTTCGTCCATCTGCTACTATCATTCGGCTTGAAAGGCGTCAGGTTTCTCTTCCTGTGCTGGATCAGACAGGAGCGCTTGGTGCGGGTTTGCCGAACTGGTTTGGAGGTATGCAGTTCTTTTGGGCTGACGAAGGTGAACAGAAGACAGAAACCACGCCTGCGTTCCGCAAGATTATCCTGGTTGCCAAGAAGCTGATCGGTTACACTGTGGCGACGGATGAACTGTTGGACGACAGCGCGATTTCGCTGGGAGACTTTCTTAGTGGGCCGTTGGGGTTCTCGGGAGGTATCTCGTGGATGGAAGATTATTCCTTCCTAATGGGTGTAGGTGGCGGTCAGCCCCGTGGCGTGATTAACGCTCCGGTAACTTTGGCTCCTACACGTGTCGCGGCGAACGCGATTTCCTATGTTGACTGCATTAACATGCTGGAGCAGTTCTTGCCTTCAGCGCGTGGTCAGTGGCTGGTTACACAGCGCGCTATGTCTGAGTTGATTCAGATGAGTGGGCCGGCAGGTAATCCTTCGTACGTATGGCAGCCAAGTGCGGTGCCTGGTGTGCAGGGGATGCTGTTTGGTATGCCGGTACGGTTCTCCGAGAAGATGCAGCCGCTAGGTTCTCGTGGCGACATTCTTGTAGCTGACTTCCGCTATTACCTAATCGGAGATCGACAGGCGACAACGATCGAGTCTTCAAATGCACCAAGATGGCAGTACGACGAAACTTCTTGGCGCGCTGTCCACCGCGTAGACGGTCAACCCTGGTTGTCCGCGCCTCTTACGTATCAAGATACTGTGACGCAAGTTTCTCCGTTCGTAGTTTTGGCTGCGGGAGTAACTTCGTAGGCAGTGGGACTTTCAGCGGTGATCTAGGGTCGCTCCCGAAAAGTGATTCCTGATCACCTGATCACCGCTAAAAATTCAGGCTATCTGCAGGAGGTATACTATGAAAGCGCCAAAGAGAAGGTCTGAAAGTGTCTACAATCCAAACTGGGAAGCACCGGATAAAGAGTGGTTAGAACATCAACTATGCACTCTTGGGAAGTCGGTAGACTGCGTTGCTGATGAAGTATATGCGAATCGAAAAACTGTCGGCAACTGGGTAGATAACTTAGGAGTAAGTTACTGGGGGCATCGAAAGAAGCCAATACCAGCTGGACTGGTTCCTCCGCGTAGAGTGATTTCCAGCGGTGGTAGAGTAACTTGGTATCCTCCAAGTAGAGAATGGTTGGTAACTCAGCATCACAAGCATAAAAAGTCCGTGAACCGGATCGCTGAAGAGTTGAGGACTACTCACGATGTAGTATATCGATGGTTTGGACGAGCCGGTGTTGAACGGATTAAGCGTTATCCCGAGGGGTTGGAGCACGTTTTCTGGAAGGATACAGGGCATAGTAGGCCACGAAGTCATGCAAGGAAGGTACTGAGGTTGGAGGGTGAACTAGAAAAGTGTGCTTGGTGCGGAACGACTAGTAAGGTACAAGTACATCATGTAGATCATAATCCGGATAATAACCTAATAGAAAACCTTAAATGGCTTTGTTATCACTGTAATCTTCTGGAAGCACACTTGTGGCACTTGTGGAAGCAGGGTAAGGTTGATCTTCAGTGTGAAGATCGAACAATTGTCATCAACTTTAAGTAGGAGGTAATTGTCATGGAGGCAACAGAAAGATTTACTGAGGTAACCGAAGTTCTGGCGACCCTTGCGCCGATCACGGCAAACGGGACTGTCGGAGCACATGTTACAGGTTACGTTGATTTTGCAGATTTTCATCGGGGGTTCATTCTCTTCGTAGCAGGAACGCCTGCGCAGGGCGCTACCATCAACATTACTCTGCAGCAAGCACAGGATACTGCAGGGACCGGGACGAAGGAGCTGACTGCTATCTCGAAGGTTGTGGGTAGTAAGGCACCGGTTCAGATCGTAGCTGCTGATGCTGGGGAGGTTGTAGGTATCGAGATCAATACACCAGAGTTTGACGTGTCGAACGGCTTTCACTGCATGCAGGTTACGGTGACAGTTGCAGTCGATGTGTATACGTACATGCTGGGTGTCTTTGGCACCGTACCACGCTATCCGCCAGTAGATATTACAGGCTGGGCTGAGATCGTTGCGTAGTAGATCTAATGGAGGGGTATGTTCGCATGCCCCTCCACTATGATTGGAGGTGATATGGCGGGTATTTGGGTGGTTCTATGCAGGCCAAAACAGATCCGTAAGGGAGGCGCGACGAAAACCTATCATCAAGGAGAATCTGTTGAGGTTGGTAAGCAGACCGCCTTGCGATGGTTGCTTGACGGATCAGCGGTAGACCAATATGGTCAGCTTGGACCTGCAGGTGTAGCTACTAATTTTGATAGGGAGCAGTTTGGTATCAGGATTAGGGAGTCTGAGGGGCAAGCAAATCTAGCGTTTTTGGGGAAGTTGACTGACCAGGTTCCAATTTCTTATGGTCCTCCAGAACTTACTTATAAGTTTACGTTCATCTGGAGACCTGACTTAATTGTCTTTGAGCGCATGGTTGCGTATGGGTTTCTGAAGGTGCAACTAGGTGCAGAGGAAGATTCCTGGGAAATTGCGGCTCCCTTACTTAGCCTAAAGTCTTTAGCCAAAGATATAGGAAGCGCTGAGGATAAGTCGAAGACGAAGAAGGTTATCGGGGACTTACGATTTCCTGTGTATGATTCACGGGCAGTGTGGGTTCGAAGATGCCCTGCAGCTGAACGGGTGATTGCGGCTTGGGTAGCAGAACTTGAAGCTGGCGGAGGGGAGTATCATTCATTTATTCGCGCGCTATACACTAAGCGTGCGATGCTTTGTACCCTGCCTGCGGGCTGGACAAGTCATGGCTAAAAGTAAGGGAGTGATCTGGATTGCACTTGGCCCTAACGCAGAACAGGAACTCCTCAAAAGTCAGGCGTCGTTTCAGAAGCATAATCGAACAACCTCAAGGGTTTTTGATCCGGCCATGATTGACTTTCCGGCGGGGCTATCGATAGATCAGCAGGCACATTGGGCTAAAGTGAACGCTGATCGGTGGTCTCCGTATGATTTTACACTGCTATTAGACGCAGATACTCGGATCAAAGGCGATCTATCTTGGGGCTTCAAAATGCTCTATAAGGGATGGGATATGCTAGTGGCCCCCAGTATACCCACTGCTGCCTCTGGAAAAGTGTTGTGGAATCTGAATGGAGAGGAACGTCGCATTACTTTGCAGGAATTGGGAGTCTGGCAGCATATTATGCTCAACACTGGGGTTATGTACTTCAACAAGGCCGAAAGAGTCAGTAAGCTTTTCGAACTTTGGCGCTCTGAATGGTTGCGCTATAAAGATCGCGACCAAGGAGCCTTTTTACGTGCGCTAAACCAGCGTTCGGTTAATCTTTGGTTGCTTGGCCACCCTTACAATTCGGCGCAGGGAGAAGTTGTTACTCATCTATTTGGGAAGGCTAGGTCGTGAAGGGAATAACTATAGTAATCCCCACATTGCAACGAAAGAAAGGTGAAGCGACTGGTAAGCTAGCCTTAAAAACTGCAGGGTGCTCCGTACCTGTAAAAGTGATAGTTTCAGTTGATAAACATCGGCAGGGATTTACTAAGACAGCCAATGCAGGTATGCGTCGAGTCGAGCCTGGGAACGACATCTGTTTATTGAACGACGATGTTTCTGAGTTCCCCTATAGTTGGCTGGAGATCCTTCGTAAGGTTCTATATTCAAATAAGCGTTACGGCTTAGCGTGTCCGTCAGGGGCAAGTGCTGCGAGCCCGATGAACAGTGGGCGTCCTGGAATGTCAGGCACCGCAGTTGTGTCGCAGGCATCCTTCTGGTGTGTGCTACTGAGAGCTCAAATGATTCAGCAGCTTGGGTTGTTGGACGAGTCAATGATCCACTACTGTTCCGATAACTGGTACTGTTACAGGATGGGCAGGAAAGGGTGGAAGTGTGTTTGGGCCAAAGCTGTCTACCTAAAGCATCAAAAACACGGTTCAAAGATACAGGCGAAGTGGAGAGACTCGGATCGTAGGATATACTTCCGCAAGCGAGGCAAGAAGTGAAGATTGTGGTTTATTCGGCGCTGTTCGGGGCCACGGATCCTCTATGGTCAGTTCCTCCGACGGCTCAACGAAATGCTACTTACGTACTGTTTACCGAGAAGAAGCGTAAAGAAGTTGGACTCTGGACAGATTTTAGAGGCACGCCTGAGATCCTTAGGGGTACAAATTTCACCAACTGTCCACAACCTACTTGGGAACAGAGGATTGTAAAGTGGCCCTACAATTATCGAAGGTCGGCTCGGTATGCCAAGTTGATGCCTCACAAGCTGTTACCCGACGCTGACTATTCTATTTGGGTAGATTCGAACCTTCGGTTACTGATAGCTTCCCGGCGTGCCATCAAGTGGTTGGGGTCTCGTGACTTTGCAGGATTCAAGCACGCGCACAGAAATTGTGTTTATAAGGAGATCGAAGCCTGTCAACAACTTCGCAAGAGTAGTAAGAAGAAACTTTGGGCTCAACGTGAAGCATATTTGAAGGCAAAGATGCCTAGGCGTTGGGGCTTGCTATCGACTAGGAGTGTTATCAGGAAGCACACAGCCCAGGTTGCTAAGCTTAACGAACTTTGGTGGGAGGAATTATTGAAGCATAGCGAGAGGGATCAGGTTAGTCTTCCGTACATCTGCTGGAAAAACGGCTTTAAGTGGTCGCACATACCCGGAAAGGATACCGACTGTTCTCATTACTGGTTCGTAAAGCACGGTCGGGAGCTTGCAAGATGATTACAGTCTATACAGTAATTACGGGCAAGTACGATACTTTACAGGATACGATTTGGCCGAGTACGTGCTTAACGGACAAAAAACAAGCTCCTGTGAAGGGTTGGACGCAGGTAGTGTTCAAGCCTGAACCTGCCGACAATTTGCGCAGGGCCTCAAGAAAACCGAAGATGATGCCTGGGCTGTACTTTAACTCAGAGTACACGTTGTATATGGATGGCAATATCCGGCTCATCTCCGATCCTAGAGCACTAGTTAAGAAGTACCTTAAACATCATGATATGGCCTTGTTTCCGCACCCCGAGAGGAATAGTATTTACAAGGAGGCAGAGAGATTAACCCAGCTCAGACATAAAGCAGATCCAGAGAAGGTCAAACGTCAAATCGCTTACTATAAGACGGTAGGGTTTCCGAGACGTTTTGGGCTAACTGCTTGTTGGGTAATTCTTCGAAGGAATACACATGAGGTGCAGCGACTCGGTAAAGAGTGGTGGAAAGTCTATAACCAGTTTACCTGCAGAGACCAGCTTAGTTTCGATTTTGTTCGGTGGCTTACAAGTATGAAGTACTGCAGCCTTCCAGGTAACCTGTTCAAAAAGACAAGTAAGCATTTTCGAAGGAGAAAGCATAAGTGAATTGGAAGGCAGCTATCGGAAATGCTCTACCTTTGGCTGAACGAACTTATCTGAGAGATGCGGCTGCTACAGTGTCTCTGCAGTGGAAGAAGCCGGTAATAGTCAATATTGGAGTATTGATGTGTGCGAGTATGTACTGCTTGAGGGCTGGTTCGGTGTCGGCTCAACTGGTAGGTGTTGACATACACAAACCTAGGAGTAAGGTACATCCCTGGTTAAAGGCGAAGTTCATAATCGCAGATAGTAAGGTATGTCACAAGTCCTTTAAGGATCCTATTCGGCTGCTATTCGTTGACGGAGATCACAGGTATGCAGGGGTAAAAGCCGATATTGCTGGCTGGGTTCCAAAGGTTATGGTAGGAGGAATGGTGATATTCCACGACTGTTACCCCTTACCTAAAGCGATAAGTGTCCACCCTGAGATTGAAGGAGTACTTCGTGCAGTGTCGGAATGGTTTGAGGGCGTAAAAGGATGGATAGAGCTCAAGGCACCAAATTCCCTGCGTGCATTTAGGAGAGTTTCGTGAAGAAAGCTATTGCAATTGCGGTCTATAGGCGGCCTAAGTGCTTTAATTGGCTAATTGAGTCGCTTGGGCAGCAAGTACTACCTTTAGATGACTATCTAAAGGTAGTAAGCATCGACAAAGGAGATCATCACCCAGCGATGGTTCGGCTAGCAGCTCCGTTCGCTCAAATAGTTATGACCCGCAAAAAGCATTTAGGACTCAACAAAAACACTTTCGCGCCTGTTAGAGAAGCTTTTGAGGTGCAGGGTGCCGATCAGGTCATATATTTAGAGGAAGATTTCGTACTATCGCCAGATACCTTTAACCTGGTCGAGTGGTATATTGATAACGCTAAGGCCCTCAGGGCAGTGGAAGGCGTACGAGATGTTGCGCTCAAATGTTTGTGCAGGCTTCCTAGGTGTCACTTACAGACGATAAATGAGCCAGGTACCATCTGGCTTGTGAGAGCGTTACAGAGCGGAGGTTTGGTTATTGGTAGGAGAGAGTATTTTCGCTACGTTAAGCCCGCGTGGTCGCACTTCAGAGCCTCGGGAACTTGGAGTAAGCGGATAGCAAATCGTGTACGTGGCTTCCCTGGTGTATACAATGCCATACCTTCTCTTTCAAGGATCTCGAACACTGGAAGGGAATCAGGTTATTCCGTAACCAAAAAAGTGTTTGACAGGCTTATGAAGGGACATGTCAAGAGAACTAGCAGAGAGATAATACCCTTCCACTGTGCCGGCATAAGCTTTAGGAGGGATTTGTGACACTTTCGATTGAGCCCCTAGCGCTCAAGGATATCACTTCAAGGATAGCTGCAGGTAAACCTTTTGCGTTCTCCCGCTACGGCAACGGAGAATGGAGTTGCATCTTAGGAGCTGCAGAGCGTACAGGTTCGGGTTCGCACTCATTGAAGTTACCAGGTTTGAAGGGCCGATTGATGGCAAGTATCTTAAACCACGTAACAGTGCCTGACGACTATCTTTTGGGCATGCAGTCTTTTTCATACTTAGAACGATGCGGGCTGTTGAAGAAGATTAAGAGGTGGAACTCGACGAAGGCACCGAAGGCTAGATGGTATGCAGGCGATGTCTTGCACAAGGCAAGCATGAAGTCCCAGTTGTACCCACTTGTCCGGCAGATGCGAAAGATGAGGGTGATTGTAGTTGGTCCTTCGTGGTTACGGAGGTTGAACAAGAAAGCCTTCAAGATCTCAGGATTTGTTCAGGTGGCAAGCAGGGACTGCTTTAGGAACTATCCAGCAATCAAGACTCAGCTGTTCCGAGAAATTGTTAGGGTCGGAAAACCTGCAATTATTTCGTTTAGTGCAGGGCCGCCAGCAAAGATCCTTATCAGTGACGTGTACAACAAGTTTGGAAACGAGCACTTCTTACTTGATTTTGGTTCTTTATGGGATCCTTACTGTGGAAAACGTTCTCGTAGATATCATGATAGGATAACCCAGGAGGTTCAAAGGAAAAACTTGACTACGTGAAAATCAACTTGGTGACTGAGACAAAGCGACAACGATGGATACTCCGACCTTGGGCCGAGGCTCTGGCACGTAACCTACCGAATACGGTTGTAAGCTGTACTGTTGATCCTAAAGCCGGCGTAAACATATTCGTAAACTATGCACTCTATAGACCCTCCCCAGCACTTACGATGGCTGTATTTACACATAGAGAAGGGAGTGAAAGGGGGAAAATCTTCGACCGAATAGCCGAACAGGTTGACTGGTGTTTCGCGCAGTGTAAAATAACTAAAAAGCTACTGCCGCCGTCGAAGACGTCGATACTTCCTACGGGGCCAACAGATTCGGCTTACTATGGAAGGCAGATAGTTCTTGGGGTTGTCGGTAGAGAGTATCGGAGTGGTAGGAAACGAATGGATTGGATTCCGTCGCTCAAAGCCTTGAGTGGAGTAGTTGTACGTCAAACACTCGGGAAGATTGAAGAAGTAAACATGCCTGCGTGGTATGATGGCATTGATTATCTGGTTGTTCTTGCTAACAATGAAGGTGGGCCACAACCTGTAATGGAAGCCATAGCACGTGGTAAGCCGGTTATCGCTCCCAATGTAGGCTATTGTTGGGAGTATCCGGTTTTAAGATACACTACGCAGGAGGAGCTGATAACTCTCGTGCGCGGGTTAGTAATACCACAGGATACCTGGAAGCAGGCAGCAAGGATCATTTTGGCTACGGCCAGGAGATTAAGTGGTGATAGATCCAGAACAGTTTAAGAGAGATATAGTGCAGGTTAAAGAAGAATCTCCTTATCAGGTCATTAAGGTTTTTCGGGATGACACAGGTAATCATCCTGAGAGTCATCGCAACTTAGAACAGGCTTTTGCTTCCGCAATGATTTCGCACAGGGTTCCAAAAAACATTCTGGATATAGGAAGTGATCGATATTATGTTAATGGGTTGCTTGCAGCCTTTGAGATTACTACGCTGGATGTAAGGATTCGTAACAAGGTTGTTCTTAATGAAACCCTCCTAGTTGGAGACGCAAAGAAACTTGACCTGCCCGATAACTCTTTCGATTTAGTTTTAAGTCTTTGTGCTATTGAACACTTTGGCCTTGGTAGGTATGGTGACGCTTTGGACCTACAAGCCGATACCCTAGCAGTACAGGAAATGATTAGGGTTCTAAAACCTGGAGGATGGCTGGTGCTATCTACCGAGATACACAAAGCGGAGACAGTCATCCGGTTCAATGCAGATAGGATCTACAGCAAGGAACACATAGAAAGCTGGTTTGTGGGTAGCTGCGTCCTGATGTATGAGACGTATTGCAAAGGTCCAAGTTGGAGATTTATTCCATACGAAGAAGTAACAAGTAGACTCAATAAATGGCATGTTTACTGTGGATGCTGGGAGAAGCTAGCTGATTGATCTAGGAAGGAGACTATTGTGACAACCAAAGCTTTACTGGTAGCAGATGTTAGGACAGGGGGAACCTACTTGTGCTGTGCCCTCAGCAATCAGCCACAAATCTTTTGCGTCCGTGAGGAACCCTTTCACAAGTCAAGTGTGTGGAAGAAGGTCCCTTGGGATCGAAGGTTGATGACTATCTTCAACCAGAAGTTTTACGACGTAGCAATGTGCAAGATCACCCCATCACAGTTAGGCAATCTGAAACTAGCACAATTCTTGATCCACCTAAAGCCGAAGATTATCTACCTTACGAGGAATAAGGTAACAGAACAGGCCGCAAGTGACCTGATAAACAACATGAGGTTGAAAGGGCATCCGACTCATACGTTCAGTACTGCCAATCCACCTAAGGTCACTCTGGATCCTAAACAGTTCGTTAAACGCTATAACGGGATTTTGAAGCGTAGGAAGGTAGCAGAAGCCTTTCTAAAGGACGCTAAGCGGTTTTCAGGAGATCTGATTTATTACATACCTTACGAAAACATGCTTGCTCAGCCAGATTATACGATGAAAGGAATTTGCAACTTCCTTGGTGTTAAGCCCTTTGCATTTGTTTCTAGGATGAAGAAGGTACATTCAGTACCTTATGCCGAGTTCGTGACAAACTGGGACGAATTGATCAGGAGCGTTTAATATGGCTAACTACGCGACTGTAGACCAACTTAGGGTCAGGGCACAAATACAGAGTGCCCTCGACGTAGAAAAGACGACGATGCTTACTGAGATACTTGAAGCATCGTCAAGGGCGATTGACCATACCTGCAAGAAGGCAGATGACTACTTTGTAGTGCCAACGGTCGCGTCGTTGATGTACCTGACAGCCTATGGTGAATCATTCCTTAGGATTTCTCCCTGCATAGCCATCACTACAGTTTCGGTGAAGGCAAGCAGGACGGCTACGACTTATGTGGATTGGGATACTCCCTCAACAGTGATGGCCGGTGATGGGGATTGGATACCTGCAAGAGGAGACGCGCAAGATCCAACTTATGCTACCTTGCCCTACAACCTGCTTATCATAGATCGGAACGGTGACTACGCAACATTTCTCAACGGCGCTGGCGCCCCTGTGGTCAAAATCCTGGCGACGTGGGGATCTCAGTCTACCGCTCCTGCAGATATTCGTGAAGCATGTGTTATGCAGGCAGTGAAGTGGTATAAGCAAGAGCAGGGAGCTATGACAGCTACGCTTGGGAACTATGAGTTTGGGCAAATCAAGTATCGTCGCGGGCTGGACAAGGAAGTTTTGAGTATCCTGATGAATGGTGGATGGATTTCTCCGTTGTATGGAGGAGAGTAATGCCAGGGTCAGGGCCTTTTGAGCTTTTTAGTATCGAAATTGTAGGAGATGTAAAGGTACAGCGTGAGCTTGAAAGGATCAATGCTGGGTTAAGTGGTAGTCGCTTGATAGAACCTTGGGAACGTGCTACAGAGTTAGTTGCAGGAGCTGTTCGAGTTAATGTTCCGGGTTGGCGAGGTGAGTTGCTGGCAAGTATTGAAGAGGAGATACTACAGGCAGGTAGAGATATCACTGGGGTTATTTTTAGCGATAAGTTTTATGCTCCTTTCCAGGAACGTGGGACTGATCCGTACTTTCCCAATATCGACGCTCTTAGGCCTTGGGCAGCCGATCATGGCGTTTCAGCGGTGTATCTTGCAAGGTTAATTGCGGATAGGGGATTGATACCTTTGAAGTTTTTCGAGAAGGCAATGATAAGCGAGTCGGATGCTGTTTATCAACTTGTTGGTGATTATGTCGCTGCGCTGATCGAGAAGGGTTACTAGGAGGATAGATGGCAGCAGGAGATACTCTACTTATATTTACACCGTTGGGTAACGAGCCACCGACGACCAACTACGCCACGCTCGACACACGCAACCAGCACCCTGTGCTGGACTTCGACCCCACGACCAATGAGAGCGCCGTGTTCACAGCGATTATGCCGCGCCACTACGGTGGTGGGGGCATAACGGTGTATCTGCACTACGCGATGAGTAGTGCAGAGGCTAATACGGTGGACTGGGATGCGGCGTTTGAGCGGATCGGTGACCAGCAGCTCGACATTGACGGTGATGGCTTTGCGGCTGTGCAGTCTGTGGATAACACCACTGTTCCTGGCACGACGGGCCTGGTTGACATCGTGAGCATCGCGTTTGCGAACGGCGCAGAGATGGACAGCGTGGTGGTTGGCGAGTCATTCCGACTGAAGGTCACGCGGGATGCCTCGAACGATGATGCAGCGGGCGACGCTGAACTGGTTGCGGTTGAAATACGAGAGACGGCATAGGGAGTAGTCTTCTATGGCTCGTCTATTTGATGATGCCAACACTCAAGATCTAGAGGTTGCTAGTTCTCCGGTATCAGGGACGCCGATAACCCTGGCGGCATGGTTCAATCCAGACGATGCTGGGATGGAATCTGCGATACTGGCAGTAACCCATTTAGCTACTGGCGACGGCGTTGCGTTGTGGGCGTATGGAGCAGGTGGCCCCAACCAGTTAATGGCAATCAGCTTCGATGCTGGTGTGCCTGAGGCTGGTGTGAGCACGAATACCTGGAGCACAGGCACTTGGCATCACGGCTGTGCCGTATTTGTGTCTACAACCTCGCGCACGGCCTATTTGGACGGTGGTGGGCCTGGGTTCAATCCAACCCCCAACACCCCGACAGGATTAGATAACATAAGTGTTGGGTCGCTAGAGGGCACTGGCTATTTCTTCAGTGGTAGTGTTGCCGAGGCCGCAATTTGGAATGTAGCACTTACGGCTGGAGAGGCTGCAGTCCTGGCCACTGGGGTCTCACCGCTGATGGTGCGGCCTCAATCGCTAGTAGCCTATTGGGACTTGATCCGTGGCCTGAATGACCGCGTAGGTGGTCGGGTACTCACACCGAGTGGCAGTGCTCCGACCATTGTGGAGCACGTTCGTGTCTTCTACCCACGCGGGGTGCTGATCGGAACACCTGTAGCCGCTGCAGGCTCACCCAGCGCTAGTGAATCAGCAAGCGAAAGTGCGTCAGGGAGTGCGTCAGAGAGCGTATCAGAATCAGCCTCCGAATCAGCGTCGATCTCACCTAGCGCGTCCGAGAGCGCAAGCGAAAGCGCAAGCGAATCAGCTTCCGAGTCAGTGTCAGAATCCGCGTCTGCTAGTGCGTCAGAGTCGGCATCTGAATCAGTTAGTGGAAGTGCTTCCGAATCAGCAAGCGAGTCCGTGTCGGAAAGCGTGTCTGAGTCGGTTTCAGAATCGGCCTCAATCTCAGAGAGTGAATCTGAATCTGCATCCGAGTCTGTCAGTGAATCTGCTTCTGAGAGCGTAAGTGAATCTGCGTCCGAGTCAGCTTCTGAATCTGTTAGTGAGAGCGCGTCCATTTCTGAGTCGGTGAGTGAGTCGGCATCAGAAAGCGTAAGCGAATCTGCCTCGGAATCAGCTAGTGAGTCAGCATCGATCAGCGAGAGCGCAAGTGAGAGTGCCTCTGGCTCGGCAAGTGAGAGTGTATCAGAGTCTGCCAGCCCGAGCGCGGGGGTAAGTGGGTCTGCTTCTGAGTCGGCGAGTGAGAGCGTATCCGAAAGTGCATCTATATCAGAGAGCGTGTCAGAATCTGCATCAGAGTCGGCTAGTGAATCGGTATCAGAATCGGCAAGTATCAGTGAGTCGGAATCTGAATCGGCGTCTGAGAGTGTAAGTGAGTCCGCTTCCGAGTCAGCGTCTGAGTCTGTAAGCGAGAGCGCAAGTATATCAGAGTCAGCGAGCGAAAGCGCTTCTGGTTCAGCGTCTGAATCAGCTAGTGAATCAGTCAGTGAATCGGCTAGCGAATCTGTCTCTGAGAGCGCTTCTGAGTCAGCGTCGATCTCTGAGAGTGTAAGCGAATCAGCATCAGAGAGCGCGTCGGAAAGCGCTAGTGAAAGTGCTTCCGAATCGGCCTCCGAGAGTGCCTCGGAAAGCGCCTCGGAAAGTGTAAGTGAGAGTGCTAGTGAGAGTGCGTCTGAATCAGCTTCTGAATCGGTTTCTGAGAGTGCATCTGAGAGTGAATCAGGATCTGCAAGTGAAAGCGTGTCGGCAAGCGCGAGTGAGTCCATGTCCGAAAGTGCATCTCCGTCAGGAGTGGGTCTGTCGGCTATGCCAATTATTTCATCAACAGGTATTCACAGTTTGATCTGCGGAGGACTAATACTTAGTGGTTAGAGGAAGAGTATCGGTTATCATTCCAGGACGTTGTGAGAAGTACTTCCAGCCGACTATTGATTCTGTGCTGGAGCGAGCTGCTGGCGACGTTGAAGTGGTCACTATCGTAGACGGTGAACAGCCGCCAACGGGGCCAATTGAAGTTAAAGACAGCCGCGTGAACCTGATCGTACTTGATAAGTCGATAGGTCAGCGGGCGGGCTACAACCTGGGCGTGCGCGAGAGCAGTGGCGAATACGTAATGAAGATTGACGCACACGTACTGCTGAGCCCAGGCTATGATGAAGCGCTCAAGGCGAGCTGCCCGCCGAGAACCACGGTACTACCGGAGATGCGACGGCTAAACGTCGATGAGTGGAAGCACAAGCCGCGTGGCAAGACGTTGTTTATGTTCTTTGGTTTGGATATGTATTGTCACTTCTGGCGTGGCTATCGCAAGCGACCAGAGGCGAAGGCTGGATATCCAGAGGTGATGACTGGTCAGGGCTCGTGCTGGTTCACGACGAGAGAGTGGAACAACTACATTGGCCTGCTGGACGAGGGTGTGGGCTCCTGGGGAAACGTCGGGATAGAAGTAAGCCTACGGACGTGGCTATGCGGTGGCACACAGATCGTCAACAAGCAAGTATGGCAGGCACACTTTTTTCGCAAGGACGTGCGCGGAGATAATGGGAGGATGGGGTTTCCCTATTCGCTTACAGGGCGGCAGGTAGCCAGAGCTCATCGGTACACAAGGGAGAACTACTACTTCAACGATCACGCGTTTGAGAACCAGGAACGACCGTTCTTGTGGTTGATAGAGAAGTTCGCGCCAGTTCCAGGATGGGAGGTTTATTTGGAAGACCAATTTCAGGTAAAGCGAACAATAGTCTACTATACAGATCATCATATCAACCCTGACCTGATGCGAGCGTGTCAGAAAAACTTGCTTAAGGTGACAGGCAAACAAATACCAATAATCAGTGTAAGTCAGCAGCCAATAAGCTTCGGCAAGAACATCTGTGTAGGTGAGAAACCTAGATGCAATCGTAGTATCTATGAACAGATTCTTGCAGGTGTGACAGCGGCGGAGCCAGGATCGGTAATCTATTTGTGTGAGCACGATGTGGCATACAATCCGTCGCACTTCGTCCACGTTCCAGAGATCAAGGAACGTATCGAGTATAACCAGAACAGATACTATTGGGCGCCTGGTCAAATGGAATACCTACCAGCGCGTGGCAAATGGCCGCTGAGTCACTTGGTGGCGTACCGAGAATTTCTGATGCAGGAGGTACAGCGAGCACTGGATGAATCAGATCAACCATCGACAGAGCTGTACAGTGGAATCAGGACACACAAGTGGAACTCGGAGCGTCCGAACATTGACATTCGGCATGGTAGGAACTTCAGCCAGGATGGACGCTGGAAGAAAGCATACTACGACGGCACCTCTCCACTGACGGTGAAGAACATCGGACACTGGGGATCGCCAGGGCACATGCTTGGTAAGCTTGGCTGGCACCCTCCGGCTGAGATGTCAACGTCTCTATTATGTAGAATATTAAAGGAACACTATGGGTTAGAGCGGTTTACGCCAGGCCCGATTAGAGTCCCAGTATTTACTAGAGATGACCTATCGAAGGTCATTGGGCTTATGGGATTGAGGAAGGGCGCTGAAATTGGGGTTCAGCAGGGTTACCACTCTGTACAAATGTTAGAGAGCATACCGGACTGCGAACTACTATGCGTCGATGACTGGAAAATTTGGTGGTCTAAGCGAGAGGAACAGGGAGCACGTGAACGATTAGCGCTACACAACGCTACTATTGTTAAGGCACTTAGTATAGATGCCTCCAGGGATGTACCAGATGGATCCCTGGACTTCGTCTATATCGACGCATCGCATACATTCGACAATGTGATGCTTGACCTGATTATATGGAGCCCGAAGGTACGCAAAGGAGGTATCGTCTCCGGACACGACTACGACAAGCCACATCGTAAGGGCGTAATACCGGCAGTGGATATGTATGTCAAGATGCACAAGATCAATGAGTGGTTCCTTACCGAGGAGCCGCACATGTCATCGTTTTTCTGGATGAAACAGTAGGAGGTAAGCATGGGCTGCCAAGGAACAGTCGAAATAGGAGATAATCTCACATTCTCGGTCTGTACACACGATCCGGACACAGGTGAACTAACAGACGCCGACGCAGTACCTGACTACAGGGTCTATGAAGATGAGACAGCAATAGCCATTCTAACCGGTACGATGGCTATTCTGGACACCGTGAACACGACCGGATTCTACACAGAGGAGATCGCCTGCACTGTTGCCAATGGGTTCCAGGACGGGAAGAGCTATACGGTCTATGTAGAGGCTACGGTTGACGGAGATACGGGCGGCATCAGCTTTGGATTCCGTGCGACGTTGCCTATCTCCGCGTTGATGACTACAGCTGAAATAACTGTGTCTGGCCCTGTGGTCGCAGGCGGCGACGTTACTACCTATCGAGGGGACAGCTACAATCTAGTCGATGGTCGTGAGATCAGCTGGTCAAGCACGGATTGGCCAGATCTGACAGCCGGCACTATCGAGGTTATTATCGACAAGGTAGCCACATTCGTAGGGTCGGTAGTTACGCCGACAGGTACAGCAGTAGTACAGGTTGAGCTTACAGCAGTGCAGACGCTTACGATAACTGCAGGTAAGAATGATTTCCGGGTCATAGCCACGGTTGCCGGCGACACGTTCACATTGGTCGATGCGTATTGGACTTCGAAAGCGCGAGCGGCTGTATAAGGAGGAATGATGGCAGTAACCTTAACTGAAATCTGTGATGGAGTTAAAGCAACACTTGGTGCCGCTACAGGTATTCAATGGTCAGCGACTTTCAACGAGCTGACGGAGGGTGTTTCATCTCTTGACTGCCCACTTATTGAGATTTACCCTCAGGCAGGAATTTGTGATCCTTCAGGTCGAACGGACAGGACTACCTTTCAGGCTGGTGTACAGCAAAGTATCATTACGATTCACGCAGACCTATACGCTCGGCAAAGGTCAGAACTAGGAGAGGATATGGGTAAGACCATTACGATGATCGACCCGATCATTAACGTGCTTCAGGAACAGGAAAAACCTCCTTTCTTTGACGTTAAGGGTATAAAGGCATTTAGTTGGTCTTGGAGGAAAGCCGTCCATAATCGAGCCGGTGCGGACTATGTAGGTGCTAGATTTACTCTGTTGTTTAGGATGTTCTAAGGAGGTAATATGGGGAAGCTATACCTAGTTCTTCAGGCTCTAGGACCCTTTAGGGACGGAACGGTGATTCCGAAAGATACCGTAAGTGAACTCAATCGGGTATCAGGAAGTGCCCTAGAGATTTTATTGGATAGGGAAGTAATCACTGAGGTTCAGACACCCCCCTTGGAGATCTTACCTGGGTGGGAAGAGAGAGCGATAGAGCTTAAGGAGGTGGGAATTGAAACGATAGGTGATCTCGTTACAGCAAACATTGAGAGCGTTGCAGAGGAATTGGATGTACCCACTGAAGGTGTCCAGGAGGCCGCTGACGAAGCGCGTAACTGGATAGGAGTTGAGGAGGAAGTGTCATGACTAGGACAAGTGAAGGACTAAGCTTCGTAGCGGCGGATGTTGAGGTATCTCAGGACGGTTCAACCTGGGTAGATCTGGCACCCTATGGTACGAGCATCGCAACTACAGGTGGAGATCGAGCAACTGGTGAGGTGAATGTCTTTGACGACGAGATACCAATCGTGAGGGCCGGTAAAAAGGCTTCAAGGGACCTGACGATTCGGTTTGTGTATACAGAAGAAGTGGCTGGCCCCTTTGCTACAATCCGTGGATGGGATCAGACTGAAGGTGGTGTTATGTATGCCCGATACTGGCCCGCCGGAAAATCGGTTGGTAGTTTCGTCTTTTACACTGGCGCTGGGATTATCACTACTTTTGATGACCCAGGTGGTGAGGCAGGGTCTGGAGATCCGGTGTTGATTGAAATCACGATCAAGTGTGAAGAGCTGACGAAGACCGTTTGGCCGACCAGCTAAGTGTAGTTTGGGCGGTCCTATTGTAGGGCCGCCCACTAGTCCCCTAAAAGGAGTATAATGCCTAAGAGACAGAGTGTGAAGCGTCATTCAACAGTTGAGGTTCAGGGAGAAGGTTCTTACGTAATACTCACGTCAGTGAAGGTGCGCGAGATTCGCGAGCTTCGCAAGGTAATTGGAGATGATCCTGAGGACGTCAAAAAGCTTGACGAGAACGAAATCGACAAGTTCGAGGAAGGTCTCAACCTAGTGACTAGACACATCAAGGAATGGAACTGGGTTGATGATAACGACGTAGCAATGCCACTTCCGAAGGACGATCCGGCAACGGTAGATGAGCTGACAAGCGAGGAAACCGAATTTCTTACCGGGCTTCTCATGGGTACGAAAACAGAAACAAAAAACTAAAAAAGCGCGCCCTAGCGTACATGTGGACGAATCGGGGTAGCGCTCCTTGGGAGCTTGTATCATATGTATTGCGCAGAGACATCTACCACTGCACAGCCGAAGAATTAGGTGAAGCAGAGTGGTTAGGGGTCTCAGATGACCTGGCGATGCGAGATGTCATCGCGCAAGTTGAGCGCCGGTCGTAGTCGTCGGCCTGTGTTGATCGTAGCGGAGTCACTATGAATATCACTCATGCAATCCAGATCCTAATAAAGGGTACATTTCTAGCTGGTCCTGCGTTTACTTCTGCTACATCAGCTATAGGTACTCTGTCTAAAGCAGTAGCTAAGTTTGGTTGGGAAGTAGCGAAGGTTGTTGCTGGTGCCATAGCTGCCTTTATCGCTGGTATTGCGGCGATGGCTGCAGGACTGTTAGCTCTGCCTAAGATCTTGCTAACCGTAACTGACAGGCTTACCGACTATGCGGCTCAGTTGGAATTGGCGAGGCGAGGTATGATGGGCGTCCTTGGAGAGGATATGCCTGCCATGCTTGCCTCGCTTAAGCAAGCGTCTGCGTTTATGGTTCCTGAGCTTGACGTGATCCGAATGTATCATCAGGCGTACATGCTGTTAGGAAAAGAGCTTGCAGAACGTCTTCCCGAAGCGATGACTTACCTAACTAAAGTGGCAGCGGTACAAGGCGACTCTGTAGACTATCTAATGGATAGGCTAATACGAAGTGTTGGTAGGTTATCGACACGGTGGATGGCTTACATTGGAGTTGTAACAACTATAGAAGAGGCAACAGCACGTGCAACTGAGATGTTCGGTAAACAGGCGGATGAGCTATCCTATACCGAAAAACAGGCTGGTATGCTGGATATGGCTCTTGAAAAGCTTAAGTTGAGGACTGATGTATTACCTGAAGTATTAGGCACTACAAAGCAAATGGCCGAGGCGTTGAAGTCCTCGATGACTGATCTAGGCGCGGAACTGACCACGCATTTCCTACCTGTTGCTCGGTCTATTTATGTAGTAGTACAGCGAATTGTTAATGTCTTCAAGAACCTAATATCTGAGGGAGGTGCTTTATATGGCCCTCTAAGGACTATATCTGCTACCTTCTCCGTATTAGCCGACATTGTAGATGAAGTATTGTCTGGCTTTATACTTCTTGACGAGGAAGGATCGGCTGCTCTAACACGCTTCGCAAACAAGATAATTAGCTTCGCTTGGGCAGCGTTTCAATGGGGCGTCAACATCTCGGTACAGCTAGCATCTGGTATCGTGAAAGGTGCATCTACAGCTCTTGTTGCCGCAATGAACTTTATAGGTTCTATATTAGCTTGGTTCCTCGGACCTGGGTCGCCCCCTAGGGTTGCGTCAAACATAATGGATTGGGGCGCTTCGGCCTTTACTCACTTCCTCATGGGCTTCACGATGGCTGACTTTGATGTTCTTGAGGGACTGCAAGCGCCTCTTAAAAGAGCCCTAAAAATCCTCGTAGACATAGGAGAGATGGGTGGAGAAGCAGCCGGTCAGTACTTCATGGGCATCTCGGAAATGATTGCTGAAGCTATAGACACAGGGGAGACGGCAAAAGTGTTCGCTACGTTGGCAGAAATTCCTGGAGGTTATGGTGAATCTCTAGTTGAGTTGTACGAACGACAATTGCTATTAGCACAGTCGTTGAATGATTTAGCTGACGCTGAGAGACGGTTAACTGCTGCACGAAACGCACAGAGAGCTGCTGGTAAAGAACTGACGCAGCGTGTTCGTGAGTACAATAAACTGCTTCTTGAAGGTGCTAGTTTTGACGTTTTGGCCTCGAAGCTTGAAGAAATCGACGCAGCCGAAAAGTCAATTCGACTTGCACGAGCTGAAGCAGATGCAGCCGAGGACGTAAAGACAGCAGCCAAAGAACAAATTGAGGTTCAGGAGATCCAAGTACGACTACAAGAACGATTGCTCAATCAGCTATTTGAAATGGCAACTGCTATGGAAGAATTCGCTGAAGCAGCCTCTGGTGCAGGTGGAGCGGCGGGAGGTGATGCCGGGGCCGGCGGGGCCTTTGACGGTCTCATACCCGATGAATTTGGCTTCCCCGGAGGTCTAGTACCTTCAATAGATGCAGCGTTTGAAGGGCTGAAAGAGACAATTCGGGCTAAGTTTCAGGAACTGTGGGATCAGGTGGTAAAGGATTGGGAAGCATCTGGCGGAGCAGAAGCTATAAGAACTCTGATTGAGAAGTGGGGAGAGCTTAAGGCTTGGTGGGATGAAAATGGTACAGCGCTGGTCGAGAAGATTGGTGAGGTAGCATTAACAACTGCAGCCTGGGTAGATGAAAACATCTGGCAGTGGACTCTAGATGAGTGGGATAAGTGGAAGCAGTGGTGGCTTACTGATGGACCTGTGGTTAAGGCCGCTATGCAGGACACATTTGCTTGGTTAATCCAGGATGAAGCATACTGGACTGAAAGACTTCCATTCACTACAGCGCTGATAGGTGCTGATTGGGCCGGCGCTATTGAAGTGGAGATAGGTAAGGTTAAGACAAGCGCAGAAAATCAGATGGAGCTTGTACGTTCTGCTATATCTCTAGGAGCAACTCTAATAACTGGTGATTGGGAGGGTTCCTGGGAAAATCTTAAAACAATTGCTGGTTTGGTGATGGAAGAGACTTCAGGAATTACTGTTGAGGAATTAGGCCTTCAGGTTGAGGCTTTTACGACCTGGGGAGCCACTACTTGGGAGACGATAAAAACTTGGCAAACTAACACAGGAGAAACGATAGGTACCTGGATCACAACTATAGGTGAGAACTTCAATACCTGGATCGCAGATGTCCTGACGGCAATCGAAACTTGGGCAACAGATTTTGGAACAGCTGTTGATACCTGGCACACTACTACAGGAGACAAGATTGCAGAGTGGATAACAAATACTGGAGAGTGGATAAACACCTGGATCTCAGATACGATTATAGCAATCGAAACCTGGGCAACTGACTTCTACGACAAAATCACAAGTGCAGTAGATAGTGTACTTGCCTGGCTTACCGAAAAGACACAGGCGTTTTTCGATGCTGGCGTGAACATGATTAACGGCATAATAGACGGTATCGGTTCTAGGTTAGGAGCCCTAATAGATAAAGCGAGAAGGATTGCGCAGGCTGCTATAGATGCCATCAATTCAGTCTTTGATACGGGATCTGCTTCAAAGGTGATGATAGACTTAGGTAAGAACGTAGTTGAGAGTTTTGCTGCGGGTATGGAACAAAGCTCACATCTACCTGAGGCTGCCTTCAACAACCTATTTGGTCTTACCGGCGTTGGCGGAACCAGCAGGTCGTCAAGCAGCAGCGTTGTCAACAATCTGTATATTACGTCCAACGCACCAGTAGAACCAATCGTATCCGACTTCAGGTTGATGGCCACGATGGCAGGAGTGTAACATGGCAATCGTATACCAACTAATAACAGCCGACGGCGTAACCTTCAACCTTAGTGGAATCTTTGCGGATGGAGGATACTCTGTAAGTAGTCCCCCTTACGTACCTGATGGAGTTGGATTTCCTCCAATCAAGCATATCACTCAGGACATCTACAACATGCCTGGTTCACTACTTCAGGACATACAGGTACGCCCACGCATTGTGGATCTGCCTATGCAAACCTGGGGCAACGACGTTGGAGCAATGCTGGATGCTAGGTCGAGATTGATCAACGTGCTTCGGTGGGATAGATCACTTGGTTCGCCGCCGGATCCTGCCACGTTAAGAGTCACCGTTGACGGCGTCGCTGCCGACCTGTTGGTATACTACCTAAGTGATATTACCTCAACTAACCGACGCGCTCCAGGTGGGTTGACAACTATGGGTATCCGACTGATAGCGTATGACCCGCTTTGGAGATCAACTACTACCTCTGTTCAGTCCTGCTCTATCAGGTTAAGAGCTACTACCAGCTTCTTTACGTCTCTTGAGTTGCCAAACTTCGTGTTCGATCCAGACTGTACACCTAGTTCAGGGGCTACAGTATATGCTATTGCTGTTGATCCTGACACCGGTATTGTAGCTATTGGAGGAATATTTGAAAACTGGGATGGAGACGCTAACGATGACTGGGTTGTGTTGTATAACGGTTCAGACTTTTCAACACTTGCTCCGACAGATGCACGATTGTCTGGGCAAGTATATGCTCTGGCATATGCAGCTGACAGCATCTTGTACCTCGGGGGGCAGTTCAATAACGCAGGTGGTGACGCTGATGCAGACAACCTATGTAAGGTAAGCCCCTATGCTACAGACCCAATATTCCAAGCAGTAGGTGGGCCAATCAATGGAGCAGTGTACGCTATCCATGTCGCCAGAGACGGTACTATATACATAGGTGGTGGGTTCGCTGACGCTGACGGAGAAGCCAATACTCTTAGGATCGCCAAGTGGGATGGTACAGACTGGACTGCTATGGGTACCGGGGCTGCGGATAATATTGTTTACGCTATTAAAGAAGCACCTGACGGAAGCATCTACGCGGTGGGTACGTTCTCGGCGATGGGTGGGGTTGCGGACACAGACTGTATCGCTAGATGGGATGGTACTGCCTGGCACTCTGTAGGTGCCAACTTTGACTCGGCAACAGAGTTTATTTATGCTCTGGTGTTTGCTGATAATGGAGATTTGTATGTGGCAGGGGACATTCCTACTGTAAACTATATATTACGCTGGAATGGTTCTGCCTGGTACGAGCTAGGTGATGGGCTGACGGGCGGGATTGTAAGATGTATGGACTGGTTCGATGGGATGCTTTACGTAGCCGGGCACTTCACTCAGGCAGGTAGTATAACTCCAACCGAAGGTATAGCAAGATGGACAGGTGAATCTTGGGTTGCAATGCCCGTAAGCCTGGAGAGCCCTACGATTCTTGCTATAGCTCATGATGATGAACATATCTATCTAGGACACAATGGTGATGCGATTAGGACGTTTGTAGGTGCAACAGATCTGACCTACGATGGTTCTGTTGCTGAGTATCCGATCATCAGTGCTGTTGGAGCTATGACTCTGACTGCGCTTATGAACGACGTGGCGTCTAAAGAAATACTCGCTAGTATGAGCCTCAGTGCTGGCGAGATTGTAACTTTTGACTTGACGCCTGGAGTCAAGACTGTTGAGGGTGCTACCACCGGCAATCGATTGGGAGACATAGCACCTACAGGTGACCTCAACACCTTCTCACTCGTACCCGCACCGGTAGCTGCTTTAGGAGTTAACGAGATTGCGATTCTCGTAGACGACCCAGTCGTGACCGAGACAGGTGATAACAACAACCAAATTACGGTAATCGTAGGACAGATTACAGGGTTGACTCTGGAGAACACAGACAAAGGTCGGCTGTACGTCTCTATTATAGACGACGGTGGGGGGTTCTTCCATATTGGAATCTACGAAGACCCGGCTAGATCAGAGCTTGTGGCACATACTGCTACCTACAATGGTGGGGGTGCTGAAGCACTGGTTGCGGATAATACCAGTGAACTTGGTGGTACAATCACAGTCGATGCAGTAGTGGCAGCCGATGCCGACATTGTTCTTATGCCTCCTTTTGTACAATTCGAGTATTACGGCAAGTTCTGGTCCCTTGAGGACGCGGTGAAGTAATGGCTACTCGATACAGTGTCTATCTATTACACCCAGCGACGGGTTATATACTTGCAAACCTTAGCGGTTTTCTGAGCCTTGAGTACGCCAAAAGAACGAACTTTGTGGGTTCCTTCAAAATTACTTTGCGAGGATCTTTTGATGTTAGTCTTGCAACGCTTGACTCACGCTTAGTAGTTTATCGACAACCTTCTGGGTATGCAAGGTCGCTTGACTTTGCAGGGTTTGTTAGGGGGGTAAGGCAATTTCGCTCGAATGAGGTTCAACAGGTAGAGCTTTTAGGAGTAGATTACAACGAACTACTTATTCGTCGTATAATCGCCTATGGAGCTGGTTCCGCGGAGGCAGACAAGGCAGGTACCGCCGATGATATAATGAAGGAATACTTCGATGAGAACTTTCTCGGTTCTGCAACCGATGCGAACAGAGACCTGTCGGATTATGGCATCTCAATGGCGGCTTTGACTACAGGCGGGGCGGCTGTCGAGATAACGGCTTCCTGGGAAAACGTAATGGACACCTTTCAGGCTATCTCAGACGCCTCTCGAGCGGTAATCGCGAACATGGTTTACTTTGGAATGGTTCCACTGGTAGGTGGCTATGATATGGAGTTCAGAACTAAGCCAGGTCAGTGGGGAATGGATCATAGGTTCCCCGATGGAGCAGACGGCGCTGTTTGGTTTGCCCTCGAACGAGGAAACCTAAAAGATCCAACATACTTATCTGATAGCTTTGACGAACTTACTTATGCCTATGCTGGTGGAGAAGGAACCGGAATCAATAGAGAAATTGTTGAGGTTACCGATACTGATAGGGTAGGGGCAAGCTTATTCAATAGGCGTGAGGCGTTCTACAACGGTAGCGGCGACGAGACAGACGAACTTGTTGATGGGGGATATTCTAAAATGGAAGAGGGCCCCTCAACTAGGACGTTTAGTTCCGAAGCAGTGCAGACTCCTGGAAGTCTGTACGGAGTCCACTACCATCTTGGCGATAGAGTAACTGCCACCTACAGAAGCATAACCTTTGATCCGCATGTAGCCGCGGTAAGCATCAAAGTAGATCCAACAAGTGAAACTATCGAGTGTGCCTTTGAGGAAACCGTACAATGAAAGAAGTACTACAGCGGTTAGGAAAACTTGAGAGGTCGCTAAGGCATCTAGAGACACTAGAACCTTCGGGGGTTCCTGCTGGAGGGGGGTCGGCTACTGATGCTGCTGACTACCTAGTGCTTGCTCTTCATGCAGGTCTTTTGAATGAGCGTCGTCTAGATATCGGTGCTGGGCTGGTAGCAGTTGATAATGGTGCCAATGCGGACTACGATGTAGCAGTCAAGGCGGATACAGGAATCGTTGTGGCGGGAGCAGGCGTGTCTGTCAACCAGGCATTCACGCCTACTTGGACAGGAGCGCACGCATTTCAGGCGACGATCACGACGCGGCATATTCTACCGGAGGCAACAGACGCCTATGACCTCGGCACCAGCTCAAGGCTGTTCCGTAAGGCGTACATCTCAGAGATCGAAGCGTTCATTTTCGCGGAGAACACCATTTCGCTCATTGGCGGCTGGCTGATAGTGCCACACAACCAAGGGTCGCTCGAAGTGGATCTGGCAGACACCGATGACACCTGCGACTTCGGCAAAGTAATGACCGTCAATGACTGGGTACAAATGCGTGCCTTCGGGCAAGTTGAATATTTCCTGGTCGGTGCCAACGTAGCGGGTACGGTCTACAAGATCGGCCTCGACGCTAGCGGTGACCGCAACATCGACGGCTCGGGTGCTAACGACTGGCCGGCTGGTACAGCATTCCTCGTGATGGGCGCAGAAGGCGACGGACGCATTGAGCTTAACAGTGTTGGGCCGAACATCAGCGTGATCATCCAGGGCGCAGCGTATAACACGACGACAGAGCCGGTCAAGATCAATGAAGATGGCATATCTATTACAGCAGGGTCGGCAGCTTACGAGACCGCTGAAGCGTACAAGCTGTATCTATCTGATGGAACAACACTGGCTGGATATCTGGGGCTCATCGTGGACGGAGAAGGCCAGTTGCTGCAACTGAGAGCCACGGAGATAGCAGGGGAATCTACAATACTCGATCTTAGGGCGGTATCTCCTTCTGGACAAGCAAGTATAGTCGCGCTCGTCGCGGAGATAGATGGTACTGCGGCATATTTGAGCATCGATGGTCGAGGGTGGGCCATACTATCCGGAACAGACCTGCGTATTGCAACGGGTCTATACGTAGGTGGCATTGGAACCACCCCCGGCGAAGACGACATCCACTTCGACGGCAACCTGAAGTCGATGAAGAACGCGACCTTCTACGACGTGTACGGACATACCAGGCTGGACTTTGCACTAGAGTCTGTAGCTTGGGATGGAGATGCCTATAGCACAACCGCTAAGACGCTTATTGATCTGAGTGCGGTGTTTGGTGCGCCACCTGGGATTAAGGAAGTAACGCTTTATGTAGAGTGTAGAGATAGTGGATCAGGTGCAGCTGATTGCTATATCATTCTCAGCCCGAATAATACTGTGAACAATGGAGTAGTTGTCTCGCCGTATGGCAACGCTAATGATATCCCTATGAGACAGACAATAACAGTACCCTGTGATGCAAACGGCGACATCTACTATCAGATAGTTGCCACAGGGGCTGGCAGATTCGACGTATGGCTTCGTATTTGGGGATATGATATCTAGTTAAGGAGGAGATAGAGTGCACGAACTAACTAAGGCACAACAGAGGGTAGTAACAGCATTGATCCGTGAGCGAGACTCGATCACCGCAATCGCTAACAAGCAGATTGCAGAAATCAATCTAGCGCTTGATGCAGCAGCGTCTGCATTTGTAGTGCAGGCAGGACTCGAAGGCGTATGGACCTTCAATCAAGAGAAGCCAGGGGAGGCGATTGAACTTAAAGAGAAAGAGGAGACACCGTAGAGGAGGTACACATGGAAAAAAACAACGGCTATCCACGAGTGCTAGATAGGACAGGTTGTCTATATGGCGCAAGCATCCAGAAAACATTAGTCAAACATGAAAAACATCAGGAGGTAGTAATGAAGGAATTTAAGGATGCACTAAAAGCACAAACCAAACTGCTATGGGGAGTTTTAGTCGCCTTAACAACCTCGTCCATTTTGTTGGCACTTAACCTAATCGCAGGAGGGTGATGATGCGTAACGCAGGTATCGAAGGCGGGTACTCCCACAAGAACTTCACTGACACAGAGTATGCCGAGATAGTTTCGCCTGACTACTGGCTGTTTTGGTGGTCTGAAGAAGATGGGTACCGAAGGCCAGAGACCAAGATTTTCCCTAAGGCGGCTGATCCACTAAGGGTTCGAAGTGGCAACAATGCTTTCCAAGCATTCACGTACTTCGGTAAGCAGTATTGTGGGTTGTGGAAAGTCCAAACTGGACTCCAGCCTGGTGCGGTGCTACGCTTCACAGGGTTCGCGCATGCCTGGAGTGGACATCAAGGAGATTTAGACCCAGGAGGACCGCATTGCTCAACAGGTGTTAGTTGTGGCCCAGTGTACATATTGTCAGAGAACGTCCCGCCTTTGAGTAGAGCAGGTGATGACGCTACCCATGAGCAAAAGCTGAACGACGCCATCGGCAACTTCACCTTTCAAGTTGGAGTGGGGTTCGATGAGGCAGATCCCTTTGACCCTGAAATCTCCTGGGGCAAGGGTGCTTGCATCTACAACGAATACTCACAGCCTATGCGAGCCATCGAGTTCGTAGTTCCGGCGAACGGTGCTGTGGTTTTGTACGTCAGATCAATCTCGTTGTGGAAGTATAGAAACAGCGATGCCTACTTCGACGACTTCTCGTTAGAGATAGTTTCGGAACCAGGTTTCTGTCGTGGAGCCCCTCGTGAACAGTACGAAAAAACAGGCGTACTATTTCCATTCGACGTAACACGAGCCGGGGCCCACCACCTACTGGATCAGTACTTCGACGACAAGCGCTCATTGTTCTTCAGCGCCGACGACGTAGCTGTAGGTGACCTGGACAGCCGCACAGTCATAGCACACAGGCCGTCGTCGTGGCCAGGAGATCTGAAAGCGTTTTACGAGGAACACTATCCGGGTATAACCTACGTTCCTATCGTTGAACGTAATTACGTAGCTCAATGTGATCTGCCCTGGAAGGATTATCACTACGGAGTAGGGACGCAGACGACCGTATGCGCCGCCGGCTGCTGGATCTGTGATGTAGTGAACGCTTTGAAGTACTTTGACATTGATCCAGAAGCAACGCCTATCACTGTAGACCAGCAGGTAGGTGCGGCGGGTTACACAAGCTCCGGACGAATGAAGTGGTCTGCCTTGCCACAGCTAGGAATTGAAGTAGTCAAGAGCACGACCAGTGTTCAAGAAGCCCAGGCATGGCTGGATCAGGGTAGGGTATGCTTTGCGGAGGTTGCACCGCTAACGCTTGAACACTTCGTAATGGTCACTGAACACAGAGATGGCAAGTACTGGATGATAGATCCCTTGTCAGGGCGTGAAACCTGGTTGGATGAACTGTACTGGGGAGTTGACAGCTGGCGATTGATTCGACAGGTACATGTTGAACCCCCAGCACCGCCGCCAGTCACCATCACAAGCACCATCAGCTTTCAGCAGCAACGAGCAGCGGAATACCGCGACGAGTTCATCCTCAGGGTACAGCCACCCACCTGGATGCTCATAGGAGGGTTTGAGGAAGCGGCACATCTCAAATCGCTGGCACCTGACATGAAGATCGTCCTGAGGCATGTTGCGGACGATTGGAATAGTTACCTCTTTGCAGACGACCTGGATGCTGCTGCCGAGCGGTGGGTGAGACATTACGGCCAAACTCTGTTTGATCAGGCCGAAAACATCGACTACATTCTGGACCTGAATGAGTACATCGCTACCAACGATTATCCGGCCCTGCAAGCAACAGGGCCCTGGATGGATGCACTTGT
>SDBU01000544.1_pt1 | contig 52374 bp, 84 predicted proteins | sample 2277071 | NCBI WGS metagenome assembly SDBU01 (sample SAMN10397929, study PRJNA504765) | marine sediment metagenome | isolation source: marine sediment core GS08_GC12, 126 cmbsf | place: Arctic Ocean: Gakkel Ridge, Loki's castle | collected 2008
ATTTTCATAACGTGTCATAGTGCCTCCTATATTCCTTTTGTATTTCGGGCTTCGTCATAAGCAGTATTAGTTTTTTTCAATTTTTCAATCCAATAAATCATTTGTTTTTCATCGTCTAACTGTCCTTGTTTAAGAATCATATCCATACACCGTACAACCATATGCCTATCATTAAACTGCATTGCTCGGTCTGTTAGAGAGTAACATTCATCTATATCCTCAGCCAACTGCCAATAATAATCTTTCTTTTCTTTATCGGTTTGCTGTTCGCTGAGTTTTATATATTTATCTGCTAATTTTCTATTCATCACGCCTCCTGTCTAATTACTAAACCGCCCCCTACATTTTCAATGATAAATGTTCCTTTCTCGGTACTGATTTTACCTTCTTCTTTTTGATTCAAAATAATATCCCATTTTAGAATATGTTTTTTGCCCATATTTATCTCCGTGATAATTTTTCTGTTTGTTTTTCATATTCTAAAATCATTTCATCCGCTAGATTTTTAGAACCAAGTTCGGAATAGTAACCATAAATTTCCATTTTGTGTATTATCTTTGCTAATATATCTCTATCTATTTTCACTATCCCTCCTTTATATATTCCACAACTTCGGTTAGCCCTACTTTATCTCTCCACCTTCTATCACATACTTTGCTCTCGCATATCAGTATGTTTGTATCTTCATAAAATCTATCCAACACCATTTCTCGCCTATTACATACTTCGCATTTTTTTACAAATCTTTTCTTGTTCTGTTTTCTGAATTTCCGCTCAACCGTTTTTATCTTTACTCCAAGGAAGTCAACCATTCCCAAAGTTTGTAGTCCAACATTTTTGTTGGTTTTATTTTTTTCAAAGTGTTTTATATTTCTTGCATTGGGTTTTGGTCTTAAACCTTTTCTAAATAATTTGTTAATAACTTCTTCTCTGTCATAGTTTCTTGTGTTCATAATCTCCCCCTTTTTACAGTATGCCTTCGAGTTCCAATTCTTTTTTAATGTCCTCAGACATGTCCTTTATTTCTTTGTTAGTCCACATTTTAAATTCTTCTATTGTCCAATTTGGTCTATGTCTCAGGATAAATTCTATTTGTTCTTTTTTTGTAAGTTTTCTATACTTTGCCATTATTATTCCCCTTTCTTTTTTGCGGGTTTCTTAATCTCCGCTATATCTTCATATAGTCTGTCCATTTCATCTGTTAGTAAGCTACAAATCAATCTTCTTTTTTCGGGACTTTTTTCCTCACTTATTAATTTGAGGCCCTTACTTACTCGTTTTAAATCGTGCAATAATTTTTCATATTCTAATCGTTTAAGCATTTGTTTTTATCTCCATATTTAAGTATACCATATAACTGCCAAAATGCAAGTAAATATTTCTAACTATTTTCTTCTTAATCTTTATCGAAAGTTCCAGTATAATCAATACGTTCATTTTTGATTCTTTTGTTTCCAGTTCCCACATCCAAAATTGTTCCGTCTTTCATTATCAATCGAATATGTTTGAGTTTCCCCACTCTTACCCTTTGAGCCACATAATCTTTTCCTGCACGAATTCCTTCTTTGTTCATTTCTTTTATTAAGATAAAAAGCCCACTATCACAATCAATATAATTCGGATTCCCATATTGCCCTTTTGTTAATAGTGCTTGTTCGTGTAATTCTACGGCTCTTTTTTCCCACTTCTCATATGCCCCACCAAACGATAGAGTAGTAGAAAATAATAATATACATATAAGTAATATAGATATTTTTTTCATAATGACATAACCAGTTAATTTCATTTCTTCTTTCTCCACTTATCATCTAAAATAGTCCTTCCATTCATATGTGCTACCTCGTGCTGTATTGCGATTGCAACAATACCCATGTATTTTTCTTCTTTATTATTGTTTAATATAGTTACTTCGTTATATCTGCGAGTGTCAACCCTTACATTAGGCAAACTCAAACAACCTTCTTTTTCATATCTGAAAGGGCAACTCCTTTCTACAATTTCAGGATTGATTAGATTTATTTTTCTATTCCCGATTCTAATAATGCCAATTCTTTTATTAATCCCTATCTGAATGGCGGAAAGTCCAATCCCTTTGGTGGTATCTAAACTCTGTTCCAGTTGTCGGATAAGTCTATGATGTTCATACCAAAAATTAGTAACTGGTTCAGATTTTTGTCTCAAAGATTTTATATCTATAATTATTTTCATATTTCTCCTTTATCCTATATAATCTCCCCCATATCCATCCACAAAATCGTCAATCCACTTGATAGAACCGTCCAAGTTTTGAAGTCTCCACATTGCCAGTATAGCAATGTTCAACTTTGCCCCAGGCTTGGTTAGAAATACTAGGTCGGTTCGCCCATTCTCGCCATTAACATTACCCGATAACAAAAACACTTCTGAAAATAAGTCACAAGGTTTATCGCTCGAAGCAATTCCCGCTTTTTTAAATGCATTTGATAATCCGTCAATCCAGTCTTTAGAAGTTCCACCAGCTCCAGTTACAACAAATCCAAATTGTTCAATACCAACCAAACTTGAAAATGGTTTACTGCCAACCTCATAAATACTTCTGTCATTTTTCATATTATTCTCCTCTTAATACTTCTTTGATAGTGTCACTTATACTTTTTTCATCATGCCCAACACCATTTATTTTTCCTGTTTCAACATATTCTAAAATATCCTCAAGAGTTGCTTTGTAAATATCCTCAAGGGTTTTTTCCTCTTCTAACAGTTTATCCTCTTCTACAAGTTTATAACCAGTTGAAAAATTAGCTACCGTAGGAAATAAATCAATATCCGATAACTTCATTTCCTCAGGAGTAAGATAATAATATATCAAGCCGTCAATATCCCCTCCAATATCACTATGAATTTGCAAAGAGTCCTCAAGATGCACAGGAGCAAAGATATATTCCCTTTTCTCATTCCAAAAATTCGTTACTGTTAATACTCGACAAGCATATGGTATTCCTCTATATTCAATAGTAATTTCTTTCATTGTTCCTCCTGATACTCGTATTTATTTTTGTGTATTATTTTTTTCCCAAGCCTTCAATAAACTGTCATGGTTCACTTTTTGCAAACTATTTATTGCTTGACTGACAGGTTTATAACTGTAATTTGTAAAGTCCTCAATTTCGTAGAGCTTGTTTAAAATTTTATCCACTTCCTTGACTATTTTCATTTTTTTATCTAACATATCTCCCCCTGTGTAATTATTAAAATCTCCAGTTTGATAAAATTATATTCTCCAAAATTCTAACTACTTCATTTATTCCTAAAGAGTACAGGCACAGGAATACCACCACAAATAACATAACAACAAGTGTTTCTCTTAAATTCATGGTTCCTCCCTATTAATCGTTAGTTAATTTGACTCGTTCTCCGAGAATGTACGAGTCGGAATTGTTATCTCCTAAATAAGTGATATAATAGAGGCTTTGGTTTTTTGTCAACACAATGCAATCATCATGCAAAATTTCCTCCATAAATTTATAATTGCTTTCTGTGATACGTTGTTGAATAATGCCATTATTAGTTCCTTTCCCTATTAACACAACAAAAATTAAATTTATCACTATCAACAACACTACGGTATATGTATATTTTTTCATACTCTTCCTCCTATTTAATCTCCTATATAAATTTCCCAAAAACTCCAATGCTCACTCGCTATCCACATAAGAATTTTATCGGAATTGTTTATTTTCCTATGCGATTTGACTTCTACAAAATATTTATCTACCATTAATTGTGTTGATTGTTCTAATACTTCCGACTTATGGAGTAAATATTTAATTGTTGACTGTGTGAAAATTACAGAAACTATGAGCAAAAAACTTAATACCACAATTGTAAAATTTTTCATATCATTCCTCCCGTTAAATCTTCGCTAATATTAAACCCAAAACGGCAACTACTATTACAAATATTATCAATCCTGTCTGTGTCATAATTCCCTCCTTAATTAGTGATATATAATTCTTTCTTTAAAGTTATATGGTTATCATTTACCTCATTAAAATAAACTGTTATCAATCCTTTATCTTTTCCAACTACCAAAATCAAATCATTATATTCACTATAATTTACTCGGTAACATACTTTTTCAATTCCCTGTTCCGTTGTATAATATTCAAAAATCTTTTTATCATCTAATGCCAACGGTTTAATAAATAGCATCAATTTCTCCAACCCACCAAAAGTTAGGTTATCCATAACTCGCTCTAAGGAGTGAGCGTTAATCCTCCAATGCTTTGTATTGACTTTTTCGGTAAAGTCTGCAAGTGATTTTATATCACTTTCGGGAAAATATATTTTTTTATGATACCGTTTCATTTTGTGCCAACCTCTCTTTTATAGGATATTCATATCCGCAATTATAGCATTTTACCCATGTTTTTTTCTGAGGCATTTTGTCAACAATTTCTGAGCCACATTTTAAGCACGATAAATCGCATTTTGTTAATTGTTTTATGTCAATGATTTTGTCCATAATTCCTCAATGTGTAGCAAAATATATAGCTTCTTTTACTAATCTTGTGTTAGGTATTTTATCCCACGTTTCGACTATTTCGCCATTTTGACTTACTAAATATCCAGCGTGAGCAAAACTGTTATCAACTATACAAACTGCCTGAAAAACCGTTCTACCCATACCATGCCCATTAATAATTATGTTGTAGCACCCATTCCAATTTTCCACATTCGGATTATCCAAATAATTATATATCAGTTGTTTCAAATCATCGGTTAATTTCCCATACATATTAGTAGCCCAATCTAATTCGGTTCTATTTCTCATAATGTTCTCCTCTAACGATATAAAGTTACATATTCCCCAAAATGTTTATCAAATACTTCCACCAAATGCTCATAATCTCCTGACTTCATATCATCAACGATAGCACTTTTGTCGAGTTGCAATTGTTTTGCCAAATCACAAGCAATACCCAATAAACAAAACGCATTACCCTGAGGACCTGTCAAATCTATTTCAATTGCTTTATCACGGTTTTTTTTCTTTTTAATCGTCATAACTTTCCTCCCGTTTATTTTCCTTCGATATAAGAGGCTCCCATTAATTCAGAGCCTTTTCTAAAAACCAAATGAAACCCTTCGTTTTTTTCTTTTTTCCTCATTAATCCATAACCTACGAGCATACTGGTATATTTCCCGACTTTTTTGCCTTCTTCGATTTTTCTTTTAGCGTGTCTTATTCTCCATTCAATAGATTTTTTCATTTATTGCCTCCAGTTTTTCACTTTCCCATATAGTAAAGTATACCATGCCATTTTCAAATTGCAAGTATATATTTCCAACTATTTTATTCTTAATTCTTAACTGTGAGTTTCTTCATAATTTGTTTGTAATGGTATCGTGCAAATCTATTGCATGTATGCTCCATTTTTGAATTGTAATACTCGGTCATAGAATTTCGAGAGGCTTCCATTTGATTTTGTAGTATAATATAGTTTTTTTCTGTATGTTTCCAATGTAATTTAATATGACAAAATTCATGCAAAAAAGCCTGCAACATTTCATAATCATATCCAAGGTGTACATTTTTCATAGCCCCTAAAAAATCCTTCATTCCTACTTTGTTTAAAGTATATTTAAAAAATCCATTAGAGCCATATAAATCAATAGAGTTGTGACGAGTATTACAAGAGGAACCCGACCTATCAGAATGGAATGATAGCTTCAGTCTATTCTCGTTGCATATACTTTTAATCATTTCCAATATTTTGTTATTAATTATCAAGTCCATTCTTCGCTCCCATTTTTTATATGCCTCACATTCGTTCTAAGCCCTTAAAATCGCTACCCCTTATTAGCTAACACTCTTTCCCTTATATAGTCGCATATTTTTCTTTAAAGTTTTTTGAATTTCTTTTAGAAAAATCAGCCACAACTTTAAATGCCCTTTGACAAGCATATATAAGCATTTTATCTTTTTCTGATTCCCCTCTGCCTGCCATTTTTGGGAGGTCAGCGAACGCCACAGGAGGTAAATTGTTTAATAATATGAAGGCTTCGCATATTTCCCACCTGAAATCCATGCCCCCGCCAGTCAATGCTAATTCATATTCTTCATTGCCAAAATCAACAATGCATAAAGGCAGATGGGCTATTTTTTTAGCACATTCATTTAAAAAATCTTGTTCATTTGTATCATACTTTTCAGGATATATATGAATAGGATAACTATAATTCATCATAGGACCTTCGCTATGTAAATATCCTTCACATCCTGAATTTTCGTCAATGTATTTATGCTGTTCCTCGCCATAACCTTGACCTATAACAATTTTGCAACATTCTGAGCATTCCATAGCTTCATGTATATTATAACCGTCAAAATTTTCTCCTCTCAACTCCTCCCAGTCCCTTGATATAGATTGATTATCTAATGAACCACACCCCAAACCATTGATATATTTTTTTGTTAGTTTCATGCTTCCTCCCTTATATAGTGTACAGTTTTTATATTTCCATTCCTAATTCGCCTGCAACTGCTCGCAAAGTTTCCTCATAACTTAACCAAGCATACCAGTTTTTCAAATCTCCGTCAACTTTTAGCGGTGTTCCGAGTGATTCCTCAAGTTCGTGAGCCAAGTCCATAATTTCCTCATAAAATTCATCAAAAAATTTATGGGTATCAGTATAATAAATTAATCCTGACACCGTTCCGCTAACACAGCCATGATTGAGAACGTCCTCAATATATCCTTGCATATATTCCTCGTCTTGCTCCAGTATATCATTAATAACGTAGGCCTTTAACTCAAGAGCTGTTTCGTTTTTTAATTCTTCCAGTTTCTTTTGTAAATCTTTCATATTTCCTCCCGATTGTTTTACCGCCATATAAGCAAGTTTACCATGTGATTTTTAAATTGCAAGTAAATAAAACCAACTATTGTATTTTTAATTAGTTATATACTTGATACATTCATTTAAAGCACTATATGCTTTTAAGCCCCTTGTGTGCCATTGAGTTAAGAGCTTATAATTTTTATCTGTTACAACATATCCGATGTTGACACGTTCTTTTTTTCTGTTCATATAGAAAAAATGATAAGCAATGACGCCTTTGGTTTTTGCATGTTCTCTAATCCAATTTTTAACCCCGCTTGGTAAGTCCGACAATATCCAGTTTAAATCATATTCCTGCAAATGCCCTTTTGCATTGGTTATACCGTTACATTTGACCTCGCTAAAAGGCCTCACATAACTTGACAGTACGGTATCTCCTATTTGATTGCCCGTACTTATATATTTGCATTGCCGATTGAATGTTTTATGCTCACTTTCAAATAGCATTTTGTTTCCGTTAATCCATTTTTTAGTTTTCATAATCTTCCTCCCGTTTGTTTTCGCCTCATATTGTAAACCGTTTCATATTCCGCCATATAGTAAAAATCCTTGTCTGTTAAAAGTTGAGCAAAAGTAAGATACCCCAAAAAGTAAGAAATTATAAAAAGTTAGCTGTTATCGCACGGACAAAAAATTGTTGCTATTTGATTCCATGATAAGTCGCTGAAATTTTCAGGCAACGTGTCGACAACTCCGTCATACAACGATTGAAAATTGAATTTCACATAAGCAAGAAATCCGTCTTTTGAATCCGCATGACCATTTGTTTTCAAAAGTTTTGAAATTCCTTCCCTCCATTCTTGCAACTCGTATGCGTTCCTCATGTTACACCGCCTTTTTTTATTTTACAATTCCAACTAACCAAGAATTTTTTTAGCGAGCCACCTATGAGACCGAAAAATTTACACCGCACTATCCATGAGACCGAAAAATTTTTTTTTGACCGCCTAACAGCGCTTCTAAGCGTTTTAAATTCATACCCCTTACTGTTTGTACCCCTTTTGCTATACCGTTTGTTAGCGCTTCAATTCATCAACAAGCAAAAAACACTTCGTAGCCTGGATTGAGTTTTTCTATACTTCGTTTTACTTGCAGGGGGCTTGCCACTTCTGTAAAAGCTGTTGGGATTGTATCAGTTCCAAATAAGTCAATCACTTTTGCATCATCAACGAACCTTGCAAGCCAGCCATTTTTTGAGTTGATAAGCTCTATTTTCTTTTTCATTCGTGCCTCCTGTTTTTAACAATGCCCTAAATAGTACACCATTCCAAAAATAAAAATCAGATACACAATGCCTACCAGTTGTTCATAATCAAAATACATCAGCCATTTTTTAAATTTCATAATAACCCCCCACTATCAGCCAGGTATGAGATAACACCATAGCCGACTATGAGTACAAAAAACAAAATCCCAATCACTATACACCAGTTACGCTCAATCCTCTCCATAATCAAGCCTCCTTATTTACCTATGAAATCTCCGCTTTTCAAGCGTTGGATTCGAAAGTGGGTATCTCCTATTTTTAGATACTCCCTTCCGCTTTTTTTATCGGTGTAAAGCTCATTCCCAATTTTGCCTACGTATTTTTTTAAATCAATTTTTCTCACACGTCCTCCTTTAAAATGGTCTATATAACACATACACACAGCCACCGCTTGGCTCAAGAATCCAATCAGGGCATTGCTTTTGGAAGGCTACCGTTATTTCTGTAAACTCCCTATCGTAAGTACAAAATTCGCTTCGTATTTCGTATTGGGTATCTCCACAATTTCCTGTTTTTTTTGTAACGATAGGCAACGGTAAATAATGACGTTTACATACCCGCTCCGCAATTCTTTTTACTTTGCATAACATTTTATCCTCCTTATTTTTTTAACTCTAACACGAAACGCTCATCAAATTTTCCGCCAGCGTAGTTTTCACAACACACTCCGCAACCTTTCCGCCTCTTCGGTTTCCTATGGAACGTGTATTCTTTTTCACAAGTTGTACAACGGTATAACCATTTACCTTTAGGCATAATTGCTATATCGTTTAGCCTACTAGGAACGCAACCAACTAACCTACATATTGATTTCCATACAACGCCATGCCCTACTCCCTGCCCTGCGAGCACATGTGCTATTTCGTGTTTGATTGTATTGATAATAACATCATCGCTATTTAATCTTAAAAAATGAGAGGACAACGAGATTTTTTTATCATTGAACGAGCAAGTTCCGCAGCTCATTTTCTTGTTATGGGTGCCTAAAGTCCAATCACAAATACCCCGCTCCGTCATTAAGTCATAGCCGATAGCATAAAATCTTGTTTTAGTCATTACGCCTCCTGCTTTTCTGTTATAAGAGCCATTACATTGTCAAACCCTATTTTTTTTGTTTCAATGCTGAAAGTTTGATTATACATTTTATCAGCAAAAACAGTATAGCGATTATAGCCGTTATCGTCCTGCTCAAACCTAACGAAAGAGCAACCGCATTTATTTAGCACATTATTGATTTTGTTCATGTTCTCTTTTTTTGCATGGATTTTTTTATCTTTAAAACGCATAACACACCCCTATAATTATTTGATAATAAAAACACTCATCAATTGACCGCAACAACGATACACTTCTATTTCAACATTGTTAGATAATTTTCTCAATTCACACCCATTATTGACGGCACGACCCCAACCATAACCCACAAAAATACTATTTTTAAGCACGTTTATCATGCCATTGAACGTGTTGATTTTATAGATTTTTTTGTTTGTCGATGTTTTTTGTGGTAATTCTCGACCCGTAATACTTTCATATTTTTTATTTAACATTTTACACCCCCATTAAAACATGATACATAGCACAGCAATCATCAGCACAAAATAAATTATCGCAATCATTGAAAAAATTTTCATGGTGTTCCTCCCGTCTAGCCTAACCAGCTTACACTATTTCCCATAAAAAACAACGATAAAAAACCTACTTTTTTATTGCTGTTCACTTAACATAATAACTAACTATTAACCATTCCAGTTCTTAACACATAATAATCCTAATTCTAATACTATACACCGCCCCCAAACCTGTTAATCACAATAAAAAGTTAGTTAATAAATAAGTCAATAAGCTACGCTCTAACGCCCGATAATGACCGCACCATAAGAATACACCATGCCCCCCGCTATCGCTCATTAGAACCCAATACAACAAGAATCCTACCCCATAAATAACCATGCTAAAAAGAAACAAGCACACACACATAATCAATTCCTATACAGATACCTATTATAATGCTCATAAGAGAGAAGAAAACCCGCTCGACCAGAGCGGGGATGCTGTTAGTCGCTGAAAAGTTAGCTGTTGATACTCTCCGCACCGCCCTAAATTTTTTTTAATATGGAATGAAGTGGATGAAAGTGGGGCTCGTGATACCGTTACCGTATGACGGAACGTACTCCTTTTATTCATAACCACTTACGCCATAAGGGGGGTTGGGGTCTTATTTGGCAAGGGGTCAAATCTGGCGAATAACACTACCGACTGTGGTGTTTTTACGGTTAAAACGAGCCTTTTCGGGTGCTTTTCGCACCTTTTTGGGGTATTTTTCGGCTGGAAACGGAAAAACCCCCGCATAAACCCCGCTTTTCGCAGATATGCGAAGAAAACCCCTCATATTCTCCGCACTTGTATAAAAACTCGTCCATATCCATATAAATGCCCATAAAAGGGCCTGAAAGGGCCTTCAGAACCGATAAATCGGCTCAATAGACCCATTTCACTACATGGACATAAAAGTGGTTAAAAGGCGCTAATTTCGATATGCGGAGCGCAAAAAGCGCTCAGAGAAGGGGGCGACAAAAAGAAAAGGAAGGGGTCGTTTCCCACAACCCCTGAGCGGAGTGAAACGGAGCGAAACGACCTCGGATTCCCTCGGAATCCAGAGGGTCGGGGAGCGCCCTTCGGGTCGCCTCGGAGCGAACGGGAGCGGTAAACCTCTCGGAACGACCCCCAGGGGTCGGATTTGGCGTACAAATTCCCAACGTATATAAAGGTATATAAACCACTACAAACCTGTACTTCACGGCAGGTAAGTAAAAGACCCCGAAAAACACGAAATAAGAACAAAAAGAGTCCCAAAATCGAGGTCGTAAAACGCTTTGCGTTTTTAGGCATATGGGTTATTTATGGGGTAAGAAAAGACAACATATATAAACCTGTACAAACCTGTAGATTTTACTTGACAAGCGACCCTTTTGTGTGGTATAATAGGAGTATGGGGGAATACGCCCCTTATAATATAAATTATGATATTATTACCTCCCCAGGTTTGAGATTAGAACAACCCTGGGTTTTATTATATTATAAAAGATAACAGACAAAAAGATTTTTAGATAATGGCTAAATTGTTAATCAGGATTTTTTGATTAATTATTTGGCTATTTTTTTAGGTATTTCGCAGAGTGGTGTAATGGAAGCACAGGAGGTTCATACCCTCCAGATGACGGTTCGATTCCGTTCTCCGCAACCAATTATTTAAGACAGACAGAAATGTAGACAGACAAAACAGGGAGGAAGACATGATAGTAAAGGTAAAACAACCGAAACAGAATGGATGGGATTTTTTTGGAAATGTCAGAAACATTCAATCGAATATTGTTGATGGAAATAAATTAGAGTTTCCTGGGATAGAGAGTGATATAGAAGAACATCAATTTTTAACTAAAGAAGTTTTTGAACTGGACTCTAACGGTAAACCAAATAAACATGCAGATGTATTGGAACTTTTGTTAACATGCGAAGATGGTAGATTGGTACATATTCTTGCCAACACTTTAACTTATTTAATGAATGATGAAGGAAAGACAATAGAAAGACTTTTCCCGAAAAATGTATAAAACAATAAAATCGACTCATCTGCCATGTGTAGAAGGAGTTAAAATGCCATTCTATTGTGGGTGGCGTTTTTCTATTTATTAAAAGGACAACATGATTCTAAAAGTAAAAGTTCCAGAACAAGACGGTTGGAAATACTTTGAAAAAATAAAAAGATTTCAAGCAATATTTATTCAGAATACAAAGAGAGAAGATGGCGATGTACTTATGGTTGATTTAGAATTTGTTGATGGGGATTATAAAGAAGCGTTAATAAATACAGAAGCTTACTTACTGAATGATAATGGAATAGTAATAGACACACTTTTACCAAGAGGAATATAATGAACGATGAAAAAGGAACACCAGTATGAGTATAGTACCAAGAAATCCTATATTGGCTTTGTTATTTATAGTTTGTGTAAAAATAGATGATTTTTTTAACGAGTTACATTATCGATTTTTGAGTTGGCGTTATAGAAAATTGAGGAAGAGATAAATGGTAAACAAATTGCCCGACTGTCATCCATCTATGTTTGAAAGACCATTGTGGCTTAGAATTCTACTTATGCCACTTCTCGCTATTGCGGTACTTTACGATATAATTGAAGTAAAATGGAGAAAAAATAAATGAGTATAAGTCCTAGTATCTGTGTAACTTGTTTTACTAAAAAATGTAGGGATTGTGTATACATTAAATTTAGGGGTTCTGCATTTGTTAGGAGAGTTAAAGAAGAAAAGAAAGAGGAAAATAAATGTTAATTGTAATAGGAACTGTATTTTTAGTTTTGGCATCGGTATGCTGGTTTTTATGTTATAAAGCAATAACGTCAGACGATTGTAAAGCTGGTATAGTTGCTTGGCTATTAAAATTTCCAGCAACAACTTTTACAGTTATTGGCGTTTTATCATTTATCATTGAAGCAGTAAAGAAATAAATTGAGTTATTCTTTTTGGGTGACTCTTTTTTTATTTAGGGACACGGATGTAATAAGTGAAGTGATGTTCGATTTGTAGAAATAAGACACTATAACAAGACATAACGCACCGTTTTATCCCTATTTATTTTGGGAGAATAATAAACACCTTGAAGTGGTCTGGAGAATTTTCTCTAAACGGATGAGATGAATCCACTATAAAAAAACACTGGGGTCAGTGGTGACCTTCTGATTCTCCCAATTAAGAATAAGGAACAAAATGGGACACCGAAAATATTATAAACCAGAAGGTAAAATTGATAGATTTTTTTGGTATTGTGGACAGATAATAGGAGCTTGTATTATGGTACCTACGGTGTATGTTATAGCGATTCCTTGTTATTTGTACGATAGATATATTAACGGAAACAAACTCGCAAGATTATAATTTTAAAATGAGGCAAAAGTATGGCAACAGATAAATATGTATTCCAGGGAACGGGGCTTAGTACCAACGAAAAAAAATGGGCTAAGAAACGATTTAAAGAATATCAAGACAATTATTATATTAATAGATTTTCAGATAAACAGTTATTGGAAGAATTGGTATTTTTTGAAGCGATACAAGAACGATATAAAGCGAAGATAGAAGAATTGTCAAAAAAACAAGTTGAGAATACGGAAGAAGTTAAGAAAAAAAGAACGGAAGTTGTTTCAAAATCGATATTGAATTCGATTAGTGAGAATTTAGACCAGATTGTTAGTTTAAAAGAAAAGTTAGGACTTTTAGATAAAGACGATATGAACGAAGCTGAAGCAGAAACTTTGAAGTTAAGAAAGTTTAAAAAATGGATGGCATTGAATCAGGCGGTTCGAGAAACAAAATGTCTACATTGTTCTAAAATGATTTTATTGACAGTGAGAGCCGATAAATATGATTCGAAGAAACATCCTTTCTTCTGGGATAGATATTTTGTAAATATTGCAGCTTGGAAGTTGTATTGGCAGAAAAAAATTACGAAATTAGAATTAGCAACAATAATGTTGGGAGAAGAAACTACTTTACCTGACTATATCGACTGGGTAGAAAAAGAATTAGAACATAATCCAAAATTTCAAGAATTGAAAAAAGAGGTTTTGGATGCTTAAACCCAAACAAGAATTAGAAGAGATAACAGAAGAAGAATTAGAGTACGAAGAATGTTTACATACTCCAAGATGTGTTTTAGAGAGTTATTTTCATAATTTTGACAATCTTGGAGAATTTGACAATGAAAAGTTCGGAGAGATTCGACCATATCAACTATCAATGCTTTCGTATGAATCGTTTGTTGATACCGAGGGCATGAAAGGATTTACAAAAAAAGAAAGATTTGGATTAAGAAAAAATGTTGGCGATATTATTGGTTTTGGTGCGAGGCTTTATGGTAAAACTTTGGTAAATTTAAAATTGGATATTATGGTGGCTGCTATCCATTGTGCAGGCGAACAAGCGGGGTTTACTTCGGAATCGTCAGAAAAAATTCAAACGGTTTTGGAAGATGTTAGGCAGGGATTGGAAGACCATCCATTTTATAAAGTATATAAAGTTCGTGCTACTACCGCAAGAGGTTTTAGAATAAGATTGAATAATGGATTTAGAGTTATCGGGATTAATATGGATGTTAAGTCAAAAAAAGCTGGTAAACAATTTTATGGTAAACATTATAAACGATTATATATAGAAGAAGGGTCTTTAGAAACAGAACAAGTTTTTAAACAGAGAAAAGATAGTGTTGCGGAATTGGGATGTGTTGTAAGAAACGCAGGAATGACTAATTTTGTTGAACATTCTCCAGCTGGCAAACAATATTACGACCCTGTTAATTATATGAAAGTTTGTCGGTATCCACAATATGTTAATTCATTACAATGGGATGAGGAAGAAAAAAGAAGTAAGATTTTAGATTTTAATGGTGAAGATTCTTTTGATTTTAGAGTATTTGTCGGGGCAGAGATTTTGAGAGATGGTATTAATGAGATGGATATGGAGAGAGTTACATATAAAGACCGAACAACCCATAAAATATTCGAATTAAAGAAAGAGGATTACCCAAATTTTAGACAGAAAATAGTAGTCGAAAGACCCAAAAATGCTAGCTCTCTTTGGATAAATGCTGATGTCGGAGATGGTCACGGTGGGAGTGAAATAATTATTCATTCGAAAGTTGGCAACCATTTTGTTTATTTATATAACATTCGGTTATGGGATTGGACAGATGAAGAACAAGAAGATTTAATGAAGTGGTTGGGAGATAAGTTGGGAGTAAATGTTTTTGGGGTTGATTGTGGAGATGGCACTGGGCGAGCTATTTTTAGAACTTTAGAGAAACATTTTGGAAAAGAAATAGTAGTAAGATATGCTGGAAACGATAAAGTAATTGTGGATTATGAAAAGAAAGAAGATGGCGAATTGGTTCGGGTAAATGGTAAACCAGTACCAATTGAAGAAGTGATGGCTAGTTGGTCTTTTAAAACATTAAGAAAAATGTTATATGACCAAAAAATAACGATGGGTATAGATTACAAATTCCATAAACAATTAGAGAATGTAATTTCAATTCGTTCTCAAGATGGAACAAGACGAAGATATATGTGTTCATTGGAAGATGACCATTTATTTGATGCATACAGAGTATTTGCAAATTCATATTGGCAAAAAGAAGGGGTCGAACTTGAAGAGACTCCAATTCCTTGGGGCATTGGCTCAATGGGAAAAACATCAAAAAATAAATCAACATTAAATATAGACCAAAAGTGGGGAATAGGTTCAAGTGGGAAACAAAGAACCGAACACGGGACGTAAGAACAAAGGAGAATAGATAATGGTTGGAATTTCATCTGGAACATTTATGAACTACGCTTTGTCATTATTGTTAAAGAAAATCGTAGTTCCTGGAGAATATCATGCTCAATGTGAAGCTGTTAAAGGCATGTTGAGGAATGATAGTACAGGACTTATTGATTCACTTACTGATTTTGCTGTTGAATCAGCAAATGTTTCGTTTTCGATAAAAACGAAAAGTGAGAAGTTTACTGAAAAATTAAATTATTGGTTAACAAATATCAATGGTGATTTTGATGGTCAAATTCCTAGAGGAATCAACGCTTTGGCGAAAGAATATTTTAAAGAAAGATGGAAAGCTTCTTCATTTCCTGTTTTAAAAATATTGAAATGGAGTAACTGGGAAGGAATGGTTGTTCCTTCTAAAATGTGCATTGTTGATGGGGAAAGTATTTATAGTGTAGAGAAAAAAGGTGGCAAGAGTGTACAAAAACAATTATTAGGTTATGATTATTCGGTTGGTCATCCAAACGATAATGATACAGAAAAATTAGATAAAGGGGTAATTATTACAAAACCTTTTGCTCGATGGTTTGATGAATACCCAGTACCGTTTTTAATTAAACGTGGAGTTTATCATAATTATAGAATCATTCAATCTATCAAAGAAAAACAGACCACTATTTTAGACCAAATATTGCCATATTTATTTCTCATTAAAAAAGGTACTGAAGGATTGGCAACGTCAGATAGTTCTCCAAAGAGGTCTTACTCTCAAGAAGAATTAGATGCAATCGTTCAACAATTTCAAGATATGATGAACGAACTCAACCCATCGAACCAGAATAATGTTGATGGGAAATCTGGTCAATCTCCAGTAAGAGCTACACAATTTGATGAAACACTGGAACACATGTTGCCCGATATGGGTGTTATTTTTAAGACAGAATTGTTTGAAGTTACTGAAAAGAATATTTTATGTGGATTGGGTTTTATTGATGTTATTGAGGCAACGTCAAATACTCGAAGAGAAGCAATGCTCAATCCTAAAATTTTTATAGAAGACGTTAAAGTTGGTGTGAAGGATTTCAAAGAACAGTATATAAGGGAACTGGTACAGAAGATAGTTGAAAAAAATAAGAAGCATAGAAAGTATGCTAATTCGAGTTTTGATATAGTATCTTCTCCTGTTACTGCTTTTATGACTGAAAAATTTAAACAACTGGTTAAACAGTTATATACCTACGGAAAAGTATCTGCTCAAACAGCTGTCGAAGTTGTTGGAGAATTAGATTTCGCAACAGAAGTCCATAGAATTGAAGCAGAGAAAGCAGCTGGATATGATGAAAAACTATATCCACCTGTAATCCTAAATGTTGAGGGAAAAGGAATAGATATTCCTGGAAAACAAACTCCCGATGATGATAAAAATAATAATGAGATTCCTGATGATAAAAAAGAGGAAATAGAAAAAAAAGAATATCGCATCAGTGCAAAAGAGATGAAAGATATAGAAGATTTGGTTGGAGCTCCTTATAATAAAATAAAGGATTTACCAGACAATGTTAAAAAACTACCGATAGCAAAACAACGAACATGGATGAAAACATGGAATTCTGCTTATAAGTATTATTTAGGGAAGACAGGGGATAAAAAAGAAGCAGAGAAACGAGCATTCGCTACCGCATGGTCGGTTGTAAATAGAAAAACGAGTAAGAAATAATTCTGAATAAATAAAAGGAGAAACCAAATGTTAACAGACCTCACAAACGTCCAAATAAATGCGTTCCAAAAAGATTATGATAAAAATGCTGAAATTATTCTTTTGGAAGGAGCAAAACAAGACGAAATCTTGAAAATAGCGAAAGCTCGAGGAATTGAATTGAAAGGGAGTCGAGATTTGGCAGGTTTTAAAGCCGTTTATACTATTGCTGATATAACCGATAGTAATGACCAAATAGTTCCCAAGAAAAAGCTTTTAAAAGTTTTGCCGACTCTAATAGGAAAACCTATCAATCTGTTACATCAGAGGAAATATGTGACTGGTCATTATATTGATTATCGTTTTTCAGAAAAAGATAATAAGGTTATTTCTTATGGAGTTTTTTATAAATCTAATTTTGCAGAAGAGTGGGAAACGGTAAAAGCATTTTTCAAAACAAAACAATTGGGTATGAGTTCTGAAATTTGGTCTCCTAAGAGTAGTTGGAAATATAATAAAGATGGTTCTTTTGTTTTGGGAGAAATGGAATTAGCTGGAGGGGCGTTAGTATATCCGCCCGATGAACCAGCTATTTCTGGAGCCGATGTATTGGCAATTGCGAAAAAAGCTATGGATGCAAATTCAGATGTTGATTTACTTTATTCTACAAAGTATAGCGATGAAGAAATTTTAACAGCAGGAGAAATTGCTGTTGAGGAAAAAACGGAAACCACCGTGACTAAAGAGGTTACAGAAGAACCTAAAGTCGAAGATACCATAGTTTCCAAAGTTATTTGTGGTAATTGCGGAGAAGAATTTGCTCCCGTTCCTGGAAATAATAAATGTAAAAAGTGTTTTGCAATTATTGACGAAGCAGGAAAAGTAATGTATCCTCCACAGATAATCAATTTTAGTATTAACTGTTTAAATCCCAGTTGTGGAACGAGAAATTGGTTGATACTTAAACAAACAGAGAAAACAGCTCAAATTCGTTGTATGAGTTGTTCTAAAGAATATGATGTTACTTTTGCTGACGATAAATTATCAGCACCAGCTCAGTTAATGGATTTTATATATTCTACTGTAGCAAATTGCCCCCAATGCCATACTTCAATACAGGTATCTGGAGTATCTAGCGTTTCAAAACGGAAAATTACTTGCAAGAAATGTAAATTGCAGTTTGACATAGATGTAGGAAAATCTGTAAAACAAACTATAAACAGTATTAAAGAAATAATTGTAGATAACAAACCTATTGATAGTTCTAAAGGAGGAAAAGAAGTGAAAAAAGAAGAGAAAATAGAAGAAAAACCTGTCGAATCTACGGAAGAGAAAGTTGAATCTAAAGTAGAAGAAGAGAAGGTCGAGACCAAAACGGAAGAAACCAAAGTAACTGAGGAGAAAGTCGAAGAAGCTCCTGTTGAAGAGAAAACAGAAGAGCCGAAACCTGAAGTTAAAACGGAAGAAACCGAAAAAGTCGAAGAGAAAGTTGAGGAAGAAAAACCTGCAGAAGAGAAAGTAGAAGAAGAAAAACCTGAAGTTAAAGAGGAAAAATCCCAAACTGCCGAAGAAGTTGTTGAAACTCCTGCGGAAGAGAAAACAGATGAAAAACCTGCGGAAGAAAAAGTTGAACCCGAAGTTTCCGAAGAGAAAGTCGAAGAGGAACCTAAAGAAGCGAAGGGAGTAAAGTTTGTGAAATTATATCGGGACAGGATTAAGAAATTACTCCAAGTTCTCCGTGATACTCGCAAATCTTCTAAAGAAGAACTCGACACCGTTCTTGCAAAAGTTGAATTCTATAAAGCAAATGCTAAAATTTTGGTAGATAGAAAAGCCGAACTCGGTACAGCTGCTGAGAAGTTAACAGATGAACAAATAATGGATGATGAAAAGTTTGAACTTGCTAAATCTATTAAAGCAGACCAAGGCGTTGAAGCCGAAGTTGAAAGAGCAAATGAAGATGATATTACTTCTGCAATGGTTAAAGGTATGAATGTCAATGTTAGTGAACTTGATGAAGCTGCTAAAGAGATTACCAAAAAAGCTTTTGCTCATGTAAATGAGAAAAAATAGTCATATAAGTGGCTAATAATTATATAAAGTTAAATTTCTCTATGGAGAGGTTTGGCTGAAAGATATTGTGAGGAAAGATATACCTCAAACACCGAAAAAAATGTACGAAAAAAGAAAGAGGTGACAAATGAGTCCTGAAGAGAAAAAAACTCCGATTACGGAGACTGAACTGTTACAGTCAGCTATGGCGATGAATGGCGTGACATTGAAGCTTGCAAAACTTATTGGTTCTCCAATAAATGAGCAACTTCCTGTTCCCATGACCTTATCGGAAATTGCCGATATTGATACTGCCGAACCTGGCGAACATGTTTTCTATTTTTCAAATAGAGATGATGACCCTGATGAAATTTACTATGTAAATACATCTACGGGTGAGATGGTTACAGTTAAAAGAAATCCTGTGTCAGATACGGAACTTGTGTTCCAAGGGTTAAACTCTCGCATCGAATACGTCTTGGTTGATAGTATTCTTTCGAGTCCTGATACCAATGTGTTGTCTCGCAAGAAAGAACACATTTCTCAGGGAATGGATAAACTTGAGTTGAAGATGATACTGGATGCTCTCCTTGCTTCTGCTGATATTTCAGAGATTGCTATCCCTAGTGGTGGCGACCTTTGGGATGTGATTATGGATGCAAAACACGCTGTTGAAGATTATGGCGATGACTTTGTACTGCTTGCTGGTTCAGATGTTAAAGAAAAAATTGATACATATGATAAAGATGTTGCTGGTAGTCAGTATTACAGAGTTGGTATTCGTGAAATGTTGAAAAATGTTGGCATCAAAGTTATAAAGGTTTTTGGTACGGTCAAGACTGGTACAGCTGCGGATAACGCTGCTGACAGTGGAACGACCCAGAGATTGTTGACTTCGAGTAAGTTTATTCTTGTCGCAAGAAATTCAACTATTGCCAAAGGCAAACCGATTGAATTTGTTCGCAGGAAGATTTCTGCTGATATTGCTAGATTGATGGGTGCTCAAATTGATAATACGCAGAGAGCGTTGATTGTTAATCCTGTGCCAGTTAATGTGAGTGGTACTAACACATTGGCATATGGGGTTTTCGGTTATGAAAGTGTTATTGAAGCTATCAAGAACAGGAAAGCGATTGTAAAATCTGCTAACCTCGCATCGATACTTTAGACGATATAAAACAATTCGGAAGGAGGGGTTTATTCCCCTCCTTCCAAAGATAACCGTAAAGGAACCTTAAATGGAAAAAGAAAAAATCATATATATTATCAAAAATATTACTGATTTGTATGGCGAATTTTATATTACGAAAAAAAGAATCAGATATGCGATTAATGAAAATATAGATTTATTATTTAAGTGTATTGAAAAGGGCGATAAAGTTTTTGTAGAAGAGAATGGAGTAGCCGTAGTGGTTGGCTACAGTGACCAATCTCCGAGAAAATATGTAAAAATTTTAACCACTAATAACGAAATTGCAGAAACATTATTAAAACGTATCAATGAAGAAATACCAGAAGAACTATACGCAAAAATAAAAAACGAAAATCCACGCAAAAAAGTATTTGAAAAATGCGGATATAAATTCGCAGGCGGAAGAGGTCGTGAGATACTTTTAGTGCGAAAAATAGAAGGAAATAAATAATGGTGAGAAGTTATAAAGGAAAACATAATCCTAACTATAAAGATGGTAGATGTAGTAATCCTCGATGCGTTGATTGTGGAAAAAAAATTATTTATACTTCTACTCGTTGCAAAATGTGTTATCTTAATTTTTGTAAAAAAAATACTAAACATACTTATTGTGTAGACTGTGGAGGAAAACTGAGCGATAGTCGCCATTTAAGATGTCAGAATTGTAAAAGTAAAGGTAAAAATCATAGCATGTTTGGAAAAAAACATACAACGAAAGCAAAACAAAAAATTAGTAAATCATTAAAAGGAAGAATTTTTACAGATGAACACAAAAGAAAAATTGGCGAAGCAAATAAACGAAGATGGCAAAATCCTGAATTGAAAGAAAAAATCATGCAAAAAATATTTTTATCTCGCAACCTGAGCCCTAATAAAACAGAACTATTGTTAAATTCTTTGTTATCAAAAAATTATAAATATGTTGGAGATGGCAAACTTTTACTTGGTGGACTTAATCCTGATTTTGTAGATAAGAAAAATAAAAAAATCATAGAGATGTATGGAGATTATTGGCATAATAGAGAAGAAGTGAAGAAAAGAGATAAAAGAAGAATCAAAACCTATAAAAAACATGGTTATAAAACCTTAATAGTCTGGGAACACGAATTAAAAGACACAAAAAAAGTAAAACAGAAAATTTTAAATTTTAATAGGCAGGTCTAATAATGCTTACAAAACTTACAATTAAAATACGAGCCCTCATAACAGATTTAATTTCAACAGACTTTCAGACATATGAATATGTAACTTCGTCAGTTTTTACAGTAGCTCTACCAAATGCTACCGTTACCAGTGTTTTGCAGAATGGAGTAACTTTGGGGTCTGGGGAATGGTCTTATAATACAAGTTCTCAAGAAGTTACAATAACAGCTTCTTTGACTTCTGGTGATGCGATTCAAATCAATTTCTCATATTATCAATATAGTGCTACAGAAATAAAAGAATATATAAGAGCAGCTTTGGTTTATATGGATGCGTTTGATTACGATTCAGATGAAGATTATGAAATGGAAACAGATGATATATATCCAATTCCCTCGAATAGAGATGAGGATGTAATGGCTTTGATTGCGAGTATTTTGATTAAACCGAATTACAACGAATATAGAACCCCGACTTTACTTGTTCGTTATCCGAGAACAATGGATAAAGACGAAAAAATAAAAAGAATTATAGAGAAAGGTAGTTGGCCTCTAGGTTTAATCCGAGTTATAACCTTTGACTAAATGGAGAATATAAATGTTAGAATGGACAACTTATTTTAGTGTAGTAGATACTGTTGGTGGTTGGACAGCTTCAGCTAATGCAGTAGACAATAATACTGGCACATATGCTACAAATACAGGTTTCGGGATGCAAACCTTAATACTTGACACTCCTTCAGCTGCTTCTGAATTAGGAACCATTTCAAAAGTAGAGATTAGAGCTTATTGTAGTTTAGGTGATTTAGGAGTTCCTGTTAAATTACGCCTAACTCCTAGATTTATTGGAGGAGATGGAGATTATGAAGTTATTGCTCAAAATTTAGGATGGACTTCTTGGTATGATATAACAGAAGATACTAATGCCCCTGGAAGTTGGGCTTGGAGTGATGTTGAAGCTTTGGGGGCTAAATTTACTTATTATTGGGGAAGTGGACCTGTTCCTTTAGCTCAACTGGCTAGTATAGAAATAAAAGTTACTTATACAGGAGCACCTCCTCCTCCGAGCGGTGGTAATATGAGCATATCTGGCGGTGGAGCAATGACTATTACTGGCAGTGGAAATATTACTATAACTTAAAGGAAACACATGCAAAGCGATAAAAGACCGCAAATTATGAATCTTGAAATAGTACAAAAAGCCGTTTATACATACCAATTACAGTTTCTTGTTAGTGGAGCTGCAGAAGATATAACGGGATTTACTACTTATTTTATCGTCAAAGAATATCGTGGCGGTGCTGATGATACTGCTGTAATCTATAAGAAAATAACCAGTCAACATAGCACTTCGGACGGAGAAAGTTGGATAGAACTCGATGCTGATGATACTGATTTAACGGCTGGAAATTATTATTACGAAATGTCTTATACTGATGCTGACGGAAATTCGGAAGTTGTTTTTTCTGGAACTTTTAAGGTTATAAAAGCATTATTACAAGTGAGAACATAAAATGGCAACAGTTGAAAATAGAAAAGTAGTGTTATCGATTATAAAATTGAGAGATATTTCTTTTACCTCTTTTACTTCAAAAACAGAGGCACAAGGAAAATCGCAACAAGAGACTTAAATAAAAAGGAGTAAATAAAATGGGTGTAAAGTCAGGAAAAACAAGTTTTATTACTGCCAGAATTCCTTCGGGGCAAAAAACGGTAGGAAGTTATGAGTATTTTTTGCTTTTAGATATGAGTAAAGAACCCGAGCATCTGGTTATGAGAATAAAAAATGATGATTCAGAAATTAAGTTTTACAAAATTATTTATGGAAAGGATTATACTATTATTTGGGCAGACCCATCAAATGTAGCATATCCCTATGTAGATGCAACAGAACTTTAATAATAAGGGGAGTAATAAACTATGGCAAAGTATAAATATATAATGAATCCCTTTATTGGGACGTTATCACCTGTGTTGGATGCGGAGTTTTTAGATTGGCAAAATTCGGTACTGGATAAAGACTTAACCGCTCCTCCAGTAGGTCCTAGCGAAGGAGATAGATATATAGTTGCATCTGTGGCTACGGGTGCGTGGGCAGGCGAAGAAAACGCTATCACTGAATATACAGGAGGAAGTTGGGTATTTACAACTCCTAATGAAGGTTTCGCTGTAAGGGTAGAAGACGAAGATACTATTTATATTTATGATGGTTCTGCTTGGGGCAGTATCGGAAGTATAGTAGACCATGACACGCTAAATAATCTTAATTGGTCAGTAGCTGGTCACGTTATCGATGCCGATATTGACATGGATGGCAATGGTTTTGTAGAAGTAGCCGATATTTTTGGAACAACTGGAAGCGGAGAACGTGGTTATGTTCGTATTGGTGATGCAGGAACAACCAATCATTCTCTTGACTCCGAAGACGATTTAATGGTCACTGGAGAACTGGAAGTAAAAGGAAATATATATTTGGACGGAACATTAACGGTAGCTGCTTTAAGTGGAATGTTAAAAGCAACAGCTGGAGTTGTTTCTGTTGCTGTGGCAGACACAGATTACCAGCAAGTGGTAACTTGGGGCGATGGTTTGCAATATTTAACGGGTACTGCAAGTATAGATTTTAATACGACAAACTTAAAAATAACCGCAACCGAATTAAATACTGTTCAAGACATCGATGCAACTGCTACACCGACATGGGCAGGAATTACGGTTGTAAATGCAATAACAGAATTTAGTACAGATGGAACATTAGGCGATGACAGTGATAGTGCTTTGCCAACAGAAAAAGCCGTTAAAACATATGTAGATGCTCAAGTAGCTGCAGAAGATTTCTGGGATAGAGCTGGTGGCGTTCTTACTCCAAATTATCTCGGTGATGATTTAGACTTGAACGGTCAAAACCTTATTGATATAGGAATTATATATGGTGGTACAGGTTCTGGAGGCGTTGGTTACCTTAGAGTTGGTGATGCGAATACGACACAACATAGTTTAGCAGCTGAAGATGATTTGTTTGTTACTGGAAAACTGGAAGTCGGTGGACTTACTTATTTTGATGGAAATGTAGAAATAGGTGGTACAACTACTTTTACTGGAAATGTACTTTCGGAAGTCGCTGATATTTTTGGAACGACTGGTTCGGGCGAAAGAGGATATGTTCGTATCGGAGATGCAGATACTACGCAACATTCATTAGATAGTGAAGATGACCTTTATGTAACTGGAGAATTAGAAGTAAAAACGAATGTATATTTAGACGGAACATTAACCGTTGCAGCTTTATCAGGTATGCTCAAAGCCGCTACTGGTGTTGTTTCCGTAGCCATTGCAGACACAGACTATCAACAAGCAGTTACTTGGGACGATGGTTTAGAATATGCTGGCGGTACTGCGAAAGTAGATTATAATACTACCAACTTGAAAATAACTTCTAACGAAATCAATACCATACAAGATATAGATACTACAGCTAGTCCTGCATTTACAGGATTAACTACATCTACTGGACAAATTCGAATGGGTAGTGAGACAGTAGATTGTGGCGCTTTTGTTATGACAAAAGGAAATCAAGGAGCTAATCCTGAGTTTACGATAAGTCTTCCAGCAAATGCCAGTGGAGATGTTAGTCAATATGCAGATGTTGGAGCAATAGTTTTTAGGGCTAATGATAATGTTGGAGTTGTAAAAGGAACTTTTGTTACAGATAGTTTTGCTGGAGATTTTAATGTTGTTCATGCCGATGATGCTGCTTCTTTATACATAGATACTTATAATGACACAGATACAGGTACCAATTTAATTTTGAGGAAAAGTGGCAGTGATACCATCGGGACAGTGGTAGCAACAACGAGCGGACATACTATAGGTAAAATAAGTTTTCTTGGCGTAGATAATTCTCCAGCTTTTGATACAGGAGCCAGAATAACAGCAATCCAAGACGGAGCTGCTGGCAATTATGTTCCTACAAATTTAAAATTAGAAACTTGGGGAGCAGCAAAAAATACAGACCAACTGGTTTTACATAATGATGGTTCAGTTTCAATGTCTGGAGCTTTCTTACCAACAAACATAGCAGGAAATACACTTCTTGTAGGACCTGGAATGACATATACCACAATAGATGCAGCTCTAAATGCAGTTTCAAGTGGTGATACAATCCTTGTTACAGAAGGTACTTACGATGAAGATATAACTTATGATGATGATAATATCACTATCAGAAGTCTTGGGGGAAAAGAAACTACTATTATTACCCAAGCAGCTGCTGTTGTTGTTACTCTCCTTAATAAAAGTGGTTGTACTCTTGAAGGATTTACGATAAATGTAACTAATGCCGATGCTCCTACAGATTATTGTTTATTGGCTGATAACAACCATGCTACAACTTATAATCATGTTATTGATTGCGATTTAAATTGGACAAGCACTACTGTACAAACACTTCATCGAGCAGTTAATGTGGCAGATGGTAATTGGGAGTTTAGAAATTGTAATTTTACACTGACGGCTTCGTATTCTGGTGGCGATGTTAATAGTGGAAATGGCGTTGTTTACTTTGTAACCGCTGCTGGTACATCCGAATTTGTTAATTGTAAGTTTAAGTATACTAATGCTGGAACTGGTGCATGTTATGGTGCAGGTATTAGAGATATTATAGGCAATACAATTACGGTTAGAGGTTGTGAGTTTGACATAGATGTAGCTGGTTCAGGAGGCATTGTCAGGGGTATTCGACAAGATGTAGTTGCTGGTGTTATCAATGTTTATAATTCTAAATTTGTTATAGATGGAAGCGCTGCTAATACACTTATAGGTCTTAACGCATCTATAACAGGTGGAGTAATAAATTCATATGACAATATTTTTGATGTTACTTCTGTTGGTGGTAATAATTATTGGAGCCAAACAGTTTCAGGTGCAGTAGTAAACTCATATCACGACAAGGTACTTGACGGTACTGTTAATGATGCAGTAGTTGGTGCTACTACTTGTTACGGTACAGTAGACAAAGATGGAATTCTCTTACAGAATACAAGCAATGCATTTTCAGAAGCTGCAGGAACAGCTCCTAAACTTCAAGTAGATGGCGGTGGAGTTTCCAATAGAGTAATAGAAGATACTGATTCTGACAATACCGATGTTCTTTCAACTGGTATTACTTCTGGTTATGGTATGTTGATTGTATCTTGTACTACAGATGGGATTAGTGGTATTTTTAGAATAGAAAATCAAACAATAGTTAATGTTAGTTCCAATGCTTTATTTACGATAACTAAAGACAATGCAGCTACATACAATGTATATTTTGACACTGGTGAATATCGAGTGCAAAACAATGTCGGGGACAACAAGAATATTACTGTAGCGTACTTTGGAACTTAAAAATGGCGAGAGAACAATCAAATCATAGAATTACATACGATACACAATGGGATGATATAAGAGTTACCCCTGGAGCTTTTTCTTTTCCTGGAGTAAACGACCCAGCCTTAGCGGATTGGCAACCTGGAGGTTCTGGAGCTACTTTTATGCTATATGAGTTTGCTGAAAATGATGAGGTTACTATTTTTTGTCAACTTCCTCACAGTTATAAACAAGGAACAGATTTAAAACCACATTTACATTGGACTCCTGGAGATAGAGGAACCGAAGAGAATGGTAATACTGTTGCTTGGAAATTAGATTATACGATTATTAGTCCAGATGGGACATTCGTGACTTCTGCTAATGTGGATTTATCGGATACTGTAACTGGAACAGATGACCAACATGAATTATCTCCGTCAAATACTATTAGTGGTAGTGGATTGGGAGTTTCATCAATGTTAGTTGGAAGATTATATAGAGATTCTACAGGCGATACTTGGTCAACCGATACCGTAGGAAATAGACCAATGATTTTAGAATTTGATTTACATTTTGAAGTAGATGGACATGGTTCAGATACCGAATTGAGCAAAACATAATAAAAAGAGAAACAATGAAAGAATTATTTAAAGAACAAGCACAACCAATATTATTTTATCTGGGAATAGAGACAGACGAAGACCCATTTGAACATAATGTTACTACGAGCGAATTACCTCCTCTTCCTATAAGAGGAATCGTTACTGATTTAATATTTTCGCAGATAAGTTGGAAAATGCCTGGGATTATAACGAATAAAGCAAAAGAAATAGTGATAGAAAAAAAATATAAGTTTGCAATTGAACAGTCAGTTAAGTTTAAAATATTAGGTGAATCTGAATATTACTATGGTTGGAAAAATAATGGTCGCCTCCAGTATCGTATTGAAGGTGAATTTCTAAGATTTTACATATATTCTAAACAAGAATCGTAAACCTATGACACAAAAATATCTTTGCAAAAATCATAATAATAACACAAATTGTAGAGGCGAAGTATGTTATAATACTTATCACTATGGAGGGGGTTTGTGTAAATCTTGTGCAACTAAAAAAAGAACGAAAGGAAAAAACAACCCTAATTATATAGATGGACGAACTTCTGCTCAAAAATGTATTGGATGTGGGAAAACCATCGATATGAGATGTGAATATTGTTGGGATTGTTTTCAGAATTCTATAAAGGTTCCAAAAAAATTGTGTATGGACTGTGGAAAAGAAATAAAAGGATATAAAGCTAAAAGATGTCACAGTTGTGCCAATTCAGGACAACTAAACAGTATGTTTGGTAAACATTGTATTCATACGGAAGAAACTAAAAAGATAATAAGTCAGAAAAATTTAGGAAATTATCATACAAAAGAAACTCGCAAAAAAATAAGTCTGGGACATGGCGGAACTGGAATTCCTTACGAAAACGCTGACTATCCTGAAAAATTTAATTCAGAATTAAAATATAAAATCCGTAAAAGAGACAACTTTACTTGCCAAATGAGTGGTATAACCGAAACCGAACATTTAAAGAAATATGGTAAAAAATTAGATGTTCACCATATAGATTACGATAAACAGAACTGTAAAAAAGATAATTTAATAACATTGACCCATTTATGGAATATAAAAGTAAATGGCAATCGCAAATATTGGACAAAATATTTTAAAGGGATAATATGATTACGCAAGTAAAAATCACACCCGTCTTTGATGTTCAGCAGGTTTGGAATGAAGGATTTGGTTTTGCATGGTTTATATTTCAAAACGAAGCCTTTGAACTAGGTAAGCGGATGCACACCTATATGATAAATTATTTATCCGCTAATAAAAAGAGAGCATCAAAAGTTGGTTCTTCTTTAGCAAATAATATTAAGTTTCATACAATTTCGAAATCGCCAGGCCAAATAGCCTGGGGCATTGGAGATATAAGTCAATTACAAAGAACAAACCCATATTGGTATGTTTTAAATTATGGAAAGAAGGTAAGTGGTGAAAGATTTATTCCAGGTGGAGGTCAGTTTAGACCAGTGATGTATTCTGATGGTAGACCGCAATCGTCTTTAGCAGGACATGGAACAGGAACTGCAACAGCGATTGGAAGAGGGAATCCTGTTTCTCCAATAAGACCGATACCATATATTGATAAAACACAATGGAAACTGGGAAGAGAAGTCGCAAGAATTTTAGCAATGTTGAGGAGTCAGTAATGGGAGCTACTTATAGACCATCCAGAAATATTGAAGCAACGATAATTGAATTTCTCCGAGCTCAATTAACAACTGGCGGATGGACTGAAATTACAACCCAGAAAGGTTATGCAGGGGTTTATGGCATGACGCTCCCCGTTATATGCGTGAGATTAGAAGATACCGACCATGTACCAATAGAAATAGGTTCTCACACTACCAAACGAGATGCATTGGTGATAATCGATTTATTTTGCAAGAACGATGGGCAGAGGTTGGATTTAAAAGATTTTTTAGTGAGTGTTTTGAAAGATGGGTGTACTTATTATAAATTTGTAACCGTAACCACTGGAAGAACGACCCCAGTTGATACACGAACAGCTGATGGAAAATTAGTTGTTTTAAATATTGAAGATACCCCAATAGATTTCGAAACCAGTAAGTCGGATTTAGTAGTGCATGACCGCTATCGTCATAGATTATCGCTTTCTATAAATAAAACAGCGGTAGAAGTATAAAAAGGAGTAATTTATGTTTAATTTTTTTAGAATGTTAATATCTGGAATTAAAGAATTTGGAGGGGTTGGTTTTGGTTTAGCGAATTTTGCATTACTTTGTTTTGTTTCTTTTAAATTCGTAAGTAATCATCTCAAACATATTCAAGAAGATATAAAAAGTAACGGAGAAAAATTAGACAAACTCGGTACAAAAGTAGACAGTAATACAGAAAGAATTGCAACAGTAGAAGGAAAAACAAGTAAATAATGTAAACAAATGCCTAACGAAGAGGCGAAGACAGAGGAAACTCATAAGAAGGAGGAAAAATGTCGTCACAAGTATTATCAAGTAACTACAAACCCCAAATATATCCCCGTAATGGAGATGTTGCTCCTGCGAATATTGACAGGGCTCAATCAATCGACCCAACAGGAACTACTAACTGGGAAAAAGTAGAAGAAATTGGTAGGGAGGGTTTAGTTGGACACTTGAAGAAAGTTCCAACAATCGGGTATCGACTTACCCAGTATGAATATGGTTCATTCGAATTTTACCAAAAAATTTGTAACAAAGCAAGTGATGTTACATCAATTACGTTGAATGATTTTAAAACGCCTGCGTTTGATATAGCCGCTTTTCTAACAGATGATGCTGGAGATTTCGTTGGAACAATTGTATATCCAAATTTAAGAACTGCTGGATTCTCACTTACTATCGGAGACCCAGATGCGATTATCGAAAGAAGTTTTGATTTCGTTGGGGAACAAGCCGTTACTTGGCAGAGTGATAATAAATATTATCATTATCAAAGAGATTTGGTAGTTGGAGATGATACGGATTACGAAATCGCTTTAGATTTTACCGCAACACTTGACCCAGACACTCACGATTATATGGTCAGAGTGCTTCGGGTTAGTGCAGCTGGAGTTACTACGGAAATAACTTCGTTTATAGATACTGCTACAACGGTTACAATTCCTATAGTTTCTACGGATGATGTAATAAAACTTTATTACACTTCCGTCACTGCTCCTTCGAGTATATTCCCGTTAAATAATAGTGATAAAGCTGGTCTATTAGCTGATTCTGCTGATATTTATCTTTATGTTCCTGGAAGTGGTAGTCCGTCCAGTGCGGATAAGTTACATAGGATTCAGAGTGTAACAGTTGATGTTAGATTTGAAAGAGAAGATGTCAAAGAAGTAGGGTCAAGAGAAGTACAAAAACGTGGTGTTAAAGATAAAACAGTCACAGTTACTTTGGGAGAAATTATAACTGGCGATTGGTCGATTGAAGAAGTATTACGAGATGCTGGGGCTGGTTATGGTAAATTGAATATTGATAAATTTACTGATTCAGCTACTTTGATTGTTAGAATTTTTGACGAAACCGAAAAGACTAATTTCAAATATGCTATCGTATCTACTGGTTTAGCTCCGAGAGATTTAGCACCTGGGGCAAGTGTTAACGAATATGTTAAACAAGATGTGACAATGGAATGTGAGGACTTAACACTCACCACCGTTAACCCACTGTAGAAATAAAATAACTTGGGGGTTTGTTGTTGCAAACCCCCTTTGATTTGTTTTTGTAAGAAAAGGAGATTTGGTATGGAAAAGGAATATCGTGTATCGGAAGAATTTTTAGACCAAGTTGTAGATAATAATGCTCGCAAGTTGGTAGGTATGGCGATGAAGAGATTTGAAATGTTCGCCAATGTCAAAGATGTAAAAAAAGCAATTAAAGAACTTATATATGAGAACCAGAGAAATTTAAAGGCACTTATAAAGTCTTTTTCTTCTGGGGTTAAATTTAAAGTCAAAGAGGAAAAATAGCTCTTTGGCTTTTTTTATTTTAAGGACCTAACAAAGTAAGGAGGGATAAAGAAATGATTATTCATGTAAGTCAAAAAGATTCTAAAAATTGGGATGTTATTGATTTGGATAGTGGCAAACGTATTCCTCTTGTTCAGTGGGCGAATGATGAAACTGGACGGTATGAAGTTATTGCGGTAGATAAAGATAACAATTTCATTGAAAAATGGTGTCCAATTACGCTAGGTTATGAAGTACAGTATGAACAAAAAGTAGGAAATATAAAATTAGTAAAAATAAGTAAGGAGGAGTAAGGAAATGGAAGAACAGAAAAAAACAACAGAAATTGTGGAAAAGAAAGGTTTTATAAAAGAGGCTATGGCAAATTTTGATGATTTGCAATCCGAAATACAGTTAAAGAATATTGTCAAAGACAATAAGATAGAGTTTAAAGTCGGAGATAAAACATTTCGGGTTAAGAAGCCAAATCTAAACGAACAAGACGAAGTAGCTGATATTCAGAGAAAGAAATATACTGAACTTATTAGTGATGATTCTTTTTTATTTAGAAAACAATGGATAAAGAAATACAAAGTTAAAGGGGTAGATATAGAAAAGATGGAAAGTGATATGAATGTAATTCAGTCAGAAGTTAAGAAAACTTTATTGAGGTTGGCAACAGTAACGGATAAAAAAGTAGTCAATGATTTAAAAGCAGAAGTTAAAAACCAAAGAAACAAAATGTATGAATTGTCAATTGAGATAACTGATTTACTTTCGTATTGTATTGAAACTCAAGTTAAAATTTACGCAGATGCCTATACTGCTTGCGTTATTTTGGAAGTTAAAAATGGTAAGAACTGGGAAAGGTATTTTAAGAGTTATGAAGAATTTCAAAAATCTCCAGAAGTTGAGATAATCAATAAGACCTTTTATTATTTTCAATACTTAATGTATAGTGGAGAATAATAGTGAAAGTTAATGTTCTTCGAAAAATAGCTCGAAAACCTGAATCCCAATTAATTTATAACACTGCAAAAGAATTAGGACATATTAGGTTATTTCGAAACGATATAGATTTTACAGTGGTGCAAGTTCTTTTTTTGCATTGGCTGGGAATTTATAGTTCGCTCTATACTGATTTAGCTATAAACAAACCACACATATCAGAGGATGTTATTACTGATGATATAAGAACGGAAGCTTATTTAGTATGGAGGCACGAAGAAGATAAGAAAGAATCAAAGAAGGATACAAAAACCCCACAGGTAAATAATACGGGAATACCATCATTGGTGTTCACAACGAAAACATAGAGGAATAAAAATGGCGGTTGGAAAACAATATTTAATATCATTTATCGCTTCTGTTCACGGGCAACAGGTCGTAGTCAGTGGTTTACAACAAATGCAAATGGGACTCGCAGGAGTAACAGCTGGAACGCAAATGGCAGCTGCAGCTACCGTTACATATGGACAATCCATGATGGTGTTGGCGAAACGAGCTCTAATGGTTGTTCCCATATGGATGGCAATGAGGGTAGTATTTCAAGCTGTGTTTGGAACTATTGGTTTGATGATTAAAGCTACTTTAGATTTGGAAGATGGGATGGCTCGAATACAAACAGTTGTACATGGAACTGGAACAGAAATTGCAGGACAAATGGCACAAATAAAACTAGCCATAACGAAAATGGGACAAAAAACAAGTGTTTCCCTAAAAGAACTCGCAGAAGTATTTTATTTCTTAAAAACTGCTAGTTTATCTTCCAGTGAAGCTATGGCATTGTTTGAACCTACTGTTAGTTTAATGGTAGCCACAGGCAATGCAGCTCAACAAACTGCTCGTGGTATGGCTGGGGCATTTAATACTGCTAAAGAATCTTTAATAGGATATAATACGGAAGTTGAACAAGCTAACAGAATTGCAGATGTTTTAGCATATACATATGCTACTCAAGACGTTCAAATGAAAGAATTGATAGGTGGTTATGAAAGACTCGCTCCATATACTACTGGTTTGAGTGATAGTTTTGGGGAAATTGTTACTATAATTGGTGTGTTAAATACTCATTTATTGCGTGGTTCGAGAACTGGTAGATTGTTGGGTAGAACTATTTTGCAACTTACAAAAAATACTAAACCATTGGCGGAGGCTTTTGGTATAGCTTTCGACCCAGACAAACCAATTAGTTTACGAAAAACTTTAGAAGCTATAGCTGCAACAATGGAATCAACTGTTAAAATGACCGCTCGACAACAAGCATTAATGCAAAAGGTTTTTGCTACCAGAGGTCAAATTGCTCCGAGACTTTTAATTCCAGCGATGGAAGATTTACAAGAAGCTTTTGAAGGGGTAACTGATTCAGCAGATGGATATGTTAAAAAGATGGAAGAACTCAGGATGGCTACTACAAGAGCCCAATGGGCGAGATTGAAAAATAATATTGGATTAACTGGAATTGCATTTCAAGATGGTAGCCAATCGGTAGGGTTATGGGTAGATGAACTAACAGCTCTAAATACTATATCGGTAGCAGTGCAAAAAGATTTTCAGGCATTAGGAACTGCTATAGGGTATTCTGTAACAAATATGACCAATATGGTTAGGCTTATAAAATCTCTCGAAATGGCTTTTAATAATTTGATGGCGAGTAAAGATATGGGAAAATTTTTAGCAGATTTGAAAAATATCGAAGAAGCTGATTTAATGCCTATGTCTTGGGAACAATGGATAAAGAAAGGAACCGAAGCAACGGCTAAAGCTCATAAAGAAGCAGAACTCAGGAAACAATTAGGAATAGATGAGACCCCTGAAAGTAAAAGAAAAGAAGACAAACAACGACTTACAAATCTTAAAGAAGAACAAAATATAATAAAGTATAATGTTGCACTGATGAAACAATTAGGAGTTAGTGCATTAGAAATAGCTCAATATAAATTAGAAGCTTTAGAAAGTGAAAGAATGTTTATGAAAGATGGCGAAGATATTATCGAGCAAGAAAAGAGAAAAATGGATATAATAGAACAACAATTAAAATTCAAACAGATGATGGTTAATAATTTACAAAAAGTAGAAATAAGCTATCTTAAAATAATAGGAGCATCGCAACTACAAATTTTGCAATATGAAAAAGAACAAATAAATGCAGAATCCCAAAAAATTGGAAAAGTTGCTACACTGGAAGCTTTGTATAACAATCATTTACAAACAGTTCTTGCAACTACGAAACAAATGCAGAAACAAAAACAATTGTTAAGTAGTTTCGTTAAAATATATGAAAAAGCCGATGGAACTCAAAAAGCTTGGCTTGATAGATTTCAACAGATTCGAAAAAGAAAACCCGAAGAAATTGTGAATATATATAAAGCTGGAGGTCTTGATAGACAAATACTTGATAAATGGGGCAATTTGTTAGAACAAAAAGCACAAGATGCACTAATCAAATATAAAGCTGCAGTTTATAATATAAAAGATTTTGGAGTTGGTGGAGAAGAAGCTGTAATTCCTAAAGATTTTCAAAAAAGTTTTGCATTTGAAATTCCTCGAACTTTTTGGAACAATTGGTTAGTTGATTCGAAAAAAGCAATAGAACAATTTAGAGAACAGTTCGGACTAACTGGAGCGTTTGGTCTCCCCTCAAGTGTTAAGCCTGCAGGACAACCAAAAATAAGCAAAGCTGAGCAGGCAAAGATAACAGATGAATTAACAATGGCTGTAAATTTAGTAGTTCAAGAGTTGGAATACCTTAGAGAACAATCCGAAGAACAAAGTGATAAAGCCAATGCTGAAGAAAAAAAGACCCAAGAAATATTAAAAAAGGGTTTAGGCACTGCCTAATAAAGGAGTAATACATGTCCTCATATCAAGTCCGTATAAAATATTTAGAAAGTGGAAGTGGTTTTTCTCCGTATATATTTCCATTGGTTCAGAGTATATCAGACCCCGTAGAAGGAATAAAAGCTACTGAAATAAAAGGGACTCGAGGAGATGGAAGTATAGTGATTCCTGGGGGTAAAAAAAGTATGAATATTGAACTTGAAGGAATGTTTTATGATGATGGTTATGATTTTAAACAGATAACAATCGCAATGGCAGCTATGCAAGCTGCAATAGGAACTGATACTGGAACTTTATCAATGGAATATTATGATGGTGGTTGGCAAACTGTATGGAGTTATACAGTTCGAAGAATTAGTGAAATAACTTTTCCTCCAAGTCTTCGTATTGATGCACAACGGTACAGAGTATCATTTCTTGTAATGAGTTACTAAAGGAAAAAATGAAGAAACAACCTTGGGTCAAAAGAACAAGAGTAATAGTAAGCGGATATTTCAATCCCTTACATGTCGGACATTTAGCATATTTAAAAGAAGCAAAAAAATTAGGAGATTTGTTAATCGTAATTGTAAACTCTGACCGCCAAGTAAAACAAAAAGGTAGTCAACCTTTTATGAATGAAAAAGAAAGGGTCGAAATAGTAAAAGCGATTAAATATGTAGATGAAGTTGTACTTTCAGATGATATGGATAAAACGGTGTGTTACACTTTAGGGATAATAAAGTTTTGTTATTGGTATGATAATTTAATTTTTGCTAATGGCGGAGATAGAAAGAAAAAAAATATACCAGAAACAAAGTTTTGTAAGAAACATAATATTAAAATGGTTTTTGGAGTTGGTGGAGAAAACAAAATGCAATCCAGTTCGATTTTATTAAAAAAGAAAAAACTAAAAGGTACTTCATTATATTATAGAGAAAATGGTGTACTAAAAGAATTATAAAAAATCTGTAAAAAGAGGAGGTGATAATTATGACAACAGCACTAACATGTAGAGTTAATTACGTTGATGCGGATGTGAACTTTGAGACAACTCCCGCTGATTATATTGCTTTGGATTTGACTAATGATTATTTGATTTGGACAGAAGGCGATGCTACGGTTAAAGATTTAATGACTGCTGAACCTTCGTCTGGAGAGTTAAATGCAGCTGCCTCACAGATAGACCCAGTTGCGGATAAAACAGTTAACTTATGTTTACTCATGGATTATAGCCACGATGTTGGCGGTGCGTATTATACGCACACTGTTATAGGGATGGGTGAAAATAAAAGATATGTATTTGCGTTTAGTTTTGATGGAGCTACTGCATCAGAACCACAGTTAGAAGCTTGGGATGATTCAGACCATGATTCTACGGCTAACCACGTTCTTGGAGATGGCACTCCTGCTGATTCAATGGTAAAAGCGGTTTGCACAACTGCCAGTTTGCCTGGAGCTTCTTGGGCAGGAACAGCGATAGCAGGAAGTGGGGCTGGTAGATTTATCCAGTTGAATAATGGTAATGGAGCGTTGGCAGCTTTGGGTTCTGGCGAAAGTAGTCAAGAACTTTATGCTAATATTAAGATTGTGATTCCAACAGCGTATGCGACTCCAGCAACGGAGACATTTGTTTTGACGACTAGGTACACATGGTCGTAGGTTTTTGTTAAAACAATCTACCTGATATAAAATATCATGGGTGTATTGTTTTAAAACAGTAAGGAGAGGAAAAGTATGGACAAGTTATCATTATATCAAGTAATATTTGTGGACGGAACGGTATTCAACGGGGGGAAATCGCATTTTCTAACTCTGTGGGATGAAATACCACAAAAAACTATAAAACGAATTTTTTACAAACTACCTGACAATAATTATATTTGTCTTGGTGGATACGAGAAATATTTTCATATGATAGAAGCGACAAAAGACTGGATGAGAATGGGTGGGAAAAAAGGTATGGAACGATTAAGTAATGAACCAAGAATCGAATATGCCTATGTTATGGGTAAAAAAGGAAATACAGTAACCAGTTATCGAATTACTTTATTTCATAAGAAAGATGATAGATATAAAATAGGAGATATAGTACGGAGAGATTTTGATATTAATTCGAAATTTATAAAAGGACTTAATCCAACAAGTTGGAAATAAAAGGAATATAACAAATGGCATTTGTAGCACATTGGAAATTGAATGATAATGCAGCTTCTACCACTATTGTAGATAGTGAGGGTAGCAACACTGGTAATTTGAATGTAAATACCAATTTGCGTTCTGTTCCTGGAATAATTGATAGAGCTATTGATTTTACTACTGGTGGAGATAATATAAACTGTGGTAGTGATGCGAGTATAGACAATATTTGGGATGGTGGTGGTACAGTTATATACTGGGAATATATAGATAATTATACTGGAAAGGTATTAGATAAAGAACATTGGAGTTGTTCGCATGGGGGCGGAGCAAATGTTGTATTTTTGCAACATTTTTCAAGTAATAACGGAACTTGGAAAGCTTCAGGAGTATTAGGACTTGGAGACTGGTATCAAGTAGCTGTTACTTATAACTCTGATTCGGACAGTAATAATCCATTGATGTATGTTAATGGAGGTTCTGTAATAGTTGCCGAGACCTCTATTCCTTCAGGAATAAGAACTACAGATGTGCCACATGATTTGTATCTTGGAAATAGACAAGCATTGGATTTGAGGTTTGGTGGAAAAATGGATAGTGTCAGAGTCTATAATACCATCCTTACCCCTTCCGAAATCCAAGATATATATAATGAAGAATTGCCAGGAATTAGCAATATAAACAATGATTTTAGAATGGTGGGCAGTGTGATTACTTATGATATTACAAATGATTTTAGATTAAGAGGAGCAGAATTATATGATATAAATAATGATTTTCGAATGGTGGAAATTACATTTACTTTTGGAGATATTAATAATGACATCAGATTTGCATTACCTACATTATATGACATAAATAATAAATTTAATTCAGTTGTCTTGGTAGTTCCTGATATAGATAATGATATACGGTTTGTAGATTTGGAAATATATGATATAAATAATGATGTGCGTTTTGTAACCCCTCTTGTCCCTGATATAAATAACGATTTCAGAACTAAAAAAGAAGTAGTTAGTGATATTAGAAATGACTTTCGTATGTTAGCTTCGTGGCAAACTCCTACGGACTCAGGATTTGAATCGCTTGGTAAAGAATATATCAAAGTATATATTGATGATGTAGAACAAACCGATGCCGATATTGATAGTATAATAATTACACAGAATTTGGGAGCTCCTCATACTTGTACTTTTGAGTTAGGAAGAGCTTTCGATGCAGGTGCTCCTGCTCAAGAATCTGTGGTAGAAATAAAATATCATATATATACTTTATATAAAGGGTATATAGTTGATGTCAATCCTACTGCAAAACCAGAATCTATTATTATTTCTTGTCAAGATAAATACTGGTTGGATAATAGAACTAATAAATACTTTTTTGTTGGACACAAACCCACAGATGATAAAGAATTATATTATAACACTATTGCTGGAGGATTGGACTATCTTGGACTTGATAGTTCTTTTGATGGGATTGGAAATTTTATTCCTGAAACTATCAATGTTTTTGGAGTTGGAACTGCGGATGCAATTACTTCTTTAATTACCGAAACTGGAAATTATAATTGGTATTATGATATTGCTCAAAATAAAAAGTTGTGGAAGTCTGGAGCTGGAAATATTGTAGATTTAACTTCACAAACAATAGGTACTAATTTAGGATTATACCAAGTTTTAGGTCATAGTATAAAAGAGAGTATCATTGGACTGGTAAATAAACTTCGTGTCCAGATGGGAACAAAAGTAGTAAAAAGATTTCGTAATTCCTACCAAGACGATGGAAGTGGTTCTAAAACATATACCAGTTATAGTGCGAATTATTATAAAGCTACTACCCAACCTGAATGGGATTCTGAATTTGAAAAATTATCTACACATCCAGGGAAACTCTTTAGACCTGGATATGGTTGGGACAATCGGGAACCAGGAACAGAATATTTGTATCAGGATGTTTTTACCCGTTTTTCTTTGCCTAGTTTAGACCCAAAAATAGCAGATTGGGACGATGAATATCCTCCTCTGGTCTATATTTTTGCATCTGAAAGCGAATTGGAGGACATTCGAGGATTACCAGGTTCTGCAGCTTCTCTGACTATAGTAGGGAATTATGTTTATTTTAATACTGGATATACAATCGACTATGAACGTGGAGAATTAATTTTAAGTCAACCTTTGTATAAAATAAAATATCAGGGTGGCACTGAAATGCCCAAGACAATTATTACATCGCTCCAACGAATTATGCCTAGGGTTCGTATATGGAAGAAAAATTATTATTCTTGGACAGCCGAACCAACAGGGACAGGGCCTGGAACAGAAGACCCAGAAACGGATGTCAGTAATCCTTTAATGTTTTTTACGAGCAAACAAGGGGATTATGCACAAACCATTCTCAAAACTGCTAATTATGGACAGTTTTCTATTCAAACTGGAGGGTCATACCGAGATATTGACGGTGAATTGATTAGTATCCCCAGTTGGAACGATATGCCTTTCGCTAAAGATTATGCGGATTGGGAATTGAGTAAAACCTGCGATGTAAAAGAACAAGGAACAATTCAGTTGACTATTGATGCAATGTGTTTTCATGGAATAGAATTAAGAAATAGAATAAATATAACTGGGGTACTTGATAACCCTGTAAATATTAACTCTATAACTTATAATATTGGAAGTTTTACAGCAACGCTCAATGTAGAAACAGGAAGAGAATATAAAAGAACAGCCTCTTTGCCTTGGCATGGGGCATAGTAAGGAGAAAAAGTATGGCAAGAAAAACATTAAATGCGAGAATAAGAGAACAAGCGAATAGAATATTAGCATTAGAAATAGCACTTGCTAATATGTCAGATACCGTTAAATCCAAATCCGCTGACCCATATAGCAAATCAGGACAAGGAACTGACAAAAGTTCTACGTCTCCTGTTAGTCCTCAGTCTGGATTTGGTGGAACTTATGGCGGAAAAATAATGTGGAACAATGTTGAGTTAACTCGTCCAAGAACTGATGAAAAACCAACTGACCGCCCAAATGTAGGATATTGCAATCATGCTCATTCCCGTTATGCTGGCGGAGCCTTAGATATTAATAGTGTGGAATTGGTAGAATATAATGTTCCCTTAAATAGTAATTGGGAAAGTGATGTTCCAAATCTTAAAGAATGGAATAGTGTTGATTATTCTAAACATATGCAAGATTATTGGCAAAAAATAGATGGCATTTTGACACCTGAAATTAAAAGTGTTCAAAATACAGCTGGAAATAATATTAAAAAAATTGGAACTATAGCTGCTACCTTTAACGCTGATACAAGAAAGTGGGGCATGACCACTTATGAAATAGATGTAAAAAATACTTATTTGGTACAGAGAGATGAAAACGGAGATATTGTGGATGATGATAACGGAAATCCAAAACGAGCTGCATTATGGAATGAAGATTCAACAAAATCCAATGTTGTTTGGGATGCTGAAGCTCGAGTATGGCGTTTTTACGCTGTTTATTCAGACTAAGGAATATAAAGTATGACAGATTTTATAATGACAGGAATAACTTTCGAAGTCCCTTATGAACATAGGTATGCTCCAACTTCGGTAGAAGTAGCTGGAATAAACTATGGACTTTCATGGGATTGGTACACTGACCCTTTAGGAAGATATAATTACGGAATTGTTACTTCATCTTTTTCAGCCTCTGATAATGTTTCTGCAAAAACCAAGAGTAAAGATATAGCCATAGCAATTGCCCATGACCAATCTTCCAGTATGCCTTATCAAGTGGCAATAACTGGTGGCGATGTTATTTATCGCTCTCTAAAAACAGACCAAGAAATCGAGGCAAATGACATATGTCCTATATGTTATTCTAAAATTTTCAATCAAAATGGAACTGGCGAACAAACTTGGAGTAGTGACCCTATTAAAACTCCACATGGTTTAGCTGGTCAACGATTTGTTGGATTTCAAAATATAAAACGAAGCGATATTGTCGCAATCCAAACCAGAAATAATCTTGCACTCACTGCTGACTTTACAGATATTAGTTCAGGATACCAACAAATTTCAAAAAACCATATTGCAGAATTGAGAACCTCTACAGAAGCAATATTAAATGCAACTGGTCAGACTAAAGGCGAATATTTTAATTATGATGAAGATAGTGTTGACATGGAAAGTAATCAAGCGGATTGGCATAATACGAATTTGGACAGTTATAAAGGAGATGTACAAGCTCTCCACATAGAAGATTTAAGACATTTTCTACAAACCGTTGGTCAAGGGATATTGGCATTTTATGAAATAGATGGCGATTTTGAAAGTGAAGGAATGTGCAAATTTTCTCAAACCTCAGATACAATTGCCCTTGGAAATGAGTATACAGTGCCAGGAAATTTATTTTCGGTTTCACGAATTACGGGTGAAGTTTCTTGGTTGTCACAAACCCATTGTTTATATTTAGAACGTATATGGGATGGTAGTTGGTATGTTCCACGCCTTAGCAAATTGGAAATAATAGAAGGACCTCCAAGCAGAACAGAAGTGGTAGCTTCTTTTGATTCTCCTTCCGAAGATGTAGAATTAATAAATGTTTTTTGTCAAGGTGAAATCATCTATGCTATTGGAAAACAGTCTGACAGTGAAACCATTGGAGGAGTTTCACACTCCCAAGAGTATATATACATGTATCAACTAAATACTGATTTAGAATTGCAAAGTACCGTTATCATACAAGTAGGATTAGAAGATTCTGGTAGTGGTGTAACCTCAACTGCTCAAATAGGTGAAGGAAATCCTATATGCATTGACCAAGATTATTTATATATCCTTACAAAAACCAACAAAAGTTCAGATGGTAGTACCTCTCCTACTGCTGAAACCCAGGTTGACCCTGTGAGTGGATTAACTTATACCACTTATATATATCATCGTTGGACTGAATTATTTGACCCCCCTGCAGGTCCTGGAATTCTTGACTTGGTTACCGCTGAACAAATAGCGGATTCTTATTTTAAAGAATACATACATACCATTAATCCTATTCATTTACTTGTAAACACTTATTTTGGATTTCGTGCATGGTATGATATGAAATATTGGGTACAAAATAAATACGGGATTCCTACTGCCCAAGGTTATACTGGGGCTAGTGGAGGGTGGTATGGTGGAGGATATTCTGATGATGGAACGTATTTTCCAGCTACACTTCCTGTATATCAAATCCAAAAATATCGGTTATCAACAGGTGTTTTGGTAGATACTCTCAATCTTACTTCAACTTCGACAAATGATAGAGGGGACACAATTAATTATTTGTTAGGAGGTACAACAGTACCTGTTCCTAATCAAAATATATCTTTAGCTTGTGATGAAGATGAATTATATGTATTAATGACCGAGACCACTTTAGAAGATAACCCAGACTTATCCCCTGAAAACTCTTCTCCATTTTTCTATACCAATGAATTTTTAACGGTTAGACGGATTAATAAGACGGATGAGAGTTTATATGGGTGGGAACATGTGGTAACTTTATCAAGAACGAGCGATGAAGATAACCATTTACACGCTGGTACATTGGGATTAACGAGAACTAAAGTATTATTTACTTATCATAAACAACAACTATATACCCAGTATGATTATACTTATTGCTATAAAATGAAAAATACTTCAACGATTTATACATTGCCAATTCCTTCATTAGGAATACGTCCAGAATCTTTTGTTTTCGCTACACAATATGTTACAACTTTTGGCGAAGTTGTAGAAGAATAAATCATTTTTCTGTAAATCTTCTCATAATAAGATGGTAAGTAGCGAATACCATTCCGCTAATAACCAACCAAATAAATTTAATCCAAGTCTTCATCTTTTACCTCTTCTAATCTAAATGAAGTTTCAAAATCACTAGGAAATATTCGAGTCACTTTACCGCATAATATCCAACCAACACCCAATAAATAAGTTGTAACAAAACTTGCACAAGTAAATCTTGTTACTGGTTTTTTACATACTATTCGTATACAAGTACATAAAAAATTCCAATAGGAATATTTATATTTTTTTAATGTTGACTCATATACCGCCTGACAGAGTTGGAATTGGTCTATTGATTTAATTCGTAATAATTTGGTCTTGTACCAGAAACTCTTTTTATATACTTTAGATGGAGTGGTTCGAGTTCCGCAAGCTCCCACTTCGATTACATTATACGGATTAACAGCCCAAGCAATATGACTGTAGTTTCCCCCAGTATATTTGCAGATAAGCCAAGATACTAAACAAAACCTTCTCTGTATTAATAAAATATCTCCAACTCTCATTATGATAACCTTCTTTCTATACGGTGTAGACCGATTATAATAACTTTCTTAACAACTCCCAGAGCTATACCAATATAAGAGGTATTTCGAATAAGTACAATCTTCCTACGGATTGTAATTCTAATATGTCTTCCATTCTCATCAACCGCATATTCTTCTCGACTGGTAGGGTCACCATTTGGTTTTAACATCATAATTTCATTTTTCCCACTATCTACCCACTGAACTCCTTTTAACTTCTCGCCAGTGACCGCATCCCGAATATCAAAATACGAACCCATTAAACTATATGCTGAAAGTATCATTTTGTCTCCTTTAATTTTTTGAAATAACTATACTTATAAATTTGGCGTTTTCCACAATTTTTACAATAACAATAAATGGTTACATCACAGTTCATATCTGTCTGACCAATTAATATGTATTTGTGATTATTGAGATAACATAAATATTTCTTTTTAATAATTCTAAAAATAGTTAAGAAAATTCTTATCGGAATAATGATACTCGCTATAATCACTTGTCCACCCCAATATAAATTGTTTCCCAGTCTTCCTTCTGGAATAAAAAGTTTCTTGTCTGTGGATAATTCCGCCAGTCGTTTTGACCAATATTCACTATTTTGTTTCATCTTAATGGTTTTCCCCGTTGTTTATTGATTTCATCCCTTACAGAGGACCTCAGGACATCCTGTGTGTACTTTTGGGCATCTAATAGACCGAAAAACTCACTATATGACACCTTTTGGAAGATATGGTCGGGTATTTTTGAGTTAAGACCCACATTGTATATTTTAATCTTAGGGTCGTTCTTATAGACCCCATAATCCCGTTCTTCGTGATTGTCATCATAATAGTTGATTTTACCAATCCCTCTATGTTTGAATCCAGTATCTTGATAAAAATGGGTATGTGGTTGGTCTTTTCCAAAGAATCCTACCCCACCTGCATCATAACCAAGTAGAAAGATTTCTCCAACATCTAATAAACAGATTCCCAAAGTTAAACTAAAGACACCGCACAGATTGGGTCTAAAAATCATATCATCTTTGATACTATCTCGTCCGTGATATTCCGCAGAAGAATGAAATAAAATTGTATTAGAATGTCGTTTTAATACTTCTTCTGGATTTTGACCAATTATTAAGGGAAGACTGTCAAGTATTTTAATATGGTCGAGCCTCTCTTGTTCTGTACCTTTCCATTTGTGTCGTTTATGTTCTTCTCGCATATATCCATTTCGAAATTCAGGGTCTACAAAAGTTAAAATTGTACTATCCAAATAACGATAATTAAAATTCATTGAAATAGTAAAACGATTAGCGAGCCTCTCCCAGAGGCTTTTTTTAATTCCTTCGGAAATACTAGGACCTCCGCCCACGATAATTAATTGTTTTGGTTTATTGTACATCATTAACGACTTTGGTAATATCAACCATATCAATTTTATGGTTTACTATTTGCTCGTAAATCTTTACCATTACGGTTCCTACATTTGGTGCAACTTGTTCTCGTTCTTCATAAATAACAATTTTATATCGTTTTTTCTTTTCCACTATTATTCTCCTTTTTCTGGCAATTTACTACCTTATTGTTCTTTTCTTTAAATCCTTTCTCATTATCTACAAACTCATCTTCGGTCATCTTTCGAACTTCTTTAAGTTTTAAAACATGATTCTCGGAAATAAATCGAGCAACCATTATAATCTCATCAATAGCGATAATTAACTTCTCTTTACGATGTTGTTTGATTTTTGGATTATTAATTATCTTTTGCAACCTGCTTTTAAGAATACTAATGGCTTGTTGCATTTTTTTATTATCTAATTCCACAAACCAACAAGCATCTTTGCGTTCTATCAAATCAAAATATTTCATTAAAAGGTTTTTTATCCACTTCATTATAGTCTCCTTATGACTTTTTCACACTTCCAGGTTTAGTAAAAGCGTCAGCCCACCTCGGATTGTTTGTTATCATAGTTTCATATTCTTTTTGTCTTCTTAACAATTTCGCTTCTTTCTTCTTCTGTTTCATTTCTTTTTTTCCTTTTTAGTTATTGGGTTTACTCTAACAATCCCTTGTTCTTCAATATTTTTAATAACTTTATCTACTACTTCTAAGTTTACCTTTTTACCATTCCAAAAAGATTTCCAAAATGCTCGATAATCATCTCGATTTGAGAACATTCCACAAACTTCTCGAGCCAATCTCTGAAATAATTTTAATTTTTTTATGACTCTTTTTTTGTTGAACATCTTGCACCTTTTTTCGGTTTTTTCAATTTGAACTTAATTTCTACATATTTCAGTTTTAAAACCAAAAAAGTAATAACTGAACAAATAATCGCTAATGGAAATTCTCCTATACCAATTAAAAGTCCAGTAGGAATTAAAACCAATAAAATAGCAGCTGTTGTAATTCCTTCAATCTTATTATCTTTAGCCATAATAATGCCAGCCCCCAAGAACCCTATAGAAGATAACATATATGCAGGCACCCTCGAAGCATCCATCGCAGCTCCTTGTTCTTTCATAATAGTAGAAAAAAGCATTACCATAGTAGAAGCCATAGTGACCAAAATGCAAGTACGCAGACCAGCACTTTTTTGGGCTTTTTCTCGTTCCAGTCCAACCAGTCCACCGCAAAGTATAGCTGCTAATATTTTAATTAAATAAGAATATAAAGCAATCATTTTTTATCCTCCTTTTTATATATCAACCTACCCTGTTTTCTTAATTCGTCTTCTGTAACATCTTTTCCGTTTAAAACTCTTCCCCCTTGGCAAAATCTAAAAATATCTTCTTTATTTATATATCCTTCATCCACACTCGCTACTTCTAACATAATAGAATCAAATAGTGGGCGGAATTGGTGTGTTAATCCTGCAGGAACCATAAAATCATCCCCACTTGTTAAATAAACATCTCCTAATTCTGTTACTATCTGGACAACCCCAGAAATAACATAAAAATAATTAGCTTTTTCAGCGTGTTTATGCATACTACACATAGTATCACCATACAATTCTAAAATATCAACTTCGATTTGTTTGTTTTCAAACACTCGATTCTTTGTTCCCCAAATTTTTAAAGTTTTGTCAGCCATTTCTTCTTCCTTTTCTTTGCCGAGTTCTTAAATATAAAATACCATTCAAAACAAATAATGTATGAATATCTATTTCGTCTTTCCAAGTGTCTAATATAAACATTGGGATATAGTTCATCTCTTTACCTTTAATTTCCGAGAGACTTGATAGTGTTCAATTATTGGGTTTTTAATAGGAACCGCTACTTTACCATTATTTATCCGTTTTGGAGTCGAAGTAATATAACAATACTCTCTTGGCAAATCATAAACCTTAATCAATTCACCCATTTCTTTTATTGCTTCTTGCAATGCTTGTTGTTCCCATGAATGGTATTTGCTTTTTTCTATCCACAATTTAACCAATTTTTTCACTCTTGTATTGTTTCTTAAATAAAGAGTACCACTAAGCAATTCGGATTTTCCTACATCCGTTGGACGACCATAATGTAAGAACCAATCCATTGTATGAACTGCTATATCATATTCTTTCGGGATATTATCAAACAGAACTGGATATTCGTTCAGTTGAGAATCTACATCGGTTATAACTATATCGGAACTGAACATATTTAGAGATTTTAAAATAAACTCTGGTTTATAATCGGTGTTCTCTTTCCAACCTCCCAAATCAGGAATTTTTTCTATATAATATAATGATTTTAATACATCCAAAGAAGATTTTAAACATCGAAAAAACACATCTTCATATTCTGGAGTATAATATGTAACTAGCATCCATGTATTCTTCATTCGTTCAGCCCCTCATAAGTTAGTATTTCAGTTCCCAGTTTTTCACACACCACAATTTCTTCAGGTTTTGCAACTCCTCCTTCTGGGTAATAATATTTTGGTTTCAATTGTTTTAATGTTTCACAAATTGTTCCACTTTCATCTTGGTCTAACGCAATTGCTGAATCAATTACTTGTTTCAAATGTCTAACGATTTGCCTTCTACTTTCTTCGTCTAAAACTATTGGACGCTTTTTATGTCTTAAATAATTATCTGAATGAACAACTACAAATATATTTCCCTTTTTTGTTAATTTATCTAATAGTATTAAGTCTTCAAAAGAAACAGGATTAAAATCTCCACAAGTTAATACCACATTGCTCGAACCGTGTACTATTTGAGTGGTTTGTTGTCCTTTTAGAGGGGTTTTCCAGTCAGGCCCATAACTTAACTCCAGAAATTTTTCGGTGTCGCTCGGAATCTTGAATGTCTGGCCTTCCAATTCAATATCAACTAAATTTTCTAACATATAAGCTGGATACCTAAAGTTACATCTGAAAATATCATACACTCGTTCATCTCCAAGTTTTTCGAAAAAATGAAGTTCGACTTTCTCTCTATTTTTTATATACCATCTATCATAATGATAATTAGTTTCTGTAGGGATATAACAGCCTCTATCTAATAGTTCTTGTTCCGCTTTTAATACTTTGCCTCGGTCTTTTAAATAACAACCAATATCCAAATCACTGTCCCAAGGAATCAATTTTTTGTCTCTGTACGACCCCAGAGCTAAACCAAAACAGAAAAACCAATCTATCTCATATTTAGCAAAAACTTCTTTCACATCCAACAATAATTCGATACAACTAGCAACATCCATTTCAGCGTGTCTACGAACCCCTTGATTCCAATCCTCCACCTGCCACCAAAACATATCTTTTGCTGTGTTTAAATCTTTAGGAAAATCGATTTCAATAGCTGGATAATTCGTAACATCTACAATTCCCATCGGAGAAGTTTTAAGCATACGGTTAAGTGCATCATTAAAATATTCCGTTGACGAACTATGACTGACAGCATGTTTTAATGCTTCGAGGTCTCCAACTTTATAAATTCCTAATGCCTGATATACAGTATCGGATTCGGTATATTCTACGGTTTTGCTTAACTCTACAATTACATTGCCCTCCGTTATTTTGGCTTTCATATCGTCTTCATCTAATTCTTTTCGTACAATAGCTGCACTATTTATATATGGCTCTTTATACATCAACCTCATAACATTTTTATGGAAGAGAATATCTCCGTTCATTATTATGGTCTCGCCTGTAAGATACGGCAATGCTAATTTAAGCGAGTGTAAATTATCCGTAGTTTCGAATTCCTTATTTTCGACAAGGCGAATTGGTTGTTGTTTACATTGAGTATTTACAAAATATTCAACCATGTCGTGTCTAAATCCAGTTACTATAATAATTTCTTCTGGTCTGAAATAACTTAATACATCCAATTGCCAATGGAGAATAGGCCTACCATCAACTTTAACCAAACATTTTGGATTGTTGAATGTATATTCTTTTAGTCTACTACCACGACCAGCTGCTAAGATAACTACTTTCATTATTTCTCTCCCTTTATCAGTAATACTTTGGTGTTAATTAATATGTCGTCTTTTGTGATTCTCATATTATACGCTTTTTTAATTCGATACGGAGCCTTTTTGTGTAATTCATAAATTTCTTGACATACTTTTGCATCTTGTCCTGATGAGGCTAACCAATTTGAAACCGAAAAATTCTTATCTGTTATAACTTTAGATTCAACATTTCGAAATCCACACCACCCCAATATTATATGCATTCTTGTTTCTGTAAATGTATGTCTCTTTTCTTTCTTACCCATCACATATGTATACCAATCAATAATTGCCTTATCTTCTGTTGGCGGTATTCCCTCTTGAATAATAATCGACCCACCATATTTTAACATCTTTCGACAATTGTTTAATCCTTTCTCCAAATCATCTATATGATGAAAAACCATTCGTGCAATTATTTTATCAAAGTCCTCTAAAAATACTGGTTCTTGTTCTACATCCGAACACATGGTTATTATTTTTTCATCTGCATGGAGTTGTGTTAACATTTCTGTAGCGTAATCAGATGCAACAACTTGTTTAACTTTCGGAGCGATTGCTTTAGCAATAACTCCAGTACCGCAACCAATTTCATGCACTATATCTGTTTTTTTGAGGTTACAAAACATAATCAACTGATTGAGTAAATAGTAATCAGTAACCCATTTCAATTCATTATATTTTTTTGCTCTCACTATCCAATATTCTGTTTTCATTTTGACAATCTCCCTGCTTTTATTCTATTCCATTCTTTCACATAATAATCTAAATTATTTATAATATCGTGTACCATAGCAAATGCCTGATATTTATCCAATATTAATTCTCTCGCCTTCGCAATATCTGCTATATGTTTTTCTCTAAAATCACTATTAACTATATCTATTACTTTCTTAACTTCTTGTTCAATTACTTTTGGGTCTTCGGAACTTATATCTACATATCTAAATGAATTCTCTGGAAAATACTTCTCTACATTGGTTGAGCCATAATAAATCGGCATTGCCCAAAGTAACATAGAATCCAAAAATCTTTCACAAATATAATTCTCTGTAGGTCCTTGGTCAAAATCTATTGCATATCGGTAATCTAATAAAATGTTCTTACCCGATAAGTGCTCCCCAATAAAACCATTGAAATGGTCATTTCCTAGAGGACCTTTATAATAGTTCTTTAATATTGAGTCTTCTTTAAAAAACTTCGATAATCGCCCAAATAAATGACAGTCTGGAAACTTCGGCATAAAGTGTTGCAAAAATCTAATACGGTCAGTATAAGTCTTTCTATGCGTTTGATACGTCACTATGCACGTTGCATCATATTTTTTCTGGGGTGGCTGTAACGCTTTTAATTCGTCATAAGTATAATCTATCCATATTTCCCCAGGATTTAGAAAATGAGACAATGGAAAAGCTGCTAAACACGGTACATCTAAAAAGTTCTTATAAGACCCAGAAGGGCCTTTAGGATGACAACCAAAATACAATGCTCTTTTTGGGTCTATATCTTCTCTTGTACCACCGAATACAATAATAAAATCTGCAAGATTTTTATTCGAAGTACATTCTATGTTTTTCCATTTACCAGAACAATTAGGAGTAAAACGAATTAAAGTATTTAAAAATCTTTGAGCGGTATCATAATGCCACGAAGAAAAATATATTTTATATTTCGCTTTCATATAATTTTATCCTTTTTTAAAGTATATTCATTTAACAATTCAATCTGAATTTTTGGATATAGTTTTTTAAACTTTTTAAATTTTTTCTTAGCTATTGGAGTAAACCAACCTTTTATTTCTATATACTTATCCAATTCTGGTAAATAAAAATCAGGGCAATATGTACTATTTCCTAAATTAAATCTTTTAGGTTCATATCTATATTTTATATGGTTCTTAATACAGTATTGAGCATATTTGATTTCCCAAGAAGAACGCATCCAAGACTGTTTATAATAAGCTCCTTTGCCATGTGGGGAAGGTTTTCCGAACATGCCATTATTTCTAGGGTCTTTTAAAAATTCTTTCATAGCACAAGAACGACATCGTTTAGCATTTTGGCTTATTATTTTATTACAGTCTACGCAATATTTTATTTTATTTTTACAATATTTACCATGCTTATATCTTCCCGACAATTTTCCTTGTTTAGAACATGGTTTGCACAAATTCCTATAAGATTGTTTTTTTGGTTCTCTGATTTTTCCACACTTATCACAAACAGCTATTATTCTTTTGTGAGATTTGGGACTCAAATCCGTACTATAATAACCAAATTTTTTATATGTTAGTTTTTCATCAATCATGTTATTCTAGTTCCTTCGCAAGTATATCGAGAGTATCTTTAAATTGTTTAAGTTGTTTTGGTGTCATTTTTTTTATACTTCTTTTCATATGCCAGTCATAATATCTCGTTGCAGGTATTCCTATGTATATAACCGAGATTAGACTTTTTGCGTGGCAACGTAATTCAACAATCCATTTTGTTATGTCTGGGCAAAGCCACCAACCACACCCTCCAACAAAAGCTATATAAAACCCAAAAATAAGAAACCATATACTGAAACTTCCCTGACCCATGCCATAATTTTTCAATGTAAGGCTAAAAACAAACGGTATTTTTAAATCAATAATTGGTTTGGTTTCCACATCACTCCCATGTAATCACTGGTATTTTTAATATCTCAAGTTCTGGTACGACTAGGCACTCCAATTGCATCAATGTTCTCTTCATACTTTCATAATATATAAAATCTGTTACTTTATGTTTTGGCTCGATTTTCATAAACTTAATTACTTCTTTCAAATGTTCTGTATCTATTTCTTCATCTGGATTCGCATATTTAATAATCTTTGCAAACTCTTTTTCTGGAGTTGCTACTAAATCTTCATATTTTACTAAAAAAGTATTTGGTTGTTTGTTATCGATTATCCACATATGAATCCAGTTTTTCCATTCTAAAATTCTTTGTATATAGCGTTTAAGATAATCCAATTCTGTCCAATATATCGTTTTTGGACTGTGAGTGAAATCCCCGTATGCATTTAAAGACAATATACAATATATTGGATTTCGATATAAAAATAAATAATTTACATTTGGAGCTTGTTCTGGTAAAATAACACAATTATGCATAATCTGAAAATTAGTATCTGGTTC